>ERZ772886.1090-NODE-1090-length-25219-cov-24.240105_pt1 | contig 25219 bp, 24 predicted proteins | sample MGYA00512128_ERZ772886 | MGnify/ENA primary metagenome ERZ772886 (study PRJEB29015, sample SAMEA2737698) | human gut metagenome | biome: human gut; feature: human-associated habitat; material: faeces | place: China | collected 2012 ... | reverse complement strand
AACCTGTGACCCTCTGCTTGTAAGGCAGATGCTCTCCCAGCTGAGCTATGCTCCCTTTTAGCTGGTTTGTTGTTTTCAGGACTTTGTTTTGTTGTGCCCCTCACAACAGTATCTATTATACACTATCCCGCCCTGTTTGTCAACACTTTTTTTGATATTTTTTATGTTTTGTATCATTTTACAATGCTAGTCCGATATTTTTAAAAACTTATGTGCATTTGCAACATCAAAACCGCATTTTTTGCCTTGAAATGGGCTTTTTTCATCAGGCTTCCCCTCAAAAAAATCCGCCGAGCCACACGCCCGACGGATAAATTTTTTTCAAGAATTATTTTTTATCAAGCTGTTTTTTGAGCTTTTCCTGCTCCTGCTCCATAAGCTTCATAAGTTCCTCCAAGGAAGCTGACGCTGTCTTTGTCTGCTGTGCAGGCTTTGCCGCAGGTTTTGCCTTTGGCACAGGTTTTTTCTCAGGCTCAGGGGCTACAGTGCCCTCAGTTGAAGCCGCCTCGTCAAGAAGCTGTGAAGCTCTCTCGTAGTAAGAACGGTCTATCTCAGCACGCTCTTCCTTTTCCGCAGGTCTTTCAAATATAGTTTCCTTGACCTCTTCTACTTCCTCGATAACTTCCTCCGTTTCAGCCTTCTCTTCACCCTCAGGCTCAGCCTTGTGGTGAGAAGCTATCTCGTCGTCAACGTGCTTGCGATGTTTTGCGATCTGCTCGCCCTCGTTCTCGCCGCCGAACAGGAAATCGTCAAGAGTAACGCTCTCTGCAGGTTCTTCCTCGTCATCGTCCTCGTCCTCATCATCTGAAGAATGAGTAGCGATAGCAATTATAAGCTCGATAACAACGAGCAGGAATATAGGAACAACAGCGCACACTATCATGCCGAATGTTGACGACATGAACGTAAGCACCTTGCCTGCTGTCATGTAATATGTAGAAGCTACGCCCACAACGTTCTTTGAGCTTATCTCATAAAGCTTTGCAGGGTCTTTTTCCTGATAAACAGTGTAAACAACGCCGTTGTTATCGTCAGTTGAAGTGATGTCATAAAGCCAGAACACACTTGTTCCAATTTCAGGCACGTTCTCGCACACAACTGCCTCGCCTATCTTGTCTGTGCTAGGGGTCATGTTCGATGTGATAACAAGTGCGCCGTCAGGAACTCTGTCACCCATGCCGTCGCCATTCATTATGTACAGGCTGTAGCCTGCAATACTCGGTGTAACGTTCTTGTTTTTGAAAACACGTCCCACTCCCACAACGATAAGCATTTCCAGAATAATAAAAACAATAAAGAATATCAGCACGTTCTTGCCTGCTGATGACTTCTGCTTAGTAGCACTGCTCATACTAAAAATAACATTCCTTTCCAAGATATATCCAAAATATCATATTTTATCGCACTAATACATTTATTATATCACAAGGTGCCGCAAATTTCAACACATTTGAGCATATTTTTTGCTTTTGAGAAAATTATTCATTTTTGTAAAGTATTATCGTGACAGTACACAGTTCATCATTTTTTATGACTGCATATTTCGAGGTAGACCAATCTCCCCCAGCCTGACTGTACGCACGCCTCAGCACGTCAAAGATAACACCGCTATTCTCATCAAAGAGAGTATCCACAGTCTTGTCATACATTTCACTGTCAGCACATTTTAGCCTTGCATATCCACGGTCAGCCATTGCTTCCGCCACAGAACGGCACATCATCTGAACGACATCATCACCGCTTTGAGCATACAGACCGTTTCTTCTGTAATAATTTGCCCCCGAGGAAAATGCCTCAGGATAGTTCAAAAACTTGTTGTCGTCCGCTGTATGGTCTTTTGCACACTCGGCGTCAGTGATGCCAAAATAGTCATAACGGATATAGTCCTCCCCTGCATCTGTCACAGGATCGTCCCAAGTGAGGTCAACGTTCGTCCATTCACCGTCTATCATGACCTTGTTCCATAAATGTGGCTGAACAGCTCCGCCGTCATAAGCTTTGCCTGCCACAGGTATGCACTTTATACCCGCCTTGGTACAAAGTATCTGCATAGCCTTTGCATACCCCTCGCACACAGCCTTGCCCTCTACAAGACAGCCATATGCAGAATAGCAATTTTTTGCTGTATCGTCATAGTTACACTCAAGAATTATGCTGTCGTGGAAATACAGCACCTTGTCATAATCCGACCAGCCCTGCTCAATGCCTGCAAGTATCTCCCCGACCTTTTTATCCAGCTTTTCTTTCTCAGCCTGCGCTTCCTCAGCGGTCTTGTCATATGTGACCTCCACAGATGTCACATATCCATCTCCGTCAATGCAGATAGTATACTGTGAACCCATATAGTCGATATAAGGACAAGCCGAAGTAAGCATGGAGATAAACGCGCCGATATCGTCCTTGCTTATAACTCCCTCAGCCAGCTCCACAGAGCTTTCAAATCCGCTCAGCCCTTTGTAAAGCTGTGAAAACACACGTTTTTCGTCAGTACAAAGAAAATCGGCGATATATTCTGCCGTGTCAGGTATCTCAAGTGCCGTAAAACTCTCGTTTCTGCTGTCAAGCCCTGTTTCAGTATGTCTTTCCGAACTGGCTTCAAAATACGCATGAGTGTTCACAAAAGTATTTTTTGAACGGTTTTTATTTTTCTCTCCCGTTCCGCCTAAACTGCACCCCGATGTGCAGATAAGCACTGCCGCTGTAAGTGCGGCGACCATTTTCTTTTTTTTCAATTTTTGTCCTCGATTTTTACACAAAATTCTGTCTGTATCTTTCAGCCCTTAGTCCGTGACCTCTTCATTATCTCTTTTTATCACAGCCCTGAGCCGTTCTATTTTCTTTTCATGTATTGACAGCACCTTGAACTCCACGTTTTCCCAATGCACCGTCACCTTTTCGTTATCCTCTGGCACATGACCCAGCAGGTCCATAACGAATCCGCCTATAGTGTCATAATCCACCTCGCCGTGATACTCCTTGCCAAGAGCCTCCATAACGTTGTCAAACGCTGCTGTGCCTACCATATCATAGCAATCAGAAGATACCTTCTGTATCTCCTCCGTTTCGTCATCATATTCGTCCTGAATACTACCCACGATAGTTTCAAGCAGATCCTCCATAGTAATGATACCGGCTGTTCCGCCGTAATCGTCCACCACAACTGCTATCTGTGTCTTATCTTCAGTGAACTCTTTGAAAAGCTCACCACACTTGTTGCTTTCAGGCACAAAGGTTATATCTCTCATAAACTCCTTTACAGGACGTTCTTTTTTATCCTCTTCAAAAACCAACCTGAGCAAGTCCTTTGCGAATATAACACCACTTATGTTGTCGGCATTGTCGCAGTAAACAGGTATTCTCGAAAAGCCCTCGCCTATAACAAGCTTCACAGCCTCCGAAAGCGTGGAATTTTCTTCTATGGCAACCATTTCTGTGCGGTGTGTCATAACTTCACGAACTTCGATATCGTCAAAATCAAAAATGTTGCTTATCATTTCCGCCTGACTTTCCTCGATACCGCCCGTTTCGTTTACAGCGTCCACCATCATGAGTATCTCTTGCTCAGTGACAGAGTCTGCCTTGTTTGTGGACTTAATGCCGAACAGCCTTAAAATTCCTGCCGAAACCGCTCCGCTCACAGCAGCCAATGGGCTGAATATCGCAAGAAACACTTTGTATACGCCGCAGTTGTTTAAAATGAACTTCTCGCCCACCTTGCCTGAAATGCAAAGCTTTTTCGGTATGCCTATGCCAAAAGTGCATATAACAAGGGCAAGCAGACAGCTTATTATAACAAATGAACATATGCCGCTAACATAATACGGTGCCTGATGGTTAAAAAGCGTATAAAGCCCGTCAGAAATCGGCTCGTAGAAGAATATGACTCCCACCACCGAAACTACGATTATCATAATAGAACGTGCAATGAGGTTTGTTGCAACTACCCTGCCCGTTCTTTTCAGCAAAGCCGCAAGTTTTATAGCTTTCGGGTCTTTGTCCTCCTCAGCCATTTTCTTTAGCTTAGCGTCATTGAACTCCACAGCCGCATTTTCGCACAAGGTAAGAAAAGCCATAAGCAATATTACCGCCGCACAAACACCTATTCCCGTCCACAGTCGCCCGACATCGTCCATAAAAAAAATACCGTCCCTTTCACATAGGCGAAAAAGCTCGCCTTTTTATCATATACTATTTATTATAGGCAACATATGCTTCTTTGTCAATAGATATTGTCACAATTTTTCACATTCTGCCTGAATTTCATATGGGCAATTTTAGTTATGAAAAAAAGCAGACGAGCCGCAAAGCCCATCTGCTTACATCAAACAATATTATTTCTCTGCCGCACCTATCTTGGAAACTGCGTCCCTGGTAGTGTTTACGTCCTTAAGGCTCTTTGTAAGCACCTCAGCCGCCTCAGAAAGCGACTTGTTAAGATTTTCAGAAAGCGCCTCACGGATAGCCTTGTCCTTAGCCTTAGCCTGCTCAACGATATCAGCCGCCTGCTTGTTAGCCTCTGCGGCTATCTGCTTTGCATAGTCAGCCGCCTGCTTGATGATCTCCTCCTGAGCCACAAGCTTCTTAGCCTCGTCCTTAGCCTTCTTTACGATCTCCTCGGCTTCCTTGTTGGCCTCAGTAAGGATATTTTTCTTATCTCTTGTCATATCCTTTGCACGCTTTATCTCACCCGGAAGGTTAAGTCTTATGCTGTCGATGTATTCACGCATCTGCTCAACATCGATCATTTTTTTCTGTGAAAACGGTACGCTTGAAGACTTGTCAAGCAGTTCGTCCATAAGTTCAAGTATTTCCTCTACCGTCATTTTAAACACCCTTTCATTACTGATCTATATTATTGGCAGGCTTATAGAGCCTGTCAGTGATCTTGCTCTGTATCTGTTTCGGCACGAAGCCTGTGATATCTCCACCGAAGCTTGCGATCTCCTTTACAACGCTTGACGAAAGGAACATATTTTCTCCCGTAGTGGTGAGAAACACCGTTTCAGCGTCATTGTAAAGCTTTTTATTTGCAAGAGCCATCTGGAACTCATACTCAAAGTCAGACACAGCCCTAAGTCCCTTTACGATAGCATTAGCACCCGTCTTTTGCAGATAATCCGCCAGCAGACCGTTATAACAATCCACCACCACATTATCAAGGTGCTTCGTGACTTCAATTATCATTTCCATTCTTTCTGTAGGTGTGAAAGCAGCCCTTGATTTATTAGCATTAAAGGACACCAGTACTATCACCTTATCGAAAAGCTTTGAAGCTCTGTCGATTATATCCAGATGGCCCAGCGTAACAGGGTCAAAGCTTCCCGGGCAAACAGCGATACGCATCAATAGTCCACTTCTTTCATTGGTATCTTATAGACCGTCAAAGCGGTCTTACCGTATTTATATCTCTTATGAAGCTTAAGTCTGCCGTAGCTTTCTCCAAGCTCAAGCTCCTTTTCATGCTCGCACACAATGATAGCACCATCATTGAGCTTGCTCTCCACAAGCTCCAAGGCCTTTTCAACTATGCCCATTCTGTAAGGCGGGTCGATAAAAACTATATCAAGCCCGGCTTTGGCAACTTTAAGATATTCCAGACTATCCATGCAAAGCACACGGGATTCCTTATTGAAACCGCATGAATCCACATTATCCTTGACGATAGCCACAGCCTCAGGATTGCTGTCCACGAAAACGCAGTGACCAGCCCCACGGCTGAGAGCCTCTATACCCATTTGACCGCTGCCTGCAAAAAGGTCAAGCACCGAACTTGCTGGTACATCAAACTGAATAATGGAAAAAACAGCCTCTTTTACCATATCTGTAGTTGGTCTTGTATCCAACGACTCCAAAGTTTTAAGCTTTTTTCCTCTGCATGAACCTGTAATAACTCTCATAAAAAATAACTCCAAAATAAAAGTATACAATCATTATACTATATTAATTACCATTTGTCTAGACTATTCGCCGATATTTTTTTATTTTTTATACCACACACAAAAAGGGACTTCACAGTGGAAGTCCCTTTAGTTATTTTAATTACGTACTCTAAGAAACAAGTCCTCAGTTAAGATTACTTTCTCTTAGAAACTACGATAGCTGCACCTGCGAGAGCGATACCTGCAAGAGCGATACCTGCTGTTGCGCCTGTAGCTGCTGTTTTGTCAGAAGCTGCATTTGAAGATGTAGCAGTTGTTGTGCCTGTTGTACCAGTCTTTGAAGAAGTTGTTGCGGCTGTGCTGTTAGCCTTTGAATCAGTCTTGCTGTCAGACTTAGAATCTGTCTTGGAATCATCCTTTTTGCTGTTTGAATCTGTGCCAGAAGTAGCAGGAGCAACAGGAACAGCGTTAGCAGCCCATATCCAGCCCTCGTTTGTTGAGCCGTCATCGAACTTCTGAGCCTCAGCGTTTACAGTACCTGACTGAGCGATAGAAATTGTGTAAGAGCCGTCGCCGTTGATAGCAGTATCCTGGCAGTCAACGTTTGTGTCGAATCCACCTGCGCCACCTGCGATACCTACGCACTTGTTAGGGAAGTAAGCTGGCTGTGCAACCTTATCCTTTTCTTTGTCATCTGGATTTCTGAAATCCCAAGTGCCGTCAGCTTGGAAAGATACACCAGCATTGCCTGTTGTGTCACCAAGACCTTCAATTGTGAAGTCAATAGTGATGTACTCACCAGCGCCTGCTACAGTGTAGTCAGTGATCTCTGATGTGAACTTGCTGTTCCACTTGTTGATGATCTGGAAGCAGAGCTTGTCTGAATCAGTCTTGCCAGGAGCAGCACTTACGTTAAACTCCTGTGAACCGATCTTTACCTTAAGATCCTTACAAGTAACGACCTGACCATTTACAAGAGCCTCGTCATTTTCATTGTACTCACATGGGATATCTGTAGCAATGTACAGATAGTTGTAAGCTGTTGAATCAGCAGCGAAAGCTGTTACTGCCATAGCTGTTGTAGCTATAGCTGCTGCAGCCATGCCTGCGAAAATCTTTGTAAGTTTCATTTCTAAAACTTCCTTTCTTAAATAACTTTACTTACATTGTACTTTATTTTCCGAAAAAATTCAATCGGCCGATTTACCAAATATGATAACGTTTTCTTATGCAATCATGACAATTTATACTATTGATTTTTAGAAGTATAGCCCAATTTTCGCACTTTACAAAACTTTTTTATCTTATGTAAAAATACTAAACCGTCATTTATCAAGCTTTTTCTTCTGCACCTTTCCAGTCACTTTCAGCACGATACCTCTAGGAGCAAATTTAGCCCCTGCATAAAGCGCCTTTATAGACTTCTCAGGGATAATGATGAGCTTTCTGCCGAACATTCCCTCCAGAGCCTTTTTTGCACAAAACTGTGGTGTTATGGAGCTTACGCCGAACTTGCAGTTTGCAACGTCATTGAACTCCGTATCCACAGGACCCGGGCATACCGCACAAACGTGTACCCTGCTGTTTCTCGCCCTCAACTCCTCATATATTGCGCTGGTAAGGCTCACAACATAAGCCTTTGAAGCATAGTATGTTGCCATCATAGGGCCACCATACATAAGCCCTGCCGAGGAAGCTATATTCATTATATAACCCCTGTCAGCGGCAACAAAGTCTTTCAAAAACAGCTTTGTGAGCATATGCACCGCCGTAATGTTGGTGTCTATCATTTTAAGCTCAGTGTCCAAAGGAAGCTCATCAAAGCTGCCCACTGCGCCAAAGCCTGCACAGTTAATAAGCACCGATATTTTCTCGCTCTTTGTTTCCTCATAAAGCCGCAGACATTCTTCCCTGTCGGAAACGTCGCAAACTATCACCCTTGTGTTGTCACCAAGCTCCGACGCAAGATCTCTGAGTCTTTCCTCACGTCTTGCGCTGAGTATCACACGAAAGCCCCTTGCAGACAGATCTCTCGCTATCTCTCTGCCAATTCCCGAGCTTGCGCCTGTTACCAAAGCCGTCTTAGCCATTTATATCATCCTCCGCCCTTTTCAGGGATATTATTTGATTTTTGTCATATCAGTATATCACATTAGTATCACCCTGTCAAGTGTAAGAAAGTTGTAAAATACGCAGAAAAGCATTGCAAAAAACTGAATAAAAATGTCAAAATCTCTTGACATTTACTTTAAAGTATGGCATAATGTTAATATAATTTTAAGAAATAGAATAAAATTAAACTGAGAAATCAAAGAACAAAGAACAAGGAGATAAAAAATTATGAGTTGTACCCTTTGCATACTTGCCGCAGGTCTTGGAAGTCGCTTCAAAGGCGGCATAAAACAGCTTGAACCTTTTGGACCAAACGGCGAGATAATAATGGATTATTCTATCTATGACGCCGTTGAGGCAGGCTTTGACAAGGTCGTATTCATTATAAGAAAGGATATCCGTGAGGCCTTTGATAAAATGATAGGCGACCGTATCTCAAAATACGTCAAGATAGATTATGTCTATCAGGAGCTTGACTGTCTTCCGGAGGGCTATTCCGTTCCTGAGGGGCGTGTTAAGCCGTGGGGTCACGGTCACGCAGTCTGCTGTTGCAAGGGCGTTATAAATGAGCCTTTCGCAGTAATAAACGCTGATGATTTTTACGGTAAGGAAGCTTTTGTGAAGCTCCACGATTTTCTCTGCAATGAAAACTCAGATCGCAAAAAGCTTCATCTCGGCATGGCAGGCTTCATACTGAAAAACACTCTAAGCGACTTCGGTGCAGTGAACAGAGGCGTCTGCGAAGTGAAAGACTCTATGCTCACAGACGTTGTTGAAACCTACAATATCCGCCGTGAGAATGACGGCAATGTCTATTCAGGCAAAGAAGAAACAGCCGAGCTTGACGAGAACTGCTATGTGTCAATGAATATGTGGGCTTGTCCTGACGGCTTTATAGATAAGCTCAATGGTATGTTCACAGACTTTATGAAAGAAAATAAAGACAGCCTGACAGCGGAGTTTCTCCTCCCTGCAGGTATCGATACAATGATAAAAACAGGTGTTGCAGACTGCAAGCTTCTGGAAACTCACGATAAGTGGTTCGGCGTTACATATAAAGAGGATAAGCCAACCGTTAAAGCCGATATCGCAAAGCTTATAGAGGCTGGCGTTTATCCTGAAAAGCTTTGGAAATAAAACTTTTTCAAACAAATAAAACAGAATAATTTGTCAACAATAAGTCGGGCAGAACAAATTCTCCCGACTTTTTTGCGTCAGTTTGTAAAAAGTGAAGAAAATCCTTAATTCGACTAAAAAGCACTTGAAAAAGGCTGTAAAATGTGTTATGATAATCTTTGAAACGGATCTGCATTTTTGCAGGTCAGGAGAGATAATATAAGAGGTAGTATAATGGAGAGCCAACACGGTAGCAATTTGAAAAATATAAGAAAAAAAAGAGCCACAGCACAGCAAAGCATAGTGTCATTGAGTTGTCTTGTGTGCATAGCATTTGCGGCAATATGGGGCTTCCATGCAGGAAGCGGCAACAGCAGGGCTGTGGAAGCAAAGAAGATGTCAGCTTCAAGCTCTGTGGCAGAGAACGAAAGCTCCGAGAGCAAGGCAGACAGCTCTTCTCAGGCAGAAAGCACAGTCGATGAGAGCGGCATTGACGAAAGCCTTACTGACAGCTCAGTTACCCATGATGACGCCGATGACCTTTCCGACGCAGTTTTCATAGGCGACTCACGAACAGTTGGTCTGCAAAACAACTGCGATAAGCCAAAAGCAACGTTCCTTTGCTCTGTGGGAATGCACATTGACACCGTTATGACAGACCAGAACATCACCCTCTCAAACGGCAATGCAGGCACTGTTATCGACGCTCTTGGAGAAAGACAATATGGCAGAGTGTATATAAACCTCGGCACTAACGAACTTGGCTGGCCTTATATCGACACCTTCAAGGATTATTATACACAGCTTATCACAAAAATTCAGGAGATACAGCCTGACGCTGTTATCTATGCTGAATCTATCCTCCCTGTAACAGCTTCAAGAAGCTTGCAGGGTGACGCCATAAATAACACAAATGTAGCCACGTTCAATCAGGCTATCTCAGAGGTGGCACAGCAGACAGGTATAAATTACCTTGACTGTACCTCCGCTGTAGCAGGCGCAGACGGCACTCTTCCGGAGGAAGCCTCCTCAGACGGAATACACCTTATGAGCGAATACTGCGACAAGTGGCTCAACTATATAATCGACAACACATAAGAAAGGAAAGAAGAATTATGAAAACAAAGAAGATACTCTGCACTCTTATGGCAGTTATGTGCATTGGCACAGCAGCACTTACAGGCTGCGGTTCAGACTCTGACAGCAGCACAGCAGGCTCCGCAAATTCAGCGGCAGCCGCTCAGACAAACGAAAGCGTTGACGTAACAGCCGTTGCGGACAAACTTAAGGACGGCATAGAGTTCAAGGACGAGCTCGCAGAGCTTGACGAAGCAAAGATAGAAAAGATAATCGGCATATCAGCAGACAGCTATACAAAGGCTAAGGTCTATGTAAGCTCGTCAGGTGGAACAGCCGAGGAGATAGACTGCTTTGAAGCCAAGGACGCAGACAGTGCAAAGGCTATCGCAGATACACTTACAGCAAGAGTTGAAAGCCAGAAAAAGGTTTTTGAAAACTATGTTCCGGAGGAAATGACAAAGCTTAATGACCCTGTTCTTGTAACCAACGGCAATTATGTTTACCTCTGTCTTTCAAACGATAACGATAAGGCAAAAGAGATAATAGGCTAGGAGTAATAAATATATGCTTTTTTCAAGTACAACATTTCTGTTCGCTTTCCTGCCTATTGTACTGATAACGTATTATATCGTCCCACGCATAACACGCAATCTGGTGCTGTTTATTTTCAGCCTTGTGTTTTACGCATGGGGCGAACCTGTTTATATCGTCCTCATGATAGCTTCCACTATCGTGGCGTATATAACGGGACTATTGGCAGACAAACAGCGTAAAAGCGCAAAAAAATACACTCCGCTCATCGCAATGATAGGAGCGGTTGTGTGGAACATCGGGCTTCTTCTGTTTTTTAAATATACCGACTTTTTCATTGGTGCAGCAAACAGCATTTTCGGCACGCAGATAAAGACCTTGGGTCTTGCCCTCCCTATCGGTATCTCATTCTACAGCTTCCAGACCCTTTCTTATGTTATCGACGTTTATAAGGGCGAAGTAAGAAGTCAGAAGAACTTCCTTGACCTTGCCACCTATGTTGCCCTTTTCCCACAGCTTATCGCAGGTCCTATCGTAAGATACATCGACGTTGCGGAACAGCTCAAAAAGCGTAACGAGGGCATAGAGCATTTTGCACAGGGCGTGTGGAGATTTTCCATAGGTCTTGGCAAAAAAGTCATTCTCGCAAATACTATCGGCGAGCTTTTCGACACTATCTCAAACTCAGCACAATCCGAACTGAGCGTTGCCGCAAGCTGGCTGGGCATAATAGCCTATACCTTCCAAATATACTTTGACTTCTCAGGCTATTCCGATATGGCGATAGGTCTTGGCAAAATGTTCGGCTTCGACTTTCTCGAGAACTTCAACTACCCTTACATCTCCACCTCTATCACAGACTTCTGGAGACGCTGGCATATGTCCCTTTCAAGCTGGTTCAGAGATTATGTCTATATCCCACTTGGAGGCAACCGCAAGGGCAAAGCAAGACAGTGCCTTAACATCATGATAGTATGGTTTCTCACAGGCTTCTGGCATGGTGCAAACTGGAACTTTATGCTATGGGGCGTGTATTTCGGTGTGATACTCCTATGTGAAAAGCTTTTCTTGGGCAAAGCCCTGAAAAAGATACCTGCATTTTTCCAGCATCTCTATGCACTTCTTTTTATAGTCATAGGCTGGGGAATATTCTCCTATGAAGATTTCGGCAAGCTCACACAGAACTTCAAAAATATGTTCGGCGCAGGGGGACTTCCTCTCATAAATCACCAAACAGTGTTCTGGCTCACACAGTATGCAGTAACAATAGTGATACTTGTGATAGCTTCAACACAGCTTCCAAAAAAGCTCTGCCTTAAGCTTCAGATCAAGTGTCCTGAGATATGCGGCTGTATACTCCAACCGCTGTTCGCATTAACACTTTTGGCAGTTTCCACCGCCTACCTTGCAGGTAATTCATTCAATCCGTTCCTGTATTTCAGATTTTAAAGGAGGACGGCAGATATGAAAAAACAACTTAAAAACTATATTATGATAGTGTGCTTTCTGCTGTTCATATTCGGCTTTGCAGTGGCAAGCTTTATTTCCGAGGACCGTGAATTCTCCGAAAACGAGAACCGCTATCTCCAGCAAGCCCCTGAATTTTCGTGGAAAAAACTCGAAAAAGGCGAGTTCACATCGGATATTGAAAGCTATATGTCCGATCAGATATTCATGAAAGACCAGCTTGTGAGTCTTAAAACAGTCACCGACCGCACGCTTTTGAAAAACTATCAGAACGGTGTATATTTCGGCAAAGACGGCTATTATCTCCAAGACTATCAGGAAAACAGACCTCTTATCGAGAAAAACATAAGCTGTCTTAACGATTTTGCCGACAGCCTTGATAAGTCCGTTGACGTAAGCTTTCTTCTCGTGCCGAATGCAGTTTCCGTTATGTCAGACAAGCTCCCTGCGGTCACACAGACCGACGATCAGCTTGAAAGCGAAAAGTATATAAGCTCTATCCTCAGCGACAGGATAAACCTCTGCTTCCCATATGACCAGCTCAAAGACGCCGCAAAGTCCACGCAAGTTTTCTATAAGACCGACCACCATTGGACAGCCGAGGGCGCAAAAGTGGGATTTGACGCACTTATGACCGCCATGAATGAAGATATCCCACAGGTATCCTACAATATAGAAACTGTAAAGGACTTTCATGGCACACTCTATTCAAAAGCCCCGACAGACTTCTCCGCTGCTGACGAAATGCACTTCTACACAAACCCTGACAACAGCGTAAAGGTAAATTATGTTGAAGAAAATAAACAAACAGACACCCTTTTTGACGATTCATTCAAGACCAAAAAGGATAAATACTCCACATTCATGGGCGGAAACTTTGCCCTCACGGAAATAGAAACAAACGGTGAAAGCAATGAACACGTCCTTATTATAAAGGACAGCTACGCAAACACAGTTATGCCATACTTTGCCGACAAGTATAAGCACATCACAATGATAGATATGCGTTATTACCACATCATGGATAAGACCGTCAGCGAGTATGTAAAAGACAACGGCATAACAAAGGTCATTTTCCTTTATAATATGGACTTTGTGAACACCGATAACAACTTCATATGGCTTGAATAACTCAGCAACAATTAGGGGCGGCCTTTGGTCGCCCGCTATTTTTATCACACACATATATAAAACGTCAACGTCAAACCCACAGAAAGAAGGACATAAAATGACACTTACCCCCTACAAAAGAAAAGCCTTTTATTATGAAACAGACCGCATGGATATAATCCACCATTCAAATTACGTCCGTTGGCTTGAGGAAGCCCGTGTTGACCTTATGGAACAGCTTGGCTGCCCTTTCCACGAGATAGAGGCAAGAGGGATAGTCTCCCCTGTCCTCTCTGTTGAAACACACTATAAATATCCCGTCCGTTTCGGAGATGAGTTTGAAGTGCGCTGTAAGCTGTCAAAGTTCAACGGCTGTGCCTATGAGCTTGACTATGAGGTCTTTGACCTTACCACTCAGAAAACAGCCTGCCTTGCCCACACCTCCCACTGCTTCACCACCTCCGACCTTAAGCCTGTAAGACTAAAAAAACATTATCCCGATATCTACGAGAAATTCCTATCCGCATATCAGGCAAGTGAAGAATAAGCAAAAAAATGTACAGCTCCCGAGTTTCTTCTCAGGAACTGTACTTTTGTGTAAAAAAATGACAGACGCGACCTGTCACGAAGAAAGCAATCCATCAACGCCCTCACGCCACTTTTCAAAGCTGCACAAACCGAGCTTTGCCCAGCGGCATTCCGAGCATAGTATATCAAATGCCTTTTTATCCATTTTGCTTCTCAGCCTTGTCAGCGCACTGCGATAATTCTCCACTGAGTGACATTCTATCTCAGAAAGTCTGCAAACCTCGCTGTCTTTCTGTGCCACCGTTCCGCCACAGCCGTCAAGCAAACAACCGTCCTCCGTCCTGTTTGGGCAGTGCTGACATATCATATCTCCGCTGCACACAAACCGCACCGCAGTGTCCTCGCTCTCCAATCTGTCTTTCACAGACTGCATATTCACCGAAAAACCGTCACTGTAGCCTTTTCCCTGAAAAAGCGGCAGGCACAGCAGATGATGAAATCTAAGCTCAGGCTCTCTTGTAAGCATAGCAACCCGTCTTTGCAAGTCTGCTTACAAGCTCGATGCTGATAAGGTAAGCAGCAACAACAGAGATAACGTCCTTTACAAGATAAGGAACAGAAACAAGAAGGATAGACTTGCCAATAGAGATATTAGCAACGACAGCGTACTGGATAGCACCGAGCAGGTGGTCGCAAGCAAGACCTGCGATACCAAGCACGATAGCGATGACCTTACCGCTTATCTTGTCAGAGCAGAACTTTGCGCCAAGACCGCAAAGAAGAGCCATAACGATAAAACCGTAAATGAATCCACCTGTATACCCTACGATAACGGAGAAACCGCCTGACCAGCCTGCGAACACAGGCACACCGATAGCGCCCAGCAGACCATAGACCAGAGCAGACACAGCACCGCCCTTCCAGCCGAGAAAATATCCTGCGAGAGCCACAGCAAAAGTCTGGAGCGTAACAGGAACGTGAGTAGGCAGCGGAATAGTTATCTGTGAAAGCACAGCGATTATAGCCGTCATAACTCCGATACCGACTATTTGTTTTGTTTTGTTTTTAGCATTGTTATTCATTGTAAACCTATCCTTTACTTTTTATTTGACAATTAATATTGTATCACATACCGAACCTATTGTCAACCGAAAATATTTATTTCGGTATACAATTATCAAGCGTTGGTAAACGATAGTTTTATACAAATTTAATAACAAACAGTGAAAACACGGCATTGCCCTTCCGAATGGGCTGTCGCATTTCGGTGAAACAGAAATTGAGCCAAGCCCCTACAGTTTATTCGGGCAACTTCATACCACCGCAAAATCGCTACGCTCGGTGCTGTCTTTTACTTCGTACTTGAGCACAACTCTGTTCAGCTTTGCCAATTCCTCATTCCTCATTCCTCACTTCCCCTTGTGCATTTTGCCCTCAAATCCTACTAAATTGATAGAATTAATATCAGTTTTCACAAAAATGCGAAAAATCATCTTAAACCTATTGACATTCCTCTATGGGTGTGGTATAGTATAGATACGCTAAAACATACTAAACGACTAGGATTAATATGAATTTGAAATGAGGCGTTGAAAATGAATGTAAAAATACTGAAACTGAAAACAGCGTACGATTCACGAATGTGTATGTGCTGTATGTGTTGCTGTTAAAATCAGCATAAAGTTCAGTAACAAAAATTTTTATCGGATTTAAAAAACATCTATTTAATGAAAGAGGTAATTTAAAATGAGCGCAATAAACGAAAGAAATCTTAAATTTGAAACACTCCAGCTCCACGTTGGTCAGGAAACAGCAGACTCTGTAACAGACGCAAGAGCTGTTCCTATTTATCAGACATCGTCATACGTTTTCCATAACTCACAGCATGCCGCTGACAGATTCGCTCTTAAGGACGCAGGCAACATCTACGGCAGACTTACAAACCCAACTGAGGACGTTTTTGAAAGACGTATCGCAGCTCTCGAGGGCGGCACAGCAGCTCTTGCAGTTGCATCAGGCGCAGCAGCAGTAACATACGCTATTGAGAACGTAGCCCTTGCAGGCGATCATATCGTAGCTGCAAAGAACATCTATGGCGGCACATATAACCTGCTTGCACACACTCTTGTTGATTACGGCATCACAACAACATTTGTCGATCCGCTTGACCCAGCTAACTTTGAAAAGGCTATCAAGGAGAACACAAAGGCTCTCTATATCGAAACTCTTGGCAATCCTAACTCAGACGTAGTTGATATTGAAGCTATCGCAAATATCGCACACGCACACAATATCCCACTTCTCGTTGACAGCACATTCGCTACTCCATATCTCGTAAGACCTATCGAGTACGGCGCAGATATCGTTATCCATTCTGCAACAAAGTTCATCGGCGGTCACGGCACAACAATCGGCGGCGTTATCGTTGAAAGCGGCAAGTTTGACTGGAAGAAGTCAGACAAGTTCCCACAGCTCACAGAACCAAACCCAAGCTACCACGGCGTAAGCTTTGCAGACGCAGCCCCTGGCGCAGCATTTGTAACTCGTATCCGTGCGATCCTTCTTCGTGATACAGGTGCAACACTTTCACCTATCCACGCATTCATCTTCCTGCAGGGTCTTGAAACACTGTCTCTGAGAGTTGAACGTCATGTTGAGAACGCACTTAAGGTAGTTGACTTCCTTAACAAGCACCCAAAGGTAGAAAAGGTAAATCACCCTTCAGTATCAGACGATCCAAGCCAGCAGGCACTTTACAAGAAGTATTTCCCTAACGGCGGTGGTTCTATCTTCACATTCGAGATAAAGGGCGACGCAAAGACAGCCCAGGACTTCATCGACCACCTGAAACTCTTCTCGCTCCTCGCAAACGTAGCAGACGTTAAGTCACTGGTTATCCATCCAGCATCAACAACACACGCAGAGCTTAACGAAGCAGAGCTTGCAGATCAGGGTATCAAGCCAAACACTATCAGACTTTCTATCGGCACAGAGCATATCGACGATATCATCTACGATCTCAGCGAAGCATTCGACGCTATCTAATAAAAACCTTTTGCCATTACGGTTTTTACCTAAAAATACAGACCTCAATATAGAAACGGCTGACAGGCGAAAAGCTTGTCAGCCGTTTTTGTACCCATAAGAAAAGCAGGGCAACAACAAGCCGCCCTGCTCCATAAAGCAAAAAGTCAGAAAAAAATCCATCGTCACAAGGCGATACCTTAATTCCTCACTACTTCTCCAGCTCAGAGATCTTATCCACTCTCCTCTGATGTCTGCCACCCTCAAACTCCGTTTCAAGGAAAACGTCCACCAGCTCGATAGCCAAGCCTGCACCCAGCACTCTCGCACCAATGCAAAGCACGTTTGCGTCATTATGCGCTCTTGTATACTTAGCAGAGAAATAGTCCGAACAGCAAGCCGCTCTTATTCCCTTTATCTTGTTTGCGCTCATTGACATTCCAATACCAGTTCCGCATATGAGTATTCCCATTTCGTATTCGCCCGAAGCCACTTTCTCGCAAACTTCCTTTGCCTTGTCAGGATAGTCCACTTTCTCTCCTGCCTGAATACCAAAATCAGTGTATTCCACACCCTTTTCGTCCAAATGTGCCAATATCTCCGCCTTAAGCTCAGGACCTGCATGGTCACATCCAATAGCAATTTTCATATTAATTTCCTCCTATTTATCCCTATGTGCCTTATCCTTTTCCGCCTTTGTAGCCTGCAAATATGATACCTCCAGCCTGTCCGCCGAAACCATTATCTCAGGCTGAGCCTCCACCGCAAGACACAGCGACGAAGCCCTCTGCAGCCTGTTCACATAGCTTGCAAGCTGAACATTTTCGTTGTCAGCAAAATATTTCGACTTTATCTCTGCCGCACAGTCACCCACAAGCATTGTCTTTTCAGAAAACTCTCCCGAAAAAACTTCCTCCTCAGGGCAAACTCTGTCAGCGGATATCCTCGTGACAACGCCATTTTTGCACTGAAACTCGCCTGCGTAAACTATCTTAGGCCTTGCCCTCATAACAGAAATTATCCTGCCCTCAAAATCTATGCAATTGTACGCCAGCGAAAGCAGAGTGGAAACTCCTGCACTTTTTAAGCTCTCACAGCCGAAGCACATTCCCTTTATAGCCGCCACGCCTATCCTAAGACCGGTGTATGACCCCGGACCCTTTGCGATAGCCGCACAGTCAAGGTCAGTATAAGTAAGCCCCGTTTCCTCCAACGCCTGCTTCACCATAGGCAATATCACCTGCGAGTGAGTGAGCTTTGTGTATACAGACTTCTCCCAAAGAAGCTTCTCTCCGTCCGTCACCGCCACTGAAGCGACCTTTCCGCTTGTGTCAATAGCTAATATCTTCAAATCTATCATCTCCCTCAGGTGCAGTTATGCTTATCTCCCTGCTGTCCTCGTCAATGCGCTGAATATCTATCCTCAAAGCGTCCTCAGGAAGCTCCTCAGCAATATTCTCCGACCATTCCACCGCAAGCACAGTGTCTTCGTCCATGTAGTCAAAAAAGCCTGTAGTTTCCAGATCGTCCGCCGAATTTATGCGATACATATCAAAGTGTATAAGGCTGAGCCTGTCCCCACAGTATTCGTTCACCAGCGCAAAGGTCGGAGAAGTCACCTCGTCACCAAGTCCCATGCCAATAGAAATTCCCCTTGTAATAGTAGTCTTTCCTGCACCAAGACCGCCGCTGTAAGCGATAAGATCGCCGCCTTTCAGCCGTCTGCCTATCTCCTCACCCAAAGCGATAGTTTCCGCCGCAGATGATGTTTTGTATACCTTTGTCAACCTATCACCTCATTTGACCGTCATCTTCCGTGTAGCCCACAATAAAAAGGCTGTTTTTATTCATAAGCTGATAAATGCTCTCCACCTCTGTCTTGTCCGCCGCTGAATTGTAACAGTTGTAAACATACAGCCTGCCCTCCTCTTTAACAGCGAAAACCGTGTGAATACCGCTGAAAATATTCAACCCGATATGGTAAGAAACTATCACAGGCTTGCCCTCTTCAACAGCCGCCTGAGCCTCATCAACCTTATAAAATCTCTTGTATCCCACTCCCATTGCCTTAAAAAGACCGCTTATTTTCCTAGGGTTAGACCCCAGCGACCCATCTGCCGCAATAAGAGCATTCTTTTCAAAATCATAAGCAAGCTTTGCCATGTCAGGCTCAAAGCCCTCGTATGTAAGATAATTATAAGCCGCAATGACCTCACAGCCTACCCCTGCGAACCTGGTTTCGCCAAGCATCAGATCGCACACAGGGGGATTTTCCTGCCCATATTTCACAAAGCCCTCTATCTTTATGCCCTTGTTGTGAGCATAATTTTCCGCAGCCCTGCCGCTGTCAGTTTCCTTATAAGTGTCCTCAAAAAGCCGCCACTTCATATCGTCCTCCGAGCTGTCGCCCTGAATATCGCTCTCATCACCGACCTGCGAGCTTTCGTCAACTTCCATGCTGTCACTATCCACTGCAGAGCTTTCCGCAGTAGTGGTAAAAGCCGAATCATTGAGCCTTTCACTGTCCGCCTTGTTTCCGCATGAACTGAGCATTATCCCGAGAAGAAGCACGACCGCAAGAATTTTCATCACAGCTCACCCTTGCTCTTAAAATAGTTGAGCATAAGATCGACCATTCTGCCGTAAGACTGCTTGCCGTCCTCAACGCCGTTGAGCTTCAGAGATTTTTCCATTGCCTTGTCAGATATCTCCCCCACTGCCTCGCTGTCGAAAACAGTGTCCTTAGCCTCGTCAACGCTCCGCCAGTAGTCCCAGTTTGCTTCCATATCAGCCCACACCTCGTCGCAGATAGAGCTATCAAATTCTATCTTCTTATCGTCAGAAGCGTAGTCAAAAATCTTGTTTCTAACCTCGCCAAGCGCCGCCAGATAGCCCGAATAGCGGTAATCAGCATTGTCCGATCTATCGCACGCCATAAAGGCGATAAAGTTCGCCTCGTCCTCCTGAATATAGCCTTTCGTGTGAGCAAGCTCATGGCAGATAGTGTCAGGAAGCTTCGCCTTATACATATCCTGATTGTAGTTAGCTTCCATAGAGAACGGAAAATAGATGCCCATAAGGTCCATTTGGCTCATAAAGAACGAGCATTTTATAGCTTTCGGAGTTACATAAAAGCCCCCGAGATTTTTAAACTCGCTCCCCAGCCCACGCATAGCCTCCTGAGCCGTCTTGTCAAGGTCAGCGGTCAGCACGAATTTTCCCTCGCCGTCACGCTCCACCTCTTTGCTAAGCGCATTTATCTCCGTAACAAGCTTGTTGCCAAGTGCTTCAAGCTCCGTCCTAGTGTGCTGTTCCGAAGGTATGCCGTTAAGTTCCGCAAAGCTTGAACAATGATAAATAACAAAGCAGTTAAAGGTCTGCACCGTCACCACAAAAGTGACTATCCACATATAAACAAGCCCGAAAATTTTCGCAGTTTTCTTTCTCTTGCCTTTTCTGACTATCACAAGCACCAGCATAGCCACCAGCGAAAGCGGAATACCGAAAACTGCTACCGCAATAAGCAGTTCGCCAAAAGAGAACGGCAACAGCGAAGTGAGTCTGCCATATGTATTTTCCCACAAAGGGAAAACGTGAGCCGTATACCAGTCGCAGAACGCCGTACTTTTCCAGGCGACCACGTTCAGCACCACGCTGACTGCCACAAGGCAAACGCAGGCAATGACCTGCCAAGATAGATGTTTTTTCTTGCCGTTCTCAGGCATTTTCACACTTTCCGCACTCTTTTTCACCGCTGTATCTGTCACTGCCGCTCACCTCGGTTCGTATATTTTCACTTGCTATCAAAACACATTTGCTTGCCCGCCGAAGTAACAAGCCAACGGTAACAACATGGTTAGAATAACCATAAAAACTATCCTATCACATCTGTAGGGGACGACGCCCTCGGCGTCCCGTTATTTCTCGTCCGTTGAATTAACGGAGAATATCACAACAATGTCGCCCGAATAATTCGACATCAAGAATATGACAATCACGGCATTACCCCTCCGAACGGGCTGTCGCATTTCTGAATATCACGCCACTCTGCACACACGGGCGAACGCTGTTCGCCCCTACAATGTTTCAGGATAGTTTGCTCCGCCGCAAAATCGTTACGCTCTTTGCGGAGTTACATTTGCTAAGGGAGAGGGTAGGCGGTGCAGATTTTTCACTCCGATATTACTTTGTGATAAGGCACAACTTTTGCGTGCTTTTTTTCATTAAATCTGCACCTAGTCGGCTTACGCCGAATGAGGCTCTGCCTCATACTCCGCTTAGGGCTTTGCCCTAAGAACCCACAAGCCCTCTAACGCCGGGCTTGAGCCTGCGTTTTATCTCTCGCTACGCTCCGTGTAGGGGCACAACTCTGGTCAGCTTTGCCCATTACTCATTCCTCACTCCTCACTCCTCACTCCTCACTCCTCACTCCTCACTCCTCACTCCTCATTCCTCACTCCTCACTCCTCATTCCTCGCTCCTCACTTTTTACACCTGTATTTAAACTTGACAAGTGTCTAAAAAAATGTTACTATACTATAGTAATAAAACTTATATGCAAATTCTCGGTCCTATCGGAAAGGAAATGATACTATGTCAAAATCTGTTGAGATCCAATCTCAGGATCTAACCAAAAGATACACCCTCGGCGAGGAGATCTTCAACTCCGTTTCCCATGGTGCAGGCGGTCTGCTATCCATTGCCGGCACTGCCGTTCTTATCGTTCTCGCTGCCATTTACTCCAACGCTTGGGGCGTTGTAAGCTCCGCTATTTTCGGAGCTTCTCTTATCATACTTTACACCATGTCAACCCTTTATCACGCTATCACCAATCCAAAAGCCAAAAAGTTTTTCAGGATAATGGATCACAACACCATTTTCTTCCTCATCGCAGGCACCTATACTCCTATCACCCTTGTGCCTTTGAGAGGTGCATTTGGCTGGGTTCTTTTCGGAATCGTTTGGGGTGCGGCTATTCTTGGCATTGTGCTCAACTCCATTGACCTTGAAAAGTTCCGCAAGCCTTCTGTTGTATGCTATATCGCAATGGGCTGGGTAGTTATAATCGCTGTCAAGCCTATGATAGAAAAGGTTTATACTCTGTCCTTGTGGTTTATTCTTATAGGCGGACTTTTTTACACTGTGGGCGTTATTTTCTATGTTAAAAAGAACAAAAAATATTTTCACTCAATATGGCATTTGTTCACCATTGCGGGAAGTGTTTTCCACTACTTTGCGGTGCTTATGATGATAACTCACGAATAAGATAAAAAAATCCCGAGGGCGTTTTGAATGCTCTCGGGATTTTTTTACTCATTTTCTTCGTCGTCATCATTTTCCAATGTATCGATATACTTATTGTATTTCTTTATGGTGTGCTCATGCAGGAGATAGTCGATCACCATAGATACTGCAAAGCCTATAACTACATCTAATACAGCAGAGGAAACGCTGAATTTCGTATCGACAACCAGATCTATAACGGTAAACATGGCTGCAAAGACCAATGAATCAAGAGCATAAAACTTAATTCTGCTCTTTCTGCTCTTTTTGTCCGTACCTGTGTCAAGAGTCTTGCCTGTGAATGATCTCGGTATATCATAAATATGATTTTTACTGTTCACCACCGTATAGGTTATCATCATCACCACAACGCTTATAAGATCAGGCAACGGGTTCTGGTCGGTATACAACCGATACAAAAGCGAGATCAACACGCAGAATATCGACACTATGCCCACTGCCGCAAGGGCTGAATCGTTCGCCTGTTTGACACGCTCGTCAACACCATCTGTTATCTGAGTTTCAAGCTTTTCTTTGTTAAGTTTCATTTGTCATCCTTCCTTTCTTCCTTTTCTGTCCAAAACAGGTCGTTGAGAGTCTTATCCAAAGCGTCGCAGATAGCGACACAAAGCTTTAAGGTCGGGTTATAATTGCCTGATTCTATCATTCCGATAGTTTGTCTTGTTACGCCAACGGCTTTTGCAAGATCCTCTTGGTTCATATCCTTTTCAAGCCTTGCTATTTTCATTTTTTTATTTTTCAAGTTTTGCAGCCGCTCCTTTCTTTCTCGTTGATTATAGTATACATCATATTTTCTAAAATGTCAAGTATATTTTGCATTTTTCTCGATATTTTTTTCATTATGTCATGATCATTTTTATATGACAAGTCAGGGCGGCAAAATTAAAATAGTTCTTAACTGAAATATATGGCGGTTTTTCTATTGCAAAAATGGGGAAAAAGTAGTATAATTACAATGGTAAGTTGTACAAATATGAAAGGAGCATTTTTATGCGTAAGTCAGGTATTTTAATGCACATATCCTCACTGCCTAACGATTACGGTATCGGCAAGCTTGGCAAGGAGGCTTATGCTTTTGTGGATTTTCTTGAAAAGGCTCACCAAAAATGTTGGCAGATACTTCCCATATCTCCTACAAGCTATGGTGATTCGCCATATCAGAGCTTTTCTGTTCATGCAGGAAATCCATACTTTATAGACCTTGAAGCTCTGGAAAAAGAGGGTTATCTGAAACCTGCGGAATATAAGGATATTGAGTGGGGCGATGACAAAGGGTCTGTTGACTACGGCAAGATATACGAGGTCATTTTCAAGGTACTTAGGACGGCACACAAGCGTTTTCGCAAGAAGCCTGAAAAGGCATACTCAAAATTCGTGGTGGAAAACAAAGACTGGATATACGATTACGCTTTGTTTATGTCACTGAAATTTGCCAATAAGGGCAAGGCTTGGTATGAATGGGACGAACCGCTGAAAATGTACAAGCCTAAGGCGATAAAAAGTGCTAGAAAAGAATATGCAAATGATATAGACTTCTGGTGCTTTGTGCAGTATAAATACTTCCAGCAGTGGAAAAAGCTAAAGGCTTATGCCAACGAAAAGGGCATCGAGATAATAGGCGATATCCCCATATATGTGGCATATGACAGTGTTGAGGTGTGGAGTACACCGCAGTATTTCAGCCTTGACAAGGAGAAAAAGCCTGTTGAGGTGGCAGGATGTCCACCTGACGCATTCACGGCAGACGGTCAGCTTTGGGGCAATCCTCTTTACAACTGGGAATACATAGCAAGAGATAAATTCCGCTGGTGGGTAGAGCGTATAAAGGCGGCTTCTAACACCTATGACGTGGTGAGAATAGACCATTTCAGGGGCTTTGAAAGCTATTACTGCATACCATACGGTGCAAAGAACGCCAAAAAGGGCAAGTGGAGAAAAGGTCCTGACATGAGGCTTTTCAAAGAAGTGAGAAAACAGCTTGGGGACGTGAAGATAATCGCAGAGGACTTGGGTTTTCTTACAAAGCACGTTGTAAAAATGCTCAACGCAAGCGGATATCCCGGCATGAAGGTGCTGGAGTTCGGCTTTGATTCTGACAACACAAACGGCTATCTGCCCCACAATTTTAAGACCACAAACAGCATTTGCTATACAGGTACGCACGATAACGAAACCATACTTGGCTGGATAAAGAGCTGTGACGAAAAGACCAGAAGCTACTGCAAGGACTATCTTGGAGTTACAAAAGACGAGTTCGTGCCTTGGGCAATGGTAAGACTTTGTTGGTCTAGCGTGTGTGATACAGCTATCGCACAAATGCAGGATATACTTTGCCTTGACGATAAAGCCCCCCAGCCATACCGATACCGAAACGGTGCATAAAACATCAGCAGGACAATCAGGCAGCCCACCGCTAACAGAAAAAGCAACAGAAACATGTTGCGTTGTTTGTCAAACCATTTCTTTTTCGATGCAACGAGCATGAGAACTCCCGCGGAGAACACAAATGTCAGAACGCCGCTGAAGGTGTGACAGTATGACAGAAACAGGCAGAAGACTGCCGCCAGAACACCGCTGATAAGATAGCCCTTTCTGCCTTGACTTCTGAGCCGATAAAACAGACCGCAGAAGGCAAGGGGAAACAGCATAGATATGGCAGAAGGACTGATGTTGAGCCCAAGTAGTCCGATAGACAGCCATTTTTGTCCGCCGTAGTCCAGCCCAAACATCCGCGCTATCACGTCAAAAAGCAGCAGGCAAAGCGGCAGAACATAGGGGTGCTTTCCGAAAAAGGAAAAATCCAGAAAATACATCCCGACAAACGCCGCTAAGCTAAGTGGCAGGAAAACGAAAAGCACCTGTGCGGAGCGCGCCGCAAACGCATCGTCTCCTGCGGGTATCGTTTTCAGCAGCAGCACCTGAATGATGCCGCCCAACACAAACAGCAGCAGTACCAGCCCAATCATCCCCCATTGCGGCGCAGGCTTATGTGTCTGGTCTAACGCCGCACCGATACATTTGTAATCCGAAAACTAAAAGAACATCGCAATGAAAATATTTCCAAGCAG
>ERZ772886.1081-NODE-1081-length-25388-cov-6.392334_pt1 | contig 25388 bp, 20 predicted proteins | sample MGYA00512128_ERZ772886 | MGnify/ENA primary metagenome ERZ772886 (study PRJEB29015, sample SAMEA2737698) | human gut metagenome | biome: human gut; feature: human-associated habitat; material: faeces | place: China | collected 2012 ... | reverse complement strand
GTTCAGGAAACTCTGTATCGAATGCAGTAGTCACTTGCTCCGACACGCCGCAAATGGCATCATAACCCTCCCACATGGCAATCTCCGCCGAGCGGTCGAAGGACAGCGCTGCATAGTCGGTGTGGATCCATGCTGCGTATTTCTTTGCCCTCGCCCGTTCCCGTGCAAAGTAGTGCGGCGTCAGGAAGCTGATGGCAAGATCATAGGTTTTGTCGGAAATCTGCGGCATAGAGCGCAGTGTGTACTTATGGCTATACGTCAGCGCGGTGACGGACGGCTTCTCGCTTAGGTGCTGCTTGTCAAAACGCCGCGCCGCAAGCTTTCCTTGCAGCCGCCCACAAAGTACGCCGAATTGACCGTTTTTGATAAGCGACGCCATCGGCACGGCCAGCGACGCATACTGCGGAATCTCCGGCAGAAGATTTGCCTTGGGATTCAGATATGGCATCAGCTCGCCGCTGTGCCGCATCAGAAAGAGGTCAACGTCATAGCGGTCGTAGTCGATGGAATCCAGCAGCCCCAGAAGGCTGCGCTCCACGCCCCCAAGCTCCATGGCCTGGGAGAAGATGAGAACAGATGGTTTCATCGAGCCTTTCTCCTGATATACCCCGTCAGCACCCACCCAGCCGGGGTACACAGCACCGTCAGCAGTTTGCGGGGCGATTCCTTGATATAGTTCCGGTTTCCCGCGATCTGGCTGCTGGAGCAGTAGTGGATACAGTCCAGCAGCAAGCGCTTAAAGGACTCCGGATGCTGCATCTTCACCACGCGCCAGAAAGCAAAACCCTGCGGATTTTTGAGATACTGCCGCAACATGTTATTGCTGGAACCATCGGGCTGGTATTCTACATTGCAAAGCACCTCATTCAGCACGGCCAGTTTGTAGTCTTGGTCTATCAATAGATATTTATAGGCCAGACTGACATATTTTTCGCCTTCAAACACGGGGTACTCCGGATATGCATTGATGATACCCGTGCGATAGACCAGCTTCTTGTCGCCGGTGCCGCCCGCAGCATAGTAACCGGAGAGCGTTGTTTCTGTCACAGCAGCAGGGAAATCCTTGCCGATAATTTTTCCTTCAAAGTCGGCATCCAGACCAACGATGCCGGCATAGCCCTTGTCCTTGACCTCGGCCCATTTGCGCAGGATCTTCTCCACCGCGCCAACTGCCAGCATGTCGTCGGAATCAATGCAGGTGTTCAGTTCCGTGTGGATATTGGCGTAGGCCGCATTGTGAGCCGTGTGCATGCCGCCATTTTCCTTGTAGATATACTGAATCTCAAATCCGTTGTCGCGGCTCTGCCAATCACGCACTAGTTCTGCGGTGTTGTCGGCAGAGCCGTCGTCTACGATCAGCCAGATGAAGTTCTTGCAATTCTGGCGGCAAAGACTTTCATAGGTGCGCGGCAGGGTGTGTGCGCGGTTGTAGGTAGGGGTGAAGATCGTGAGGATAGGCTCAGCAATTCTGTTCATAAGCGTTGATGTAGAACTCCTGTAGTTTTACGGCCTCGGTAGTGATATCGAAGCCATGGGCGGCAATTTCGGCTCGGCGATCAGTGCGGTGGATGGCTCGCTTCGCAAGGATCTTCTCCGCCCATATCTCCGGGCTTGCGGACAAAGGCATGACATCCACCAAACCCTCAGTCAAGATGCACTCGGGAGGAATCTTGTCGGAGATAATGCACGGCAGCCCCGCCGCTTGCGCCTCGACCATGGTGACTGGCAAGCCCTCATACAGCGACGGGAATACAAACACGTCCATTGCCTGCATCAAATCTGCGACATCGCTGCGGACACCGAGAAAACGTACATGCTCTGCAATGCCCAGCGCGTGTGCTTTAGCCTGTATCTTCAGCATATCTTCACCGCCACCAACCAGCAAAAGGACTGCGTTCGGCTCTTTTTTCAGCAGCGCGGCAAAGATGTCGAGCAGAAATGGATGGTTCTTCTGCGGATTGAATCTGCCAACATGGCCAATAATCAACTTATCTGCCAAACCTAACTGATGGCGCATTTCTATACGTTTTTTCGGATTAAACGAATAGGCAGTAGCATCGATGGCATTGTTGATAATCTGATACGGTGCTCCTCCAAACATCCAATCACCTGCATCCTTCCCACAAGCAAATAAATTAGTAGTATATTTAGGGATGCTCCGCTTATACCATAGCTTGATGGGATATTTCAGATTCTTGTCTTGGTTTGCATTATGGCTGTGGGCGATGCGGACCGGAATATTATGCTGTGCAGCGGCTCTCAGGATTACCGAACTAAGGCAGTCCTGATGTACATGAACAATTTTGTATTCCGGGTGTTCATCAAAAAAGTGATTCAGAGCAGCTAAATAGCCTTCGCTCCAAGGCACCAGCCGGGGCAAACGATAGAGCTTTCCACCAAGGGATTCGATTTCATCGTCAAACGCCGCTCGCTCCTGGCGGTGTACCAGAAAATCGAACTGCACCCTTTCCCGGTCAATGTGGCGGTAATAATTCATGAGCGTGGATTCCAGGCCGCCGCGCTCCATGTGGGTGACAACTTGTAAAACGCGAATTGGAGTCATCATTTATCTCCCTGCCAAGTTTAAGTATTCTGACAAGCTCAGTCGTGCAAAATCCTGGTCAAATGGCCGATTGATCGCATTTTCATAACAGAAATACACAAGATAACCCGCTACCATCAAAATTTTCAATATTCTCCCGTCTCTGCCACCGATCTTTTTCAGCATCCACGGGAGCGACAGCGACTGAAAAATCAGGAAATAGTTTGCCAGCCGCGCAAAATAATTTGCCGTACCGAACAGGCCCACAAACATAATGGCGCCATTGAGCATGGTCAGGTTCACCATGAGGTTCTCCGTTTCAGAGCTGTCTGTGAACAGCTTCTTGCGGTAAATATACGACAGCACCAGCGGCACATTGCAGACAAGTACACGGAAAATATTAACGCCCTCGCCTGTAAACTCAGAAATCGTGTATTCCTCTCCCAATAGCGTTGTGATATTGACGACCATGCCAAGCAGCGGGCGGAGGAGAAATCCCGCCGCAAGGGAAAATGCCAGCATCCAGTAGGTCCTCTTTGTCCACGGACGAAACTCCATGAACGGCACCAGCAGATACATCAGCGAATAAGGGTGGATCAGCGACGCGATCAGGACGCCCGCTATAAAGAAAACCCACTTCCTTTTAAACGCAAACGTTACTGCAATGACTGCAATACCGACGGCGGCGGCCTGCTTGATACCCGCGAAAACAAACGTATAACAGCCGGTGGTAAACAGCAGGAAAACCGTCAGCGGATAATCTGCAGAATATCTGTGCACAAAAATAAAATAGCAGGCAACCGTCAGGAAGGCCCAGAACATCAGAAAATTCTGTGTGGATACACCGCAAATTTTCAACTGGTAATTGATCCAGTTGAAGAGCGGGTTCGCGCCTACACTCTTGTCTGTCATTTTCCACGAGCCTTCTGTGATCAGCTCATAAGCATAACGATACGCCTCCGTATCATTGCACTGTGTCCGCAGTCCCGCAAAGCCTGCCAGCAGGATGATGATCAGCAGGGTGCAGAAAACCAGTCTGTGCCGTTGGGCATGGTTCATCGGTCCCATCGTAACATGATCCGCACACCACGCCAGTGCAGCCGTTATGAGCATGAGGATGACTAACTCTCGCATTTCAGATCTCCAAGTGTTTGATCGTCTCCGCCACAACGGCGGTTTTACTGAATCTTTGCTCCATCCGCGTCCGACCGCGGCGACCCATTTCAGCCTGCCGATTCTCCGGCAGCTCTGCAAAACGCCGCATCGCGTCGCAAAGCGCGTCTGCATCCTTTGTCGGGCACAGATATCCGCTGACACCGTCCTCCACCGCCTCGCGGCAGCCGGGGATATCGCTGGTGATGAGGGCACGGCCAGTGGCGGCACCCTCCAATAGAACATTGGACATGCCCTCATGGTACGATGGCAGCACGACGCAGCTCGCCATGGCGTAAAAGCGCTTCATATCCGGCTGATAGCCGTGATACTTGACCACGCCAGCCTGCTCCAATTTATCCATGAGGGGCTTATATTCCTCTTCAAATGAGCCGACGATATGAAACTCCACGCCGTTGCCGTATTCCTGCTTCATTCGCTTTGCGGCGGCAAACAGCTCGTCCACACCCTTTTCGCGCATGACGCGACCCACAAAAAGAAAGCGCACCGCCCCCTCCTGCGGGTAGGGCTGATAGGGATAATCTTCTAAATTGACGCCTGCACCGCTCAGCACCACGTCGCGCCCCTTCGGCACAACGCCAGTGGCGGCAAGGGTATCCCGATTCCCGGCATTCTCAAAAAAAACGACCCTCGCACCCTTCAACGCCGGTTTGTAGAGCGCCAGCACAAACTTCTTGAGCCAGCCGCCGTTTTCGATGGCGCTGCCAAGTCCCGTGATGTTCACGGCATAGGGGATGTGCGCCATCCGGCAGGCAAGGCCGCCGTAGATATTGGGCTTGATGGTGTATGTCAGAACCAAATCCGGCTTGACCTCTTTCAGCATGGCCCTGTACTGCCGGAAGAGTTTGCTGTCATGGATGGGGTTCATTCCTCGGCGGTCAACGGGAAGTTCTATCACCTCGTCCACCAACTTATGAAGCTCCTCCCAGCGATCATTATGTGGGACAGCAACCGTAACATTCGCGTGTTTTTTCAGTTCTGAGATCAGGTCCTTGCGGAAATCGTAAAGGCCGCCGCTGTGATTGGCCAGTATTGCAATTCGCTTTTTCATCGTCTCTCGTCCAACGCAAGTGTTTTTAGCTCGTTGTACTTCATCATAACAACATCGCTTCTATATTTCCCCACGGAGGGGACATTTTGCTGCCCGCTCAGGTTATTCACGATCATCTGCGGCGTTTTTACGCCGCATTCATAGGCGTGCGGATAACCGCCTCCAAAGCGCGGATTGACCTCGGAAATATAATACGCATCCCCGATTTTGAAGATATCCATATCGATCTGCGCACGATACCCGCTTTCTTCAACAAAACGCAAAATCAGTGCAAACAGCTGTTCGTCCTTAAAGGAGATCGCCTTATCCGTCTCTCCGGCCCGCATCACCAATTTGTTCTTCGTAAAGGCGGCAACAACATGCCCGGAAAGCATATCTGTGTAAACATCCGCGCCGATTTCCTGCCCATTCAGAAACTCCTGAATGATCATGTCCGGCTGGTGCTGAAAGAGGAAGGCTGCCGTTTCCATATCCTCCGCCTTGGAGATGTGCAGACTCGCGCTGCCAAAGCGTGGCTTTACAAAAACCGGAAATGCAACCTCGCCATCAGCCAACGCCTGTTCAAACGCCGAGAATTGTACATAGGTTTTCGCGCAGTGGTAGCCATGCTCTGTCAGCCAGTTATACATTGCCCATTTGTCAAGGGCCATTTCACACAACTCGTAGGAGGAACCTACAACCGTTGTGCCAATAGCTTCAAACGCTTCTTTGTGTTGAGCCAAAAGCGACAGTTCCGGATCAATCAGAGATAAAACACCATCGATGTGCTCACTTTTGCAAATCGTTAATATCTCATCGACATAACCAGGTGCGGTCATTCGAGGGACGATATAGAAAGAATCTGCATCATAAAGCGCAGGTGCATACGGGCTGCAATCGGTCACAATAACTTTGCCAGAAGGGCCGACCGCATCTTTGAAATATTGAACAACTTTATTTCTCGTTCCGCAGCTAAGAATTAGAATGTTCATGATAAATCACTCCACTTTTTCTCCAACACAACTTCTAATCCGTGCGAGATTTCCCTCACTACTTTGGGTGTTGACCTGCACTCCCGACCTGTTGAGCACCTTGCCAACTGTCCCCAGTAGAATGCGTAAATCCGCAATAAAACTGATATGCTGCACATACTCCAAGTCATATGCAAATTTCTGCTCCCACGTCAACGTGTTTCTTCCGTTTATTTGAGCCAGACCTGTGAGTCCCGGTCGCACATCGTGCCTATGGCGCTCATCCGCTGTGTAATAGAGTAAGTATTCAACCAGCAGCGGTCTCGGCCCCACGATGCTCATCTTGCCGCGGAAAATATCCCACAGCTCCGGCAGCTCATCCAGGCTTGTTTCTCTCAAATTGCGGCCAAACTTCCCTAACCGGATTTCGTCTGGCAGCAGGTTGCCGTTTTCATCCCGTGCATCGCTCATACTGCGGAACTTATGGAGTTTGAAAATTTTCTCATCCCTTCCCGGACGCTCCTGACAGAAGATCACAGGACTGCCCAGCTTCACGCGCACCAATATCGCCGTCACGAAAAGTATCGGAGACAGAATGATCAGCGCCATTCCGGAGAGAAAAATGTCAAGGAATCGCTTGACGAACTTCTCGTAAAATCCAGCCTTGTGCCGCATCAGAACATCCCTCGGATGACCTCGCACACGCGGTCAACGTCGTCCATGCTCATTTTCGTGTCGCTGGGCAGGCACACGCCGCGGGCAAACAGATCGTCGCACACCGTCTTTTCGCTGACGCTGACAAAGGGGTAATCCGCAAAGACCGGCTGCAAATGCATGGGTTTCCAGAGGTAGCGCCCCTCAATGCCAGCCTCGTTCAGCTTTGCCAGCATTTCGCCGGGCGTCACGCCGCAGCCCTCGTCCAGCAGGGCGACAGACAGCCAGCGGTTCGATTCCGCGCAGTCCAGCTTCGGCTGCATGGTCAGCGGCAGGTCTTTCAGATTTTCGGAGTAGCGGGCAAAGATAGCCCGCTTCTGCTCCACGCGCAGCGGCAGCACTTTCATCTGCCCGCGCCCAATGCCCGCGCAGATGTTGCTCATGCGGTAGTTGTAGCCGATTTCCTCGTGCTGGTACCACGGCGCGTTTTCGCGGGCCTGCGTTGCCAGCCTCAGGGCATGCTTGGCTTCCTCTTCCGTCTGGCACAGCAGCATACCGCCGCCGGAGGTGGTGATAATTTTATTGCCGTTGAAGGAAAGCGCGCCAAAGTCGCCAAAGGTGCCGCACTTCTGGCCGTTGTATGTAGAACCCAGCGCCTCGGCGGCATCCTCAATCAGGGGAACGTTGTGCTCACGGCAGATGGCGATGATTTCATCCAGTTTGGCTGGGTTGCCGTATAGATGCACCGCGACCACCGCCTTGGGCACACCGTATAGTTCAAAGGCATGGCGAAGAGCAGCGGGATCCATGTTCCACGTCTCCCGCTCGGAGTCGATGAACACCGGCTTCGCGCCGCAGTAGACGACAGGGTTGGCCGAAGCGGAGAAGGTCAGGCTCTGGCAGAACACCGCATCGCCGCGCTTCACGCCCGCGAGGATCATCGCCAGATGCAGCGCCGCCGTGCCGGCAGACAGAGCGACAGGATAGCCCTTACCCATGTAGGTACCCATCGCTTTTTCAAATTCGTTAACATTCTCGCCCAGCGGCGCGATCCAGTTCTTCCGAAATGCGTCGTTAATGTACTCCAGTTCATAGCCCTCACCCGACATATGCGGGCTGGCCAGCAAAAGTCGTTTATCCATTTTCCGCTCCTGTGTTTTTTGTCCAACGGATGCCAAAGTATGCTTCTGTCGGGCATGTTGGTTGTGTTCAAAAGTATAGTGAATCCGCGCCATGTCTTTCTGCCACTATGGCATGCAGCAATATGCAAGTTCATCGATCTGGCATATTGCTGCTTCCCACCCGAAAAAACGTTTGAATTAAGCCATTTTTATCGCTCAATTATACTGCATATAGGCAAAAAGTGCAATACCTAACAACAGATGAAAAAGCAGGGCGTGGTCACGAGTCAGCATATTCTCCTTTCTTTCACAAGGGAGTTGCCCATGGAATCCTTCAATCTGGAATATTACCGCGCCTTTTGTACGGTGGCACAGACCGGCAATGTCACAAAGGCCGCCGAGCTGCTGTGCCTGTCCCAGCCCGCCGTAACCCGCTCCATCCACCGGCTGGAGGAGTCTCTTGGCTGCAAGTTGTTTATCCGCGTTTCCCGCGGCGTACGGCTCACCGTGGAAGGCACGGCGCTTTTTTCCCATGTGGACAGCGCTTTCAAATCTCTGTCCAACGGCGAACGCGAGCTGAAGCGGCTGGCCGCTTTTGAAGCAGGTACGCCGATCATCGGCGCTGCGGAGATGCCGCTGTACCATTTCCTGCTGCCGAAGCTGTGACAGTTCCGGGAGATGCATCCCAATGTGACGCTTCAGCTGCAGGGCAGCTCCACACATGAGACGATCCAGATGCTCCGCGCAGAGCAGGCGGACGTAGTGCTGGCAGTTTCTCCGCTGACAGATGTGGAGGACTTGTCCGTGACTGAGCTTGCCTCTTTTCGTGACGTGTTTGTGGCCGGGCCCAGATTCAAATCGCTGGCCATCGGCATTCTGCCATCCCTGTTCGCACAGAGCCTTCTGGCACAGGAGGGCTTTTTCGCGCTCGATACAGACCCCATCCCTGCCCGCCAGATTCTGTTGGTACATCGCGGCGAGGGCCGAACCTCACTGCTGTGCATACTCACAAGCAGTAAAAGAAAAAAGCCTTGCCATATCAAGGCTTTGCAGATGAGAAGAACTCCGCTTTTCGGCAAGAATGCCCGAAAAACGGAGTTCATTTCATTACCACAGCCCCATCACACGCTGCATCAGCAGACTGACGGCGGTGATGCCCGCCCAGCAGCAGGCTCCCAACAGCAGAGGTTTTCCCCCGCTCTTTACCAGCTTGACCACGTTGCTGTTCAGTCCGATGGCCGCCATAGCCATGATGATGAAGAACTTGCTCAGCTCCTTCAGCGGCTGAAACATCACCGAAGGTACGCCCAAGGACGTGCAGATGGTGGTGACTACCGACGCGCAGACGAACCACAGGATAAATAGGGGGAACGCGTTCTTCAGCCGGAAGCCGCCCTGCCCCGTTCCCGCCTTCTTCGCCTGCATCAGCGACAGCACCAGTGTGATGGGGATGATGGCCAGCGTGCGGGTCAGCTTGACGGTCACCGCCTTGTCCAGCGTCTGGCTGCCCAGCTCCCACATGCTGTCCCACGTGGAGGCCGCCGCCGTGACGGAGGAGGTATCGTTCACCGCCGTACCGGCGAAGATGCCGAAGGACTCGCCGGAGGCAGTATCAAACCCGATGGCCTGTCCCAGCAGCGGGAACAGCAGCGCCGCCAGTACATTGAAAAAGAAGATGACCGAGATGGCCTGCGCCACCTCCTCGTCGTCGGCGTGGATCACCGGCGCGGTGGCGGCGATGGCGCTGCCGCCGCAGATGGAGGAGCCTACGCCGATGAGGGTGCTGATATTGCCGTCGATATGCAGCAGCTTGTGAAGGGCAAAGGCCACCAGCAGCGACGTGGCGATGGTGCAGATGATGATGGGCAGGGACTGCTTTCCGGTTTGCAGCACCACGTTCAGATTCAGGCCGAAGCCCAGCAGCACCACGGCGGTCTGGAGAATTTTCTTTGAGGTGAAGCCCACGCCCGGCTTGCAGGCTGCGCCGGGCGTCCAGAACAGGGCGATGACCATGCCGATGACGATGGAGAACACCGGACCGCCGATGACCGGTACCAGCTTGCCCAGCAGCCACGAGGGCACGGCGATGGCAAGGCACACCGCCATGCCGGGGAGGTATTTTCTAATGGTTTGCATACGATTTCTGATTTACTCCCGTTCCTTGCGGATGGCCTCCACCATGCGGGTCAGTCCGGTCTCGATGATGCTGCGGGGCATGGCCAGATTCAGCCGCACGTAACCGGCGGCGTTGCCCACGAACAGGCCGTTGCCGCCCTCCAGCAGCACGCCCGCCCTGTTGGCGAAGAAGTCCGGCAGGTCCGTGTCCTCCGGCAGGCATTTGCCCAGATCGACCCATGCCAGATAGGTAGCCTCCGGGATGTACATCACCGCCTCCGGCAGCTCACGGGTCAGGAACTCCTTCACAAAGGCGAAGTTTCCATCCAGATATTCTTTCAGCGCCTCGTGCCACGGTCCGCCCAGCTCATAGGCCGCCTTGGCCGCCGTCAGGGACATGGGGTTCACCGCGCCAAACAGCTTGTCCCGCTCCTTGAACCGCGCCCGCAGTGCCGCGTCGCGGATGATGATATTGGAGAAGGCCAGGCCTGCCAGATTGAAGGTCTTGCTGGGGGCCATACAAGTGATGAGCTTGGGGTAGTCTTCCATCACCTTGGCCATAGGGATATGGCGGCGGCCGCAGCGGATCAGGTCGCAGTGGATCTCGTCGGACACCACCCAGAGGTTATACTTCCGCATGATCTCACCGGCCCGGCGCAGCTCCTCCTCCGTCCACATGCGGCCGGTGGGGTTCTGGGGATTGCACCAGAATACCAGCTTGCAGGCGGGATCGGCGCACTTCTTCTCAAAGTCCTCGAAGTCCATCTCAAAGGTGCCGTCGGCCTTTTTATGGAGCGGGGAGGTCAGCACGCCCACACCGGCGTACTCCGCCGCGTGGAGAAAGTAGCCGTAGGCCGGGGTGTTCACCAGCACCTTTTCATCCTTGGTACACAGCGTCTCCGTCAGCTGGTACAGGGCGGGAATGATGCCCGGCGTCACGCACAGCTGCTCTTCAGGGAAGCTCCAATCGTAGTGGTTTCTGCACCATTTGGAGAAAGCATTGTAATATTCGTCGTTATACAGGCCGGTATAGCCGAAGATGCGGCGGTCGATACGGCCGCGGAGAGCGTCCAGAATCTCCGGGGCCACGCCGAACTCCATGTCGGCCACCCACATGCGGACGAACTCCTCGTCCTTGTAGGGGAACACCTTCTCCGGGCCGGCATGGAAGATATAGCCCCGGAAGCCGTCGGTATTCAGTGCATTGGTGTGGCGGCGGTCGATGATCTCGTCAAAGTTGTAGGTCATTGTGGTTGCTCCTTTCTTTTCCAGTGATGGTCGCATTTCTGACACTGTATCATGGATGTTTCACCCGCGTCTTTATAAAACACACCCGCCCACTGGCAGATGCTCTGCAGGATCGGCACCACGGAAGCGTCCTTTTCCAGCTTTCTCTGGTACATATCCACACCTCCTGTGTCTTCTTTATTATAGTGGGATATGCAGGCACTTTCAAGTCACTATGAAATTTATAAGCGGGTGTTTTTACACCCGCTTATGGCCTCAAAGCCCCTTCTTGTTGTCCGCGCCGGGGGCGGCGACGATGACCTTCTCCGGCGTGATGATGAGCGCACCCTTGGCGGTAGCAGCGCCGTTGAACATTTTCTCCACCATAGCCTTAAAGGTCTTGACGACTTCACCCTCGGTGACATACTGTGCAACACCCTTGACCTGATAGCCTTCCAGATTCTGCGCATCGTAGACAGAAATGGCGATCTTGCCGCCATTGGCGGACAGGTTTTTCAGGGTCGTGTCCAGAAACACATCGCCGACAACCAACTTGCCGTCAGGGATCACATCCTTAAAGGCGACGGGCACCACATTGGGCTCGCCATCGCCGCAGGTAGCCAGATCCCACATACCGCTCTTGAGCAGTTTGACAACATTTTCATTCAACATGATAAGTTCCTCCTTGTATCTTGAGCTTTATAGCTCGTTTGTTGCACTTATTATAGGGCAGATACCAAGAGAGGAAAAGATATTGGTCAGTTTATGAGTGACTATTAAATTTATGAGCGTCCCTTAATGGCAGTTATGCTTGCCGCAGCCGTGGTCACCGCAGGTGTGCCCATCCTCGCCGTGCTCATGGTCATGGTGGTCACAGTGAACATTGGGATCGTAGCCCAGATTTCCGCTGAGCAATGCGTTCACCGCTGCGTCAGCGTCCCCGCTGACACCGCCGTAGAGCTTGATGCCCGCTTCGGCCAGAGCTGCCTGCGCACCGCCGCCGATGCCTCCGCAAATCAAAGTGTCCACGCCGTGCTGCATCAGGAAACCTGCCAGTGCGCCGTGACCGCTGCCGTTGGTATCAACAACTTCCGCATGAGTGATTTTGCCGTCCGCAGCTTCATAAAGCTTGAACTGTTCAGTGTGACCGAAATGCTGAAAAATTTGACCGTTTTCATAGGTAACTGCAATTTTCATAATGGAATCTCCTTTGCAATTTTTGTTGGATTTTTCTGTGTTGGCTCTTTGCGTCCGGCAGCAGCGGCCGCAGTGGGCTGCCTCCTGTCCTCCGCAGATGCGGTAGTTTCCCCCGGTGATGTGCAGCGGTTTCCCGTGGACAAGACACGCTGCGATCTTGCGCCGTGCGCTTTCGTAAATCTCCTGCACGGTAGAGCGGGAAATGTCCATTTGTGCGGCACACTGCTCGTGGGTTTGCTGCTCCAAGTCAACCAACCGAATGACCTCGTACTCGTCCAGCGTCAGCAGAATCGGCTCGACATCCTCGCCCCCGTTGGGGCAGAATTGATCGACTTGTGGTACATCACAAATCCGACGGCACCGTGGCGGTCTTGGCATGGACACGCCCTCCTTTGTTTCCGGTATATACCGATTATACAACGCGATTTGAGAATTGTCAATAAGAGGTGAGCGTTTTGCCTCCCTGGAATTTGAAGGTCATCCGTCCGTCGGCGTGGATACGGAGAAGCTGAAAACCGTCACGCCGAATTCGGTTATCCACTATCATGCGGTAATTTATCAGGCCTTGAAGTATGCGATGAAAACCGACATGGTACCGCAGAATGTTGCCATGAAGGTGGATAGGCCGAGGAAGAACTCGTTTCAGCCGACCTTTCTTGACGCAGAGCAAATGCAGAAGCTGTTTGAGGTTGTCAAGGGAACGCGGCTGGAGCTTCCGGTTTTGGTTGCTGCTTTTTATGGACTGCGCCGTGGTGAGGTGCTCGGGTTAAAGTGGGATGCGATCGATTTCAATCGCGGAACGCTGACCATCAAACGAACAGTCACTGAGGCAACGATTGACGGCACCATGAAGATCATCGAGCAGGATTCTGCTAAAACCAAATCGAGCCTGAGAACGCTTCCCCTGGTGGGGAGCTTCCGCGACTACTTTCAAAAGGTCAAGGAAGCGCAGGAACTCAACAAGAAAGTTTGCGGCAATTGCTATAACTACGAGTACGACGGTTATGTCTTTGTGAACGAGCTGGGAGAGCGCATGCGCCCCAACTATTTGACGGAGTACTTTCCTAAGTACATAGCAAAACACGGGATGCCGAAGATGCGGTTTCATGATCTTCGCCATAGCTGCGCCAGCTTGCTGCTGGCCAACGGCGTGCCGTTAAAGCAAATCCAAGAATGGCTCGGCCACTCGGATTTCAGCACGACCGCTAATATTTATGCCCATCTCGACTACAGATCCAAAATATCCTCGGCGCAGGCCATGGAGCAGGGAATGCTCCTTCCGAGGTCAGATGATTTCGGGAGCCGCTGGGAAAATGTAACCGAGCAGGGCAAAATAACAGAACCGGATTTGAACCCGGGTTTTTGACTAAAAAAACACGCTGTTCTAACGCAAAAACGGCCAATTCTAACGCCGTTCCAACGCGAAAATCGGAAAATTCAAGGAGTCGGACAAAAAAGGAAAGTCCAGCAAACCCTTGAGTTTACTGGACTTTTTTGGCGGAGAGGATGGGATTCGAACCCATGTGCGATTGCTCGCAAACTGATTTCGAGTCAGCCCCGTTATGACCACTTCGATACCTCTCCGTGTATGTCAAACACGGTCAGAACACCTTGAACCTCAAAAAAGAGGAAAAACCAAAATGTTAGAACGGCGTGTTAGAACAGCGAAATATTTAGTTTTTAGAACCCGCGAAAACCCTTGAAAACAAAGGGAAACGGGTGGACGAAAAAGCCTGAGCTGCGGAGGATTTCGAGTGTTTTATCAATCGTGGAAATTAGCAGAAAATCAGGTGCTGAACTGGAAGTTGGCATACCCGGAAAATGTTCAAAAATCAAGTGTTTCTGGACTTCGCAAAGGCGGCAGGCAAGCAGAGGCAAAGGCTCGAAAAATGTACGCTGTTCTCTCCGAATTTGGAGACAAATTGGCAGTTTGGAGAGAAAATTGGAGAGAAAAGAACGAGAACAGCGCGCAACGCACACCCGTCTGGTGTTGGTAAAACAGATGAGGTGATATGCAATGAGTCAGAACATCGACTATAAAGCGATTTTGAAGGCGTATCCGGAGACGATTTCGAAGGAACAGCTCTATAAACTGTGCCATATCAGCAAGCGCATGGCGAAGTTCTATCTTGACAATGGGATGATTGCTTGCACAAATACGGGGCATTCCACGCATAAGTACATTATCCGAACGAGTGATGCAGTGGCATTCCTTCGGGATAGGGAGAAGCATCCTGACAGGTATCGTGTTACAGGAGTAGGCGGAGCGGGGCGTGAGCCGATTGTGCATCCGTCCATCAACTATGATCAAGCAGTTATGCGAGCGTATCAGCGGCTTTTAGTTCGGAAAATCAGCGTGTATCCAGACTTGATGACGGCGGCGGCGATTTCCCAGTTGACGGGTTACTCAAAAAAGACCGTTTTGACGTGGGCAAGTCTTGGAATGATTCGCTGGTTTAAGAACGCTCAGCAGCAATATGCACCAAAAGAATTGGTGATGAAGCACCTATTAAGCAGGGAGTTCCGCGAAATTCGCAATAAGAGCGATACGCACGAGGAATGGATTCGGGAACTTATGGAAAATATGAATACGAAAAAGAATCAAAAGTAAAAGAGATGTTTTCTGGATGCACTGCGCAGAAGGACGATAGCGCAACGTTAGCAATGGATTGGACTCCTTCAATCGTGTTTCTTCGTCTGCTTGCCCTCCGCCCAATGATTTGACAAGTGGACTGAGAAAAAAATATCGCCGGCTATTCCGTCCGATTGACTTGCTATTTCCAGAGATAGATGGTAAAATCAAAGTACACTGAGGTTCAATATCCTTTTGAGGGTTATGCGCAAGAGCAGCCTCGGTAGTAATGCTTCGGAAGGGAGTAGGTAGCATGGCTTTTTTGAACATTCCGAAGGGAAAATCCGAATTTGAAAAGATCCGTAGAGAAGGTCTATACTATGTCGATAAGACAGGACTGATTGGTGAAATACTCAAGTCGTCCGGTACGCAAGTTACATTAATAACTCGCCCGCGCCGCTTTGGAAAGACGTTAGGAATGAGTACGCTTGAGTGCTTCTTAGACATTCAAAAAGATAGCAAAAGTTTGTTTGAGGGACTGGAAATTTCAAAGCAAAAGGATATTTGCGATGCGTGGATGAACCAGTGGCCTGTGATGAGTTTGAGTCTTAAAGCAGTTGAGGGAAACGATTTTTCAACTGCGTATGAGCAGTTTGTTTATGAAATTGGAGAACTTTATAAGAAACATGAATATCTGATGCAGAGCTCGGTGCTGAACGAAGAAGAAAAGAAGCTGTTTTGGAACATTGCGTATAAGCATGCGGGAAAGGTTGAAGTGATGCGGTCACTTCAAATTCTCTCAGAGTTTCTGAACAGACACTATCATAAAAATGTAATTCTTCTCATTGATGAGTATGATGTTCCTATGGCAAAAGCAACCAGCAACGGCTACTACAAAGAAATGCTTGAAATCATGAAGGGATTTATGCAGGCATTAAAGGATAATCCGTATCTTCAACTTGCCGTGGTTACTGGATGCTTGAAAATTGCAAAGGAGAGCATTTTTACAGGCACAAACAATTTCGTCTCGAACACAATTACTTCGTCTCACCTTAACGAATACTATGGATTTGTTCAAAGCGAAGTGGATAAAATCCTTGAAGATGCAGGCATCAAGGGGAAGGAAGAAGTCATAAAGAAATGGTATGATGGCTACCGTTTCGGTGATGCTGATGTCTATTGCCCTTGGGATGTGATGTGCTATATTGATGATTTGCAGAAAAATTCCAATGCAGAACCAGATGAGTACTGGAAAGATACGAGTGACAACGCAATCATTCGCTCGTTCATTGATTATGCCGGCACAAGCATTACGAAGAAAATGGAAACGCTGATGAGCGGCGGATATATCGTACAGAGAGTGGATGAAAATCTGACGTATGACTATTTGCACTCATCTGAGGAAAATCTATGGAGCATGATGTACCTGACGGGCTATTTGACACGGGTCAGAGATGGTGAAATCAATGAAGCTCTTCCGGATAACATGGTGGCACTGAAAATTCCGAATTTGGAAATTAAACAGATTTTTGAAACAGAGGTCGCTGAATGGTTTGAGGAAAGTGCTTCCCAATGGAATAAGAATGCACTTTTTGAAGCCGTGTGGCGTGGCGACTGCGAAAGCATCACAAGGGAAGTGAGCACACTATTAAGGCGCACCATAAGCTACCATGATTATGGAGAGGACTTTTATCACGCATTCCTGAGCGGTATTTTCGCTGGTGCAGGATATCAGGTGGATTCAAACAAGGAACATGGAGAAGGTCGAAGTGATGTCGTTGTCTGCGATACGATCAATGGCCGGGTGGCTATTTTTGAAGCGAAACGCGCGATGACATTAGGCGATTTGGAATCTGCGTGTGACAAGGCGCTGCGGCAAATTGACCAAAGAATGTACTCCAAGGATTTTGAAGATGAGTATGACAGTGACCACATTCATTGCTATGGCATTGCGTTCTATAAAAAACGCTGCTTCGTAAAGAAAAAGGATTGAGTATTTTCAGCCCGTCAGCATACTGTGAATAACACGGTGTGCTGGCGGGCTCTTTGGCATTTCAGGATGAGTTTCTACCTATTATAATAAGTACATTCTGCGGTGGGGCAAAGAATACAGTGCTTATTCGTTGAGAAGCCAATCAATGAGGTTCTCGGATTTGATGCCGTCATAGGAAGTATCAAGTCCCGGCTCAAGAGATAACACGATTTTTTCGTAGTTATCACGAATGCTTTGCAGCGGTGCGAGTTCACGCTTGCGCACGTCCTCGCTCATCATGGACTCCGTTACCTGAATATACTTTTTTTCGTCAGCTGTCGTTGCGATGAAATCCACCTCGTCATTGCCGATTTTGCCGATTGCTACATCATAGCCACGGCGAAGAAGCTCAAAGTAAACGACATTCTCGATGGCGTGACCGCTGTCGCGATTGCGAAAACCCAGTAAATAATTGCGAAGTCCGATGTCAACGATATAGTATTTTCCGAGCGTGCGGAGGTAGGCTTTGCCCTTGATGTCAAAGCGTTTGATTTCATAGAAGAAGTAGCTCTCCAACAGCGCATTCACATAGGCTTGTACAGTATGTGCGCTGGGGATACCCTTGCGTTTATCATCGTCCAAAAGCCCTTCGTTTACCAGTATATTACCGATGGAGGCAATAGAAACGCTGGAGCCGATATTATCTGCAAGGAACAGGATAATCTTGCGAAGCAGCGCAGGGTCTGTGATTTGCTTTTGCCCTCTGCGAGTTTCTCGCTCCAGAATATCGCGGATTACGACTGTGGAATAGATGCCATCAAGAAGTGCCAGCACCTTTTCCTGCTCCAGACCAACATCAGCAATGCCGGGCATCCCGCCGAAGCGCATATAGGCAGCGAAAACCTCTCGCAACTCATAGCGTTCATTGTTTTTATCGAATACCTGTTTGCGAAGCCCGCCAAGCGCACTTTGCGTTTCACGAACATCAAAACCATGAAAATCGAGAAATTCGCGGAAAGAGAGCGGCAGCATTTTGATTTCTACGCACCGTCCGGAGAGATAGGTGGCATACTCCGAAGAAAGAAGATAGGCATTCGACCCGGTAACATAGATATCGCAATCAAAGTCCACACGGAAAGCGTTTACTGCATCTTCCCATGCTTTGATTCGCTGCAGCTCGTCAAAGAAAAGGTACATCCTCTTTCCGGCGATGATGCGCTCTTTCACATATCGGTAGACATCGTCAGCACTCATCTTATGAAAATCAAAGGACTCAAAATTCATCTCGATAATCTGCTCCGGCAGAACACCGGTATCCTTCAAATGCTGAACCATCAACTTTAACAGACTGGACTTACCGCAGCGGCGAATACCGGTAATAACCTTGACTGGTTCCGTATCCTGAAAGCCAATCAGCTTATTCAAATAGCTGTCGCGCCGTCTAAGTTCATGAGAATCTATCATGTGGTACACCTCCTGTATCATTAGTATAGCACAAATCGGCGAAAAAATAAAGCAAATGCACTGCAATGCAAAAACTTTTAACATTCGACCGACTTTGCAGCGCTAATCAATAACAGGCTGTGGATACTATGCGCAGCGCGGTATGCTGGGGTTCATTTGCGTTAGTCAGAATACAAAGATTCGCGGCGATTCTTATTTGAAAATGGTATCGGCTGATTTCTATTGGGAATATGATTGCGTGAAAACACAAAAAAATTCCGATTTCGGAATACTATATTGACTTCGAGAATATTCTGTTCTATAATAGAGATACTTCTTGCAGGAGGTGTATTCAGTGGTAGAACGAAAAGAGTATCTTGACGAGCTGATTGTCTGGAAGGACGAACAAGTTATCAAGGTTGTGACCGGCATTCACCGCTGCGGAAAATCTACATTGCTGGCGCAGTATCAAACTTGGCTCAAAGAGAATGGCATTGCAGATGCGCAGATTGTTTCGATAAACTTCGAGGAATTGGAGTATGAGGAACTGCTGGATTACAAAAAGCTGTACGCATATCTGAAAGAACGGCTGATTCCCGAAAAAAACACCTACATCTTTCTTGATGAAATTCAAAAGGTTGCTGACTTTGAAAAGGTCGTGGATAGTCTGTATGTGAAGCCCAATGTGGATATTTACATCACCGGCTCTAATGCGTACACGCTTTCTGGCGACCTTGCCACGCTTCTGACAGGGCGCTATGTGGAGATTAAGATGCTCCCGCTTTCGCTGAAAGAATTTTTGACGATTACAGGGATGGACGAAGAGAACGGCTTTGCGGAGTACTTGAAATGCGGCGGACTGCCTTACGTCGCTCGGATGGGGCGCACCACAGCAAAAGTGGAAACCTATTTGGAGGGCATCTACAATACCGTTATCGTGAAAGACATCGAAGATAGGCAGGTGCGGCGCGAAAGCGAGCCGAGCAAGCGGAAAATTACAGACATTGCCCTGCTGAAATCAATTGCCAAATACCTTGCAAGCGTGGTGGGCAGCCCTGTTTCTATTCGCAGCATTACCGACTATCTGATTTCTTCCGGCAGAAAAGTTTCTCCGAATACGGTGGATGATTATGTGGATGCGCTGACAGAATCATTCATATTTTATCCTGCTGAGCGCTTCGACATTGTGGGAAAACAGCTTCTGAAGGTCAACAAGAAGTTCTACATTGTTGATCTCGGTTTGAGAAACCACATTCTCCCCCGCAGAAATTACGATTTCGGCTTCACGCTTGAAAATGTAGTCTATTTTGAGCTTTTGCGACGGGGCTATCAGGTGATGATTGGCAAGCTCGGAAGCACGGAAGTTGATTTTGTGGCGGAGAAGCATGGCGAATACAGCTACTATCAGGTAACAGCTGATATGATGGCACAGGAGACGTTTGACCGCGAAATGCGTCCATTGACACAAATCCGCGATAATTACGAAAAAGTAGTCCTTACATCAGAACGCCTGACAGTAGGAAACTATAATGGCATTCGCGTAAAGAACCTTACAGACTGGCTTCTTGGAAAAGATAGCTGACATCATAAATATACCCTATCGGTGATAAAATGCATGTCGAATGCAGAATTATACCCGATAGGGCCTTCTTTTCTTTATGCAAATACAGCGGCGCGTTCTATCAGCAGTGCAATGCAGGCTTGCCGAATATCATTGGGAATTTCAGCATGTTCGGCAATAGAAATCAGCACGTCAACCTTTTTAATCAAATTTTCAATCATCTTTTCAGCAGCAGCGGACGACAAGTGGCAGGCTGCTGCTAACGCAAAGAAATCCTTCTTGCGCAAGTTGCTCTTTTTGCCGTTCAACGCCAAAGCGGTTTCCTCTGTGTCAGTTGATACGATGTTTACAGGAAGCATGTCATACGCGGGAGACAACATAAATTCCTGTGAGCCGGGGGCAGTTTCAAGCAATGAAAAATTTTTCAAATGCATATCGGAATTTCCCACCAGAAAAGAAAAAACAATGCGAATAAAGAATTCTGCCATATCTAATCCCTTTTGTGAAGACCATCGGTCAATGACTTTGGCACATCGTTCATAGGAACTTTGGTACTTGTCATTTGTCAACCGATAGGTTAATTGACAGAAATCTTCCATAGCTAACAGTCGAATTGATTGATCTGGCAGCACCATGCGGTCAACACGCTTCGTAATATAAGCATATGTACCATCTGATTGGATGAGTCCATGAGGTACTGTGGTGATGCCTGCTGCATCGGCCATACACATAATCATTTGCTCTGCTTCTGGCAAGGCACGATACTCATTCGTCTGCGGCTTTAGAATATATCCGGATGGATAACCAACTAAAGTTAGGCGAGCTTTCTCTTCTTTGGACAGGTGCAGCGACAATTTTTTTTGCACACCCGGTACAGTGTAGCCCTTACTGATTGTTTCATTTGCAATCCATTCTAATGCTTCGTTTGAAATGGTGATTTCAGGTAATCTGGTAGTTCCAAAGAAATGTTTGATGCAGGAGTGATGCCAGCCGCAGGAGGCAGCTTCTTTATTCTTGATGGGCTTTCCACAGCAAAGGCAGATCATTTGCGCACCTCTTGAATGGTTACATTGCCAATCGTATCACGACATGCGACAAGCAGCAAACCAAAACGGTCTTTTCGATTAAGTTTCCAGTTGCGCGTGACAACATTTAGCAGCCACCCTTCTGGAATGAGACCGTCGAAGAAAGAAAATAGTGTGCTGGAGTCATAAGGCTCATCACGCAGCGGAAGAGTCAGCGAAACTGCTCTCGGATTCTCGCTGCTTAGATAATCTGCATCATAGGCAAAGCGATAGCCATCTTCTGTCTCAGAAAGTGTGCCAGCATAGCAATCTTCGACATAAACAAATCCTGCTCTAAATGCGTCCATCAGTCTGTTCCCTTTCTGCCGGGGACGGCTTCCATACCAAACATAGCAAGTGCTATATTTACTTTGTCCATGCGGACAGTAGGTTTTCCCTGCTCTAATTCACGGACAAAGCGAAGTCCAAGACCAGAACGAACAGCAAATTCTTCTTGCGTGAGTCCTGCAGCCTTGCGGCTTTCGCGGACAAACTGGGCAATCTTGTTCACGATAAACACCTCCAAAGGCTTAAATCATCACTCTATTTTATACCCAATCGGGGCGAAAGTCAATAAGGAAGGTGAAATTATACCCGATAGGGATTACATGAATTCGTGACGGATAGAGAAGAAAGACAAGCCATGTCTAAAAACGCGGATGCACACGCTGCAAAAGTGTGATAGAATCATACCGTCGAAAGATACAGAGAGGCTCCCGCGCACGGCGCGAGGGGCTTTTTTGTACCGTTCGATAGAAAAAACATGCGCAAAAGAGACGCAAAGAAAGGAAATGTATGAGCAACAAAGAAAAACATCGAGAATAGATTCAGTTTCCGCTTCGACAGAGACTGAAACGCCTGTGTATGCGCTTGGCAACAGCAGGTGAAACTATCCGCGGAACAGTGCAGCAGATAGCGGGCAATCATGTGCTTCCAAGGAGAAAAGCACAATCATCACTGTCATGTCTAAAAACGCGGATGCACACGCTACAAAAGTGTGTTAGAATCATACCATCGAAAGATACAGAGAGGCTCCCGCGCACGGCGCGATGGGCTTTTTTCGTACCCTTCGATAGAAAAAACGTGCGCGAAAGGAGCGCACAGAAAAGAAAGGAACCATATGAGTAACCAAGAAACCAATCAGGAACAGATTCAGTTCCCAGCTCAGCAGGAACTGAAACACCTCCGCACCCGCTGCGGCAAGGTGTACGCGCTGGGCAACAACCGTTTCCGGGCGGTGGTGCAGACCACGCCGGTGCACGAGTACGACGCGGCGACGCACCAGTGGGTGGAACTTTCCGCCGAAAAGCGCCAGCAGATGGCGGCGCAGGCGCACAGCCCGATTGCGACGTTCGCGGACAGCGCAAATAGCGCGGAAAACGCCGCGGGCATCCTCGATACCTACGTCAAGGAAGGTTCTACGCAGAACTTTTCGCATGACGAGCGTCTGTGGATCAGCAACACGAATTACTACGGCAACCGCCTGACCTACTTGAAGGTCGTGGACTTGCCGCGTCTGGGCGCGAACCACTTCATCACGTCCGCGAAGCTGTGCGTTCGCAACGTCTACGCACCGACGGCAGATACCGCCATCATGTGCAAGGAAGTGCTGAAGGACTGGGATCCGGAGACCATCACCTACGAGAATCGACCGAATGTCAGCGGTGTGTATCAGGACTACTGCCGCGTAGTGAAAAATCAGTATTCGTGGAAAGAGTTCGATGTCACGAGCCTTGCACGCAAGTGGTATCTGGGCGAAAATCACGGTGTTCAGCTGAGCGCGCCCAAAAGTGAAAGCAGCTTTTCGCAGCTGCATTCGAGCGAAACGGCGAATCAGCCGTACTTCGTATTGGAATATGCGAGCCTTGCGGGTCTGGAGAGCTATCTGACTTACGACCATCAGTCTGCGGGTTTGGCAGGGACTGGCAGCGTCAGCCTCGTCAACGGCAACCTGATCTTCGCTCACGCGGACACGGCGATGAACGGCAATCGACTGCCAGTTTCCGTGACCCACTATTACAATTCCTGCGACAGCGACAAAGACGAGTTTGGTATGGGCTACGGCTGGCGGACTTCGCTGCATCAGACGCTGCACAAGGTGCTGTATAACGGCGAAGTGGAGTTCGTGTATACGGACGGCGACGGTACGGAACACTTCTTCAAGAAGAACGAAGATGACCAAAAGAAGTATTCCGATCAGTCCGGTTTGTCTCTGACGCTGGAAGTTGGGGATGAGAACATCACGATTACCGACAAGGGCGACAACGTCATGACGTTCCCGATGGTATCTGACACGCCAACGGAGGATGCGCCGGAAACTGAGAAGGTACTGATTCAGAAGATTCAGGATGCGGTTGGCAATGAAGTCGCGGTGACGGCATTGGCGGATTCGCCGCTGAAAATCGCATCTGTGACGGACGGCGCGGGTCGCGTTACGACGTTCCATTACACGGACGGGCGCTGCGACCGGATTCAGACACCGTGGCAGGATGAAAACAGCTGCGTGCGCTTCGACTATTATAATGAAGAAACTCTGTACATTACGCATGAAGATGGGCGTATGAGCAAGTACAAATACGCGCTTGCAAACGGCTACCATCTGCTTATGTCGGCATCTGCCATTGAAAAGCATGTTGACCAGCAGCCGGATAAAAAGCTGACGGACGTGACTTACGAATACAGCAACACGAACGCCATCGACGGTCTGCCGCACTGCATCACCCACGCAACCGTGACGGGCACGAAGGACGGCACGACGCTGACTGCGGCGAATGTCTCGTACACCTACGGCAATCACATGGCACTGGTCAAGGATGAAATTTCCGGCAAGACGCTTCGCTACCATTTCAACGATGACGGCAACCAAACCAGCGTGGACGACGAGCTGGGCTACGCGATGTACACCCGCTACGACCGCACCGACGACAACGCGAATGCGCCGATTAATCACGCGACGGAGCGCTCCCGGATGCAGCGAGTGGTGCGCAACCTCCTGCTTGACCCGATGTGCGAAGAAAACGGCAGCGTATGGGAGAAAAGCAGCACGGGCACGATTACGCGCGACCAGTCCACGAGGCAGTTCGGTCTCGTTTCGTATCGGCTGACGATTTGGTCGAGCGACTGCGTGTATGTCCGTCAGGCGGTGACGCTCACGCCGGGCAAGTCGTATACGCTGTCGGGATATGTGCGCTCTGGTGGCCCGCGCGGTGTGATGCGTGTCGCGTACACGGTTGGTAATGAGACGTTCACGCTGGATTCTGAACCGGGCAAAGTGTGGAAAAAGACGGATAACATGCCGTATGAGCGCGTGTCTGTGTCCTTCACGCTGCCGGAGAATGCAGAACCTAAGGTTTACTGTATGGCGTACTGCGACATGCAGAACGGCTTCGCGGGCGGCAGCTGCTGGTTCGATGCGATGCAGCTGGAAGAAGGGCTGACGCTGAATCACTTCAATATGGTTCAGAACAGCGACTTCTCTGCGGTCGGCACGGATGGCAAGCCGAAGGCATGGACGGTTGGAAGTAATTCCAATTCCTACGTTTCTGTGCTGCCGCTGGACGATAAAGATGATATTTTCCACGCGCCGGACTGCCTGAAACATGACAATACGCAGAAAATTCGTCTCTTGGGTCGCTATGACCGCACGGTAACGTATTACCAGCAGTTCCGGCACTACGGCAAAATTGGCGACCGCTTCACGGTGGGCGGCTGGTGCAGCTCATTCGCGAAGAAGAACGACCCGGACAACTACATTTACTGCAGAATTACCGTTTTGTTTACAGCAGGCAATCCGGACAATGCGAACTGCTACTGGGCGACGGGCGGCTCGGCGGTCTTCAATGCGGAAGAAGGCAACTGGCAGTTCGCGAGCGCGGGCATTGTCGCGCCCAACAACTGCACCTATATCCGAGTGGTCTTGCAGATGAATCGGCAGATGAATTTCGCGGATTTCACCGGCATCTACCTGTACCCGGAAGCGTTCGGTACGCAGTATGTTTATGACAAAAACGGCAACCGCAAGACGCGGAAGATGCTCTACGGCGGTCAGGAGAAATCCGAGTTCGACGATGCGGACAACCTGACGAAGCACACCGCCGCGGGCCGCACGGTGTCCAGCACCTTCCATTATGGCGATACGGAAGCGGAGCAGAAGAAGCATCTGCTGCTGAAAAGCATTGCGCCGCTGGGCAGCGTCAGCACGTTTACTTACGATGCGTTCGGGAATCCGCTGACGAGTCAGGTGCAGAATGCGGATACGAATCCGAGCTACTTCATCCGCGGCGAAACGACGTACACGAGCGATGGCAACTATGTCACGGAGCAGAAGGACGCGCGCGGCAAGATTGTGCGCACGGAAATCGACCCGCAGCGCGGCACGACGACGAGCGTGACCGATGCGAAGGGGCAGACGGTGACGTATGAATACGATAATCTGCGTCGAATTGTAAAAACTTCTGCAAACGTGGGCGCAAAAGAAGGAATTCCGACAGTACATAACGAATATACCTATGACGCAAAGCGTGGGAATCTGGTCGAAATCCGTCACAATACGGACGGGAACGCCGCGAACGACGTGGTGTATACTTTCGAGCAGGACGCGCTGGGTCGCCAGACGGCGGTCAAGGTCGGGAATCAGACCTTGTCGCAGAGTGCGTATCAGAACGATCCGACGAAGCCGAATTTCGGCACGTTGACCGCGACGACATACGGCAACGGGGCGAAAGTCAGCAGTCGGTACGATGACTT
>ERZ772886.1061-NODE-1061-length-25673-cov-5.629948_pt1 | contig 25673 bp, 18 predicted proteins | sample MGYA00512128_ERZ772886 | MGnify/ENA primary metagenome ERZ772886 (study PRJEB29015, sample SAMEA2737698) | human gut metagenome | biome: human gut; feature: human-associated habitat; material: faeces | place: China | collected 2012 ... | reverse complement strand
GGCGGCGCTGACACCCAGATCCACGGCCTGATCGTTCAGGTCCACGATCTTTTGTCCGGCCTTCTTGAAGTAGGAGTTGTAGTTGTTCTTCTTCATATCCTCAATGGCGAGGTCCATGGGGATGACCTTCGTCAGTGCAAAGAATGCGCCCTGCAGGATATTGTTGGTGCGCTTGCCGAGGCCGATCTGCTGCGCCAGCTTGGCAGCGTCGATGATGTAGAAGTTGGCGTGCTTCCGGGCCAGATCGCGCTTCATCTTGGCAGGCAGGTGCGCGTCCAGCTCCTCCACCGTCCACGGGCAGTTCAGCAGGAAGGTGCCGCCCTCCTTCAGATCCTCGGTGGTGTCATACTTTTTGACGTAGGTGGGAGCATGGACCGCCACGAAGTCAGCAGAGGACACCAGATAGGTGCTGCGGATGGGCTCGTCGCCGAAGCGCAGGTGGCTCTGGGTCAGGCCGCCGGACTTCATGGTGTCATAGGAGAAGTAAGCCTGAGCGTACTTGCCGCCCACGAAGCCGATGGTGGAGATGGCGTTCTTGTTGGCGCCCACCGTGCCGTCGCCGCCCAGGCCCCAGATCTTGCAGGATACCTGTCCGGGATAGTCCAGGGCGATCTCCTCATAAGGCAAGGAGGTGAAGGTCACGTCGTCCTCGATGCCGATGGTGAAGCTGTTCTTGGGCTCCTCCTTGGCCAGGTTGTCGTACACCGCCACGATCTGGCCGGGCGTGGTGTCCTTGGAGGCCAGGCCGTACCGACCGCCCACCACCACGATGTCCTTCCGCCCCGCCTGCTGCAGGGCGCTCTGCACATCCAGATACAGCGGCTCACCCACGGAGCCGGACTCCTTCGTCCGGTCCAGCACGGCGATCTTCTTGCAGGTGGCGGGGATGGCGGCGAGCAGCTTGTCCGCACGCCAGGGCCGGTACAGCCGGACCTTGATGAGGCCCACCTTCTCGCCGCCCGCATTCAGATAGTCGATGACCTCCTCGGCCACGTCGCAGATGGAGCCCATGGCCACGATGACCCGGTCGGCGTCCTCAGCGCCGTAGTAGTTGAACAGGCCGTAGTTGGTGCCCAGCTTGGCGTTGATCTTGTCCATGTACTTCTCCACCACGGCGGGCAGAGCGGCATAGTACTTGTTGCAGGCCTCGCGGTGCTGGAAGAAGATATCGCCATTCTCATGGCTGCCGCGCATATGGGGATGCTCGGGATTCAGGGCGTGCTGACGGAACTCCTTCACGGCGTCCATGTCGCACATATCCTTCAAATCCTCGTAATCCCACACGGCGATCTTCTGGATCTCGTGGCTGGTACGGAAGCCGTCAAAGAAGTTGATGAAGGGGACCTTCCCCTCCAGAGCGGCCAGGTGGGCCACAGGGGACAGATCCATGACCTCCTGCACGTTGCCCTCGCACAGCATGGCAAAGCCGGTCTGGCGGCAGGCCATCACGTCGGAGTGGTCGCCGAAGATGTTCAGCGCCTGGGTGGACACGGTACGGGCGGAGACATGGAACACGGCGGGCAGCTGCTCGGCTGCGATCTTGTACATGTTGGGGATCATCAGCAGCAGGCCCTGGGATGCGGTGTAGGTGGTGGTCAGGGCGCCGGCGCCCAGAGAACCGTGAACCGCGCCGGCAGCGCCGGCCTCAGACTGCATTTCCACCACCTTGACCCGGGTGCCGAAGATGTTCTTCAGCCCGTTGGCGGACCACTGGTCCACAAAGTCGGCCATGGGGGACGACGGGGTGATGGGATAGATGGCGGCAACCTCGGAGAACGCGTAGGACACGTGCGCCGCAGCGTTGTTGCCATCCATGGACTTCATTTTTCTTACCATAAATGAACCTCCTCATAAAAACATTTCGCGGATTTCTCAACGAAACACCATACATTGTGTATAATACCACAATCTTTTTTCTTTGTAAACTGGCTTTTCCCCCTTTTTCACAGATTGAGGCTTTTTCTTCATCGTGCACAAAAATTCTCACGCCAACCGGGAAGTTTTTTTGGCAATGTATTTCAAAACGGCGGGATATGTGCTAAAATACAGATGAAACATATCAGAAAGCAACATGAGACTGTCGAAAAAAATTGGAAATCTTCCGCCATCGGAAAGGAAGATAGTTACGAAAGAAACCCATCAGGGGTGTCTTTCGTTTGCAATCACAGGTTTTTCAGAACTTATTAAGTTCTGAAAAACCGCACGCAGCTTGTCAAAACGTCTTTTTGACAAGCTGCGCAGAACAAGCGCATTTTTTGTGAAAGGATGTGAGGGGGCATGGTGGTAACGGTACGGTCCCTGGGCCTCAGCGGCATCAGCGGATACGAGGTGTCGGTGGAGTGCTTCCTGTCCGGGGGACTGCCCGCCTTCGACGTGGTGGGCCTGCCGGACGCGGCGGTGCGGGAATCCCGGGAGCGGGTCCGGGCCGCCATCAAGGCCTGCGGGGCCAGATTCCCTGTCAGCCGCATCACCGTGAACCTGGCCCCGGCGGGCCAGCGCAAGGAGGGCACGGTGTATGACCTGCCCATTCTGCTGGGCATTCTCACGGCGGCGGAGGAGCTGAAGCCCCTGCCCGCCGACGCGGCGTTTCTGGGGGAGCTGAGCCTCACCGGCGCGCTGCGGCCGGTGACGGGGGTTCTGCCCATGGCCCTGTGCGCCGCCCGGCTGGGCATCCGCCAGCTGTTTGTCCCCGCCCAGAACGCCCCGGAGGCCACCCTGGCCCAGGGGATCACCGTCTATCCGGTGGAAAACATCGCCCAGCTGGTGGCCCACCTTACCGGCGACGCCCCCATCGCCCCCCAGACCCCCTGGACCCCCTCGCCGGTGTCCCGGACCCTGCCGGACTTTGCCGACGTCATGGGCCAGGAAAACGTCAAGCGGGCCTTAGAGGTAGCCGCCGCCGGGGGCCACAACGTGCTGCTGATCGGCTCCCCCGGCTCCGGCAAGTCCATGCTGGCCCGGCGGCTGCCGTCCATTCTGCCGGATATGACCCGGCAGGAGTCCCTGCAAACCACCGAGGTATACTCCGTGGCGGGGATGACGGACCCCGCCCACCCTCTGGTGACCCAGCGGCCCTTCCGCAGCCCCCACCACACCGCCTCGCCGGTGTCCCTGTCCGGCGGCGGCACGGTGCCCCGGCCCGGGGAAATTTCCTTGGCCCACAACGGCATCCTGTTTCTGGACGAGCTGCCGGAGTTCGACAAAACCGCCCTGGAGACCCTGCGCCAGCCCCTGGAGGACGGGGCGGTCACCATCACCCGGGTGTCCGGGTCCCTGACCCTGCCCAGCCGGTTCATGCTGGTGTGCGCCATGAACCCCTGCCGCTGCGGGTGGTACGGCCACCCCTCCGGCCGCTGCACCTGTTCGGAAAGCCAGGTGGAGAGCTACATGCGCCGCATTTCCGGCCCCCTGCTGGACCGCATCGACATGCACATCGAGGTGCCGTCGGTGGAGTACGAGGCCATGCGCCGCCGGGAGAAGCCCGAGACGTCGGCCCAGGTCCGGCAGCGGGTCAACGCCGCCCGGGATATCCAGAAGCGCCGCTTTGCCGGCACCGCCGTCAGCTGCAACGCCTATATGACCCCCGCCATGATCGGGGAATACTGCCTGCTGGACCAGGCGGGGGAGCGGCTCATGAAGGGGGCCTTCGACCGGCTGGGCCTGACGGGCCGCAGCCATGACCGCATTCTCCGCATGGCCCGCACCATCGCCGACCTGGACGGCAGTGAGCGCATCGAGGCCGCCCACCTGGCTGAGGCCATTCAGTACCGCAGCAGCAATCTGTTGAAATAACCGGAGAAACACGCTATAATAAAAAACGGAAGGATAACCGGCCCGGGCGGACTGCGCCGCCGGAGCCGTCCCCATGAACCTATATATTAAGGAGAAACCCCATGCACGAAATGATCCTGTGCAAGCTGGGCGAGGTGGTCCTGAAGGGCCTGAACCGCCGCAGCTTTGAAATGAAGCTCATGTCCAACCTCCGCCGCCGCACCGCCCGGTTCGGCAGGTTCCGGGTGTATTCCAAGCAGAGCACCATCTATGTGGAGCCTGCCGGGGAGGCCTGCGACCTGGACGGGGCGTATGACGCCTGCAAGCGGGTGTTCGGCATCATCGCCGTGGCCCGGGCCCTGCCCTGTGCCAAGGAAAAGGAGGCCATTCTGGACACCGCCAAGACCTATCTGGGCGGCGCACTGACGGCGGCCCGCAGCTTCAAGGTGGAGAGCAAGCGGGCAGACAAGACCTTCCCCATGACCTCCATCCAGCTGAGCCAGTGGGTAGGCGGCCACCTGCACGAGGCCTTCCCCCACCTGACGGTGGACGTTCACCACCCGGACCTGACGGTATATGTGGAGGTCCGGGAGGAGGCGGCGTATGTCCACGCCCCGGCGGAGCCTGCCGCAGGCGGCCTGCCCATCGGCATGGGCGGCCGGGCCGTGAGCCTGCTGTCCGGCGGCATCGACTCCCCGGTGGCCAGCTACATGATCGCCAAGCGGGGCGTGGAGCTGGAGATGATCCACTTTGCCTCGCCCCCCTATACCAGCGAGCAGGCCCGGGAAAAGGTTCTTCAGCTGGCCCGGGAGCTGGTGCCCTGGTGCGGGCGACTGAATGTCACCATTGTCCCCTTTGCCGAGATCCAGGAGGAGATCCGCCGCAATTGCCCGGAGGATCACTTCACCCTGATCATGCGGCGGTTTATGATGCGCCTGGCCGACGCCCTGGCCCGGGACCTGAACTGCCGGGCCCTGGTCACCGGCGAGAGCCTGGGCCAGGTGGCCAGCCAGACCATGGATGCCCTGGCCGTCAGCGGCGACGTGACGGACCTGCCGGTGCTGCGGCCGGTGATCGGCATGGACAAGGAGGAGATCGTCCGCATCGCCCGTCACATCGGCACGTTTGAAACCTCCATCCTGCCCTATGAGGACTGCTGCACCGTGTTCACCCCCCGCCATCCCAAGACCCGCCCCCACGTGGAGGAGGTTCGGGAGATGGAGCAGGCCCTGGACGTGGAGGGTCTGGTCCGCCGGGCCATGGAGGGCCGGGAAGTGGTCAAGCTCCGCTGAGCCGCCTGTCCTTGAAAATCTTCTTGCCGTGTCATTGCGCAACCAGTCCGCAGACTGGTTGCGGCAATCCGTTCCCCTGCCCCGGGCCGCCGAGGACGTCGGCCCCTACTTGGCTCTCCCTCCGGGAGAGCTGTCACCGAAGGTGACTGAGAGGGCCTGTAGGGGCTTCTGAATGGTATGATCCATCTGTTCGCATTTCCCCTCTCAGTCGGCTGCGCCGACAGCTCCCCCGGAGGGGGAGCCAAGGGGCGGCGCTTCGGCGTTTTCCCCTCCAGCAATACCCCCCGACACCCCAACGAAAAGGATGTGATACCATGCCCCATCAGGCGGAGATCATCGCCGTGGGCACGGAACTGCTTTTAGGCAACATTGCCAATACAAACGCGCAGTTTCTGTCGCAGCTGCTGGCCTCGGCCGGGGTCAACGTGCTGTACCACACCGCCGTGGGGGACAACCCCCAGCGTCTGCGGGCGGCGGTGGAGACTGCCCGGTCCCGCTGCGACCTGCTGGTGTTCACCGGCGGCCTGGGCCCCACCTATGACGACATGACCAAGGAGACGGTGGCCGGCGTGTTCGGCCTGGCCCTGGAATACCACCCGGAAGTCATGGAGGAAATTCAGCAATATTTTGACCGTGTGTTCCACCGTCCCATGCCCGCCTGCAACCGGCAGCAGGCTATGCTGCCCCAGGGCTGCACGGTGCTGCACAACCCGGTGGGCACCGCCCCGGGCTGCATATTCACGGCGGGCGGCGTCACGGCGGTGCTGCTGCCGGGGGTGCCCCACGAGTGCCGCTATCTGGCGGAGCACGCGGTGCTGCCCTGGCTCCGGGGCCAGAGCGGCGGCGTTATCCGCAGCCGCGACCTGCATGTGTTCGGTCTGACGGAGCCCCAGGTCCAGGAGCTGCTGGGCGACCTGATGGACGGCGCGCAGAACCCCTCCCTGGCCCCCTACGCCAAGCCCGGCGAGGTGATGCTGCGGCTGACGGCCAAGGGCGGCAGCCGCGACGACTGCCAGGAGCGCATGGCCCCTCTGTTCCGGGACGTCCGCTCCCGGCTGGGAGACTATCTGTACGGCGTGGACGTTTCCTCCCTGGAGGAGGTGGTCCTGACCCGGCTGCGGCAGCAGGGGCTGACTCTCTCCGCCGCAGAGAGCTGCACCGGCGGCCTCATCGCCAAGCGGCTGACAGACGTGGCCGGAGCCTCCGCCGCGTTTCTGGGCGGCGTGGTGTCCTATACCAACGGCGTGAAGGCCGGGGTGCTGGGCGTGCCCCGGGACCTGCTGGACCGATACGGCGCGGTGTCCGCGCCGGTGGCCCGGGCCATGGCGGAGGGCGTCCGCCGTGTCACCGGCAGCGACCTTTCGGTGTCCGTCACCGGTCTGGCCGGGCCAGACGGCGACGACCGGGGCAACCCCGTGGGCACCGTATATGTGGGGCTGAGCTGGCAGGGGGGCTCCCTGGTCCGGCATCTGACCCTGGGCGGTGACCGGGCCCGCATCCGGCTCCTGGCCGCCAGCAACGCACTGGATATCATACGCAGACACCTTTGTGATCTGCCTGTAGAAGGAGAAGAAGCATATGGCAGTTAACCCCATGAACAACAAGAACCTGAGCCGGACCCACAGCAAGGAGCTGGCAAAAAACAACCGCGGCAAGCGCACCCGGAAAAACAGCGACTATAAGACCACCGCCACCGCCGCCCGCCAGGCCCAGAGTCAGGCCCCTCAGAAGGCCGCCTGGCCCACCAAGGTCAAGGTCACCCTGGGTATCCTGTTCGGCATTCTGGTGGCAGCCCTGATCCTGCGGCTGGCGGTTCCGTCGCTGCAGGACAACCCGCTGCTGAACAACCTGACCACTCTGCTGCTGGGCATCTCCTGCGGCGCGCTGTATTTCATCCGCAAGGATTATCCCGCACCCAAGGCCTCCAAGCTGGACGGCGTGGTCAACGCCGTACTTATCGTTTTCGCCCTGTTTTACGGCGTTATGGGCGTGTGGGGCCTGATCCGGATGGTCGGCTGAGCGTCCCGCCCTGTCCCGCGTTTGTCCCGGGAATTTCCCGTTGACAACCGGGACAGGGCGTGCTATATTACAGGGTAACAAAAGGCACTGACGAGGAAGCCGCCTGCGGCAGGCAGCAGAGAGGGACCCATTCTGGTGCAAGGGCCCCGGCTGAAAGCAGGACGCGTACCGCCTCCGAGCCGTCCGCCCAACGGGCATATCCCCCAGTAGGCCGGACCGGGCCCTCCCGTTACAGAGGAGCTACGAGCGACGGGACGCTGTCCCGTAAGCAGGGTGGAACCGTGGAGTAATACCAATTACCTCACCCCTGAAGCATCATCAGGGGCGGGGATTTTTTATTTCCTGACCCCAATTTCAAGGAGGAATCACCATGAGCGAAGAAAACAAGTACACGTTTGAAAACGAGGAATACCGCCGGACGTACTGGCATACCTGCTCCCATGTGCTGGCCCAGGCCGTCAAGCGCCTGCACCCGGAGGTAAAGCTGGCCATCGGCCCCAGCATTGAAAACGGCTTCTATTACGATCTGGATGCGCCCTTTGCCTTCACCCAGGACGACCTGGCCGAGATCGAGGGCGAGATGCGGAAGATCTGCAAGGAAAAGCTGAAGCTGGAGCGGTTTGAGCTGCCCCGGGAGGAGGCTCTGAAATATATGGAGGAGCGGGAGGAGCCCTATAAGGTGGAGCTCATCAACGACCTGCCCGCCGATGCACACATCTCCTTCTATAAGCAGGGCGAGTTCGTGGACCTGTGCGCCGGTCCCCATCTGGACTCCACCGGCCGCATCAAGGGCAACGCCATCAAGCTGACCGCCTGCAACGCCGCCTATTGGCGGGGCGACAGCAATCGCCAGACCCTCCAGCGCATTTACGGCGTGGCCTTCCCCAAGAAGGAGGAGCTGGACGCATATCTGAAGGAGCGGGAGGATGCTCTGAAGCGGGACCACAACAAGCTGGGCCGCGAGCTGGAGTATTTCACCACCGTGGACTGCATCGGTCAGGGCCTGCCCATCATGCTGCCCAAGGGCGCCCGGGTCATCCAGCTGCTGCAGCGCTGGGTGGAGGACGTGGAGCAGCAGCAGGGCTATCTGCTGACCAAGACTCCCCTGATGGCCAAGCGGGAGCTCTATAAAATCTCCGGCCACTGGGACCACTATCTGGACGGCATGTTCGTTCTGGGCGACCCCGATGACGAAACCAAGGAGTGCTTTGCCCTGCGGCCTATGACCTGCCCCTTCCAGTATCAGGTGTATCTGAACCGGCAGCGGTCCTACCGCGACCTGCCCATGCGCCTGGGCGAGACGTCCACCCTGTTCCGCAACGAGGATTCCGGCGAGATGCACGGTCTGATCCGCGTCCGCCAGTTCACCATCTCCGAGGGCCATCTGGTGCTGCGTCCCGACCAGCTGGAGGAGGAATTCAAGCAGTGCCTCGATCTGGCCAAGTACTGTCTGGCTACTGTGGGTCTGCTGGATAAGTGTACGTTCCGCTTCTCCCAGTGGGACCCCGCCAACCCCAACAACAAGTACGAGGGTACGGCGGAGCAGTGGGATCACGCACAGTCCGTTATGGAGCGCATCCTGAAGGACCTGGACGTGGACTACACCGTGGGCATCGACGAGGCCGCGTTCTACGGCCCCAAGCTGGATATCCAGTACAAGAACGTCTACGGCAAGGAGGATACCCTTGTCACCATCCAGATCGATATGCTGTTGGCCGAGCGCTTCGGCATGTACTATATCGACGAGAACGGCAACAAGGCCCTGCCCTATATCATCCACCGCACGTCTCTGGGCTGCTACGAGCGGACGCTGGCCTACCTCATCGAGGAGTACGCCGGCGCGCTGCCCACGTGGATGATGCCGGAGCAGGTGCGCTTCCTGCCCATTACCGACCGCGCCGCCGACTACTGCGCCCAGCAGGCCGCGGAGCTGCGTAAGCAGGGCTTCCGCGTGGAGGTGGACAGCCGCAACGAGAAGGTGGGCAAGAAGATCCGCGAGGCTACGCTGGAGAAGATCCCATATATGCTGGTGGTGGGCGACCGCGACATGGAGGCGGGCACCGTCTCCGTCCGTACCCGTACCGGCGAGGATCTGGGTGCTATGTCTCTGGCGGACTTCAGCGCTCTGCTGCGCGATGTGGTGGACAGCAAGGCCCGCAAGTAAGCGGAACACATACCGTTAAAAAAGAGGAGCATCTTGGATGCTCCTCTTTTTTGCGCCCCTGCCCCTGCATTTTGACCGGTTGATTTGCAGGAAAATTGGAAAATTCCTGCAATTTTGCAGGATTGCCCATCAAAATCACAATTTACCATGTTGTTCAGTGAAAACGTCGATCGTGCCAAAACTCCGACAGAATCGGAATAGTGCATAAAAAACGGCGACGAAATCAGATAAATCGGACAACGCTTGTAAAAAAACTTTTTCAAAAAAATGAATTTTTATGTATTTGGATGTTGCAAAACAGGAAAAGCCGCGTTATAATGGGCGCTGTAAGAGCAAGCCCCTCAAGCGGAGGGGTATATGAAGGAGAAGACTGTTATGAAGAAACTGATGAGCATGATCCTTGCCCTGATGATGGCGCTGAGCCTGGTGGCCTGCGGCGATAAGGGCGGCAGCGGCGACAACGGCGACAGCGCCAGCAAGCCCGAGCATACCGACACCACTACGGTGGCGGTGGGCGCGGTGATCCTGGCCCGCGACGATGTGGCTGAGGACGATGTGTACAAGTTCGTGGCCGATATCTTCGACAACGCCGCGGACCTGGTGACCAGCCACGCCAAGTACGGCGAGCTGAGCCTGGAGTACGGCGCGTCCATCACCTCCGTGCCCTATCACCCCGGCGCTGCCAAGTACTTCGCTGAGAAGGGCATCGATGTGGCCGCCGTCAAGGATGGCGCTGGCACCGGCGCTTCCCGCAACCTGCGGTTCGTCACCGGCGGCGAGTCCGGCACCTACTACGCCTTCGGCTCCGTCATCGCCCAGCACGCCACCAACAACGCCGGCGTGAACGTGGTGGGCCTGTCCGGCAACGGCTCCCAGGCCAACGTGCAGGAGCTGGTGGACGGCACCGCCGACTTTGCGTTCTGCCAGTCTGACGTCATGGCCTACGCCTACAACGGCACCAACCTGTTCGACACCAAGGTGGAGGGCTTCTCCACGGTGGCCGCCCTGTACATGGAGCAGGTGCAGATCGTCACCACCAACCCCGATATCAAGACCGTGGCTGACCTGGCCGGTAAGTCCGTGTCCATCGGTGCTCCCGGCTCCGGCGTGTACTTCAACGCTATCGACGTGCTGGGTGCCTACGGCCTGACCGAGAACGACATCAAGCCCACCTACCAGTCCTTCGGCGACAGCGCTGACGCCCTGAAGAACGGCCAGATCGACGCCGCCTTCATCGTGGCCGGTGCGCCCACCACCGCCGTCACCGACCTGGCCACCACCAAGGATACCTATCTGGTGAGCCTGGATGATGAGCACGTGGCCAAGCTGCTGGAGACCTCTGACTACTACACCAAGACTGTTATCGCCAAAGACGTGTACTTCGGCGACTGATCCTTAACGCGGATTTGACACTTTACGAGGCTGCGGCGGGGCATCCCGCCGTAGCCCTCGCATTATTCTGAAAAGATCGAGAGGATCGCCACTATGAGCAAAGATAAGAAAAAGCCGGATACCCGCCCGGCGGCAGGGGCGGAGACCTCTGCCGAGGAGGCTGCGGATCTGGATGCGGTGATGCGGAAGTATGACCGCGAATCTGCCACCCGCATGTGGGAAGGCGCGCCCCAGCTGCTGATCCGCATCCTGATGGCGGTCTTCGGCGTGTTCTGCATCGGTATGACCCTGTTTTCCAAGGATATGCCGGAGATCCGGCTCACCCTGTTCGTGGGCTGCATCGTCATCATCGGCTTCCTGACCTACCCTGCCAGCAAGCATCATGTGCGGGTGAACTACCTGCCCTGGTACGACATCGTGCTGATGGTGGTGGGCGCGTTCTGCTTCTTCTATTTCGCGCTGAACGCCATGACGCTGGTACGCCTGTCCACCCGTATCGAGACTGTCCACGTCGTCATCGGCGTGGTGGGCATCCTGATCCTGATGGAGCTGTGCCGCCGCTGCGTGGGCGTGCCCATCCTGTGCGTGGCCGGTGTGCTGATCGTCTATGCGTTCATCAACCAGCTGAGCTACGCCGGTGCCGTCAACGGCGCTACGCTGTATGACGCCCTCAAGACCATCATCTACAAGCTGTTCTACACCACCTCCGGCGTTATCGGCACGCCCATCAGCGTGTGCTACACGTACATCGTGCTGTTCATCATCTTCGGCGCGTTCCTGGAGCGCACCGGTATCGCCAATTTCTTCATCAGCTTCGCCAACCGCATCGCCGGCTGGTCCAGCGGCGGTCCCGCCAAGGTGGCTGTTATCAGCTCCGCTCTGTGCGGCATGGTGTCCGGCTCCTCTGTGGGTAATACCGTCACCACCGGTTCCTTCACCATCCCTATGATGAAGAAGACCGGCTACAAGCCGGAGTTCGCGGGCGCCGTGGAGGCCGCCGCCTCTACCGGCGGCCAGATCATGCCGCCCATCATGGGCGCTGCCGCCTTCCTGATGGCGGAGTACATGAAGCTGCCCTACGCCCAGGTGGCCGTGAAGGCCATCCTGCCTGCCATCCTGTACTTCACCGGCATCTTCATCGCCGTCCATCTGGAGGCCAAGAAGCTGGGCCTGAAGGGTATCTCCCGCGACCAGCTGCCTAAGTGGAAGCTGCTGGCCCGGGACTGCTACCTCATCATCCCCCTGATCCTGCTGGTGTGGCTGGTTTCCTCTGGCAGCAAGACCATGTCCCACTCTGCCGCCTACTCCATTCTGGCGGCCATCGTTGTGGGCTTCGTCAACTTCTTCCTGCAGGGAAAGCGCGGCGATGAGGAGCATGAGGCCCAGTCCGCCGGCAAGGCGTTGGCCTCCGCCGGTAAGCGCTCCTTCTTCTCTGCGGTGGAATCTCTGGAGGCCGGTTCCCGCGGCGCCATTACCGTGGCCGTGGCCTGCGCCATGGCGGGCATCATCGCCGGCTGCATCACCGTCACCGGTCTTGCCTCCATCCTCATCAACGCCATCGTTCAGCTGGCCGGCGACGCCACCATCATCGGTCTGGTGCTGACCATGCTGTGCTGCATCGTGCTGGGCATGGGCGTGCCCACCACGGCCAACTACTGCATCATGGCCTCCACCTGTGCCCCCATTCTGATCCAGCTGGGGTTCCCTGTGGTGGCTGCCCACTTCTTCGTGTTCTACTTCGGCATCGTGGCCGACATCACGCCTCCTGTGGCGCTGGCGGCTTACGCCGGTTCGGCCATCGCCAAGTCCAACCCCATGAAGACGGGCCTCAACGCCACGAAGCTGGCCATCGCGGCCTTCATCGTGCCGTACATCTTCGCATACAGTCCGGCACTGCTGTTTGAGAACATCTCCGGCTGGTGGGAGGTGGTGCAGATCTGCGTCAGCGCCCTGCTGGGCATCTTCGGCGTGGCGGCGGCCCTCAACGGATTCCTGTACCGGCCCATCCCCGCGCTGCTGCGGGTGGCCATGGCTGTGGGCGGCCTGGGTATGATGATCCCCGGCACGGCCACCGACATCGCCGGCTTTGTGTTGGTGGTTGGCATCGTCCTCTATCAGCGCTTCAGCGCCCGGCGCGCCGCCATGGTCTGAATGACCTTGAAAGTGCTCCCCGGCTTCCGGGGAGCACTTTTTCACACATACCCGCAGGTTACAAGAGATACAGGCCGCGGGAGAAACTGTAACTGTTTTGTTATTGCTTTGCCCTACATACTGTACTATTATAAGCAATACAGTTGATGCATCTGTGAAGAACAAGAAGAGGAGTACATACCATGGCTGAAGTCAAAGACCTGGAGAATGTAGAACAGGAAGCGACCGCTCCGGCGATGGAGGAGACGGCGGCGGACAGCGCCGCCCCCGCGGAGACGCGCGTAAACCTGAAGGCCCGGTGGCAGGCGATCCCGCGGAAGAAGCGGCGCCGGATCATCCGCCTGTGCATACTGGCACTGCTGCTGGTGATCATCATTTTCCTCGGAGGCATTGCCACGGCCCTGAGCATTCTCAATATCCGCCTGTTTCATGAGCTCCATCAGAGGGAGGACGCTCTGACGGTGGCCTACGCCGTCCAGAGCCAGACCGAGGCCGAGGCGGAGGTGGCCCCCACCTTGGCCGAGACCTATCCCAGAGAAAAGACCACCGTGGATTTGCAGCAGACCCCAGATGGGGACTCGCGGGAGGGGGAAATGAGCCTCCAAGAGATCTATGAGACCAACATTCCGGCGGTGGTTTCCATTTCTGCCTCTACCGGTTCCGGCAGCTCCACGGGCACCGGGGTTGTCCTCTCTGCCAACGGATATCTGTTGACCAATTACCATGTGATTCGCCAGGCTCTGGCCATCAATGTGACTTTGACGGACGAGCGGGAGCTGCGGGCTACCCTGGTGGGAGAAGACCCGGTGTCCGATCTGGCGGTACTCCGTGTGGACGCAGAGGACCTGACCCCCGCCCAGTTCGGGGATTCCGACGGCGTGCGGGTAGGCGACAGCGTGGTAGCCATTGGCGATCCTTTGGGCGTGGAGCTCCGGGGCACCATGACCGACGGCATTGTCTCCGCCATCAGCCGGGACGTGCAGGTGGACGGCCGGGTCATGAATCTGATTCAGACCAATGCCGCCCTGAACTCCGGAAATTCCGGCGGTCCCCTCATCAACCGCTTCGGCCAGGTCATCGGTATCAACACCATGAAGATCGGCACCTTTGCGGACAGCTCCGGCGTGGAGGGCCTGGGCTTCGCCATCCCCAGCGCCACTGTGCAGGAGATCGTCAACCAGCTGCTGAGCCAGGGCTATGTGTCCGGCCGTCCCTGGCTGGGGATCGAGGGAGAGAGCTTCTCCACCTTCTACCAGCGGTTTTACCGGATCCCCAAGGGACTGTATGTGACGGATGTCCAGGTGGGCAGCCCTGCCGAGGCCGCAGGCCTGCGCATCGGGGATATTATTCTCACCGCAGACGGCGGCTCCGTGACGGATATGGATGCTCTGAATGCCCAGCTCTATACCCACGCCCCCGGGGACAGTATGCGCCTTTCCGTATACAGAAACGGCCGCCAGGGAGATGTGACGGTGGCGCTGACGGAAAAGCATTGATGCGGCCTGCCCATGGGCTGCGGACCGATGAGAACATCGGCCCCGTGAAAGAAAAACGTGGATCGAAACCAACAATTGTAAAAGAGGTATTATGAAAATGGAACCGGTATATACCCAAAATTATGAGATCAAGGACAATATGGTGGACTGCTTTGGCAATCTTCGTCCGGGCCAGATTCTCTTCATCGCCCAGGATATGGGCACCCGGCACTGCCAGGAGCTTTCGCTGAGCTATGATGTGCTGGCAAGCCACCGGCTGTTCTGGGCCGTGACCCGGCACCGGGTGCAGATCACGCGGCTTCCTAAGTCCGGTGAGACCATTCGTGTGGAGACCTGGGCCATGCCCACCACCCGGGTTGCCTACCCCAGAAGCGTTGTGGCCTATGACGAAAAGGGCCAGGAGCTCTTCCGCTCCATTACCCTTTGGGTGCTGATGAACATGGATACCCGGGCTATGATCCAGCCGGGCCAGAGCGGCATTGAGGTCGTAGGCACAGACCGGGGCCTGGAGCTTGCCTCCCCCAAGGGCATTGTCCCCCGGGATATGGTCAATTCCAGTCCCAGAAGGGTGTGCTTCACGGACCTGGACCGGAACGGCCACATGAACAATACCCGCTATATGGAGTGGGTGGAGGACCTGTTCCCCAGCCGCTTCCACCGGGAACACAAGCTCAAGGAGTTCACCGTATGCTATCTGGCGGAGTGCCGGGAGGGACAGACCCTGGATATGCACTACGAAATCATGGAGGGGGGCACTGTCCAGGTGGATGCTCACCGCACAGAAAACGGCGAGGACCACCGGGTGTTCTCCGCAAGAATGCTGTATGTGTAAAATTTGTCGGCAAAGCTCCGTTAGGGCTTTGCCGACTGCTTTTTGCAGGCGCTGCGGGCCCACTGTTCGCCTGTGGAGCACAGGAAGGATGGCTGTGTTTTTGACAGCCCAAAAAAGTGGAAAAGTGGATAACTGGGTGTTCTGTCAACCGAAAATCTCCACAGCTGTGAAGGATACTGTGGAGATTTTTTCACAGTTTCCCAAAAAATGCAGGAAATAACAGGCTTTTCCACAGCTTGTCCTGTGGAGAAACCTGTGGAGAATGTGGATAACTTCTGTGAAAAACCGGTGCGTGGCCTGTGGAAAGAAAATTTATGTTCCGCGAACAAGTGTATGAGAATGAAATCACAATGTGGTAAGAATGTTCGCAGCTTTTTTCCGAACAAAATATCCCCCTGGGGGGCTTCAAATGCCGTATCTGAATCGATATAATAAGAACGAAATCTCGAACCAATACATCGGGGAACTGGAAAAGAAAGGAAAAGAAAATGAAAATGAAAAAGACCTTGGCAGCATTGCTGGCAATGGTCCTGGTATTTGGCCTGACAGCCTGCGGGACCAAAAATGCGGGAGAGACTACGACTTCCGTGGCAACTACAGCTGCAACAGAAGCCACTCCGTCTACGGAAACGACAGCCGCTGAGCAGGAGGCTTCCCAGACGCGCACGATCGTAGACGGAAATGGCCGTGAAGTCGAGATCCCAAGTACCGTGGAAAGCATTGTCTGTGTCGGCGTGGGAGCTTTGCGCTATACCTGCTATGTTGGCGGGGCAGATCTGGTTGTCGGCGTGGAGGACTACGAGACCGACGAGTCCGGCAGTGTTTTCCGCCTGTATAACTATGTCAACTTCGATAAGTTTCGGGATCTGCCCGTTACCGGAACCAACGGTACTCCCTTTGAGGAGGAGATCATCAAAGTAGATCCCCAGGTGATCGTCATGTCCGCATATGCAAGTGTGGATGCCGATGAATTAGAGGCTAAAACCAACATTCCCGTTGTGGTTGTTCCTGGCAGCGATACAACTTTGGACGACAAGGCCTATGAGACCATCCGTATTCTGGGCGAGCTGTACAGCCTGGAAGACCGTGCAGCAGAGCTGACCGCTTATCTGAAAGGCGTTGAAGAGGACCTGGATTCCCGTACCGCCGGTGTAGCCGAGGCGGACAAACCAACGGTTTATGTCTGCGGCGTGTCATTCAAAGGCAGCCATGGTTTTGAGGGCACGGAGGCCTACTACGGCCCCTTTGAGCTGATTCACGCGAACAATCTGGCGAATACCACCGGCCAGACTGGCGCATTCGACATCGATACCGAGCAGGTTCTGGCGTGGGACCCCGATGTGATTTTTGTGGACTTCAACGGCATGAGCTTGATTAAAGACGACTATGCCGCAAATTCCGCATTCTACAACAGCCTGACCGCAGTGAAGGAAGGTAAGGTTTATTCTCAGATTTCCTTCCGTTATTGTGCTTCCAATCTGGACACCGCTCTGGCAGATGCTTATTACGCTGCGACGATTTTGTACCCCGAGCAGTTTGCCGACGTAGATCTGGAGGCGAAGATCGGTGAGATCTATGAGCACTTGCTGGGCAGCAATCCTTATAACGATCAGAAGGAAGCCGGATATGCGTTCAGACCAGTTACCATCGGTGAATAACAGCGCGGAAGAAGATCTGCGAAAAAACAAAATCAAATGTGTCAGCTTCCTTTCAGTGCTGTTTGTACTGCTGGTTGGTGTAGCCCTGCTCTCCTTGCGGGCAGGCTCCTATAATACGCCGGTAGCAGAACTCATCAAGGGTGTGTTTGGCAGGGCAGAGAATGACAAGATCAATATCATTGTGCGCAACAACCGCCTGCCAAGAATCTGCACGGCGCTGCTTGCAGGGGCGGGGCTGGGCACTTCCGGCGCGGTCATGCAGGCAATTCTGCACAATCCTCTGGCGTCGTCTTCTACGCTGGGCGTGTCCCAGGGCGCCAGCTTTGGCGCAGCCTTTGCCATTATTGTTCTGAATATGGGCACTGTCGGGGCTTTGGGCAATATGGCAATACCGGTCTGCGCGTTTGTTGGCAGTATGGGTGTGGCGTTGGTGATTCTGGCACTGAGCCGCATCCGACAGATCAATGCCCAGGGCATCGTCCTTGCAGGAACGGCAATCAGTGCCATGTTCTCCGGTGCTACGACCTTGATGCAGTACTTTGCCAACGAGATCGAATTGACAACACTGGTGTTCTGGACCTACGGCAGCCTTAGCAGTACGGATTGGGGAGATGTAGGCGTTATGGCGGTGATTCTGCTGCTGGTATCTGTCTACTATGTACTTCATCGCTGGGACTACAACGCTCTGCTCAGCGGCGAGGAGATAGCGGTTAGCCTTGGAATCAATGTCAAACGCTTGACAATGTCTAATATGGTGTTGTGCTGCCTGATCTCCTCTGTTATTGTGTCATACGTCGGACTTATCAATTTCATAGGCTTGATTGCGCCGCATATTGTCCGGCTAGTAGTCGGAAACAACCACGCTTATTTGATTCCCGGCTCTGCCATGGCTGGTGCGCTGATTTTGCTCCTGGGCGACCTGTTCTCCCGGGTCGTGATCAGCCCGGTGGTCCTGCCAATCGGAGCAATCACATCCTTCCTCGGCGGTCCCATGTTCCTGTATCTCCTGTTCAAGGGAGGAAAGAAGGAATGCTGAAGGTTGAGAAACTGTGTTACCATTACAAAAATGGACCGAAAGTTTTGAAAGATGTGGATTTTGCCGTGAAGGATGGGCAATTTATGGCCATTCTCGGCAACAACGGTGTGGGCAAAAGCACAATGCTGAAGTGCTTCAATAAGATCCTGACCCCGGATGGGGGCAGAGTCCTGGTGGACGGCGAAGATCTGCTGAAAATGCCAGGGCGCGAGATTGCAAAGAGAATTTCCTTTGTTGCGCAGAATGTGCCCAATACCCAAATGATGGTTCGGGATATGGTTATGCTGGGTCGAAAGCCCTATATGAAATGGGGATTCTCCACAGAAGATATGCAGATTGTGGATGAAGTCATGGAGCGGCTTAGCATTACGCATTTGCAGGGCAGGTATCTCAGCCAACTCTCCGGCGGCGAGCGGCAGAAGGTTATGCTGGCGCGGGCACTGGCGCAGAGACCTCGCATCCTGCTTCTCGATGAACCAACCAGTTCTTTGGATATTCAGAACCAATACCAGGTTTTGCAGATCGTTCGGAATATCTGCGATGCGGATGGGCTGACTGCCATTGTGGTTATCCACGATTTGAATCTGGCACTTCGATTCTGTGACTATTTTGTACTGCTGAAAAACGGGCAGGTATACCGCAGCGGCAGCCGGGAGATTCTGGGTCGGCAATCGCTGAAGGATGTTTATCGGGTGAACGCCCAGGTAACCAATGTTCAGAGCCAAAACATTGTTTTGGTTGACAGAGATTTTGGAGGAAGCTTTAACCATGAAGAATTACGATGAGAATAAGGAACTCTGGAAAAAATGCGCCGCATTTCATGGCCATGTCTGCGGTGGCCTGACAATCGGCTATAAGGCGGCGCTGTACGCAATGGAACTGTTGGAGATGGAGTTTTCCGAAGATGAACAGATCGTCTGCATTGCTGAAAATGACGCTTGCGGTGTGGATGCCATTCAGGTCATGCTTGGCTGCTCTATAGGAAAGGGAAATCTGCTGTTCCATATGCGGGGCAAGCAGGCATTCTCCTTCTACAACAGAAAGAACGGAAAGTCTGTCCGCCTGGTGCTGAAGCCGAAGCCGGACGGAATGACCCGAGAACAGTCCTTTGATTATTACCAGTCTTGTCGGCCTGAAGATATGTTTGATGTAAAAAAGGCGGTGATTCAGCTGCCGGAGAAAGCACGGCTGTTTGATTCCTACACCTGTGATTGCTGCGGCGAGAGCACAGGCGCAAATTGGATCAGGCTTTCCGGTGGAAAGAAATTGTGCCTGGACTGCTACCAGACCTACGACCGCTTTGACGTATAACATCGAAAACCATGGAAACCCCCAATGCCGGGCAGTCCGGTATTGGGGGATGACTTTTTTGGGGGATTGTATTTGCACAGGGAGAAGCGAGCATTGTGTCAGGAAAACAGGTGAAGAAAAGCTTCGTTATGTTCCAACATCACAAAAAGTCCCATCCCCTGCCCTCTGCTTTTTGGGTTCCGGGACCGTGGCACAAACATGGGAAAGCCGCTACAATAAAGCTATAAAATGTGGGGGGAACCACATTTGCGAAAGGAGTTATTCACATGGCAGTTGGACAATTTATGAAGCGGGCCGCAGAGCGGGACTACAGCAAATTCTGGGCGGAGGAAGGGAGCTTCCCCTGGCTGTTCCAGCAGGCCCTGCCGCCGATCACCGGGCGGCCCATCAGCGTCCGGGAGAACTACGCCCGCTGCGTCCGGGGGGAACAGCCCTACTGGATGCCCAATTACTTTCTGGAAAAGAATATCCTCTGGCCCGATGCCGTGGAGGAGCACCCTGTGCCCGAGAAGAACGGCTTCGACTGGTGGGGCGTGGACTGGTACATGGAGCCGGGAATCGGCGGCATGATCACAAAGCCAGGCACCCGGGTGATCTCCGACTTTGCCGAATGGAAAAACGAGGTGGAGTGGCCGGACCTGGGCTGCGTGGACTTTGCCTCGGACGGCAAGAAGCTCCAGACCCGCTTAGACCCGGACCGCCCCCATATCTTCGAGTGTACCGAGGGCGTGTTTGAGCGGCTCCATGAGATGATGCCCTTTGACGAGAGCCTGCTGGCATTCTATGAGGAGCCGGAGCTGCTGGAGGAGTTTTTCCAGAAGATGGCGGATTACAAGATCGAGGTCTGCCAAAAGGTCTTTGAAAACTACGGCGTGGTGGATGGCGTGCTCTATCACGATGACTGGGGCACCCAGCGGGGGGGCTTCTTCTCCAACGAGATGTTCCGGGAGCAGATCATGCCGGCCACCAAGCGGATCATGGACTATATCAAGTCCCAGGGCAAGTTCATCGAGCTCCATTCCTGCGGCAAGAACATCCAGTATGTGCCGGAGATGATCGAGCTGGGCATTGATATGTGGACACCTCAGGTGGGCATCAACGAGCCGGACTTCCTGGTGGAGCACTATGGCGACAGGATGACCTTCGCCTTCGATATGCCCATCGCCCCCGATGCCACGGAAAGCCGGATTCGCCAGCAGACCCGGGATTTTGTGGACCGCTTCGGCGCCAAGGGCCGGGTCATGTGCTGGATCATGGGCACCCCCGAGCAGTCCGCCATCGCGGGCGACGAGCTGTATACCTATTCCAGCGCGTACTATAAGAAGCTGTATAACCGTAAAACGACCCGGGGCGGCAAACGCCGCCCCGGAATCTTTTTGGATGGACACGGAAAGAAAATTATGATAAAATTGTATATATACAGCATGATCCAGCTGAAACGGTGGTGTGCCGGGGGAATGTCTGCGGTGTGGAAGGGGCAAATATGGCAATGGGGAAAGAAAATCTGGAAGATATCTATGCAGAGCTTTTGAACAGCCCTGTCACCTCAAAGACCAATTACATGCAAAGAGACGAGACCAAGCCCTTTGTCAGGTCCTTTGAAAGCTACTTATCGGATACGAAGACAAAAAGTAGTCCGATTCGGGGCGAGATGGACTATTTTGTGTCCAGAAGTCCCGAATTTGGCATCAATATCAGCTGGGTGACCAGTCAGACTGAGGGATTGACCTACGACTATTGTACCTTTGCAGCCCCGGACGGAAGCAGCCAGCTTTATCATGCACAGCTCATGGTGCCGGAACCGTTGAAGATGTATCCCCATCGCCATGACTATTTCGAGCTGGTGTATGTGCTCTCGGGGCGTTTCCAGCAGACCATCGGCAATCAATGGGTGACCATGGAACAGGACGACCTGCTGCTGCTGGATACCAGCACGGTACACACGGAGTATATTGCAGAGGACGGTGTGGTTCAGTATCTCCAGATCCCCAAGGCAGTCATGGAGGCAGTATTTCAGGAAATCACCAGATCCAAAGATCTGGACGAGTTCTTTGCAGCCAGTATGCTGAAGCAGAACAGCAAATATCGGTATATATCTTATGCAAACTGCGGAGCGTATCCCAGGGCCCTTTTGGAGCAGATGCTCCGGGAGAAGGTCGCAGGGGAGCCGGGAAACAGGTATGTGCTGTTTGCCCTGCTCATCCGGCTTATGGACTGGATCGGCCAGGCACCGGCACAGCACCGCAGCTCCGTCACAAAATCCACCTATGGGGACGGCAGGGTCCTGGGCCAGCTGCTGCAATATCTGGAGACGAACAATTGGCGTGTGGACAGGAGCGCCATGGAGCGGGACCTGCACTATACGGAGAGCTATCTGAATAAGGTCCTGCGAAAATCCACCAATATGTCTCTGACGGAATACTGCATCGAAAAGCGGCTGGAATATGCCGTCACGCTGCTGACAACTACCAGTCTCAGCATCGGAGAAATCATCGCCAGGTGCGGTTACCAGAATAAGACCCATTTTTACAGAATGTTCCAGGAGAAATACGGGAAGACACCGCTGGAGGTGCGCAGTGATCGCATGTAAAAGATACATATGTTTTTTTACAGAGTCGGAATTTCCGGCTCTGTTCTTTTTTAGGAAATTAGCAAAATGCACAAAATAAGAGTGACACATATGCGGAATAAGACGAAAAATGACGAAAAATGATACTCGTTTTTTCGCGGAGTTCCTTTGCGGTCATTGAAAATCGGGCGAAAAACCGATACCATATTTGCATGAGGTTGAAAAACAATACCCCAAATGACCGGCTGGGCCGAATAATTCTTGGATACCCGATCAAAGGAACGGAGGAGCGTAATGGAAAGAGAACTGATCCTGGCTGCACACAAGGTGTGTAAAGCCTTTGGCCCCACACGCGCACTGATCGATGTGGATGTGGAGGTTCGGAAGGGCGAAATTCGCGGCCTCATTGGCGAAAACGGTTCCGGAAAATCTACATTTTGCTCCATCGTTGCGGGAGCTCTGGAGATGGACAGCGGTGAACTGGAGCTTCACGGTGAAAAATACGAGGTCAAGAGCATGGTGGAGGCCCAGAATCACGGTGTCGCTATGATCGTTCAGGAGGCAGCCACCTTCCCTGGACTGGATGTCGCCTCCAATATCTTTGCCGGACGGTTGGAGCAGTATACAAAGTGCGGCTTCCTGGACTGGAACACGATCTATGCGGAAGCGGACCGTATCCTGGAAGATATCGGCGTTCCGGAGATCAAGGGCCGGATGAACATTGAACAGCTGAATTTTGAGGACCGGAAAATCGTGGAGATCGCCCGGGCCATGGTGAATAAGCCCGAGATCCTGATCATTGACGAGACCACCACCGCACTGGCAACCAAGGGCCGCAAGCTGATCTATGCACTGATCGAGCGGATGCACAAGGAAAACAAGGCGGTGCTGTTCATCTCTCACGATCTGGATGAGCTGATGGAGCGGTGCAATACCATCACGGTGCTGCGGGACGGCCTGATCATTGATACGCTGGACCGGGAGAACATGTCCATCGAGCGGATGCGGTCGCTGATGATCGGCCGGGAGCTCCAGGGGGACTATTACCGCCCGGATTTTGACGGGAGCTGCAGCGAAGAGGTGCTGCTGAAGGCAGAGCAGGTAACGCTGCGTCCGTATTTTAAAAACATTGACGTTACCCTGCACAAGGGCGAGATATTGGGCTTCGGCGGCCTTTCCAACTGCGGTATGCACGAGCTGGGCCGGCTGCTCTTCGGTCTGGAAAAACCGCTGACCGGCAGTGTGACGCTTTATAAGGACGGGGAGCCCGTCCAGATCACATCCCCGTCCGTGGCGGTGGACCGGGGCATGGCCTACGTCTCCAAGGACCGGGACAAGGAATCCATCGTTCTGCAGGCCAGCATTCAAAGCAACATTCTGATGCCTGCACTCAAGCGGCTGAGCGGTGCACTGGGCTTCATCTCTCCGGCAAAGGAGCGGGCACTGACCAATCAACAGATCAAGGTGATGAGCATCAAGTGCAGAAACGGCAGCCAGCTGGTGAAGGAGCTGTCCGGCGGCAACAAGCAGAAGGTGGTCTTTTCCAAGTGGCTGGGCACGGATTGTGATGTGTTCATTCTGGACTGCCCTACCCGCGGCATTGACGTAGGCGTCAAGGCCGATATGTATAAGCTGATCATGGAGCTGAAGCGGCAGGGCAAGGGCATTATCATGATCTCCGAGGAGCTGCTGGAACTGATCGGCATGAGTGACCGGATGATGATTTTCAAGGACGGAAAGGTGTCGAAGGAATTTGCCCGCAGCGCCGACCTGAAGGAAAACGACATCATCGAGTACATTATTTGAGGAGGGCACACCATGGCAGAATCCAGTAGAACCAGTGAGCAGAATCTTCTGATTCAGGCGCGCCTGGATAAGCAGGCAGCCAGGAAGCAGGTCATCGGCAGGATCGTCCCCTATTTTGGCCTGGTGTTTCTGTTCATTTTCTTTACCATCGTTACAAAAGGACTTTTTATCAGTAAGAAAAACCTGACGAATATGGTGGAGCAGTGCTTCACCATGTGTATCGTGGCAACCGGCGCGGCCTTTGTTTATGCCCAGGGCAATATGGACTTCTCCATCGGCTCTGCCTGCGGCGTTGCCCAGATGTGCGGTGCAATATTGCTGCTGCACAAGGGCTGGCCCATGCCCCTGGCGATGGCCGTTACGATTTTGGTTCCCGTGCTGACCTGCAGCCTGGTTTCCACCATCGCCGTTGTGTTCCGGGTCCCGGTGTTCATCGGCTCCATGTGTGTCCGCTCCCTGCTGGCGGGTCTTCTGACGATCGGCGTTGCAAAGGCAGAGATCGTGATCCCCGTGAGCAATTGGCCCATTATGACCAACGGTGTATTTAAGGCCGCCGTGATGCTTGCGATCATTGCCGTCGGCGTCTATCTGTTCCATTTTACCCGGGTGGGAAAATGGGCCAAGGCCATCGGCGGCAACCGCAATACCGCAAAGCAGGCGGGCATTAAGATCGTCCAGCAGCAGTACCTGGCCTATATTCTTCTGGGCATCTGCGTGGGCATTGCAGGTGTGTTCCAGATGTTCCGCAATTCCACGGTCTCCACCGCAGCCGGAACCGGCATCGAGTTCAACATCATGCTGGCAGTGGTCCTGGGCGGCTTCCCCATGTCCGGCGGCGATAAGGCCAACCTGCCTGCCGCAGTCGTGGGTGCCATCACGGCGACGCTTCTGACCAACGGTCTGGCAATGTGGGGTCTGGAGCCCAACCTGGTCAACGGCGTCAAGGGCATTATCTTCGTTATCATGGTCGGCCTGAGCTATGACCGCAGTGCGGGCAAGCTGGTGACCTGATATATGTATTCCGTCGCAAACAGCGTAAGCTGAAAAAAGTGAAAAAGGAAGGATAAAAACATGAAAAAGATCGTTTCTCTGATCCTGGCGCTGGCGTTGCTGCTGGCTCTGACCGCCTGCGGCTCCGGCACCTCTGCCGGTACTGCCGAGACCACCGCCCCTGCCTCCACCGTGGACGACAGCAAGGGTACCCAGATCGATGCCGATGGCAGCGTCATCACCAAGTATGACAAGGCCACCGTCAGCACCGACAAGGAGCTTCCCCATTTCAAGATCCTGGTCCTGTACAACAGCTTCACCGATAAGCTGGGTTCCCAGTATAAGTCCTCCATGGAATATATTGCCGAGCCCCTGAACATTGAATTCACCTTCCTGGAGACCGGCAGCAACGCCGATGAGGCAACGGCCGCCATCGAGGCCGCTCTGGTCAACGGTTATGACGGCTGCATCGGCACCGTCGCTACGGAAGCCCGTGCCGCCCTGTTTGACAAGGCCGGCGTTCCCTATGTGGTCTGCGGCGGCATGCCCTCCAGCGAGGAGCAGGCCAAGACCATGGCTACCTACGGCGCTTACCTCGGCAGCGTTGTCGTGGACGACTACGGCGCAGGCTGGGCAATGGCAGAAGCACTGTATGCAAACGGCTGCCGCAACGTCATGTGGGACGGCCTGTCCCGGGGCTACTCCGGTCAGCATGATGCCCGTGCCGCCGGCTTCTTCGATGCCGTGGCCACCCACGACGATATGAAGATCATTGTTGAGAACTGGGACTACACCCAGTGGGCAGACGGCATTGCAACCGCTGCTGCCACCTATCCCGAGCTGGACGGCGTTGGCTGCACCTGCCTGATGGCCAATATCTACAATACCATCGAATCCGAGGGCCTGGTCGGCAGTGTCCTGCTTGCCGGTATCGACGTTTCCGAGGGCACCGGCCGCGCATTTGAAAACGGCTCCCTGGCCTATATCGCCGGCGGCAACTATGCCTGTGAGCAGATCTGCTTTGCCGTGCTGTACAACTATCTGCTGGACGGCACCCGTGTGATCGCCGATCCCGCCGTGAACCTGGCTATGAACAATATCAACCTGAACAGCCTGGATGATTACAACAACTATATCAAGTATCTGGACTCCGCAGTCCCCGCCTACACCGCCCAGGAACTGCTGG
>ERZ772886.1051-NODE-1051-length-25817-cov-6.093937_pt1 | contig 25817 bp, 13 predicted proteins | sample MGYA00512128_ERZ772886 | MGnify/ENA primary metagenome ERZ772886 (study PRJEB29015, sample SAMEA2737698) | human gut metagenome | biome: human gut; feature: human-associated habitat; material: faeces | place: China | collected 2012 ... | reverse complement strand
GGTGAGGGGAACGGTTCTTGACAGTAATGGTGAGACAATCATTGGAGCCTCAGTAACTTTAAAAGGTAATAGTTCAATAGGTACAATCACAGATATAGATGGCAATTTTGTATTGACTGTGCCCGGTGAGAAGTCTGTCCTTATTGTTTCGTATGTAGGAATGAAACCGCAGGAAGTAAAAGTGGTTTCTAAAGGTCTTATTAAAGTAACATTGGAAGATGACACCAAGCAACTGGAAGAAGTGGTTGTGGTGGGTTACGGACAACAAAAGAAAGCGTCTGTGGTAGGTGCTATTGCACAAACCACTGGTGAGACATTACAGCGTGCAGGTGGTGTGTCGAATGTGGGTGCGGCATTGACGGGTAATTTGCCGGGTGTGGTGACTTCTGCCTCTACTGGTATGCCGGGTGACGAAGACCCGAAAATTGTAATTCGTAGCGTTAGCTCGTGGAATAATAGCGAACCGCTTATCCTTGTGGACGGTATCGAACGTCCGATGAGCAGTGTGGACATGAGTTCTGTACAGTCTATATCTGTATTGAAGGATGCGTCGGCAACTGCTGTTTATGGTGTGAAGGGTGCCAATGGTGTCATTCTTGTAACCACTAAGCGCGGTAACGAAGGTCGGGCCAAGATTGACGTAAGTATGAACATGACGGCTAAAGTGGTTTCTGCTCTGCCGGGAAGAATGGAGTCGGCGGATGCGTTGTATGTGCGTAATCAGGCTGCCGAATATGAGTTAGGCTTGAATCCTGCTTCTTGGAATAAAATATTGCCGATGGAGACGATTGACAAATATCGCCATCCTGCTAATTTGGAAGAGGCCGAACGTTATCCGAACGTTGACTGGCAGAAAGAGCTTTTCAAAGATTATGCCATGTCATACAATCCGAGCATCAACCTGTCGGGTGGTACACGCCACGTCAAATATTTCGCTGCGGTAGACTTTCTGCATGAAGGTGACTTGTTCCGCGAATGGGACAATAACCGTGGTTATCAGGCAGGTTACGGATTCAACCGTATTAATGCACGTAGTAATTTGGACTTCAAGATTACCAAAACTACCGTATTGAAAGCCAATATTTTCGGTTCTTACGGTGTGAAGAAATCACCGTGGGGAGTTGCCGACGATTCATTTGGTGCCTCGCAGTTGTGGCAGGCTGCCTACAGTTCTCCGTCAGACGCTTTCTTGCCCCGTTATTCCGACGGTACGTGGGGATACTACAAGCCCAATTCGCAAGGTGCGCCGAACTCTGTGTTGAATCTCGCCAATGCAGGCTATGAAATGCTTACTACTACCCGCGTCAATACTGACTTTGTATTGGAACAGGATTTGAGTTTCCTCGTAAAAGGATTACGTGCAAGTGCCATGATTTCGTGGGACAACGTGTTTGTGGAAGCCGGTCGTGGTGTCAATGACTTGAATCACGGGACGCAGACCAAATGGATAGATCCGGAAACAGGCGAGGTGCATTATAGCAACGCGCAAACCGACTCTAAAACCGGACTCGATTTTCAGGAAGGTATCTTGTGGTCTACAGCAGGTGGTGCTGTGCGGGACTGGTCTACTCAACGCAATCTTTTTTATCAAGGACAATTGTCATGGAGCGGCAAGTTCGGTGACCACGATGTCAGCGCCATGGGAGTGTTCAACCGTACCGAACGAAGCACTGGTAGCGAATTCCCTCACTATCGTGAAGACTGGGCGTTCCGCGCCACTTATAGTTATGGCAACCGTTATTTCTTGGAATACAACGGTGCATACAACGGTTCCGAGAAGTTTAGTCCCGACTATCGTTTCGAGTTGTTTAACTCAGGTGCGTTGGGCTGGATGATAAGCGAAGAAAAATTCTTCAAGCCTCTCCGTAAGTGGGTAGATATGTTGAAAGTACGTTATTCTATCGGTGAGGTAGGTGACGATAATCTTGGTATTCGTTTTCTATATGCTACACAGTGGGCTTACGGAGGTAAGTCTTTCCACGGTTTGAACAATCGAACCGAGTCTCCTTACACTTGGTACAAGGAAGCTACGGTAGGTAATCCCGATGTACATTGGGAAACAGCTTTGAAGCAGAATATCGGTGTTGATTACGCTTTCTTCGATGGTTTGCTTGCCGGTAGTTTGGAATTTTTCTATGACAAGCGTTCGGACATTCTTGTAGCCGGCGACAAACGTGCCACTCCCGGTTATTTAGGAATTTCCGCCCCGGCTGCCAACTTAGGACGCGTGCGTACGAAAGGATACGAATTGGAACTTCGTGTAAATAAAACATTGAACAACGGTCTTCGTCTGTGGGGTAACTTCAATATGACTCATGCTGAAAACAAGATTCTCAAATACGATGACCCTGTGTTGCGTCCCGCATACCAGAAGTCGGAAGGATTTGCCATCGGACAAGACCACGCTCATCTTACGGCAGGATTTGCCAACACGTGGGACGAAGTATTCGCCATGCCTACACACAATACGATGAACGATCAGAAATTGCCCGGACAGTATATCACTATGGACTATAATGGTGATGGCGTGATAGATGCCAACGACAGCGCTCCTTACGGCTATACGGGTACTCCCGAAAATACGTACAACGCTACTATCGGATTCGATTACAAGGGATTCAGCTGCTTTGTACAGTTCTATGGAGTGACCAACGTCAACCGTTATGTGGGTTTTACTTCCTTGCACAATAACGTGAATACTGTATTCGACGAAGGAGTATTCTGGTCGAAAGATCGTTTTGATGCAGATGCTCCCATGCCTCGTATCAATTCTACTCCGAGTTATTATGAAGGTACTCGCTTCCATTACGACGGTTCGTTTATTCGTCTGAAGAATGCTGAAGTGGCTTACACTTTTACACAACCTTGGGTAAAGAAAATTGGATTGAACAGATTTAAAATATTCCTGAACGGAAACAACCTTTGGGTATGGTCGCGTATGCCGGATGACCGCGAATCGAACTTTGCAGGTACGGGATTGGCTTCGCAAGGTGCTTATCCTACTGTACGTCGTTTCAATCTGGGTATTAAATTTGACCTTTAAAACATCATCGAATTATGAAAAAATACATTATAAAATATGCTGTAATGGCTTGTTTGAGTCTCGGATTGACGGGTACGACTGCTTCGTGTACCGACTATCTGGACAAGGCACCCGAATCGGATGTCACTCCGGAAAATGCCTTTAAGGACTTCCACAATTTTCAGGGATTTGTAGAAGAGCTTTATGCTTGTATTCCCGACATGGCCAAACAATACTGGTCAAACTCTTGGAACTGGGGTGAAGACGAAGTGATTGGTGTAGACTGCAATTATCACATGGGCTATAAAGTGGACCAAGGCGACTTTTGGGGGTGGCAGGCTGAACACGACGGCTGGGGGGCCGGATTTATGGATTGCAAAACTCTGAATCTGGACTTTACTACTCCGAACGACGGATTCAGATGGAACCGCGACTTGTGGCCCGCTTCTTGGTACGGAATCCGTAAATGTAATACGGGATTAGCAAATCTGGACCTGCTTACCGATGCAACGCAGGAACAGAAGAACGCCATTGCCGGACAGCTTTATTTCTTCCGCGGGTGGTTTCATTTCATGCTGATACAATATTTCGGCGGATTGCCTTATATAGATAAGGTGTTGCCTCCCAACGAAACATTCAACGAGCCGCGACTCAGCTATCACGAATGTGCCGACAAGGCTGCCGATGATTTCCGGATGGCTGCCGATCTGCTGCCTATTGATTGGGACAAGACATCTATCAGCCCGAGCACGAAAGGATACAACCAACTGCGCATCAACAAAATCATGGCACTGGGCTATTTAGGTAAAAACTACCTGTGGGCAGGAAGTCCGTTGATGAACAAGGTGTCCACAGGAAGCGAATCCTACAATCAGGAATATTGCCGGAAGGCTGCCGAAGCGTTCGGGGAGTTGCTTACGCTGGTAGAGAACCGACAGACGCAATATAGCTTGGTGGACTTTGAGGACTATTCCGACCTCTTCTACACATACGGAAAGAATGCCCAAATGCCGGGTTCTACAGAAGCATTGTTCAGAGGATTGGTGGCAGATGGCTGGCAAAACTCAACTTTTGGTTTAGCTCTTCAGTTTGTGCCTGCCAGCTATAAGAAAGATAACAATCCGCAACTCTCGCCCACAGCCAACTATGTACACTATTACGGTATGGCAAATGGATTGCCGCTCGACGACCAGGAATCCAAGTGGGACAAGACTCATCCTTGGAAAGGACGCGACCCACGTTTCTATCATGATATTCGCTTCGACGGTTCGCCTATGGTATCTGATGCAAAAAAAGATTCGGAGGAGGTCGGTGACTTAGCCGTTGCATCCCTCTACACAGGCGGAAACGCCCGTGACGACCAGTTCGGAAGCCGTACCGGATTCCTGCTTGGCAAGTTTATTCCGGTGACAGCCAATAAATGGGATGATGGCTGGGGATGGAGTCCGCAGATGCATATCTATTGCAGCTATATGCGTCTGGCAGACATTTATCTGATGTATGCTGAAGCTGCGGCAAATGCTACCGGCTCGTCTACAGGAAAGTCAACCAACTGTACACTTACGGCACTGGCCGCAGTCAACACCATCCGCAAACGTGCGAGAGTAGAAGGTGTCAATGCCAAATATACCGGTTCAATCGATCTGTTCAACAGTGAGATTCGCCGCGAACGTGCGGTAGAACTTGCATACGAAGGACACCGTTTCACTGACTTGCGTCGCTGGTTGCTTATCGACAAGAAACCTTATACCGAAAAGACTGCTGTCGATTTCCAACGGGTAGGCGACCTTGCCGAGAACCCTCAGGAAACAGCTGTAAGCGGCTATACATATCGGGTAATCGTGACGCGTAATTTCACGGAGAAGCATTACTGGTTGCCTCTGAAATTGTCTGACGTGACCTTGTATCCGGAGTTCTATCAGAATCCGGGATGGTAAACAAGTGACTTATTAAACGAAATAGAATATCATGAAACAAATTCATAAAAATATAATTCTTAGCGCCGGACTATTGTTTGCTTCTGCCGGGCTGATGGCTCAGACGGATGTGGAGAAGACTGATACATTGGCTCAGAAAGTGAATGTGGCTTTCCGCACAGTGGACCGGGCGGATTTGATGGGTGGTGTCTCGTCCGTCAATGTAGAGGAACTGACTAATAAAAGTTATTCGCTGTACAGTCTCGACAATATGCAATCTTTAGTGGGAGGTTACAACGGACAATTATGGAACATGGGCGAAGCGTTGGTATTGGTAGACGGAGTCCCTCGTGAGGCAAACAACATTCGTCCTACCGAAATAGCCCAAATCACATTCCTCAAAGCAGCGCAAGCCGTGGTGCTTTACGGCAGCCGTGGTGCGAAGGGAGTCATTCTTATCACCACGAAGCGCGGATGCGATAAAGACTTGCGGGTGAGTGCGCGTGCCAATGCCGGTATCAATGTGCCTAAAAGCTATCCTAAATATCTGGCTTCTGCCGAATACATGACGTTGTATAACGAGGCGTTGCGTAACGACGGGTTGGATCCCGCTTTCTCGGATGAGCAGATTTACAACTATGCAAGCGGAAGTAACCCTTACCGTTATCCGAACATCAACTTCTTTTCCGATGACTATATTCGGAAGACAAGTCAGGACTATAACGGAGTGGCCGAGTTTTCGGGCGGCGGACGCTACGCCAACTTCTATACGAACATCGGTTACGAGAGTTCCAACGACTTGCTCAACTTCGGTGAAAGTAAGAACAACCGCAATTCGCGCCTGAATATCCGCGGTAATGTGGATTTGCGTATGAACGATTGGATCAGCGGTTGGGTAAATGCAAATGCTATCTTCTACGATTCCCGTCACGATAAGGCAGACTACTGGGCTAACTCGGCTACGTTACGTCCGACTGCTCCCGGTTCGGCGCCTCTTGTACCTTTCATTCCCATTGAGTTTGTCGATAAAAACGATGCTGCTTCGTGGACGTTGATCAATAATAGCAATTACCTTATTGACGGCAAATATCTATTGGGAGGTACGCAGTTGAACATGACTAATCCTTTTGCTGCCATGTATGCGTCCGGTTATCAGAAAGCTACTTCACGTCGTTTCCAGTTTGATGCGGGAATCAACCTCGATTTGTATAAAGTACTGAAAGGATTGTCATTCCGTACACAGTTCTCCGTAGACTACGGAACTTCTTACATCACTTCTATCGACGACGACTATGCAGTGTATGAAGCCTCTTGGAACAATGCTTTCGGAGGCGACCGTATTACTTCATTGACTAAGTACAATATGGACAAGCATACCGGTACGCAAAACGTATCGGGCAGTACGGCGTATCAGACCATTTATTTCTCTGCACAGTTCGGCTATCAGAACACTTTTGCCGACAATCATCATGTGAATGCATTGTTGTTGGCTCAAGGCAGCCAGCAGACCTATTCGGGTACCTACCATCGCACTAGCAATTCCAACTTGGGTTTGCAACTCGATTATAACTATGCCGGTAAGTATTACGCCGATTTCAGCATGGCAGCGGTTCATTCCGCCAAATTGCCCGAAGGCAACCGGATAGGGCTTTCGCCTTCGTTTACGTTGGGATGGCGTCTTTCCGAAGAGGGTTTCCTCAAAGATGCCGATTGGCTCGATAACCTGAAACTGATGGCAGGCTATAGTGTGCTCAATCAGGATTTGGATATCAGTGATTACTACATGTATGCTACCAAGTTTACACAGGCAGGTACGTGGTGGGGATGGAGCGAGGTAAACAACTCGATGCAGACCACCGACTTCCTGCAAGGTGGAAACCCCGACCTCGGCTACATCAAGCGTAAGGAATTTACGGTAGGATTGGACGCTTCTCTTTGGAAGGGATTGGTGAGACTCAATGCCAATTACTTCGTAACCAATACCGAAGGATTGCTGGCGCAGCCCCAAAATTATCCGTCTTATTTCCAGACTTATTATCCGAAGTCCGATATGCGTCCTTATATTAACATGAACAACCAACGTCGTACGGGTGTGGACTTGAGTGTAAATGTGGGCAAAAAGCACGGTGACTTTGAATGGAATGTGGGGCTTGTGGGTATGTACTACACCTCCAAGAACACCAAATGGGACGAGAATGTGAAATATGACTGGCTGAAAGCCGAAGGTGAGGCGATTGATGCTTTGCGCGGATATCAATGCATCGGATTCTTCAAAGACGCTGCCGATGTGGAAAGCTCGGCAAAGGTGAATGCTAATACCAAACCCGGTGATTTGAAGTATGTAGACCAAAACAACGACGGTGTCATCAATGAGCAAGACCAGGTGGTATTGGGCAAGTGGGGTGCTTCCTGGGTGATGGGTCTCAACCTGACTGCCAAGTACAAAGGCTTCACATTGTTTGTGGCAGGCACCGGATCGTTTGGTGGCAAAGGACTGAAGAATAATAGTTATATGCACGTGTATGGCGATCGCAAATATTCTGAAGTGGTTCGCGGACGCTGGACGGAAGAGACGGCAGATATCGCCACATACCCGCGTCTCACAACACAAGGTGGCGACCTGAACTTTGTGGCTTCCGACTTCTGGTTGTACGACACTTCACGTTTCGATTTGAACCGTGTTCAATTGTCTTACGACTTCCCGGCTGCTATGCTGAAAGGCAAACTTGTGAAAGGTTTACAAATCTATGCCAACGGAACAAGCCTGTTGACCTTGGCGAAGGAGCGTAAATATATGGAGATGAATGTAGGGACTTCTCCCCAATGCCGTTCGTACGCACTGGGTGTAAAGGTAGACTTTTGATGGGTCTCTCGTTGTAGAATATAAAAATATAGAATAAATAAGTCATGAAGAAAATTATAACAATATGTGCCTTTGCCGCTTGTCTGACCGGATGCGATGACTTGTTCGAACCGGCTATCGAGAACAACCTCGGACTGGAATATATGTACGAGAATTCGCAATATGCCGAAGGAATACTGGCAAATGCCTATACACGCATACCCTGCGCAGGCTATTCTTTCAACGACGTGGCTACCGATGACGCTGTGAGCAATGATGCGGAAAACAGCTGGCGTAAAATAGCCTCCGGCATGTGGACGGCAAACAACAATCCTGCCGACCGTTGGACTTCCTGCCGTTCCGCCATACAGTACATCAATCTTTTCCTTGCCAATGCCGACAAGGTGAAATGGGCGAAAGACGAAGTGGTGGCGCAGATGTTCTGCGACCGTGAGAAAGCGGAAGCCTATGGCTTGCGTGCCATGTATATGTATTACCTCCTCGAAGCCCATGCGGGCTATACCGAAGACGGTGTGTTGATGGGGGTGCCCATCCTGACCGAACCGGAAGCAGCCGGATCCAATTTCAATGTGCCCCGCAGCACATTTGTAGATTGCATGAAGGCGTTGAAAGAAGACGCCCGGTTGGCACTCGAAGGATTGCCTTGGGAATATGGTGACGCAGCGGAAATGCAACGCTTGTCTGCTAAATATGCAGGAGCAGACCAAGGCAAAGTCACCCGTGTGTTTGGCGCAAACTTTATCGGACGTATGTCCGGAAAGGTGGTGGAAGCGTTTGTGGCAAAAGCGGATTTGCTCGCTGCCAGTCCGGCATATAGTGACCAGTCAGGCGTTGATTGGAAAACGGCTGCTGCTAGTGCTGCAAAGGTGCTGAATCATATCGGAGGGGTAGACGGTATGGATCCTACCGGATGGACATGGTATTGCAATGTAGATGATATTGAAAAACTTAGCCCAACCGAATCACCTGCTGAAATTCTGTGGCGTGGTGAACGTGCCAAATCCCTCTCGCTCGAAGAAGATAACTTCCCGCCCACACTCTACGGTAACGGACGTATCAACCCAACTCAAAATCTGGTGGATGCATTCCCGATGCTGAACGGTTATCCGGTGTCTCATCTGTCCGGCGAATATGATGAAAATCTTCCGTACGCCAACCGTGACCCGCGCTTGGAAGCATACATTCTTTATAATGGTTGTAAGGCAGGCAATACGAATAAGGAAATCTTTACGGCAGCCGACGGAACTACCAATGATGCACTGAACAAGGTGGTAGGACGTTCTACCCGTACCGGATACTATCTGCGCAAACTGTTGCGTCAGGACATCAGCCTCGACCCGAATGCGAAAGCTGACCAGTATCATTACACACCGCGCATCCGCTATACCGAGATATTCTTGGCGTATGCCGAGGCGGCAAATCAGGCGTACGGTCCGCAAGATAAAGGAGGCAACGGCTATTCTGCTTATGATGTGGTGAAAAAGTTGCGCCACCGTGCCGGCATCGGTCGCGACAATGGTGATGCTTACTTGGAATCCATCAAGAACGATCAGGCAAAGATGGCGGAACTCATCCGCAACGAACGTCGCATCGAACTTTGTTTCGAAGGTTTCCGTTTCTGGGATTTGCGCCGCTGGAAGAGCAATCTGACCGAAACCGCTAAAGGGATGAATATCAGTGGAACCCGTTATACTCCGATGGAGGTAGACAAACGCTCGTTCAGTGAGTATATGTATTACGGTCCTATTCCTTATTCGGAAGTTCTTAAGTATGACGAACTGAAACAGAATCAGGGTTGGTAAACCGATAGTGTAAATTTAATAAAATGCTAAAGCATACAATGATTATGAATAAGACAATAATGAAATGCATGGTCCTTGGCTTGTTGTTTGCCGGCTGTGAAAACGGAGACAAAGAATTCGACGATTACGAATATCAGACCATCAGTTTTGCTACTCAGACTCCTATACGCACCATCACATTGGGCGAAGATGTATATCCTACCGAACAAGACAATGAATATCGGATGCAGATCATCGCTACATTGGGCGGTGTGTGGTCAAACCGCAAAGAGCGCACAGCACAGATTGTTATCGATGAAAGTTTGTGTACCAATGCTTATTTCGACAATGGCAAGCCGATACTTCCTATGCCTAAGGAATATTATACTTATTCTTCGGAACAGGTGGTATTTCCCAAAGGAGACATTTATGGACGTATGGACATACAGTTGACCGATGCTTTCTTCAATGATCCTCTCACGCCCGAACTCACCTATGTCATTCCGGTACGGTTAGCACAGGCTTCAGACTCTATCTTGGCGGGCAAACCTAAAGTTGAGTCTCCCAATCGCTTGAATGTGGCAGACTGGGACGTGCTTCCCAAAGACTATGCGCTTTATGGGGTGACCTACAAAAACAAGTATGAGGGCGTTTGGTTGAGTCGTGGCACAGACCAGCTCGACATCAATGGCAACACTTCTACGCTCAACCGTAACCCGCAGAATATAGAGAAAGCAGACCAACGTACATTGGGAACTATTGCCCTCAACAAAGTGCGTTATCCTCTTTCGCTTTCGGTGGATGTGGTGAATGAGAAAGGCGAATCTTCCAAGCAAACGTTGACAATGGACTTGGTGATAACGGTTGACGACAACGGCAATTGCTCCATCACTACCGACACACCGGGGGCTCAGGCAAGCGGTTCGGGCAAGTGGACCTATCATGGTGCCAAGAAAGCGTGGGGCGACAAAGACCGCGACCTGTTCGAACTGACCTATGAAGTGACTTATGCGCCTTATGTGTTGAATGCTGTGACCGGTGAAACGGGCACTGCCAAATGTAGCAGCACGGACGCGCTGGTGTCACGCGACAGACAGAGCAAATTTGAAACTTTTAACGTGAAGTTGAAGTGAACCGCAATCTAAACAATTTAAGAAAACTACATGAAGATGAATAGAAAAAATAATATGGTATGGGGCACGCTGGTAGCAGCTTTGCTGGCTTCTTGCGTGGATACCGAGATTGCCGATGTCACGGTGACAAAACCGGAGTCGATAGCGCAATACGAGTATCTGAATGATTATGCCCCGCTGAAATCGTACATAGACCGTGCAGCTAATCCCGATTTTAAATTGGGATTAGCGTTGGCAGCCAACGAATTTATCGAAGGAGGATTGGTATTTCGTTTAGCGGAAGCCAACTTCGACGAAGTGACCGCAGGCAATGCGATGAAATATGCTTCGTGTGTGAACGATAAAGGGGAGATGAATTTCGAAACTGTGGATAAATTTGTCACTGCCGCCCAAGCTGCCGGAATTACTATATATGGACATACATTGGCTTGGCATGCACAGCAGAATAATAAGTATTTGAATTCTTTGATTAAAGACAAAGAATTGCCGCCCTCTGTAGGAGAAGGAAATTGTTTGCATATCAATACTTCTGAAGCGAAGGCGAATCCATGGGATTGGCAAAATTACTATGATTTGGAATCTCCTCTTTTACAAGGGAAATCTTATGTATTCTCTATGAGAACCAAGGCTTCATCAGCTGTGACATTTCCGCTTTGGATAGAAACACCGAATGCTGGTAATACACATTATGGCATACCACAGATTTCAGCAGGAACTACATGGAGCACAATAAGCATTGAATTTACACCTAATAGTGATTGTTCTCGTTTGTTATTCAATTTCGGACAGTTTGGAGGAGATCTTTGGTTTGATGACATGGTGCTGGTTGAAAAAGGTTCTGAGCAAAATATGATAAAGAACGGAACTTTTGAAGAAGGAAATCTGCCTTCTAATTGGTCTAAACCAAGTTGGCATGCGCATTCTTATTCAATTATACCTACACCGGGAGATGCGGCAGTAGAGATTTTAACTGACATCATTACTAATGGTGATGCGCAAGGCAGTGAAACTACCAATTTTGTTTCTACTCATGTGGGAGGAGCTAATGCTGCTTGCGATATTGTTGATGGAGTAGGTAAAGACGGTAGTCGTGCTTTCGTTGTTACTTCTGCTGGTGGAGGAACAAACAGTTGGGATACTCAATTCTTTTTGTATGCTGACCGTCCGTTGGTGGAAAATGATGTTGTACGTATCTCTTTCGATTATCGTGCAGATACATCCAATAATTCTGAGTCTCAGGCTCATGCTGCCCCTGGAGCTTATATTCATTATGATGGTGGGTGTGCTGTTAGTTTCACTACGGAATGGCAACACTTTGAAAAAACTATTACTATTAACACTACCCTTTCTCCTGAGGGAAACATGCAGACTTTTGCATGGAACTTGGATGTAGGCGCGCCCAATGCACCTGCTAATAAATATTATTTTGATAATATCAAATTGCAAATAGTTACTAAAGGTAACACTATTCCTCTTACTCCCGAAGAGAAAAAAGAAGCGCTTACTCGGGCAATGAACAATTGGATTGAAGGAATGATGAAAGCTACTGGTGGTTACGTGACTACTTGGGATGTAGTGAACGAAGCTATTTCAGGTGGTGGCAACGACGGTGAAGGTTTCTATGTCTTGCAATCTGCATCTAATGCCGGTGCTGACGCTGCCAATAATTTCTACTGGCAAGATTACTTGGGTAGTGAAGATTATGTTCGTATTGTTGTAGCTGCCGCCCGTAAATATTATGCAGAAAACGGTGGTGTTAAACCTCTCAAACTTTTCATCAACGATTACAATCTGGAATCCACTTGGGATAACAATCAGAAAGCCAAGAGCTTGGTACACTGGATAGAGAAGTGGGAATCTGACGGTGTGACAAAGATTGACGGTATCGGTACACAGATGCACGTGGCTTATCGCGCCAATGCTGCTGACCAGCAGAAGCAAGAAGAACATGTAGTGAAAATGTTTGAAATCTTAGCCAAGAGTGGCAAACTCGTGAAAGTATCTGAGCTGGATATGGGATATGTGGATGAAAGCGGCACTACGGTGTTGACAAAGGATATGACAGAAGAACAACATAAAGCGATGGCTGAATATTATAAGTTTATCGTGAAGAAATACTTCGAGATTATTCCTGTGGCACAGCAATACGGCATCACGCAGTGGTGTGCTACCGATGCTCCCGGTGCCCCCGGTGATTCTAACTGGCGTGGCGGTGAACCTGTAGGTTTATGGGATTCCAACTACAACCGTAAGCATACTTATGCCGGTTTTGCTGACGGATTGGCTGGTAAATAATAGAGATTGATAAGAAAAGGCAGCGGGGCATATAACATGAATCCGCTGCCTTTATTGTTTCAATAAAAGTCGGATAATAATGAAAAACATATTATTTATTTTAAGTTTGATTATTTGGTGTAGCTGTAGTAATGAAATTCTGTTTGATATAGATAAAGTAGGAGATATAGTTACAAGGGCTGCAAATTCGGATAGTACATATTGTTTTGGGGCTTCAGATTCGGATGTAGTGGAGGACTTTGTTATTAGTCCGAAGGATGACTCACAACCTCTTAGTAGAACTTTATGTTCCTATGTAGAGGTTAATGGAACAAAAACATTATTGCAACCTGAAATAGTGAGTGGTCCTTCATGGTTGGATTATCTTATATGTTTTCAGTATTATGATATATATGTTCTATCGGTAGTAGCCCAGGACAATACTTCCTCTCTCAGAAGTGGAAAAATTGTATTGAAACAGCCGGGATCTAATAAAACATTAACAGTTGGTATTACTCAAAATGGAATTGATAATCGCATAATGATTTCAATGAAAGAACTGTATTCCAATCATCCTATTTTTACTGCCACGACAACTTATCCCGTAAAAAAAGATATAAGTTGCAGAATCCCATACGAAGCATACAATGATGGTGGAAAGTATGAGAGTAGTGCATCAATCACTATTCCTAAAGGGGAAACGAAAGGAACTTACGAAATGGATTATAACGGCTCTCCGTTAGTTTTTTATCATGGTGATATAAAAGGCTATAAATTGTATGAAGGAACTATCAGTGGTGACGGTATTTACAACTATAGTTTTTATCGCTATTGGTAGTATTGTTATTTTTGCAACAACTATTATGTAACATCAACATCATTATGAAAAAGATAATTTATTTGCTGGTGTGGATAGGCATGACTTTGGCGTCTTGCTCAGACGAAAGCTCTCTTCCTATACAACCGGAGATTCCTGCCGAACCGGAAACACCTAAGGACGAACCGGCTCCGGAGAAAGACTATCATCAGTTGCCGGTGTTGCACGTAGAGGGGCGCTACCTTAAAAACGAAAAGGGCGAGACGGTCAATCTTCATGGATTTACACAGACCTACAGCCCCTTTTTTAACGATAACGCATGGACTAACTATGACGTGCAGTCGTGTCTCAGCTATAACAAACGTATGGTAGACGGAATTGTGGCTGCCGGATGGAAGTTCAACTTCGTGCGGATGCATCTCGACCCTTATTGGAGCGATGATACTTCAAAGCCGTTTGTACGATACGAAGGGCACGAACGCTTTTCCGAGACCCGTTTCCGCAAGTATCTCGACGAACTGTTTGTGCCGATGGCGGAGTATTTTGTATCTAAGGGAATGTATGTGGTGATGCGCCCGCCCGGGGTATGCCCCAACGAAGCTCCTTATCAGGGAATAGAGGTGGGCGATAGCTATCAGCAGTTCCTGCTTAACGTGTGGGACATCGTTTCGCAACATCCTAAAGTGAAGAACAATACGGACATCATGTTCGAACTTGCCAATGAACCGGTCAACATCAAAGGGACCGACGGCGCCTATGGTAGCACCTCCGATGCCTGCTTTGCCAATGCAAAGATTTACTTCCAGTCCATTGTAGACAAGATAAGGAGCCATTGCCGTAATATCATTTGGGTGCCAGGCTTGGCCTACCAGTCGCAGTATGCCGGGTATGCCACCCACCGCATCGAGGGCGATAACATCGGCTTTGCCGTGCACTGCTATCCCGGATGGTATGGCAGCGATGCCGAAAAAGACAGTGGCGAGGGAATCGGCTCTTCCACCGGTGGCGGCTACGAGCCCTTCCAGCGCGGATGGGATACGCAAGTAGGTCCGGTGGCGGCGATTGCCCCCATCATGGTGACGGAAATAGACTGGGCACCTTTGAAATACGATGCCACTTGGGGAAAAAGCATCACAGGCGAAGCCGGTGGCAAGGGCTTCGGCGCCAACTTCAAATATATAGCCGACAATGCGGGAAATGTGTCGTGGCTCTTTTTCACTACAAGAAGCCACGAGCTGGCAGCGTTTAAGGACGTGCCGGGTACAGAGGGCAACTATACGTTCCTCAACGATCCCGAAGCCTGTCCGTGGGCAATGTATCATTGGTTCAAGGAGTATGCCGAGGGAGTGACCGTCAATGGCGAGCCCGAGAGACTGGAACTGATGGGCGAGCAGGCGACACGCTCGTTGCAGATGGGAGGAGTGCACTACCTGAAAGTGAAGGCGGTGTATAAAGATGGCACCTCGCGAATGGTGACTGCCGAGGCGACTATCAATAGCTCGGACGAACAAGTGCTGAAGGTGGAGCCGACTGGCAAACTGGTGGCAGTGGTACCAGGCAATGCTACGGTAACGGTGACTTACCGCACAGCAGCGGGAAACAGCATGCAACAGACATTGCAGGTGACGGTGGTTTCGCCTTTTGTGCTGACGGAAGACGTGTTTGACCCTTCGATATGGGAAGAAGGCACCTTTGACGAAACGACCCGCATCTTGGTGACAGGCAAATATGGCTTTGGCGGATGGAAATACCCCGGCGGACTTGACTTGTCGGGCTACCGGAGGCTGACCGTGGAATTGGGCAACGACAACGAGTGCGGTGTCTCTTTCCGCCTTTTTGACAAGAACGACTACTGGACGAAGCCCGCCACCTACGATTTCGGACAGACACGCAGAGTGGTGGTAGATTTGCAGCAGATGAAAGATACTGACGGCAATAGGGTAGACCCGTCGCACCTCTACATTGTCGGGTTCTGGTCGACTGGTGGCAAGCCGATTGTGATAAGCAGCATGAAGTTGGAATAAATATAATATAGAAAGATAGTAAATGAAGAAGTTATTATTGTTGAGTTGTTTGTTGTGTGCAAGCCTTTGCGCGGTTGCACAGGATGCAAACTTTTACATTTATCTGTGCCTAGGGCAGTCTAACATGGAAGGCAATGCCCGCTATGAAGCACAAGATACGCTGGTGGATGCACGCTTCCAAGTGTTGGCGGCGGTAGACAATAAAGAGTTGGGACGCGTGAAAGGCGAATGGTATCCCGCCCGCGCTCCGCTGTGCCGTCCGAACACCGGGCTGACACCGGCTGATTATTTCGGACGGACCTTGGTAGAAAACTTGCCCCCGCATGTGCGCATCGGAGTGGTGCACGTGGCGATAGGCGGGTGCCGGATCGAGCTTTTCCAGAAAGACAAATGCGAGGAGTATATCAAAACAGCTCCCGACTGGATGGTGAATACGCTGAAAGAGTATGACAACGACCCGTATACCCGTTTGGTGGAGATGGCACGCATTGCACAGAAAAGCGGTGTGATAAAAGGGATACTTCTACATCAGGGCGAGTCGAACACCGGTGACAAGGAGTGGTCCCAAAAGGTGAAGAGCGTATACGACAACCTGCTTGCTGACCTTCATCTGCAGGCTGACGAGGTGCCCCTGATTGCCGGTGAAGTGGTGAATGCCGACCACGGTGGTGTTTGTGCAGGCATGAACGAGGTAATTGCTATGCTGCCGCAGGTGATAAAGAACTGCGCTATTGTCTCCTCCAAGGGGTTGAGCTGCGCTCCCGACCATCTTCACTTCGATGCTGCCGGTTACCGGGTGCTGGGACGCCGCTATGCGGCACAGGCACTCCACCTGATGGGCATTGAACTTCCTTCGCCCGATGATGTGTGGAAGCACACAGTGGCAGCCCCCACCAATATGCACGGCAGCGACTTCCCTCGTATCGACAAGGACAACCGTGCTTATTTCCGTTGCTACGCTCCCGATGTGAAACGCTTGCAGGCAGATGTTTGCGGCAAGAAGTATGAGATGGCCATGGACGAGCACGGCTGGTGGAGCGTGAAGACCGACCCGCTGCCGGTGGGATTCCACTATTATTTCCTGTTGGTAGACGGATTCAGGGTGGTAGATCCCTCTTCGTGCACCTTCTTCGGTTGTTGCCGCATGGCGAGCGGCATCGAGATACCCGAAGGGGCAGAGGGCGATTACTATCGCCCGCAGCAAGTGTCGCATGGGCAAGTGCGCTCCTGCACCTATTATTCGGAAGCGAAGAAAGAGTTTCGTCGTTGCATGGTGTACACACCGGCAGAGTATGAGTCTCACCCCAAAAAACGCTATCCGGTGCTCTACTTGCAGCACGGCATGGGAGAAGATGAAACCGGCTGGAGCACCCAGGGATATATGCACTACATCATGGACAACCTGATAGCCACCGGCAAGTGCGTGCCCATGCTCGTGGTGATGGATAGCGGAGATGTGGAGACTCCCTTCGTGCCGCGTCCGGGGAAAGATGTGAACGAAGAGCGTGCGCTTTACGGCGCTTCTTTCTATGATGTCATTTTGAAAGACCTCATTCCGATGATAGACCGTACATTCCGCACCAAGACCGACCGCGAACACCGTGCAATGGCAGGCTTGTCGTGGGGAGGACACCAGACGTTCCAAACAGCGTTGCCGCGTCTCGACATGTTCTCCTACATTGGCGGGTTCAGCGGGGCGATTTTCGGGCTGGACGTGAAAACGTGCTTCGACGGTGTGTTTGCCGATGCAGGTAAGTTCAACAAGAAAGTGCATTATCTCTTCCTCGGCTGCGGCACGGACGAACAGATGGGCACGAAGCAGTTGGTGGAGTCTCTCCGCAAACTGGGCATCAACGTGGCTTATTATGAATCGCAAGGCACCGGCCACGAATGGCTCACATGGAGACGCTGTCTGAAAGAGTTTGTTCCACACTTGTTTAAACATTGAAAATGATATGAATCTGAAAGCAAAACTTGTGGCGGCATTATTGCTGCTTGGAGGTGCTCTACCCCATGAGGCAGGAGCGCAAAATCCGTTTGTGCAAACCTGTTATACGTCAGACCCTGCTCCTATGGTGCATGATGGCACATTGTATGTCTATACGGGACATGATGAAGATAAGGCTGATTTTTTCTGGATGCAGGAATGGCGCGTGTATTCTACCAAAGATATGGTGAACTGGACCGATCACGGCTCTCCTCTTGCCATCGAATCATTCGACTGGGCGGACGACCGTGCCTGGGCAGCACAGTGCATCGAACGTAATGGTAAGTTTTATTGGTATGTCTGCCTGCATTCCAAACTTTCCAATACGATGGCAATCGGTGTGGCGGTAGGCGATTCGCCTGTCGGTCCTTTTAAAGATGCCATCGGCAAACCGCTTCATGACGGAAGCTGGGACTATATTGATCCTACGGTCTTCATTGATGATGACGGTCGTGCTTATCTGTATTGGGGAAATCCGAATATCTATTATGCAGAATTGAATGACGACATGATTTCCTTGAAAGGTGAAGTGGGCAAACTGGAACAGACTGTTGAGAGCTTTGGTGCACCCAATCCGGAAAAACGTGTCAAAGATGTTAAGTATAAAGATACTTATACAGAAGGTCCATGGCTTCATAAACGGGAAGGAAAATATTATCTTCTTTATGCTGCCGGAGGTGTACCCGAACATATTGCCTATTCCATGAGTGGCGGACCTCTTGGTCCGTGGAAGTATATGGGAGAAATCATGCCTTTACAAGATACGGGCTCGTTTACTAACCATTGTGGAGTGATAGACTATAAAGGCAATTCTTATTTCTTCTATCATACGGGTAAGCTGCCGGGCGGTGGAGGTTTCGGGCGAAGTGCGGCGGTGGAGCAGTTTAAGTATAACGCTGACGGCACTTTCCCGATTATTAATGCTACCCGGGAAGGGGTGTCACCGGTAGGTACGCTCAATCCTTACGAAAGGGTGGAAGCTGAAACAATCGCTTTTTCTGAAGGTGTGAAGTCCGAACCAAATGTGAAAACCGGTATATATATATCTGAAATTCATAATGGAGATTATATAAAGGTACGTGAAGTGGATTTCGGCAATAAATCCCCCAAACGGTTCACTGCTACCGTTGCCAGTGCCCTTCGTGGCGGAACACTTGAAGTACGTACAGACAGTATAAGCGGACCATTAATTGCGGAACTGACTATTCCTTCAACGGGAGGTTGGGAATGCTGGAAAACATTGCAGACTGATATTGTAAAACCGGTCACAGGAATACAAGATATTTATTTTGTATTCAAAGGACGTAAAGGCTGCAAACTGTTTAACTTTGATTGGTACAAGTTTAACAGATAAACATGCTAGAGAGCAGTTGGGTTACTCTTCTTTTTTACTCAACTGCTCTTTCATATACATTGAAGGCGGCATTCCATACAATTCTTTGAATGTTGTCGAGAAATTATTAGGATCAGTGAATCCTGTTAACATGGCTATCTCGGATATGGTATGCTGTTTTTCGGACAATAAACGAGCGGCTTCTTTTAAACGTATATTACGTATAAAGTCACGGGTTGTCTGGTTGGTGAGCTCCTTGAGTTTCCTGTGAAGATGTACGCGGCTGATACCTACTTCGGTGGTGATTGTCTCTATTGTCAAGTTAGGGTTACTGATGTTTTCATTGATCACTTTCATAATACGTTCCATCAATTTCTCATCGGGTGATTTCACTTCCAGTTTCTGAACCTTGTTTTCCAGATTTTGCTGTCCTGTAAATACTTTGCGTAACTGCTGCCGTGTATTAATCAGATTTTCTACCGTCTTTTGCAGAATTTCGATATTGAATGGCTTCATGATATAGGCGTCGGCTCCTGTATTCAGACCTTCAAGGTTGTCTTCTTCCCTCGTTTTCGCAGTAAGCAAAATGACTGGGATATGGTTGAGATTTACATTCTGCTTGATCTTCCGGCATAAGGTAAGTCCGTCCATTTCGGGCATCATGATGTCACTAATGACTAAATCCGGAGCCTTTTTAAATATTTGCTCTAATGCTTCTTTACCATTACGGCTTTCCATGATATGAAATTTGTCCCCAAACTCCTTCGCTATATAATTTCGGATTTCTTCGTCGTCTTCTACAATTAATACGCGATATTTAGTTTTTACCCTGACTTTCTTTTCTTCCTCATTTTCTATAATGGGAGAGATGACAGGAACAGTTGGTACGGCTACTGTTACCTTTTGCTCATTGTTGTCAACTTCTTCAGGTCGTAGATGCTTGTTACCCAACGGTAATCGGATAATAAAACGGCAACCCGGTTGTTCTTTATTATTTTCTACATAGATAATTCCATGATGTAATTCCACTAATGAACGAGTCAGATGTAATCCTATTCCTGTTCCGCCTTTCGGATTCTGTTGGCTGTTACGGATCTGATAGAAACGTTCGAAGATATGTTCTTTTTCCTGTTCATCGATGCCTGTTCCGGTATCCGCGATAATTATTTCGGCATATTGTTTCAAGGGATCGGGCAGTGTATTGTCTTCTCCCGTACGGATGGTAATATCTATGTTTCCTTTTTCAGGAGTAAACTTGAAGGCATTAGACAGAATATTCAGGATAATCTTATCAAAATTACCTGTGTCTACCCATACATTCAGTTCCCGGAGCGTACTGTGAAGTTGTAGCCGGATATTTTTTGTATTTGCCTGTTGACCGAACGTTGTACATAAATCCTCTATAAAAGGAATAATATTGGTCTCCCGGAACATCAGGAACATTTGTCCTTTATCAATTTTCCGAATATCCATTAGTTGATTGACAAGATTCAGAATACGTTCCGCATTTCTGTAGATAATATGATATATTTTCAGGCGTTCATTGTTCTCCTCATTCTTAATCAGTTTCTGTAGAGGGCTGATGATTAGAGACATCGGAGTGCGTATCTCATGAGAGATGTTGATAAAGAACTGCAATTTTGCTTCATTGATTTGTTCGGCATGGATATGTTGCAGCATTTCCTGATGCATTCTGTACCGATGTCTGATCTGAAGAATAATGATAAATATAATGGTCAGTAATAATAAGGAGTAGATAACTTTGGCCCACCATGAAGCATACCATGCAGGAGATATAAAGATGGTAATTTCTTTTATATTTGAATACACAGTGTTGTCTTTTGCTCTGATTTTAAAGTTATAGGTACCGGGTTTCAGATTGCTGAATGAGATACGGTTTACACCTTTGGGCAAACTAATCCATTTTTCATCGTTGATAGAATAAAGGTAGTTGATGTGTTCGGGGGCATTTAATTCCAGAGTGGCAAACTCGATACTGAACACATTGTCTTTATGGGATAGATAAAACTCTTTAGCGTTGAATACAGGGCAGTTGATAATATTGTGAATACCGGATTTCATTCCTTTTCTAACCGGATTGTTATGCAGGAAAAAGTCGGTAATCCGGATATTCCATGTTTTTGCCGGATTGATAATGTCTTGCGGATTGAAATAGGTGATACCATTCATTCCGCCAAACCAGATAATACCTTGTTTATCTTTGAAGGAGGCATTCTTGTAGAACTCATTTCCCTGTAATCCGTCGCTGACATAATAATTGATAAATTTGTTGTTTTTCTTTTGGAATTGGGAAATTCCGGCATTGGTGCTTATCCAAAGAAAATCTTTTCCGTCTCCTTGTATGGCATATATTGTATTACTGGGCAATCCGTCTGCAGTAGTATAAGTGGTTAGTTCTTTCGTATTTTTATTCCAACCGGATAATCCTTCGGAACTGCCCAACCAGACAACTCCGTCGGCATCTTCAAAGATTGAATAAATAACATTTTGTGAGAGTATCTTATGACTTTGAAAATCAGGACTGTCAAGGTCTATACAGTTGATGCCGTCATAAGTTCCGACATACAGTTTATTATCATCGGAATAGTGCAGACAACCTATCCATTCGTTGATTAGAGATGTCCGAGATTGTATGGATGTAAATTCTTTCGTTTTCAGGTCATAGTAGAACAAACCGAATCCCATTGTCGCAATCCAAAGACGCTTGTTTTTATCTTCTGCGAAATCATATACACGTTGTATATAGTTGTTGTTCTTATCTACCAGTTTGTACTGGTAATCGCATAATCCTGTCTGTTTGTTCAGCTTTCCCATACCGTTTATAAAGGAGCCGACCCAAATGTTGTACTCGGAATCTTCATATAGTTTTATAACTGTTGAAGGCACAGAATTAGGGTGATTAGTATGCGAGAAATGTTTAGCCGGTTCTAACTTTTCTGTCAGGGCATAAATTCCGTCATTGTCTGTTCCAACCCATAACATACCGTTGTTGTCTTTGCAGAATGAGGTTATACAACTGGAACCGATCATGTTTTTATCCATGGATTTATGTCCTATATACTTGAAACTGTTTGTTCGGGCAGGTATCTGCATGACTCCTTTCTGATAAACAGCCAACCATAAGTTACCGGAATTGTCTTTTAGGATAGAATGTATTTTTGAATTTTTTGAATCAAAATAGTTGTTGTCAAAATTGTATTCGGAGATTTCATGAGTTTGGTTATTGTAGACACTCATACCTTTACCGTCAGTTCCGATATATAATTCATTTTGCGGTCCGGAATAGAGGAAACAGATAGGAAGTTCTCTCTTTTCTTTAAAATCAATAGGTATAAAGGAGTCTTGTCTTTTGTTATAGACGAATAGTCCTTTTCTCATACTTCCTACATAAATATTCCCACGTGAATCTTCACATATACTTTTGACATATCCGTTGTCTTTAGATAAATACAAAGTAAGTTGGTTATTAGAATCAAGACGATATACTCCTTCTTCGCCTTTTGCTATCCAGACATTCTGTTTCTTGTCTTCAATCATAAATCCTGTTGATGTCATGGGGATATCAATTTTTTGAACAGTCAACAGGTAATCTTTGATATTCAACCTGCACAACATATTTCCGGATACCCATATTTCTCCATTTCTCCTTTCGATAAAGGAAACAATATTGCTTTCAAATATTTCTCCATTGTCTTCCCTTATTGCAAGTGGGGTAAAATTGTCTGTGGCCGGATCATACATTTGAATTCCCATATATGTACCGATAAACAAATGACCTTTGCTGTCCTCAAAAACAGTACGAACAAAATTGTGGGCTAACGAATGTTCATTATTGGGCTCATGTTTGTATATGGTAAATTTAGCACCGTCATAACGGTTCAGACCATCTTCTGTTGCAATCCAAATGAAACCGTTCCGGTCTTGATATATTTGATTAATCAGACTACTGGAGAGCTCTTTGTCAGTAGTGAATAACTTAGGAGATTGCCCGTTGCATAACAAAGAAAACAATAATAATAGAAAAGTGAATACATTTTTCATAGTTATAGATCGTTGTTTGTTGTACAAAGAAAACTAAAAACCTAAATATAACCTAATAAAAAATGAATATTTTCATTAGGCTTCGGGGGTACAATCGGATGTTGTAACATCGTTTGTAAATAATGTAACATGGGAAAAGATTTATCCCTTCTTCTGTATTATTGTTTTCCTTCGATTGTATTTACAATATAGGTTTTACCCGCCTTTGTTTCGATGTCATATTCATAAACCTTCTGCAGTTTGGGAGATTGCGCACTTATCCCTTTGGCTACAAGAGGTCGTTTGATAGGAGTGGTGGCGAATAATCTATTTGAGCACTCTTTCCCGTTTACTTGTTTTAAGCCTTTCCCTTTCAGTGGGACATAAGACCGGATGCGGAGCGTACTGCCTATATTCGATCGGATGATCGCTTTATTTAACACATTGTTTTTCCAGTCCATATCGACAGTAAAGTTTCCACGTGCCACCAGCCCCTTCACACTTCCTTCTTCCCATGCATCAGGCAATGCTGGCAATAAATGCACGGCACCGTCATGACTTTGGAGCAACATTTCCGCTACTCCGGCTGTATAACCGAAATTACCGTCAATCTGGAAAGGCGGATGGGCATCCAGCATATTGGGATAGGTACGCCCGTTCGGATATTCTTTAGCCAAGTGATCGTTGGGCAATAGTTGAATCATATTTTTGATGATTTGGAAGGCATGGTTTCCATCCAGCATACGTGCCCAGAAATTGACTTTCCAGCCGATACTCCAACCGGTAGCCTTATCACCTCGTTGTAGTAATGTGTTTCTTGCTGCCTGGAATAACTCGGGATTCGAGTATGGAGAAATTTGATTACTCGGATATAGCCCGTACAAATGTGAAATATGACGGTGCTCGTCCTTGGGATTGTCAATATCTTCAAGCCATTCTTGTAGTTGGTTATGCTTTCCTATTTGCATAGGTGGCAACTTCTCTAGTGTTTGTTTGAGGGAGTCTTGGAAAGAGGGGGCTTCACCTGCGATGTATGAAGCCAATAAGGTATTATGCAGTGCATCAAAGGCAATCTGATTGTCCATTGTGCAACCGGCCGTGATGGGACCGTGTTCCGGCGACACAGAAGGCGACACTACCAACCATTTATACACTGGATGTTCTACCAAGAAATCCATGTAGAACTGCGCTGTTCCTTTCAGGATGGGATAGTACTCTTTCAGGAACTCTTTATTTCCTGTAAAGAGGTAATGTTGCCAGATATGTTGAGCTAACCATGCGCCGCCGCTAGGCCACATGCCGGCTGCTGCAAAATCGACTACACCACAGATTCTCCACCTTCGCGCCCTTCGCGATGACGAGAACTTTCTTCGTCTTACCCGTGCCGTTCGGAAGAACGAGCACGCCGCGAACCTGCTGATCCGCCTGACGGGGGTCTACGCCCAGACGAACGTGCATTTCCACCGTTTCGTCGAACTTCGCCTTCGCCGTCTCCAACATGATTCCGATTGCTTCCGCCGCTTCGTAGGGCTTCGTCAGGTCAAACGCCTTTACGCTTTCCGTATATTTCTTTCCGTGTTTCATTTTCTAAATCCTCCTTGCGGTCGATGACGGGATTCCTCCCTGCCGCGTTCTCCTTGAAATTACTCTTCCACCGTGACGCCCATGCTGCGAGCCGTACCCGCAATCATGCTCATCGCGCTTTCGAGAGAGGTGCAGTTGAGGTCGGGAAGTTTCGTCTTTGCGATTTCCTCCACCTGCGCCTTGGTAAGTTTGCCCACCTTCACGGAATTGGGCTTCGCACTTGCCGTTTCCAGACCCAGCGCCTTCTTGATAAGAACGGGTGCGGGCGGCGTTTTCAGGATGAACGTAAAGGAACGGTCCTGATAAATCGTGACGACGACGGGAATGATAAGACCCGCTTTATCCGCCGTCTTGGCGTTAAATTCTTTCGTGAATCCCGGCAGGTTGATACCGAAGGGACCCAGCGTCGAACCGACGGGGGGTGCCGGAGTTGCCTTTCCTGCGGGAAGCTGCAATTTTACGACCGCAGTAATCTTTTTAGCCATAAATATATCCTCCTCAGTGGTACTTGCAAGGCGCCTTAAAATATTTGACGCCTCTCCCACTTTTTGACTGTTTTTTCATTCGGCGGGATCCGTTCCATCCCGCTGTTCTTTTTGTAATTTCCTTCGCCGACGGAATATTTTCCGCCTCGACGTTTATGCGCCTTCCTTACCGAAAGAACGTTTTCCGCACGGCTGTTTTACGCAAATTCTCCGCAAACGGGACGTTTTCCGCCGCGGCGCTCTATGCGGATTTACGTTTATTCCGCGGAATCCTCGCTCGGTTCGGGCAGAGGTGCGTCTACCTTCTTGATCTGAATATATTCTACTTCCACATCGGTGCTGCGGCCGAACATCGTCGTCGAAATCTTCGCTTTCTGCGCGGCGTCGTTCAGCTCTTTTACCGTGCCGAAGAACCCCTTCAACGGCCCCTCTTCGATAGAGACCGTATCGCCCGGCTTGAAATCGATGTCCGTGACGAACTCTTCGAGACGCATCTTTCGGATTTCCTCTTCTTTCATGGGGATAGGCCGCCCCTGCGGCCCGCAAAATCCCGTCAC
>ERZ772886.1037-NODE-1037-length-26012-cov-5.719960_pt1 | contig 26012 bp, 16 predicted proteins | sample MGYA00512128_ERZ772886 | MGnify/ENA primary metagenome ERZ772886 (study PRJEB29015, sample SAMEA2737698) | human gut metagenome | biome: human gut; feature: human-associated habitat; material: faeces | place: China | collected 2012 ... | reverse complement strand
GCCATGTCCACCGCACGGTCAACAACGCCCGGACGGATGTGAACACCTACCTGTCCGAAAACCTATCCGGTATGAAGGTCACCCAGATATTCAACCAGGAGCAGCGGAAAATGGACGAATTTCTGGCTCGCAGCAAGCGCCTTGGGAAGACCAAGATGAACCGGATGTTCGTCTTCGGCATCTTCCGGCCCATGGTATACATGCTGTTCGTCACATCCAACCTGTTCCTCTTCTATATCGGCTGCAAGGGTTATATCAAGGACACGACCTTTCTGGGGCAAACCATTACCAGCGAGACGGTGGTCGCTTTCTATATGTATATCTCCCGGTTCTTCAACCCCATTCAGGCGCTGGCCGAGCAGTTTGATATGCTGGAGCAGTCCTTCGCCGCGGCGGAGAAGATATTCACCATTCTGGATATGGTTCCCGAGGTGGTGGACGAGCCGGACGCCATTGAGCTGAAGGAAATGAAGGGCGAGATCGAGTTCAGGGACGTGTGGTTTGCCTATAATCCCGGCGAGTGGGTGCTGAAGGGCGTTTCCTTCCATGTGTATCCCAAGCAGACCGTGGCCTTTGTTGGTGCTACCGGTTCCGGAAAGTCCACCATCCTGAGCCTGATCTGTCGGAACTATGATATCCAGAAGGGGCAAATTCTGATCGATGGCATTGATATCCGGCACATTAAGATCGCCTCTCTGCGCAGCCACTTCGGACAGATGCTCCAGGATGTGTTCCTGTTTGCGGGGGACATCCGCAGCAACATCGTCCTGCGCTCCGACAACGTGACGGATGAAGACGTCTGGCAGGCCTGCCGGTATGTCAACGCCGACGGCTTCATCAGGAAGCTGGATGGCGGTCTGGACGAGGCCGTCCGGGAGCAGGGCAACAACTTCTCCGCGGGTCAGCGGCAGCTGCTGAGCTTCGCCCGGACCATTCTGCACAAGCCCTCCGTCATGATCCTGGACGAAGCCACCGCCAACATTGACACGGAGACGGAGGTACTCATTCAGGACTCTCTGGAGAAGATGAAGAACATCGGCACCATGCTGATCGTAGCCCATCGCCTGAGCACCATCCAGCATGCGGACAACATTATCCTGCTGTCCCACGGCGAGATCATGGAGCAGGGCACCCATCAGGAGCTTCTCCACCTGAAGGGGCGCTACTACCAGCTCTATACCCTCCAGTTCCGCAAGCAGCAGCTTCAGGAGAGCTGACGGGCAAATCGGATAAAAAGATATAAGCCCGGGCACGAGCGATACGACCGCTCTGTGTCCGGGCTTGCATTTTGGAAGAAGGCGCTGCCTTCCTGATTAAAATCAAAGATTTTAATCAGGAAATAGTATTAGGTTTCCGGAAACAGCGCTTTCTGTTATCCTTGCCATTCGCTCTGCGGGTAACAGTCCGGAAGCAGCACATCTACGGTATGACCTGACCACAGGCGCTTGACAGCGATATCAGCCGCAGGCTACTTCCTGATTCAATGGCAGTTCCAGCAGTTCAGGGTGTGTGAGCAGATGCTGTATGATCTTGAGCGAACGGGCAAAGTAGAAGCCGTCCGCAATGCGTTCGTCCAGTGTGAAACCGATATCCACCACATCCCGCACCTCGCGGCTGCCGTCCCCGGCGATCTTCTCACTCTTGCGGATGGTGCCGATGGCCGCCATAATGGAGCTTGAGCCGTAATTGTTGAGATGATGGTAGACGCTCGGGCATTTGATGCTGCCAAGATTGGTGAGGAAGACGGTGGCAAAGTTCGGGTCATCCTGCCGCAGGAAGTCGGGCACCTTGCCAAAGAAGTCCAGTGTCTTGATGATCCAGATGACAAATGCCAGAACCGGACGCGGCAGCTTTTTGAGCACGTCCATCGCGCCATTCACACCGTCGTTCTTTTCCGTGCGGGCCTTGTGAACCTTGCCGACGACCCGGTGCGTCACCTCGGTGAGCGTCCAGTCTTCCGGCGCGGAGATGACCACGAGGGACTCCTCGCTGTGATCCTCGAAGCGTTTCTTGGCTACGAAGCCAAGGGTAATTTCGTCGCGCTGGTAAAAACGTCGGCCGGAGATGAAGCTGTTGAGCTGCGGGCGAAGATATATCGTTTTTGCGACAGCCATAAGAATGCAGTGAAAAAGCGTGGCGCGGTATTCTTCCTCGACCTCGTTCTTCCGTGCGATGTAGCGAAGCGCCTCTGTCACGTCGAATTCCATATTGACGTAGACCTCGGCATCCGTGCGGTGGTTCATCAGATGCGGCAGAATGACATGAAGCGAATCCATATCGCGGATCCAGCGGGCGTCTTTCCGGTCGCCCCAGCGTTTCTTTGTCGTGTTGCTCATAGTGTGTCCTCTTTTCTTTCTTTTTTCGGGCCGAAGCCCTTGAAGATGTCCTGCGCACCCTCATACGCAGAAATCTTCGGATAACGTATGCAATCATTACTTCCTTAAGTAATGAAAAGCCCCATGCCGGTTTTGCGGGTCAGTTCCCGCCCTTCGGGCGGTGTGCTTTTTCAACCTCTTCCTTCAGCGCGGCAGCAGATTTTGTTCCATAATCCCCTTCCCTGAAAAGTTCCGAAATCGCAATCCATGATACTACGATTTTGGAAAGGATGCAAGAGGTTTCCTCGCGTATTCCGGAAAATGGAAAATGCGGTATATTGAGAGCAGGTGCCGATAAAAACACATGGCCTTTCTTTTTCTCGAAAAAATGGTATCATAGATGTGACTTTCCTGACAGAAAACCCTACTACTAAGGTGAGGAACAAAAGAAAGGAAGCGATCTAAAGTGGAAGATGCGGAAATCGTGGAATTGTTCTGGGCACGAAACGAGGATGCCATAAAAGAAACGGATGCCGTTTATGGCAGGAGACTGAACGCTTTGGCGAAAAACATCTTACAGAGCCGTGAAGACGCGGAGGAAAGCGTGAATGATACGTACATGGAGACATGGAAGGCGATTCCTCCCCAGCGGCCCAGATATTTCTTCGCTTTTCTTGCTGCCATCTGCCGCCATCTGTCCCTGACGAGACTGGACTGGAACATGGCGGCAAAGCGAAAGGCGGAGGTCGTCTCGCTGACGGAAGATATGGAGCAGTGCATTCCAGACGCCAGTCACGAGCGTACCATGCGGGGAAAAGAGCTGGGGCGTATTCTGGATGCGTTTCTGGAAAGCCTTCCTAAGGACAGCCGGGTGATTTTTCTGCGGCGGTATTGGTATGTGGATACCATCGCGGAAATTGCCCGGCAATACGGCATGACGGAAAGCAAGGTAAAAATGCAGCTCAGCAGAACCAAAGAAAAGCTGCGCATCTATCTGGAAAAGGAGGGAATCCGCGTATGAACGGCAAAGAATTGCTGCTTGGATTGTCTTATATCAGCCCAAAGTACATCGAGGAAGCGAAAAATTACAGTGCCAGTCAGAAGCGCATTCGTTTTCGCAAACCCCTGCTGATCGCCGCCGTGATTGCCCTGACGCTGCTGCTGGTGGGGTGCGCGGTGGCTGCTTATGCCCGGATTCACATGAAGCTCGTGCAGCACAATGTGCCAACGACTGTTCAAACGGATGAAGATGTGCCGGACGCAACGCCTGCCAGAAGTGTGATCGCAAGCTGCTATCCCCAGCAGCTGCCGGAGGGCTACCGTCTGGCAGAGGGTTCGCCCCTGAATCACACCACCCGGAATCTTTGCTACCGCAATGACGCGGGGGAGATGATCTCCTTCACCATTTCCACCAGTCAGGCCACTGAAGGTGTGCTGGCACCGCCGAGGGACGAAACCAGTCTGACGGTGTCCGGCTGGGATGCCGTTTTGCAGACTTCAGAAAAGGGCGCGCAGACACTGTCGTGGCACAACGAGGCCGAGGGCTACTATGCCGGCCTGTTTACGCAGGATATGGCAGTCGATTTGAAGGCTGTGGCGGAAAGCGTGGATTTTGGCGAAGAACTGCCCATGTCCTTCCTGTGCAGACAGGGGGAAATCTGGAATATATGGTATCCCCGGCAGATTCCAGAGGGCTACGCCTGTACGGATGTGGCGCCCTGCGGCAATGGCGGACAGGAGATCCGCTACACCTGTGATGCAAGCGGCAGCGTGATTTCCTATCATGTGTCCCTGACCACGGATCTCAGCGCGATTTCCGACCCGCCCCGGGACTCCTGCGTCTGGGAAGAGCTGACCGTGGCGGGGCAGCCTGCCAGAATGATGACCACCAGCTCCGGTCTGCGCCTGCTGTTCTGGAAAAATGAGCAGGAGGGCTTCAACGCCATGCTCTCCGTGGAGGACGATGCCGTGGATATCCTCGCCATGGCGGAAAGCGCGGCTCCCGGCGAGCCGCTGGAAGTGACTTCCAACTATCTGGGGCCGGATTACACCATCGAGCTGGAGCAGGACGCTTCTTCTTATGTAGGCTGGGAGCCTGTGTATCCCCAGAGCGTGCCGGAGGGATATGAGATTACCTTTGTCGCTGAACCGGCCTACGGCGAGCAGTCCATCGACTACGAAAACGATGCGGGGGATACCTTGACATATACCCTCTACTTTCGCCTGAGCCAGTGGGGCAGGCAGTTTGACGGCATGGGTCAGCCGGAGCAGGTCAAAATCAATAGGAATGTGGGCTACAAAAGCCCCGGCGAGCTGATCTGGACGGACGCAGCCAGGGGTTTTGGATTCTCCCTGCGCGCCAGCGGGGACGTCGATCTGATCGCGGTCGCCGAAAGCGTGGGCATCGGCCCGGAACTGAAGCCGACCCGCTGGGACGATATCCGGAAAGCGCTGGAACAGCTGGGGAATTATCAGATCACCGCACTGCCTGACGGCATGGTGGAGGATGGGCTGACAGGCGCGCCGTTGGAAAACGCCGACGACTGGTATTCCTACGTCCGCCGCTGGTACTTCGACCCGAAGACCAATCAGGACATTTATCTGGAATATGAAAGCTATGTTACGGACTGCACCGATATGGAAGATGTGCTTCAAATGCTTATCGGCACCGGAGGAAACTCGGTAACCGTCCACGGCTGCACGGGAGCGGCATTACAGAATGGCAAAAGCGCCGCAGTAGTATGGCTGATCGGCACCCCTGAGAAGGGAATCTCGTTCCGGCTGTCCAGCAGCAGTTTCACCGCAGAGGCGCTTCTGCCGATTGCGGAAAGTGTGCAGCTGCAATAGCGATTCCCCAAACCGCATTCACCGGGGCTTAAGACATAGTCTCAGCACCCCCATCCGTTCCGCGGAAAGCGGAATGGATGGGGCTGTTTGTCTACGTGAGACTGCTTTTTTGTTTCATCACAGCATATGCGCCGGAAAAAGTCGATGTCGGCGTTTTTTGGACCTCGTTTCTGGAAAAATTTTTCCGATTCGACGAGAAAAACAGTTGCGCTTATCCCAGCTGTATGTTATACTGGTGGTGCATATACCATCCCGGAATGACGCTGACCACGCGTTCCCGCGGAGTACGGGAAACGCACAGAACTGAAAGGAACGGAACAGCTATGAAGAAACGACTGCTCAGCATCCTGCTCGTGTTTGTCATAGTGCTCTCCACGCTGCCCATCCAGGCCTTTGCCGAGGACGGCGGGGAAGCAGCCCCCGTGTGCATCTGCGAAACGGCTTGCACGGCAGAAGCCATGAACGAAGACTGCCCAGTGTGCGGCGCGGAAGGTGCGCACCTGCACGACTGCGCCAAGTACGTCGAGGGCGCGGAGAATCCGGCGGAGACCACCACTCCCACCGCCGAACCGGTGAATGTCGGGGAAACCGAAGCCACCACTGCGCCCGTCGTTCCCGAGACTGAAAAGGACGAGACTCAGCCGGAGAGCGAAAATGATGCCGAAAGCATTGAGGGCGGCGAAGAGACTCTTCCCGAAGATGCGCCGGATACGCTCGCGTTGGACGCGGAAAATCTCATCAGCGTGCAAAGCGGCGAAACCATGTCGGACGAATTGTATGATTCGCTGTCCTATGCCACATTCACGCTGTCCGCAAGCGAGTACCAGTGCGGTGAGGCGGGGCATACCGGCTCCATAACGGATATATGCCTGAACAGCGTTGACCTGTCGGACTGGGATGCAAACCGGAAAATCAAGGTGAATTTTGATATTTCCTTCCAATGTGATACGCCGGGCTGCCCGCGCGGGAAGGAGATGAACCGGTATAACAAGACAAGAACCTTTACCGACTCGGATTCCTGCCACACGCCGGTCTCCGCCACTGCCAATTACAGGAAGGCATGCAGCAGCAATAACAATGATCTAATCGTGCTGACCCTGACCTCCAACAAGAGCATCGCCTACAAGGAATACTTTCCGAAAAAGGAAGCCACCTGCACCGAGGCGGGCTATGAATCCTACTGGATGTGCGGCAGCGATGCGGACAGCAACAAGTGCCGGAAGATATTCTCGGATGAGGACTGCACAAAGGAGCTTGCCGCGCCCATCGCGATTCCCGCGAAGGGACACTATTTCCCTGCAAGTGCCTATCACGCGGAACTGCCTGGCACCTGTACCGATATCGGTCATGTGGAATACTGGCATTGCGGCCAGTGCTACAAGTATTTTACCGATAACACCGGCACAACGGGGATCTCGAACATAATGCTCCCCAAGGATAAGGATAACCATGCCCAGGCGCCGCAATATATCGCTGACGACGTACATCATACGGCAAAATACAATTGCTGCAACACGACGCTCCCCATGGAAGCACACAGCTTTGACTATGGCGTGTGTGACGTATGCGGCTACGTAGCCACTTTCCTGGTACAGAGCGGCAGGGAGACTGCGTACTTTGGCTCGTACAACGATGCAATGGCCGCGCTAGCGCGGGAAGGCGCGACGTTTCTAATGGTGCTGAGAGACTATGACGGTACGATCGATATCAATGCAGACGGGAAACGTACCGTCCTGATCGGCGACGCCAGAACAAATGTCCGCGTGAGTGGCATCAACATAAACGGCGGAAGCGTTACCATATCGAATTACGGAACGGTTGGCTCTCTTACGAACAATGCCGTCACGATCCTCGGCAAAGGCGGCGGCAGATATGACGCGATCCGGAATAACATGGGCGACGTCGGGGCGCTTCTCGGCAGTTGCATTGTGTATAAAACAGAGGACGGCGTGTTCCTGCGTTCCAAAGATGAAGCTTGCAAGGCCGACAGCATTCAGAATGTCCGTGTCATTGGCGCTCCGATTTCGTACATCGAGATCACCGGCGCGGGCAAAGGCACCGGTGAAGAGTATGACGTCAGGTATGCCCATACGGTAAAAGCGGGAGAAACGGTGACGTTCCGATCGGATGTGTACCAGATCAGCGGTGCTACCGCCGCTGGTGCTGTCGTCACATCCTGGGACTGCGGAACCATACCCGCGGAAAATGTCGATGTGCAGACATCCAATGGGGGCTGGAGATCGACGCTTACTCTGACGAACATTACACCTGGCGTATATCCTCTGGTCTGCACGGTGAATTCTGACAACAACGGCGAAATCTATTCCGTTCGCGCAACCGTCACACTCACCGTGGAGGCGGGCGAGACAGAGTATACCCTCACCTTCGACGCCAACGGCGGCACCGGCGCTCCGGCTGCCATGACTGGCGGAACAAACAGGTTTGTGATTCCCGACACCATCCCGACACGTGAAAATGCCCACTTCGGCGGCTGGGCGCTCACTGCCGGAGCCGACAGCCCGCAGTACCAGCACGGCGATACTGTCACCATCGACGGTGGGATGAAAATGACCCTCTACGCCTACTGGAGGGCGCACGGCGACGGTAACGGCGACGGCTTCTGCGACGGCGGCGAGGAATGCCTCCACGGAAAGGACGCCGATGGCTACTGCACCGTAAGCGGCTGCACCCACAACGCGGACGGACACGACTGCTGCCCGAAGCGCGGGCCTTTGGAAACCGTCATCACGACTTTGCCAACCCTGCCCGCCGAAACATATGTCGGCACCCAGTTCCTGGATGAAGCGCTCGAGGGCGGAGTGGCGCAGGTTAAGGGAACGGATACCGTCGTCCCCGGTAAGTTTGCATTCGAGGGAGAGTATGGCGGGAGCGTAAGTTTTGTGGGGGAAAACCGCCTGCATGTTATCTTCACTCCCGATGACACAGAAGCATATACAACAGCGGAATGTGAAGTGATTGTGACCGGCATTCGGCATACGATCACGGAGGTTCTTACGAAGTTTGCCATCACGGACAAACCGCTGGGCACGCCCCTTGCGGAGCTGGGAATCCCTACGGAGGGCGTCACGGTAAAAACCGACTCCGGCGCAATGTTCGCCCCTATTCCGGTCATTTGGGACACATCTGCCTATGATCCCAATTCTCTGGAACCCCAGACTATCTACGGAACGCTGGATGTTGCCAACAGCTATTTTCATGATAAAATCGTTACGGAAACCGATGTAAAAGCGACCATTGAGGTATCTCTTATGGATACTCGGGTCTTCCAGACTACCATTGTCACACCGCCTACGGTTGAAGGAACCTTCTATGCGCTGGATCGTTACGAGACGCTGACAAGCGGTCTCAAGGGCGGAAAGGCGATGGCAAACGGTCAGGAGATCGAAGGCACGTTCGAGTTTGATGAGGACGAATTGCTGTACGGAGACACCGCCTACCCCGGCATCGGGCTGAAATACGGCCAGCTTACGCGCACGGTCGTTTTCAAGCCGACAAACTCCAGGAACTACACAACTGCAGCCTGCACGGTAACCGTGAACGTTCTCCCGCTCACGATCGTCAGAATCAATCCCAATTTCGAGGACATCACCGACAAGCCCATTGGTACGGCGTTTGAACAACTTGGATTGGCGGAAGCGGGTTCGATGGACGTGATGCGCGGTGACCCCCAAAAAACGACGATCATGAGCGACACGGTGGTCTGGGATAAAAACCAGTATGACCCGAATACGCCATATGAGCAGCGCATTACGGGCAGATTGGTGCTGTCCACATGGAAGGATTATATTGCGCCCCCCGAAGGGGCGTCCACCGTCAGCGTCAAGGTGAAGCTGAAGTACGACCCGGTTGTACCTGTGATTGTGACCGCGCCGACGTTCCGCTGGACAAAGGGAGACTTCCGGCTTGGCGACAATCAGATTTTTGTCAGCGAAACCTTCCAGATCGGAACGGAAACGCCCCCGGAGGAAGCTGACGAGATCGGTGCGCTTATTGGCGGTGAGGCGCGGGTTGGCGGCAGGAAGATCGACGGCACATTCTCTTTCAAGGCCGGTACGCCTAAGTGGTTTAGCGCAGCGGGAACATACAACGTGACTGTGGTCTTCACGCCGAGTGATACCGTTCGTTATGCGCCTGCCGAATGTACCATCCCGATTGAAGTGGTCAAACGCACCCTCCTGAGCATCGAACCCTCGACGGATATCACGAACAAAGAGGTCGGCACGGAGTTTGATGCGCTCTGGCTGCCTTCATTCGTGAACTGCCGGACAGAGGACGGGTCGTTCTACTCAGGCATTGGCGTAACGTGGGATAAGACGTTGTATGACCTGAATTCTACTGCTGAGCAGGCCATTACCGGCACGCTCAATCTCGGCAATATTCCGACTATTCAGCAGCCCGTCCCGGAGTTAAAGGCCACGGTCAAGGTCAGGCTTATTCCCCACGACTGGAGCGACTGGACGCCCGACAGCAACGGTACCCACAGCCGCGTCTGCGCCAGAAACAGCAGTCATAAAGAAACCGTCAGCTGCTCCGGCGGTATGGCGACCTGTCAGGCAAAGGCGGTCTGCTCTGTCTGCGGTCAGGCATACGGCCAGTTTGCCGCGCATGACTTTACGGCAGAAGTGGTTGAAGAAAAATACCTGAAATCCGCCGCAACCTGCACGGAGAAGGCAGTTTACTACAAGTCCTGCACCGTCTGCGGCGAAAAAGGAACGGAAACCTTCGAGGTTGGCAATATTCTCGGCCACGACTGGGGTGAATGGCAGCCCGACGGCAACGGTATCCACAGCCGCATCTGCAAGCGCAACGCAACCCATAAGGAAACCGTCAGCTGTTCCGGCGGCACGGCGACCTGTCAGGCAAAGGCGGTCTGCTCTGTTTGCGGTCAGGAGTATGGTCAGCTTGCCGCGCACGACTTTACGGCGGAAGTGGCGGAGGAAAAGTATCTGAAATCCGCCGCGACCTGCGCGGAAAAGGCAGCTTACTACAAGTCCTGCACAGTTTGCGGCAAAAAGGGAACGGAAACCTTTGAGGTCGGCAACATTCTCGGCCACGACTGGGGCGAATGGCAGTCCAACGGAAACGATACCCATAGCCGCATCTGCACCAGAAACGGCAGTCATAAGGAGACCGTCAACTGTTCCGGTGGTACGGCGACCTGTCAGGCAAAGGCAGTCTGCGCTGTGTGCAGGCACGAATACGGCCAGCTTGGCACACACAGCTTCACGGCGGAAACCGTGGAGGAACAGTACCTGAAATCCGCCGCGACCTGCACAGAAAAGGCAGTCTATTACAGGTCCTGCGCCACCTGCGGTTTGAGCGCCAAGGACACCGCCGGGGAAGCGGTCTTTGAAACCAGGGCGCTCGGCCATGACTGGGGCAAGTGGCAGTCCAATGGCGACGGCACCCACACCCATGTCTGCACAAGAGACGATACCCACAAGGAGACGGTCGGCTGCTCCGGCGGCACCGCGACCTGCGTGGAGCAGGCGACCTGTAAGGACTGCGGCGGGAAGTACGGCGAAAAGGATGCCGCGAACCACACCGGTGCGAAGAAATGGACGACCACAAAGACCACCCACGAACAGAAATGGTCCTGCTGCGGCGAGATCACCGTCGCCAAAGAAGCCCATACCTTCGGCAAATGGGTCGTCACCAAAAAGGCGACGTTCAGAAAGGACGGAGAAAAGACCCGCACCTGTGAGGTCTGCGAATACGTGGAGAAGGCGACAATCCAAGCCACCGGCGCCCCGGCGAAGACCGGCGACGACAGCCACATCGGCATGTGGGCGGGCATCCTCTGCGTATCCCTGGCCGGTATCATAGCGCTGGTGGTATGGTATAAACGGAAGAACAGGAAGTAAACCAAGCCATATTGCAGTCATAACCACCGGCCAGCGGTTATGACTGGGTATTGGAATCTTCGTCCGCCTTCAGATTTTTCCGAACGCTGTCCTCAAAATCGGCTGGTTGTTCCAGGCAGAAAAATCCGGACTTATTCCCGAGTGGGGAGTAAGTTCGGATTTTTCGCTTTATCCAGGAAGTGCCGCACAGAAAAGATTGCCATGTGCAGCCGGATGTAGTATGCTGTCAGAAAGAAAAATCTTCCATTCCGCGTTTTTCTGCGTGTATAAGGGTGAAGCTACTAAAAAAGGAGGCGGCGACATGGATGACAATGAAATTCTCGATTTGTATTTTGCCCGGTCGGAACAGGCCATTGTTCAGACTGACCAGAAATACGGATTTTATTGTTACAGTATTGCCAAACGTATTTTATCCGACCCCCTGGACGCTGAGGAAAGCGTCAACGACACCTATTACTCCGCCTGGAAGCTGATCCCACCCCGCAGACCCCAGCGATTTTCCACCTTCCTGGGAAAGATCACCCGGAATCTTGCCATCGACCGCTGGCGGAAGAATACCGCCGAAAAGCGGGGGAAGGGGGAGACGCAGGTGCTGCTGGACGAGCTGGCGGAGTGCGTCGCCGGAAGCGAAAGCCCGGAGACGGAGCTGCTTCGCAAGGAGCTGACCGCCTCGCTGAACCGCTTTCTGCGGAAGCTCCCGGAAAAAGACCGCACCGTCTTTCTGCTCCGGTACTACTATGCCGGTACGAAGGAAGACATTGCCCGGAAGACGGGGCTGTCCTCCAATCAGGTGAAGTACATTCTGCAAAAAGTTAGAAAACAGTTGGCCGACACACTCAAAAAGGAGGGTTTACAATGACGGCTTATCAACTTTTCCGGGGACTGACCGGCGTGGACGGGGAACTGCTGGCGGCGGCAGAGCTGGTGGATTCCCGGAAGGAACTCGCCCCAAAGAAACTGCCCGCAAGGAAAATCTGGCTTGTTGCAGCGGTCATTGCGCTGGCGCTGCTGCTGGCGGGCTGCGGAATCGCCTATGTGCTCAGTCTGAGACAGCTTGAGCTGGGAACCCAGACGATCCCCCTGCCCACTGATGCGTCGCAGGACGGCACGGCTCCCACCGAAACCGAAGTGCAGCTGACGGTATTCTCCCTTCAGGGAATCGAAGGGACGCCCAACTATCAGGCGAATCAGGAGTGGCTGGCGTTCACCCAGAGCTATACCCCCTCCGGCGGCGAGTACTGGGACAGCGACCCGGCTTACTGGGCGTACAGCGTTCAAGATCAGACGATGGTGGACAAGCTGGACGAGATCTGCGCCAAATACGGGCTGAAGGTGATCGGAAAGGCGTGGCACGAGCAGGTTGACTGCAACAAGTTCCTTCCCCTGCTTGGCATTGACAGCCTGCTGAAGCCCGATACCGATGCAACGCTCTCCATTCCCGCGGGACGCTATTTCCCGGGCGGCTCCTTTACCATTTACGGTACGCTGAATCTTGGAGACGCGGCGGAGATGTTTACCTACCAATGCGTCAAAAAGAATGTTTTCTATGATGTGTTCGGCTACACGAACCCAGATACCGTCACCGAGAGAAACTGTACCACATCGGACGGCGTACCCCTCCTGTTTCTGGAATCGGAGCAGAGCGGCATGATTCTGGCAGACCGGGAGGACTGCTTCCTGAGCCTGAGCATCATGCTGGACGGAAATGTCAGTCTCGACGAAATCGCCGAATGCTTCGACTTTACGATTCAGCCTCAAGCACCCGACGCTGCCGCGGCGGATGCACGGGAGCAGGCTTCCAATGCGGAAATCATCAGCGCACAGGACGACCCGAATATTGGCAGGCGTGCCACGTATGCCGAGTATGTAGAAGACTTAATCCGGGGCGACGAGTTCCATACCTCTACCGATCCGGAGTACACACCCCCTGTCAAAACCTATGCGTTTTATGACGCAGATGGTAACGGGACAGACGAGCTGCTCATTTTTTATGGTGACCGCATTGGCAGCATTGTCGGCATGAAGGACGGTGTCACGGATGAAGGAAAGAGCTACACTCTGATACCGTGCGAAGATCATGTTTTCATTGACTGGCCGAGAGACTCGTATGTCCATGGGGAATACTGGTATCACATCTTCCGTTTCGCCAACAATGACGACCCGGTCTTCTCCAACCCGAAGGAACGAAGCATCGTCCGGCTGAAAAAGGACGCGGAGGGGAACTGGTGGCGGACATCCTCCACAGACCATTATGCGGATTTTGACACCAGAATCACGGAGGAAGAAGCGAAAGCCATCTTAGATTCCTATACTCCCATTCAGCTGGAAACCCATCCCCTTTCCGAATTCAAAGAGCCATAACAAGCGAAACAGCGCCCCGTTTCCCAACAAATCGGGAAACGGGGCGCATTTTGCTGTTGACGTCCGGGAACGCGCGTGGCATAATAGTTGTACATACAACGATGTATCTACAACGAGTCGGGAGGCTGCCATGGACATTACGGAACGGAAAATCACCAAAATCGCCCGGGAGGCGGAAAAGCTGGTTCTGCGCACCATGCGGGAAACCGGCGTCGGCACGGCGGAGATCGACCTGATCCACGCCCTGCGCCACAATCCCGGCTGTACACAGGCGGCGCTGGCGGAGCTGCTGCACGCGGACAAAGCCGCCATCGCCCGCAGAACAAAAAATCTGGAAGCGAAGGGCTACCTCGTCCGCCGGGACGCCCCCAACGACCGGCGCAGTCAGCTGCTGTACCCCACGGAAAAGGCGGAGAACCTGAAATCCTCCAAAGCGGAGATCGAAGCGGCCTTTTATGAGTATCTGGCGGACACGCTGACGAAAGAGGAAGCCGCCGCCTTTGCCGTCGCGCTGAACAAGCTCTACGCGGCATCCAAGGCAGAAAGCCGGGCGGGCTTCCCCCACTTTCAGCAGGCGGCAAAGGGGGACGACAGCGATGAAGCGTGAAAAAACCTTCCGCCCGGACAGGATCGGCACGTATTTCCGCGTCGAATGGCTGCCGCTGGTACTCGTGACCCTTTCCGGCCTGATCTACAACATCGGTCTTCTTGCCACGCCATGGTTTGAAGGGCGGCTGGCGCAGTGCCTTGCGGACATTCTGGGCAGGAATGCCACTGCCGGGAAAATGGCGGTTCTGGTGCTTGCCTATATTCTCGTCACGCTGGGGGTGCAGGCCGCGCGGTTTATCAAGCGGTTCTATGTCCGCCGCTTCGCCAACAACATCAACCGCCGGATGAAGGGAATCCTGTACGCCAATCTGGTGCGCAGAAGCCGGGCGTCTCTGGAACAGGAGGGCGCGGGCGAGCTGATGACCAAGGCCATCTCCGACGTGGACGACTGCGTGGAGGGAATGCGGAAATTCACCACCGAGGTCTTCGACACCGGCGTGGCGCTGGTGGGCTACGCCGTCATGCTTCTGGTATACGACTGGCGTCTGGCGATCCTGAGTTTGCTGTTTACGCCGGTGTCCTACGTCTGCGCGGCGTGGATGAAGCGGAACGTCCAGCGTGCGGGCGCCGCCTACAAAAAAGCGGCGGGCGCACTCAGCACGGCCACGCTGGATCGGGCGCAGAACGCCGTGACCTACCGCATTTACGGCTGTGAAAGCACCCGGGAGGGGCAGTACGAGCATACACTGGACACCTACGAGAAGACCGCCGTCCGCAGCAACGTGTGGCAGTCGGCCCTGCCGCCGCTGTATCTGGCCGTGTCGGAGGCGGGGGTGCTGTTCATTCTGTGGTTCGGGGCGAAAAACGTCCTCGGTTCCGGGTGGCGCGCATGGGATATTGCGGCGTTCACTACGTTTCTTTCCTGCTTTACCAAGCTGACGGTGAAATCCTCCAAGGTGGCGAAGCTGTTCAACTCGGTGCAGAAGGCGGAGGTCTCCTGGAAGCGCATCCAGCCGCTGATGAAGTCCCCGGAGACGCTGGAGCCTCTCGCCGTTCCGTCAGCGGTGGACGTGACCCTAGAGAATCTTTCCTTTGCCTACGGCGACCAGCCGGTTTTCTCCGGGCTGAGCCTGACGGCCCATCCGGGGGACATCATCGGCGTCACCGGGCCGGTGGCCTGCGGCAAGTCTACCTTCGGGCGGGTGTTCCTCTGCGAAGCGCCCTACGGCGGCTCGGCGAAATTCGGGAAGACCGAGTTTTCCGCCCTCACCCCCCGTCAGATCGCGGCGACCGTGGGATATTTGGGGCACGACCCGGAGCTGAGCGCCGACACCATCCAGAATAACGTCCTCTGCGGAAGCAATCAGGACGCAAAGCCGCATCTTGCCGCGGCGGCACTGGATCATGAAGTGCTTGCCATGGAAGCGGGGCTGGATACCATCATCGGCAGCAGCGGCACGCGGCTTTCCGGAGGTCAGGCGCAGCGGCTGGCGCTGGCAAGAACCCTTGCCCACCCCAGACCCGTTCTGGTTCTGGACGACCCATTCTCCGCGCTGGACAGAAATACCGAGGATACCGTGTTCGCAAATTTGCAGGAATACGCAAAGGATAAGGTCGTGTTCCTGATCTCTCACCGCCTGTATCACTTCCCGCAGATGCGCAGTGTGGTCTTTATGGAGGACGGCAAAACCACCGTCGGCACTCACGGGGAGCTGATGGCGTCCGTTCCGGTGTACCGGCAGCTCTATGAAAGCCAGACAGGAGGGCAGGCTCATGAATAAAAACGGTGTGTTTGCCGCAATACGGACGGCGGCAGCGATCCACCATCTTCTCACGGTGGGGACGGTTCTCTGCGTGGCGGCGTCGGTGGGTGCGTCCCTGCTCCCGCCGCTGCTGCTGGCACGGGTGGTCGATCGCCTGACCGTGGGCAGCGGACTGACGTTTCTCGCGGTACAGGGCTACTTTTGCAGTCTTGCGCTGGAGGGACTGCTTTCTTCCGCGCAGGAAAGCCTGCTCGTGCTGTTCGGCCAGAAAATGACCCACGCCCTGCGCTCGGAAATGTCCCGGAAGCTGACCCGGCTGCCCGCAAGCACCCTTGTTGACCAGAATTCCGGCGAGGTCGTTGCCCGGTTTTCCGGGGATGTGGACACGGTTGAGGCGCTGTTTACCTCCGGCATCATCAGCATGGTGGCGGACGCGTGCCGCATTCTGTCCATCATGGCGGTCATCGCGGTGAAAAATACCGGTCTTGCCCTGATTCTGCTGCTGGTTCTGCCCCTGTTCGCCCTGTTCACCCGCCACGTGCAGAAGCGGATGCTGGCCGCCCAGCTGAACAACCGCCGCGCCGTCGCCGCCGTGTCCGGTCAGGTGCCGGAGACGCTGCACAATATCCGCACCATCCGTGCGCTGGGGCTGGAAGATTACATGGAGCGCCGGTACGATAAGCGCATCGGGGACAGCTACGCCGCCATGGAGCGCACCAATTTTTACGACGCCATCTATTCGCCGGTAGTCCTGCTGCTGAACGCCGTGGTGGTGGGCATCGTCATGCTGCTGTCTGCCTCCGGAAATGCGGAAATCCTGCGCCTTTTCGGCATGTCTGTCGGCACGTCGGTGGCCGTTATCAGCTACATATCCCGCATTTTTGCACCCATTGAAAGCCTTGGCATGGAGATTCAGACCATTCAGTCGGCCATGGCTGGGGTCAAGCGTATCGACGCATTTTTAAGCCAGCCGGAGCGCGACATTCCGGAGCATCGGGAAACCGCCGCCCGGGGGGACGTGGCGCTGTCCCACGTGACCTTCGGCTACGGGGAAAAGCCCGTTCTGCGGGACTTTTCCATGACCGTAAGGCAGGGCGAGCAGGTCACGCTGGTAGGCCGGACGGGCGCAGGAAAAAGCACTGTGTTCAAGCTTCTGCTGGGGCTTTATCGTCCGGAAGCCGGTACGATCACCATTGGCGGCGTGGACGTTTCGGCCATTTCGGATCAGGAGCGCCGAACCTGCATCAGCTGTGTGGAGCAGCATTTTTCCCGCGTGCCGGGGACGGTGCTGGATCAGATCACCCTTGGTGACCCGCAGATAACGGAAGATATGGCGAAGAACGCGGCGCACCTTGCCGGGATCGACGCGGCTATTCAGGCATTGCCGGAGGGCTACGCCACGGTATGCACCGAGGGCATGTTCTCTCAGGGCGAATGGCAGCTTCTGTCCATCGCCCGCGCCGCGGCGGCGGACCCGGCGGTGCTTCTGCTGGACGAGATCACAGCAAATCTGGACGCCGAGACGGAGGAGCGCGTTCTGGAAGCTCTGCGCCGCGCCTCTGAGGGGCGGACAGTTTTGTCCGTTTCCCACCGCGTCTATGAAAATCTGGGTGGGAGGACGGTCGAGATCAAGCCGCAGGGGCAATGAAATGGAATTTCAGGGAGAAACGGCGCAGGCAATGACCGGCGGGAGCCGCCAGTCTCTCCCCGTCACAGAGAAAAACCGCCCTCCTGACAGTTACTGATGGCAAATGCGAAAAATGTCTCCTTCGCAATGGCTGCAAAATAGCCGGTCTGCGCGTACTCATGCGCATAGTGCTTGGCGATGTGTTCCAGCGTCTCCTTAAGCTGAAGCATCGCGGCAAATTCATGCTTGCAGGGATAGCTGCAAAAGCAGTCGCACAGTAAATTCCGGATTTCCCCATCGTGATAGCGGAACTCAACGGCGTATGCTTTTGTCCCTTCCACGACTGCATACCCCTTTGTCCCATCCAGACAGAGATAACGGACGCGGTTCTCCATGTAGTAGTCGTGTCCCCGCTCCGCAATGGCATTGGTGACTTTCATTTCTTCCAAATGCTCCAGAGAGAAGGAGAAATCGTCGTTTCCGCTGGCAAATTCCTCGCCTTCCCCGACGGGCGCACGGAACCAGCTCGTTACCTGAGCGGCGGGGAGAGCAGTGGAGTCGAAGGTGATAAAATGGGAAGCGGACATGTAAAAACTGCCGTGCACCCGGGTATTTACCTGGAAAATGACCTTCTGATATTCGGACAGCCGAATCCTGAAATTGTAATTCACGCTGGTCACGATGCCGAGAACCCCTTCCAGCTTGCCGCTCACATAGACCCGGTCGCCGGCCTTCAGGTCGAACCGGTCGTTGTAATAGGCGAGCGACCTTCCGGTCTCCGGAAAACAAACCTGCACCACAGACTTCCGGGGCGCGGCGCTGACCGGTTCTGCCTCCCGCGCTGCCGGAGTTTCCTGTCCCTCTTTGGACGCTCCACCAAAACCACTGATCGTAAAACGCATAGCTTTTCCTCCATCCATATTTTTTCTGGGCTCCTGAGAGGATTATACAATGCGATGTGTCCAATAAACCGGACTAATTCAAGTAAAACACACGATAATGCAAAAATTTTCAAAAACAGCGGGAGGCCGACCGGCTTCCCGCTGTTTCCATAGTTACGTATCCAGACTTCTCAGCCGCTCGACGAGGTGGCCGCCAGCACTGCAATGATCCTGCCGTCCACTGACGGTACATGACCGCCGGGATGGCACAGCCAAGCACGATAAATGCGGGCAGCATGGCCAGTACCGGGGTGATGGTGTAGTGATAGCTGTAGAACCAGTAGGCGCTTTCCAGAAGCCGCCCCGCCAGCGGGTTTACCGCGGCGGAAAGAAGTCCCGCAATCAGTCCGGAGCCGAGGGTGTACAGCAGACCTTCCCAGAGAAGCATGGTTTCCAGCTGACGGCCGGTCATGCCCACCGACTGTAAAACCGCAAACTCCCGGCTTCTCGCCAGAATGGCGGTCATCATGGCGTTGAAGAAATTCAGAATGCTCACGACGCCGATGATGGCGCACAGCAGCCCGCCCAGAATCACAAAGGTCATCCGGAACTCCTGAAAATATGCCCGGTGGGTCGCCTTGCTTTCGTACATCAGGGGACTGTCGGGGTCGGAAGTGAGCTGGGCAAGGTAGCTTTCCGCGGCGGCCTCCGCCTCGGGACTGGGGGTGTCGAAGAGGTAGACCATGGGGAACACGTTGTCCTCCCCGGCGTCCCGGTACAGGGCGTCCGCGCTGAGGATTGCCTCATAGCCCATGGTATAGAACCGGCTGCTCATGTTGTAGGGAACGTCCACCAGTGCGCAGACGGTGTAGTTTACGTCGTACGCAGTATCGCCGTTTCCATAGGTGACTTTGATTTTCTCGCCCACGGCGGGATAAATCCCGGGGTCAGGCAGCTTCCCGGAATCATCCAGATTCACGGCAATGGCGATGGCATGGCTGTCCGGTTCCCAGAGGGAATCCAAGCTGCCGTCGATCACCGTGAGCTTTTCTCCAAGCGTCGGGTCAAGCCCCTCTATCTGGGACGCCGCCTGCACCTTGTCGCCGTCTCTTGGCGTCTGGGCGAGAAGCGTGTCGATGTCCATATCCGTATCCCGGCTGTAGAAGGCGGCTTCATCCCGCCAGACGCTTTCCGGCAGATACATACCCACCCCGCCGGTCTGATAGGCAAAGCCCTCCAGAGAGTGCGCTGTGTTTGCCCGCACCGGTTCCACAGCCTCTTTGGTCAGGGAAAAACCCCGATAGTTAAAGTAGTCCGGTGTGCTGATGAGGAAGTCCGCGCAGCTTCGCCGGCTCAGGTATTTGTCCATGTCGAAGCCGCCGATAAACGTGACCAGCAGATTCAGCAGAACGACGGTCAGGGACAGCGACACCATCACGAGCGCCGTCTTCTTTTTATCTCTGCCTAAGTTGGCGGCGGCCATCTGAACAGGCGTGACTTTGCTGCCCTTCCGGTGCGTTTTCCCCGCCGACTGACGCTCGGTGTAGCGCACCGCCTCCACAGGAGAGACCCTCCCGGCAATTCGCCCCGGCCGGGCGCAGGAAAGCAGCACCGTCAGCAGGGCGAACACTGAGGAAAACAGGAATATCCATGGGGAAACGCTGACCGTGGTGTACCGGCCTCCCATCGTGGAGGTGGACATGGTGATGGGAACCGCCGCGGCACCAACGCCGTAGCCCAGCAGCAGACCCACCGGAATGCCCAGCGCGCTCAGCAGCAGCGCCTGCTGGCGGATCAGCCGCCGCAGCTGCTTCGGCGTGACGCCGATGGTCTTGAGCAGCCCGTAGTAGCGGATGTCCCCCGCCACGGAGATCTGGAAAATGTTGTAGATCACCAGATATCCCGTAAACGCCACCAGAATCAGCACGGCGAGCATGGCGAGGATTCCCCCAACGCCCAGCGTGTCCCAAACTTGGGTGGCGGTATAGCCCCAGTTGACGCCGATGCGAAGCTGCCCCGCCTCCTCGCCGATGCTGTAGCCGCGGTCCTCGCCGATTCTGGTCAGGTCGTTTTCAATGTTCAGGGAGCTTCTCAGCATAACGCTCAAATCCGTGCGGAAGGGCTTTAAGCCTCCCGCCACGGCTTTTTTTTCGATCTTCTGGGCGTATTCCTTGGAAACATTGAGGAAGTGAACGCTCAGCAGCTCGTCGTAGTCCCACCAGCCTACCAGCGTAAAGGTGTCGGTGATGTCCCAGCCCATCTGTTCTTTGTCCGCCAGGGTGTAGGTGAGCTTCACCTGTGCCCCCAGCTCCGGCTTTACGCCGAGAAGCTCCAGAGCTTTGGTGTCCATGGTAATTTCGTTCCCGCTTTTCGGGGTGCGTCCCACCGTGGGCTGGGAAAACTCCACTTGGCGTTGTTGTCGTCCATGTAGCTGACTTCGGCGTAGTCCTTTTCAAAAGCGCCCTGCGTGGCAAGACCCAACACCGTCCGCACGCCCACGGCTTTGACGTCGGGATGTGCCGAAAGCACCGCGATCTGGTCTTCGTCCACGTCCTTGAACGCACCGTGGGCATACCCGCCGACAGAGCGGAACTGATAGTTTTGGTTCGTCTCGTTGATGGATATCACGATGGTAAAGAGAGACGTGAACAGCAGGGCGGTTAGGGCGATCGCCAGCACCGCGATGATGTTCCGCTTTTTCGCGGACATCAGGGTCTTGAAGCTTAAATGGCGAATGCAGCTTCCGTTTTTCACCTTCATGCCGCTCACCTCACGATCCGTCCGTCCTCAATGCGGATGATCCGATCCGCCGTCTGGGCGATTTCCTCGTTGTGGGTAATCATGACGATGGTCTGGGTAAATTTCTGGCTGGTGACTTTCAGCAGGCTCAGCACGTCCTGACTGGTTCTGGAATCCAGATTGCCCGTAGGTTCATCCGCCAGAATGATGGCGGGGGCGGCGGCAAGGGCGCGGGCGATGGCCACCCGCTGCTGCTGACCGCCGGACAGCTGGCTGGGAAGGCTCCCCAGCTTCTTTTCAAGGCCCAGCGTGTTTACAATTTTGTCGAGGAAATCCTCGTCCACCTGCCGCCCGTCCAGCTGGATGGGCAGGACGATGTTTTCCCGCGCGTTCAGCACCGGCACCAGATTGTAGCTCTGGAAGACAAAGCCGATCTTCCGCCTGCGGAAAATGGTCAGCGCCTCATCTTTCAGGGAAAAGATGTCCTTCCCGTCCACGATCACGCTGCCGGAGGTGGGCCGGTCAAGGCCGCCCAGCATGTGCAGCAGGGTGGATTTCCCGGAGCCGGAGGTGCCAACAATGGCGACAAATTCGCCGCTGTTCACACTCAGATTCACGCCGTCCAGCGCCCGAACCTCCGTGTCCCCGGAGCCGTAGATTTTGCGCAGGTTTCTGGTTTCCAAAATACTCATAATAACCTCCCAAATAGAAAAGTCTGTATTGTTTTCACACTACAGACTTTACTACAGGATTCTTTCTACATTCTTTCCGGAATCTAACAGTGTTGACAGATTTCACGGGGGAGGTACAGGGAAAACGTGCTGCCCTCGCCCGGTTTGGAGCTGACCTTCACATAGCCGCCCTGCCCCTCCGCGATCTGACGCACCAGATACAGCCCGATGCCCACGCCTTCCTCCGTGGGATTGCTTAAGCCCCGATAGAAGCGCTGAAATACCTTCGGCTGCTCGTCCTCCGGTATCCCCGGCCCGTTGTCCGCTACGTGAATGGCCGAAAACATCTGGTAGGCGGACGCGGACACACGAACCGCCCCGCCGGCGGGGGTGTACTTGACGGCGTTGTCCAGCAGGTTAAATACGGCTTCCTCCGTCCATTTTGCGTCGAAAACCGCTTCGGCATCCGTGGGAAGAAAAGTGATGGAAATGTTCTTTTCCCCGGCCTTCGGCTCCAGCTGGGATACCGCCGAGGATAGAACGTCCTGAAGCGCCCCCGGCTCCGGGCGCAGAGCAATCACCCCGGATTCCAGCCGGGAGGTCTTCACCAGCGCTTCAATGAGACTTTGCAGCTTCTTCGTCTGGGCGTCCAGCGCGTCCAGACACACCGTGTTCCCCGGCTGCTCCCGCAGGAGCTGGGCGTAGAGCAGAATGTTGGCAATGGGTGTTTTCGTCTGGTGGGAAATGTCCCCGATCAGGGTTTTCAGCTTTTCCTTTTCGGTGCTCACGTTCCGGGCGGATACCGTGGACGCCGCGAGGTAGTGGGCCAGCTTGCTTTCCAGCGCGGAAAGCAGCGTCTCGTCGAAGCTGTCCTCCGTAAAGTCCCCCTGCGTGGCATCGGTAAGCATCTCATTCAGCTTTTCCAGTGTCCGGCGGGTCTTCCGGCGCTCACACCAGACTGCGGCGGCGCAGAGGACGATTGCCGCCGCGAGAATTCCGTATCCCAAGGCCGTCATATCACTTCACCGCCCATGTGTAGCCGAGGCCGTACACCGTTTTCAGGTATTGGGGGCTGGACGGGTCGTCCTCCAGCTTGACCCGCAGACGCTTCACCGTGACGGACAGGGCGTTCTCGTCCACAAAATCCGCCCCGTCCGTCCAGATGCGGTCAATAAGAATGCCCCGGGATACGGTCTGCCCACGGTTCTCCACCAGCAGCCGCAGGAGCTTCTGCTCCGTCTTGCTCAGCTCAATGGGTTCACCGTTCTTCCAGAACGCCATCCGCTCAAAATCGAACCGGAAGCCGCCCAGTTCCACGCAGGAGGATTTCACTCTCCGGCGAAGCTGGGCGTTCACCCGCGCCCGGAGAATTGCCAGGGAAAAGGGCTTCGTGATGTAGTCGTCCGCCCCGGATTCCAGCCCGGTGACCACGTCCATCTCCAAGTCATTTGCCGTCAGGAGGATCACGGGAACGGCTGCCCCCTGCCGCACCTCCCGCAGCAAATCCAGAGCGCTGCCGTCCGGGAGATTCACGTCCAGAATCAGCAGGTCAAATTTCTTCTGCGCCAGCATTTCCCGCGCCTGAGAAAGCGTCCCGGCCAGGGCGATCGTCACATCCGGGTCTTGCAGCGCCAGCTGAATGCCCCTGCCCAGCGTCGTGTCGTCTTCCAGCAATAAGATCTCCCGCATATCATGCACCTGCCTTTTTTGTCCCATCATAGCACATGCGCCAAAGAAAGTCGATGCCGACGTTTCTTAAGATTCCATTTCGGGAAAAGTTTCCCCGATTTGCGCCAAAAAAGGGATTGCGATTCTTAAGGGAGCGTGATATACTGATGGTATATATACCATCCAATAAGAGGAGTGACCCCTATGGCCATTACAAGCGCAAGTCTGCCCGCGAAAAAACGGATTCTCACCGTCTGTGTTCGGCTCTTTCTGGAAAAGGGCTACAAACGTTCGACGCTGGCGGAGATCATTGAAAAAGCCGACGTTTCCTACAGCACCTTCCAGAATATTTTCCGTGCCAAGGACGGCGTCCTGACGGAGCTGGTGGAATTCATGTTCTCCAACCAATTCGCCATGGCGCGGGGGGAGACGGGGGCGAAGCTGCCGCCGGTGTACGTCTACGCGGTGGAGACGGCCATCCAGATGACCCTGACGGAGCTGAACGAAAATCTCCGGGAAATCTACATCGAAGCCTACACCGAGAAGGAGGCCTCCGAATATATTCTCCGGGAGACGGCGAAGGAGCTGCACGGCATTTTTGGCAGCTACCTGCCGGACGCCACAGAGCGGGACTTTTACGATATGGAGATCGGCTCGGCCAGCATCATGCGCGGCTATATGGCGCACCCCTGCGACGAGGAGCTGACCCTGGAAAAGAAGCTGCGGCTGTTTCTCACCATGAGCCTGCGGGCGTACAACGTCCCTAAGGAAGAAGTGGAGCAGGTCATCCGCTTCGTCGAGGGGCTGGACATCCGGGGAATTGCCGAACAGGTGATGCAGAAGCTGTTCAAGGCGCTGGCCATGCGCTACGAATTTTCCCTCACCGGGCTGACAGAGCCTGTGAAGAAATAAGCCGATACGTATTGCAAGGGAGTACTCTCTTGCATCGTGATATATCCCGATGCAATGCCCTTCTGTCAACGCGCCTCCCATGGGGGACGGGAGACGCCGGAAGAAAGCGAGGAATCACCATGAAGAAACGACTGCTCAGTATTCTGCTTGTGCTCATCATGGCACTGTCGGTGCTGCCCACCGCAGCCTTTGCCGAGGACGGCGGGGAAAACCTGCCCGCGTGCATCTGCGAAACGGCCTGCACAGCGGAAGAAATGAACGAAGGCTGCCCCGTCTGCGGCGCGGAGGGCGCGCAGCCGGAAAACTGCGCTCTGTATACCAAAGTGCCGGATGTGGACGATCCCGCGCCCGAAGACGAGGACGACGAAGCGTTTGAAGAGGACGGGACGCCTGAAGGCGGCGAAGCGTCCGCCCTTGCTCCGCAGCCCGCGGAGGGCGGCGCTGCCGTGCAGGCGGCGCATACCCACTGCTTCTGCGGCGGCAGCGTCAACGCGGGCGATCATACCAGCCACCAGGACGTGACCTATACGGCGTGCACAAGGGCAAACTCCCTTCGCCAGATTTTCAACATCGAAAAAGTCAACGTAGCCTACGCTTATCTGGAGAATGACATAACGCTAGACGACGATTTGAGAATCCTGGGAGATAGCGACCAGCGAGGAAAGACGCTCTATCTCTGCCTGAACGGGCATACGCTCAATTTGGGACAATACTTTATTTGGGTTGGCTATATGGATTGCACGCTTTATCTGTGCGATTGCAGCGCCCAAAAGACGGGGACGGTTTCCGGCGGTTCAAAAGGCTGCGTCAGTGTTGACGATGCTGGCAATTATAATGCCACTTTTAACATGTACGGCGGCACGCTGAGAGGCGGCAATAGAACAGGCTTCGGCGGCGGCGTTGAGATAGTAAACGGCACGATGAACATGTACGGCGGCACGATCACGGAGAACACAGCCACCAGTGACGGCGGCGGTATCTATGTGGGCACAAAAGGCGCATTGAATCTGTACGGCGGCACCATCACCGGAAACAAAGTCAACACAAATGAGGCCCATCACGGCGGCGGTGTATACGTGGAAAGCAACCTATGGTCCGGTGTCGGCAAGATCAGCATCTCCGGTTCCCCCGTTATTACCGGGAACACCCGGACATATACGCCTGATTCAGCCACGACCACCGAAAACCTGTACTTAGGATATGGATTTACCAATAGCGGCGATTTGCCAGTCATTACGCTCGGCACAGTTGCCAGCGGTGCAAATATTGGCATTTCAGCCAAAAAAACGGTATTTTCCACTGCGAGCGATACGGACTATTCGGGTTATTTCTCCTCCGATGACACCGGCTACCACGTGGAATACAATGCGGACAAAAAGCTGGAGTTGAAATCCGGCGCAGCCCATGTCCATACCGGCGGCACGGCCTATTGCAACAAAAAAGCCGTCTGTACGACCTGCGGCAAAGAGTATGGTAACCTTGATCCCACCAACCACAGTGCCCCTAAGCCGAACGAGTGGCAGGGAGACGACAAAGAGCACTGGCAGGTGTATTCTTGCTGCAATGCCATCATAAACAAAGCCGCGCACGTCGGCGGCAAGGCCACCTGCAAGGACAGGGCAGTCTGTACGACATGCGGCGCCGCATACGGCGGGCTGGGCGCACACAGCTTTACAGAGAAAGTCGCAGAACAATACCTGAAATCCGCCGCCACCTGCACGGCAAAGGCGGTCTACTACAAATCATCGACCAGTATTTTGTGCCTAAAACGAAGGTAGAATGCGACGGTTACAG
>ERZ772886.1024-NODE-1024-length-26224-cov-31.845275_pt1 | contig 26224 bp, 18 predicted proteins | sample MGYA00512128_ERZ772886 | MGnify/ENA primary metagenome ERZ772886 (study PRJEB29015, sample SAMEA2737698) | human gut metagenome | biome: human gut; feature: human-associated habitat; material: faeces | place: China | collected 2012 ... | reverse complement strand
CGGCATATTCAAGCTGTTCACTTGAAAAAGGTTTTACAAGGTATGCCGCCGCATGCAATTTTATTGCCTCATACGCATATTTTTCATACCCTGTTATATAAATGAGCATAATATCAGGATTTATATTTCTAAAAATACTTCCAAGATTTATCCCGTCAATGCCTTTCATTTTCACATCAAGTATTGCAAGTTCAACATCGTTATCTTTTATAAATTCAACCGCTTCTTTTGCATTGTCAAAAACTCCTGCAATGTCTAATTCTTTGATATTTTTTGCTTCTTCCATAAATGCAACAAGTGCCATCTTCTCGTCATCTACCACAATCGTTCTCATCAATCTTCCTCCAACTAGTCAAGTGTAGTATAACTTTTGTCCCTTTGTCTCTCTCGCTGTCTATTTCAAGCTCTCCATTACATATTTCTTTAAAAATATCCGCTATATAACTAATACCGCCAAATTCTGTTGAAAATTCCACTGCCTCATTATCAAATCCAAGACCGTTGTCCTCAATACAGATTACAGTTTCATTTTTCTTTCTTACAATATATACGTTTACCAATGCTTTTTCACACATATCATACTCTTTTTCGAGCAGTCCGTGATGAATGGCATTTTCTGCCAGAAATATAAGCGACATAGCAGGCACCAGCTGCTGAGCCAGGGCGAGCGCCCCGCGGTGCGCTCCGCCCGTGTCTATCTGCTGGACGGCGACCTGACCGACGCCGACCTGGCCGCCATCAAGAAGTACGTCATCAACCCCGTCGAGGCCCGCGAGGCAAGCCTTGACGAGCGCAGCACCCTGAAAATGGAGTTTGCCATCCCGACGGAGGTCGAGACGCTGACCGGCTTCACCGCGCTGGACGACGACGCGCTGGAAGCGTTCCGCAATGAGAAGGGCCTGGCGATGGACCATGCGGACATCGTGTTCTGCCAGAACTACTTCAAATCCGAGCACCGCGACCCGACCATTACCGAGATCCGTCTGATCGACACCTACTGGTCCGACCACTGCCGCCACACGACGTTCGGCACGATCCTGGACGACGTGAAGATCGACGACGAGCTTGTGCAGGCCGCATTTGACCGCTACATGGCACTGCGCGCCGAGACGGGCCGCGACAGGAAAAACCGCACCCTGATGGACTGCGCGACTATCGGTGCCAAGGCGCTGAAGCAGCGCGGCATTCTGAAGAACCTTGACGAGAGCGAGGAGATCAACGCCTGCACTGTCAAGATCAAGTGTGACGTGGACGGTGAGCAGCAGGACTGGCTGTTCCTGTTCAAGAACGAGACCCACAACCACCCCACCGAGATCGAGCCCTTCGGCGGCGCGGCGACCTGCATTGGCGGTGCCATCCGTGACCCGCTGTCCGGACGCAGCTACGTCTATCAGGCCATGCGCGTGACCGGTGCGGCTGACCCGCTGAAGCCTGTTTCCGAGACAATGCCCGGCAAGCTGCCCCAGCGCAAGCTGGTCACGACGGCTGCCGCGGGCTATTCCAGCTACGGCAACCAGATCGGCCTTGCCACCGGTCAGGTCGCAGAGCTGTACCACCCCGGCTACGCCGCCAAACGCATGGAGATCGGTGCAGTTGTCGGCGCGACGCCTGCCAGCCATGTCCGCCGCGAGGAGCCCGCTCCGGGTGATGTCGTCATCCTGCTGGGCGGACGCACGGGCCGCGACGGTGTCGGCGGTGCCACCGGTTCCTCCAAGGCACATAAGCTGACGAGCCTTGAGACCTGCGGTGCCGAGGTGCAGAAGGGCAACGCGCCCATCGAGCGCAAGCTGCAGCGCCTGTTCCGCCGCGAGGACGCCTGCCGCCTTATCAAGCGCTGCAACGACTTCGGCGCAGGCGGTGTGTCTGTCGCCATCGGTGAGCTGGCCGACGGCCTGCACATCGACCTGAACAAGGTCACCCGCAAGTACGAGGGTCTGGACGGCACCGAGCTGGCCATTTCGGAGAGCCAGGAGCGCATGGCCGTGGCCGTCGCCGCCGAGGACGCCGAGACCTTTATGAAGTACGCCGCCGAGGAAAACCTTGAGGCGACTATCGTTGCCACCGTCACCGAGGAAAAGCGGATGCGCGAAGTCTGGAACGGCAAGACCATCGTTGACCTCTCCCGCGAGTTCCTGAACTCCAACGGTGCCGAGCGCCACGCTGATGCGCACATCCTGCCGGGCCATGTCTGGCAGCCCCAGTTTGCCGGTGCAACGTTTGAGCAGAAGCTGGAATCCATGGTCAGCGACCTGAACGTCTGCAGCCAAAAGGGCCTGGGCGAGCGGTTCGACTCCACCATCGGCGCAGCCACCGTGCTGATGCCCTACGGCGGCAAGTACCAGCTGACCCCGACGATGGCCATGGCCGCCAAGCTGCCAGTGGACGGCGAGACGACGACCTGCTCCGGCATGGCGTGGGGCTTCAACCCCTACCTGACCGAGGCTGACCCCTACCGCGGCGCGTATATGGCCGTGGTCGAGAGCGTGACCAAGCTGGTCTGCGCGGGCTTCCACCACGAGGATATGTACCTGACGTTCCAGGAATATTTTGAGCATATGAACGATAAGCCCGAGCGCTGGGGCAAGCCGCTGGCCGCCCTGCTCGGTGCGCTGGATGCCCAGATGGGTCTGGGCATTGCGTCCATCGGCGGCAAGGACTCGATGTCCGGCAGCTTTGAGGGCCTGGACGTGCCCCCGACGCTCGTCAGCTTTGCGACGGCCATCGGCAACACCCACGACGTGCAGAGCCCCGAGTTCAAGAAGGCCAACAGTTCCGTTGTCATCCTGCGCCCCAACTACAAGAACGGTCTGCCCGAGATCGGCAGCCTGATTTCCATTTACAAGACCGTCGAACAGATGATCGACGAGGGCAAGGTGCTGGCTGCCGCCACGCCGGGCTACGGCGGTGTGGCCGAGGCACTGTTCAAGATGTGCGTCGGCAACCATGTGGGTCTGCAGCTGTCCAATGACATCGACCTGAACGATCTGTTCAAGCCCGCCTACGGCGCGGTCATTCTGGAGCTGCTTGATGCCTCCGCCGGTGAGTTCCTTGGCTTCACCACCGTGGACTACACGCTGGAGGCCGAGGGCAAGGCCATTGACCTGGCCCGTCTGCAGGAGCTGTGGGAGCAAAAGCTCGAGCCGGTATTCCCCTACCGCAAGGCCGGTGAGTTCGTCCCCGCGCTGGAGCATGACTGCCCCGCCAACAAGCGCGTGGCTCCCGCTGTGCGCCTGGCGACGCCGCGGGTCGTCATTCCCGTATTCCCCGGCACGAACTGCGAGTACGACACGGCCCGCGCGTTCCGCCGCGCAGGCGGCGACCCGCATGTTCTGGTGCTGAAAAACCTGACCCCCGCCAACGTGGCCGAGAGCTGCGAGGCGCTGGTGAAGGAGCTGGACGAGGCGCAGATCCTGATGCTGCCGGGCGGTTTCTCCGGCGGCGACGAGCCGGACGGCAGCGCCAAGTTCATTGCGGCATTCTTCCGCAATCCGTCGGTGACCGACGCAGTCAACCGTCTGCTGAACCAGCGCGACGGTCTGGCTCTGGGCATCTGCAACGGCTTCCAGGCACTCATCAAGCTGGGCCTGGTCCCCTACGGCGAGATCCGTCCCATCACCGAAAGCGACCCGACGCTGACGTTTAATACGATCCACCGCCACCAGTCCATGCTGGTGCGTACCCGCGTGGCCAGCAACAAGAGCCCCTGGCTGAGCAAATGCGACATTAACGACGAGCACCTGATTGCCATCAGCCACGGCGAGGGCCGCTTTGTCTGCAACGAGCAGCTGCTGAACCAGCTCATCGACAACGGCCAGATTGCGACCCAGTACGTTGACCTGCTTTGCCGCCCGACGATGGACATGCGCTACAATCCGAACGGCTCCGTGCTGGCAATCGAGGGCATCACGAGCCCGGATGGCCGTGTCTTTGGCAAGATGGGCCACAGCGAGCGCAGCGGCGAGCAGCTCTATAAGAACGTCACCGGTGACAAATACCAGCCGATCTTTGAGGGCGGCGTGAATTATTTCAAGCTTTGATATTTCGGAAAGTTTCTGCTATACTGGAACTATCAGCTTAAAAGATTGTGAGGATTTGACCCAATGGCACAACACGACAAATATATTTCGCCGTTCTCTACGCGCTATGCGTCGGATGAGATGCAGTACATCTTCTCTGATGACAACAAGTTCCGCACCTGGCGCCGGCTGTGGATCGCGCTGGCTAAGGCCGAGCAGAAGCAGGGCTTGGCCATCACCGATGAGCAGATTGCCGAGTTGGAGGCGCACAAGGACGACATCAACTATGAGGATGCCATTGCGCGCGAGAAGCTCGTCCGCCATGACGTGATGAGCCACGTCTACGCCTACGGCCTGCAGTGCCCCAAGGCAAAGGGCATCATCCATCTGGGCGCGACCAGCTGCTATGTCGGTGACAACACCGACGTCATCATCATGCGCGAGGGCCTGCAGCTCGTGCGCAAGAAGGTCATCGGCGTGCTGGCAAATCTGGCCAAGTTCGCCGACGAGTACAAGGCCATGCCCTGCCTGGCCTACACCCACTGCCAACCCGCGCAGCTGACCACCGTCGGCAAGCGCGCCACGCTCTGGATGAACGAGCTGTACATGGATCTGGAGGAGCTTGACCACCAGATCTCCCAGCTGGCGTTGCGCGGCGTTAAGGGCACCACCGGCACCCAGGCCAGCTTTGTGGAGCTGTTCAACGGCGACTCCGCCAAGATCAAGGCCGTCGAGGCCGACGTCTGCGCCCAGATGGGCTTTACCAAGGTCGTGCCGGTCTGCGGCCAGACCTACAGCCGCAAGGTGGACTACAATGTGCTGTCCGCCGTGGCAGGCATCGGCCAGTCCGCCATGAAGATGGCGACGGACATCCGCCTGCTGGCGAACTTCAAGGAGATGGAGGAGCCGTTTGAGAAGAACCAGATTGGTTCCTCCGCTATGCCCTACAAGCGCAACCCCATGCGCTGCGAGCGCATCTGTGCGCTGAGCCGCTACCTGATGGTGGACGTGCTGAACCCCGCCATCACTGCCGGTACCCAGTGGTTTGAGCGCACGCTGGACGACTCCGCCAACAAACGCATTGCGATGGCTGAGGGCTTCCTGGCTGCTGACGCCATCCTGAACATCCTGCTGAACGTCTCCGACGGGCTGGTCGTCTACCCGAAGGTCGTCCGTGCCCGCGTCATGGCCGAGCTGCCGTTCATGGCAAGCGAGAACATCATGATGAAGGCCGTCAAGAAGGGCGGTGACCGTCAGGAGCTGCACGAGCGTCTGCGTGAGCACGCCGTGGCCGCCGCTGCCGTTGTCAAGCAGGAGGGCAAGCCCAACGACATGATTGCCCGCGTCGAGGCTGACCCTGCGTTCGGCCTGACCCGCGAGGAAATCGAGGCCGAGCTCTCCCCCGAAGCATTTACGGGCCGCAGCGCCGAGCAGGTCACTGTGTTCCTGCGTGACGTCATCCAGCCCGTGCTGGACGCCAACGCCGAGGATGTCGGCCAGCATGTGGAGCTGAACGTCTGATTGATTGCATCGTAAATTGTAGGGGCGAATGTTTGCATCCGCCCGCAGGTCGATGACAAGCATCGACCCCTACAACATAGCAAAAACCCCACAGCGTCTTTTGTTGAACAGCACCCCACTTGTTAGATAGTATATCATACTGTCTGACAAATGGGGTGCTGTTCAATACTAAACTACTATGGGATTTCTGTTCATCGGTTCAAGAGTTTGCCAGCCAGCATTTTTTGTTAACATCTGGCTCCCTTCAGATTTTTTTCCTCCCCCCCACGTTTGGCCCCCTTGCCTTCGGCTAACGCTTCCTACTGCCAAACGCGTAGTGGTCTTTCATCACCTAGCTGTTGCCCATGCTGGGCACACCTAAATAACAACACCCCAAAGTACCTTTTCCAACTTTGGGGTGTTGTTTGTGTTTTACTTGATACTCACCGGATGCAGAGACGCAAAATGAATTCCTAGCTTTGCATTGTTCCTTGCTTCCCAGTGGTATCGCTGTTTTGTTGGCAACTGTATTTTTTCTTGCTGTGGCAATAAGTGAAGACACAAGCATCCACTATTTTCAGGACTAATCAATTGGAGCCAGCGAATAATATATTGTAAATGTAATCTTATTCGGATTCATAGAGTTCATAAGAATTTTCGAATATATATTATTTACATGTCCATTGATTGTAAAACTTGCGTATGCTTTAGAATAAGAGCTTGTCTTCACATCATAATTTTTGTTTCCCGTTATGCCAGATCCAGAATTAACATATCCAACTGATGGCTGCTGGTATTCAACGCTCGCAGATGTAATGTAGAATTCGCATGTAGGGGATAATGCGGTTATCTTGAAGTTGACTCTATGACTATAACTCCCAATACTTCCATAGTTTATATCTCCCCAAAATATATAGTCACCATTTGAAGTATAGTTATAGCTGGCGCTTGTTGTTCCGCGTGTCAATGTAATTGGTGTGCACCCAATCTCAAGATACGCACTTTCTCCATTTGACAGTGGTATTTCAATCCGCTTTGATTCATTGGGCGCAACATCTATTGTCACACCGTCTTCCAAATACGAAACAATTTCCTCAAGAATCTTCGCTTCTTCAATAACTTCTACGTCATTCTCCTGCGCAAACGCAGTCGTCACGAATAATGTAGAAAGCGCCATTGTCGCCATCATCAGTGCAACTATTTTTTAACCTTTTTAAGCATTTTTTTCATCTCCTTGCAGATTGTTAAATAGTGCCTTCACATCATCTATAAGCATTGGATTAACAGTTGCCATACTGTTATAATAAGGTTCACTTCCGTCAATAGAGAAAAGCATCTGATAACTACTTCTCCCTTGGAGAAAATACAAATCCACCCCATCATATTCAGTACCACCACGGTATTTTGCAATGAATCGCATATGTAGCGGATCTGAAACGAGGCTTGCATCCGATGCGTCCGTCACCTGATGTCTATATACAATATAGAGACAGATTGTCTTATCTGACGGCAATTCAATACATTGCCCATAAATATCAGGTCCTATCGTTTTGCATTCATCAATCCACTCATTAATTGCCGAATATTTTTTTAGTTGTATAGCAGGAACAGAATAAAAAGCTTTATGTTGATAATTTTCTCTTAGAACAAACCCACTTGCAAGTATAGCAACTACTGCCAGTATGGCAAGCCCAATAAAGCATATTCCGCCGAGAAGAATCTTCATCGGTGAATCTGTCTTCTTTCCCCTTACTTCCTGCACTACAATAGCAACTAATATTAAGACAACCGATATTGCAGGGATAAAAAACAATGCCACAATTCCAATAGAAAAAAAGCAGAGAAATGCTATCCCAACATATACTGCCCAAAGTTCAATCAACAATCTCTTTGTTAATCTCTTTTTACAAATAGTTCTTGCATTGCCTTCATCTTCGGTAGACGATTTATTCTCCATTTCCTGTAGGCCTAGAATATCTATCAGTCTATGTGCATTTGTAACACTGGGTGTTGAAATTTCTTGTTCCCATTTTGCAATCGTTTGTCTCGATACTCCAAGTTCTGCCGCCAAGGCCTCTTGCGTTAGTCCTTTTCGCTTTCTTGCCTCGGCAATTTGTTTTCCCGACAACATGCACTACACATCTCCTTTCTATTATCTTCTTCTAATACTAATTAAATCAAATTCGTCGCATACTTTCAAGCACTTTTATGACTACTTTATGTTAACTCCTTGATTTTTTGCTTATTATCTTAATATAGTTTCCTGCATTCTCCACAATAGTCTGATAGCATCCGCGCTAATTTCGCTCTGCCCTTTTTGGTTTTCGCTTACTCTCGCCACGATGTACGAACACGACACTGCTGCCATCAACTGCTACAATGCCACCTTGACCACAGACGGCAACTTTGCAACGGGCAGGGCCTCGGCTGGTGCCGACCGATAATGCGCAGAAATATCGCCTGTTTGAATTCATCACAAACGGAGAAAGAATTTGAATGTGTTAGACACATGTGCGTTGCGGATTTTTCTGAATCGGTGAACAACAACAATCCCCAAGGTAGCTCATGTGTAAGGCGCTGCGGGGTGTTTTTTATACAATTTTTTCTGTCGACTTGTACAAAAAACGCCCCGACGGTTTGTCGGGGCGTTGGGGTTATTCTGTGGGGCTTTCGGGGTCGGTCTGCTCCTCGGGGGGCGGGGTCGGCTCCGGGGCAGGTGTCGGTTCGGGGGTATCAGGGGCGAAGTAGGCGCGGATGTCGCCGTCGCTGCGCTGGGTCGAGATGTCGAGCACGCCCTTATCACCGGCGGCCAGACCCTTTTCCGGGTCGGTCAGCGCGGCAGCGGCCAGTCGCAGCTTGTAGGCGAGGTTCGTCTCACTGCCCAGCAGCACCTGAATGCGGTTTTGGTAGGTGAACTCAATATCACTCAGATCCTGGATATTCAGCGCCGTCGTGCCGTCAAACAGGTTGTTCTCCTGCAGGCCGTCCCGCATTTCGGTCAGCGTTTGCAGTGCGCTGGCCTGCAGACCCGCTGTCTCCGCTGTGGCCTGCTGGGTCTCGCTCAGGAGTGAGTTATAGCTCTTGGGCTCGATGTTCTGCCCCACCACGGGGGAGAAATCTGTGGGCAGCGACATGGTCAGCAGAATCAGGCCGTCCGGCTGGCTGACGTCGGTGCGCAGAATTTTGAGGGAGTCGCTCAAGACCATCCACCCGCCGGAGTACATACAGGCGAACCGCTCCGTGGCGGGCTCGACCTTGATGATGACCGCGGCGGGCAGCTGGATCTCCACAGCGACACGCTCCAAATACGGGAACTGAAGCGCCAGCTGCTGGGTCTTTTCCGCGGTGGAGAAGGCGAACAGGTTGGAGTTTTTCTCGATGCCCAGTGCCTCGATCAGCTCGTCGGACGTGTAGATGCCGGTATCGACGGGCTGGGAGCCGTCATAGCTCTCTACCCGGAAGATCGTGACCTTGAACAGAAGGTTGATCGACACAAACGCACCCACGGCCAGCACGGCCAGCACGCCGAGCGCCCCCAGCAGACGGCGGCGGCGCTTTGCCCGTATGATCTCCGCCTGTGTGACGCGGCGCGTGCGCCTTGGCGTGCCGGGGCGGTAGCCTGCCTTCTGGGGATTGATCTCCTGCGCAGGGCGCTGCCGCGGGGGCGCATGGGGAGTAGGCGCGGCCTTTTCAGGCGGCACTTTGGGGCGCGGGGCGTTCCTTTTTTCAAGGCCCAAGCGGCTGCCCATACTGCGGCGGGACTGTTGGGCGTAGGAGCCGTTTGCGGATTTTTGCCTGCGGCTGCGCTGGTTGCGGTCCATAAGCGGCTCCTTTCCGGTGAATTTTGGGGCGGCTGCCCGTGGGTGGATGGTACGTTGGGCGGGCGCATATAGAATGCACCCCCTACGGGGTGTGGCCCGGCGACGCTCGTCGCATCGGGCGGGCGAACGATGTTCGCTCCTACAGGGTGTATGCAGCCTTGCTTAGCCGTTGACCAACTTCAGCAGCTTTTCGGTAATCAAATCAAGGCTGTGCGGATTGCCGAGGGTCTTGGCGTTGGCGCCCATCTCGGCCAGCTTGCCGGGGGAGGTCAGCAGGGTCTCGACAGTTTTGACAAGACCGTCACCGGTCAGGTCCTTTTCCTCGATGACGACTGCCGCACCGGCCTTTTGCAGCTCAAGGGCATTGTAATACTGGTGGTTTTCGGCCACATTCGGGCTGGGGATCAGCACCGATGCGCGGCCCACAGCCTCGAGCTCGGCCAGCGTCAGTGCGCCGGAGCGGGCAATGACGAGATCTGCCGCGGCCAGCAGCTGGGGCATGTTGTTGATATACTCCGTCACGACGAGGTTCTCACCGGGGGCAAAGCCCTTTTCCTTTTCCAGCCCTTCAAACAGCTTGACGCCGCGGCTGCCGGTGGCGTGCAGGTGAAGCACGTTCCGGTGCGTCTGCTTTTCCCAAGCGCATAGGTCGGCCACGACCTGATTGATGCGGTCCGCACCGAGACTGCCGCCGAAGCTCAAAATAACGGTGCGGTTTCCGGCGTTCAGCTTGGCGCGCGCTGCGGCGCGGTCCGCGGTCAGCACCTCGGGGCGGACAGGGTTGCCCACGACGGTGGTTTTTTCCGGCGCGCCGAGCTTTTCAACCGCGTCCGCGCTGGCGGCCAGCACAATGTTGACCTCCTTCGCCAGCAGCTTGTTGGTCACGCCCGGGAAGGCGTTCTGCTCATGGATGGCTGTCTTGATGCCGCGCCGGGCTGCCGCGCGGACGATAGGCCCGCTGACGTAGCCGCCGCAGCCGATGACAAGGTCGGGCTTGACCTCGTTCAGAATCTTCCGGGTACGCGGGCCGGACAGCGCCAGATGCCAGATGGCTACGATGTTGCGGCCAATGTTTTCCAGGCTCAAATGGCGCTGGAAGCCGTTGATCTCAATGTGATGGAAGGGGTAGCCTGCCTTGGTGACAAGACCGTACTCCATCCCCTCGCGGCGGCCCGCAAAGTGGATCTCCGCCGTCGGGTCCGCGGCCTTCAGGGCACCGGCAATCGCCAGCGCCGGGTTGATGTGACCGGCTGTACCGCCGGCAGCAATTAAAACGCGCATGATGGACCTCCATGTGAATAAAATATAGGCTGTGCCCGCCGTGCCGCGGGCGCCGGGCGTCCCCCTTACCGCGCGGCTCTGCTGCGGTAGCGGGTGCGCTGCAGCATCCGTTCTGTCTCGGCGCGGTGCTGCTCTGCCAGGCGCTGTTCCCGGGCATTTCCGGCGCGCGAGATACTCAACAGCACGCCCATCTCGCTCAGCAGCAGCAGCAGACTGGTGCCGCCGGAGGAGAAGAACGGCAGGCTGATGCCGGTGTTGGGGATCAGTGCCGTGCCGACGGCGATATGCAGAAACACCTGCCAGGCGATCTGCGAGATGATGCCGATGCCCAGCACCGTGCCGTACAGGTCGGGTGCGCGCAGGGCGATCATAACGCCCATGATCAGCAGCACCGCAAACGCACCGATGAGGATAACGCAGCCGAAGAAGCCCAACTCCTCACCGATGACGCCGAAGATAAAGTCGTTTTCGGCGTAGGGCAGCCACTGGTGCTTCTGCACGCTCGCGCCGATGCCCACGCCGAACATGCCGCCTGTGGAGATGGCATAGATGCTCTGACGGGTCTGCCACCCCATACCGGCAGTATCCAGCGGCGCAAGGCCCCAGGTAGCGTCCATACGGCCCGCGGCGTAGCCTTCCCCGCCGGCCAGCCCCTTCAGGAAGTACATGACGGCTACTGCACACGCCGGAACGAGCGGCAGCAGCCAGCGGCCGGGTGAGAGGGTGCAGACGAGCATCGTGGCAAAAATCAGGCAGAGCAGGATCATGGCGGAGTTGTGCGGCTCCTTGTGCAACAGATACAGGATGGGCAGCAGCGGCAGCGCAGGCTTTATCGCGCCGTACCACAGCCTGTTCTTCTTGTCATAGTCGCGGTCCAGCATATCTGCCGTCCAGATCATGAGTGAGAATTTTGCCAGCTCCGACGGCTGGAAGGAGGCACCGCCCGGCAGATACACCCAGCGGTAGGTGCCGTTGGTGTCCTCCGGGCTGAGCAGCGCCAGGATCAGCAGCACAATGGTGATGATGTACAGGCTCTCACTCATCAGACGCAGTGCGCGGTAGTTGATGTTGGACAGAAGCCACATAAAGAACAGCCCTACAATTGCAATCATGACCTGCGGTTTAATGATACTGTACAGTTTACCGCTGGTGGCGTAGGCGCTGGAATAGCTGGCCGAGAACAGCATCGTCAGCCCGAAGAACAAAATGCCCAGCAGCATGGCGAGAAAGCCCCGGGAGACCGGCCCCCGCTCCAGCTTGGGCAGGCGTATGATGGGTATCATGCGCACAATATTTCCGATGGTATGGTCAAACAAAAGGCCCAGCAGTGTGCGCACAATGCTCAAGGCAGTGCTCATGGGCGGTCACCTCCCTTAGGGGCAGAAACAGGCAGAGGCCGGGTAGGCCCGGCCCCGCTGCTTATGCCACACAGATGTAAAAAATCCCCATTGCCACACCGATGACAGCGATCAGCGCAAAAAAGCCGTCAATCTTGACCTCGCGCCAGCCGCGCATCTCAAAGGCGTGGTGGATCGGCGTCATGCGGAAGATGCGCTTGCCGTGGGTCGCCTTAAAATACGTGCGCTGGATGACGACGGTCATCGCGTCCCAGATGTAGACAATGCCGAAAAAGAGCACCAGCTCGGGGCGCTGCATCACAAAGGCCAGCGCCGTAACGATGCCGCCGAAGAACATGCTGCCGGTGTCGCCCATAAAGACCTTGGCCGGGTAGAAGTTCCAGACCAGAAAGCCCGCGCAGGCACCCGCCGTGGCAGCGGCGATCAGCGAAACATGTACAAAGCCCAGCAGACTGCCGGCCAGCAGATAGCCGATCATCGACACGAAGGTCACGCCGGTGCACAGGCCGTCCAGACCGTCTGTCAGGTTGACAGCGTTGACAAGGAAGATGATGCCAAAGAAGGCGATGGGATAGTAGAGCAAGCCCATGTCCACCAGCCCAAAAATCGGGAACTGGACCTGCGTGGTCAGCAGACCGAGGCTGTGCAGGCCGAACATGAACCCGAAGGTCAGCGCGATCTGCAAAATCATCTTCTGCGCCTCGGTCAGGCCGAGGTTGCGATGCTTGACGACCTTAATGAAGTCATCCAGAAAGCCGATAAGGCCCGAGCCGAACGCGAGAAACAGCACCAGCATACCGGCCTGCAGCTGCGGCATACCAAGCACCTCCGGCAGCTTAGGGCTGTACATGACCCAGACGATGCCCAGCGTGGCCAGAATGCCCAGAATAAAGCAGAGGCCGCCCATGGTGGGGGTGCCGTTTTTCTTGCTGTGCCATGTAGGGCCCTCCTCGCGGATGGTCTGGCCAAAGTGCAGCCGGTGCAGCGCCGGGATCATGAATTTGCCCGCCACCGCCGTGATGGCAAAGCCGCCGACGGCTGCCGCCGCCAACAGGGATGAGATTTGCTCCATGCCGTTGATTCCTCCAAACGTGTGTTGGGGTGCTTACCCCTGCGGCAATTCCTTATAGTATTCCTGCAGCAGCTGCTCCAGGCCCATGCTGTGGCTGGCCTTGACCAGCACAGCGTCACCGGGGCACACGAATTGCCGTACATATTGTAGCACTTCTTCCGCCGTTTGGCAATGCACCGCTGCAACCCCGCGCGCTTTTGCGGCCTCGGCCATGGCGGCGCTGCGCGGGCCGTAGGCGATGAGTGCATCAACGCCCGCGTCAGCAGCCCACTCGCCGGTATGGCGGTGCCCCTCCTCGCTCGCACCGCCCAGCTCAAGCATATCGCCGAGCAGCGCGATCTTCCGGGCATTGGGCAGTGCCTTGAGGACAGAGAGCGCAGCCTTCATGCTGTCGGGGCTGGCGTTGTAGCAGTCCTCAATGAAGGTGATGCCGCCCTTTTCCACGATATGCTGGCGCATGCCCGTCGTCCGGTAGGTCGCCAGCGCGGCAGCGCAGCGGGCAGCGTCCAGACCCAGGCGGGTCGCGGCGGCGTAGGCGGCCAGCGCGTCGTAGACCGTGTGGATGCCCGCTGTCGGGATGGCGGCATCGAACGTACCGTACTGCGTATCAATGATTTTGAAGGTCGTGCCGTTTGCGCCGGTGACGACATCCACCGCGCGGACATCGGCATTCGCGGCGTCAATGCCGAACCAGACCGGCCGCAGGCGGCTGGGGATGCTCGCCGTGGGCAGCAGGTCGTTGTCCGCGTTCAGGGCCAGCGGTGCGCCGTCGGGCAGGCCGGTGCAGATCTCCAGCTTTGCCTTCAGTATATTCTCGCGCGTGCCGAGATTTTCCAGATGCGAAACACCGATCATCGTGATGATGCCGGCGCTGGGCCGGGCACAGCGGGTCAGACGCTCGATCTCGCCCGCGTGGTCCATGCCCATCTCGACAACGGCGTACTCGGTGTCGTCGGTCAGGCGGAACAGCGTGTTGGGCACGCCGATGTCATTGTTCTGGTTGCCCTCGGTCTTGAGGGTCTTGCCGAAGGCGGAGAGCACCGCGTAGCAGAACTCCTTCGTCGTCGTCTTGCCGACGCTGCCCGTGACGCCGATCATTCTGGGGTTGAACAGCATCCGGTAGTTGGACGCCATGCGGATCATGGCCTTGCCGCTGTCCGGCACAATGACCGTGCGGTCCGCAGGCACACCCTCGACGGGATGGTTGGCAACGATATATTCTGCGCCGCTCCGGTAGGCACCGGCGGCGTAGTCATGGCCGTCAACACGCTCGCCGGGGAAGCAGACAAAAACGCAGCCCGGCTCGACCTTGCGGCTGTCGGTCACAACGGCGCGGATGGTGACCGGCTCGGCCAGCGTCAGTCCGGCCAGCAGTTGATTGGCAGGAATGGTTTGCATGAAAAAGACCTCCTATACAGAAATGCAGCGTTTCGCAAAAGCCCGGGTGCCCCTGCGGGGATGCTTACCCCTCCTCGTTTGCCGGGTCGATCTCCTCGGTCACCGTCGGGGCGTCATTGGTGGTGTCCTCTCCGCTGTCCATCGTCAGCGTTATGATCGTGCCGTAGGCAGCGGAGGTTCCGGCCTCGACGTCCTGCGCCACGACCTTGCCGCTGCTGTCGCCGGCGAACTGCACGTTCAGGTTGGCGGCCTTAAGCATCTGCTCGGCAAAGGTGCCGGTCTTGCCGACGACGTCGGGCGTTGTGGTCATCGAGTTCTGGTCGGTGGCCGTGTACAGGTAAATAGTGGAGCCCGCGGGCACCACGCTGCCGCCGACGGGGTACTGGTAGACGATATTGCCGCTGCTGGGGCCGATCAGCTTATGCTTGAGGCCCAGGCGGTTCAACGTGACCTGCGCGTTCGTCCAGGTGTAGTCCAGGCAGGTCTGCACGGTCACAGTGCCGGTGGGGTTGTAGTCAGCGTCCTGCTCGATGCCCAGATAGGGCGCGATCTCGCTGATGATGTTACCGACGACGGGAGCCACGACCTGGCTGGCATAGTCCTTGACCCAGCGCGGGTCATCCAGCAGGACGAAAACCTCGATCTCGGGATCGTCGATGGGCAGCACAGCGGCAAAGCTCATCATCTTATAATAGTCGCCGTCACCGCGCAGATGGCGGTCCGTGCGCTCTGCCGTACCGGACTTGCCGCCGATGCGGTAGCCCGCCACGTAGGCGTTGGCGCAGGAGTGGTAGTCCCCTGCCCCGTGGACGTTGTTTTCCATCATGGCCAGCAGCTGCCGGCTGACTTCTTCGGAGATGACCTGGCGGCGGATGTTCGTCTCGGTCTGGGAGATAATGTTGCCGTCCTTGTCAGAGATGGAATCCACGACATAGGGCGTAACAAGGTAGCCGCCGTTGGCAATGGCCGCTACGGCGGTGGCCATCTGCATCGGGGTGATGGACTCGTTCTGGCCGAAGGCCGCCGTGTACAGGTTTGTATCGACCTCTGCCATCTGCTCGGCGTTGTAGACGCTGGTCCAGCGGGTCTCGTTGGGCAGGTCGATGCCGGTGGGCTGGGTGAAGCCGAACGCCTGGATATAGTCGTAGAAGATCTGCGGCTTGAGCGTCTCTGCCGCCTGAATGAACCAGAGGTTGCAGCTGTTGTTCAGCGCACCTGCCATATCCAGCAGGCCGTGGACCTTGCCGTTGGCACAGCGGTAGGTGTGCTCCCACAGTTCGCTGCCCTCGTTGACGGTCAGGCTGCCGTTGCAGTAGAAGGACTGCTCCGCACTCATAACACCGGAGTCCAGCCCTGCCGAGGCCGTGATGAGCTTGAACACCGAGCCTGGCATATACAGCTCGGTAATGTTCTTATTCTTCCACTGGGCCTCGCGCATCATACCCTGCAGCTGGGTAGCCTCGCTGGAAACCTCCTCGCCCTTCTCGTTCGTCGTCTTTTCATGGCTGATGATTCCGTCTGCAATGATGTCCTTGACGGCCTTCTCGCCCAGACGGCTTTCCAGCCAGTCAATGTCCTCCGCGTCGATCTCTGTTTTGGCCAGAATCTCGTTCATCTTGGGGTCGGTGATCGTCTTGGGGTCGTTGGGGTCAAACTGCTCAAGGGACGCCATCGCCAGGATCGCGCCGGTCTTGACGTTCATGACAATGGCGCTTCCGCGGCCATGGACCGTAAAGGTGCTCATTGCTTCGGTCAGGTACTCCTCGACAACGGCCTGTACGTAATCGTTGATGGTCAGGTTCAGGTTGCTGCCGTCGATGGCTTCATGCACGTCGGCCTGACCGCTGGCCAGCGGGTCACCGTAGGCGTCTGTTTCGGCCACGCTGCGGCCCGGCGTACCGGCCAGCGTCTCGTCGTAATATTTTTCCAGTCCGTAGGCACCCGAGCCGTCCTCATTGCAGAAGCCCAGCACCGAGGCCAGGAACTCCCCATAGGGGTAAGTGCGGGAGGCTGCCTGTTCGCTGGTCAGATAGAGGATACGGGTTGCCTTGCTGGTTTTGGCCTCGCCGTCCTTCTTGTCCTCCTTTTCCTCGGTCTGCAGGCTCGTGTCCACCGCAGCGCCGTCCTTGAGGCGGTAGCTGTCTGCATAGGCCAGGATAGCATCCGCCACGGGCTTTTCGACGCTCTTTTTCACCACACGGTACTGGTACGGCGCACCGGTATCCTTGTTGGACGCCGTCAGCGCCTTGTACACCGTATCCGCCGTTGTGCCGTCGCCCAGCAGCTCGGCAATGTGCTCTGCCGCTGTGCGGATCTGGTCCTCCGTCGCCCCGCTCTCTAAAATGGAGGACGGGTCGGCCACGATGTTCCATACCGTGCTGCTCTTGGCCAGCAGCTTGCCGTTGGCGCTGTAGATCGAGCCGCGCACAGCGGGCAGCGTTGTGTCCTTCAGCTGCTGGGTCACAGCCTCTGCGCGGTAGCTCTCGGCATCACGCACCTGCCACACATACAGCTGGTAGACCAGCACACCGTAGCAGGCGAGGATAAATGCTATCATGCAAAACAGCGTCCAGTATTTTATGCCCTTGCTTGCCCGGGGACGATGCCGGGGGGAATGGTTGGGTCGTTGCTCTGTCATGGATACACCTTGTTATTTCAAAAGCCTTTTTGCCGACGGCAGCAAGGCCGTGCAGCAAAAAGGCTCGTAGCTGCATATTTTTGGTTGTTTTACGGGTTCAGGCTGTCCAGCAGGCTCAGCGCTGCCGTGCGCACCTCATCCAACAGGCGGCCCGCGGCACCGGTGTTCCGCTCAATGATGCTCTGGTCCTCCAGCTGGACGTAGGTGATCTGGCTGGGATCGGCCTTGACCAGTCCCAGCTCACCCTCGGCCACCTGCTGCAGACTGGCGCGGCTCGTGATGTCGTTCATCCGGGTGTTCAGGTAGTCGTATTCGCTCTGGGCCTCGGCCAGCTGGGCGCTGACCTCATCGACCTGCGCGTTCAGTTCCATCAGCGTTGCACCGCTCATCAGGCTGCTGATTGCCAGTCCGCCAGACACGGCAAGGATCAGCACGATCACGGCAGTCCGCATCACATGGCGGACGCGTTTCAGACCGTGGTTGCCGCCGCGCACCGCACGCACCTGCGGGCGCGGCGGGGGCTCCAGTTTCGGTGCTGCCGAGCCCTCGTGCAGCAAAACAGTTGTCATGAATAATGCCTCTTATGCTTTCTCCAACACTCTCAATTTGGCGCTGCGGCTGCGACGGTTGGTCTCCAGCTCCGCGGCGTCAGCCTCAATGGGCTTGCGGGTAATCAGCTTGGCCTTGGCCACACCTCCGCAGGTGCAGATGGGCTGCTCCGGCGGGCAGGTGCAGCGCTGTGCCCAGCGGCGGAACTTGTTCTTGACGAGCCGATCCTCCAGGCTGTGGAAGGTGATGACGCAGAGCCGCCCGCCCGGGGCCAGACAGTCAAAGATGGCGTCGAGCCCCTCGTTCAGGGCGTCCAGCTCGGAGTTGACCGCAATGCGGATGGCCTGGAAGGTGCGGCGCGCCGGGTTCTTCGCCTTGCGGCGCTCTGCCGGGGGCACGGCGGCGGCGACGATCTCGGCCAGCTGCAGCGTGGTCAGGATGGGCTGCTCCGCCCGCGCGGCGACAATTTTGCCCGCGATCTGCCAGGCATACGGCTCCTCACCGTAGTCACGCAGGATGCGGGTCAGCTCCTCACGGTCCAGCGTGTTGACCAGATCCGCGGCGGTGGGGCCCTGCTGGCTCATGCGCATATCGAGCGGCGCGTCGGCATGGTAAGAGAAACCACGGGCTGCGTCGTCCAGCTGGTGGCTGGACACGCCGAGATCGAGCAGGGCCCCGTTGACCGCCGGGATGCCAAGCTCCGCAAGGACGCGGGCGGCCTCACGGAAATTGACCTGCACCACCTGCGCCGGCAGACCCTTGAGCCTTTCGGTGGCGACTGCCACCGCATCCGGGTCCTGATCGAGCGAGATCAGACGTCCTGTGGTCAGGCGTTTGGCGATTTCTCTGCTGTGACCGGCGCCGCCGGCGGTGCCATCCAGATAGATACCGGCAGGGTCGATGTTCAGCCCGTCCAGACAGGGCTGCAGCAGTACGGGGATATGTGAAAATTCCATGTGTTATCGTCCTGTTTTGTTAAAAGTCAAGGTCTTCCATCGCAGCGGTGAAGTCCTCATCGCTCGTTTCCTGGTTGGCGTTCCACGCCTCGGTGTTCCAGATCTCGGCAAAGCTGCGGCTGCCGATGATGGTCACATCGTGGTCGAGGCCCGCGTACTCCCGCAGCTTGGCGGGCAGTTGAATGCGGCCCTGCTTGTCCGGGGTGACCTCGACGGCGGAGGCGTAGAGCATACGGCTGACCTTGCGGCCCTTGACGAGGCCCTTTTCCTCAATTTTGGCGGCGACCTTTTCGAACTCCTCCGCCGGGAAGGCGGCCAAGCAGTGATCCAGCCACCGGGTCACGATGAAGGTCTCCCCCATCGCGTCCCGGAAGCGGGCGGGAAAGTTCAGACGCCCTTTTGCATCGATTGCGTAATCATACTGACCGACGAGCATCCGGCTTTCCCTCCCTTCGTCATACTGCACAAATCTTCGGCAAGATTTTTTACGTCGCTGCGTTCAGTTTGTTAATAACTCTGTGGAGAACGTGGAAAACTACCCATTCTTCCCCACTTTTGTTGTTATTCACACCACAATTACCCACCTGTGGTAAAATAATAGTACCATTTTATTCAGCAAAAAGCAAGGGCAGGCGGGGAAAAACTGCGCCATGAATTGATTTTTCACAGTTTGTACAAAGGGATCGGGATGCAGGTCAGCAGTTTGCAGCAAATGCGCACGCGGCAAAATTCCTGCCCCCGGGCAAAGAAAAGCGCCGCACCATATTGCACGGTGCGGCGTTGTTTTTTACATATTGTGCTGCCATGGGCAGAAATGTGCCGTGAATAACAACACCTCTGCATTTCTTACTTGGGCATATTATTCTTGGGGCGGGCGGCGCTGCGCAGATTCATGCGGGTGTTCTTGATGTCCGCCATGCTTCGGCCCAGCACCTCCTCGGAGTTCTTCAGGATTGTCTCGCAGTACAGGGTCGCCTTGCGGGTCAGTTCCTTGGCGCTCTTCTGGGCAGCGGACAGGATCTCCGCCGCGTGCTGCTGACTGCGCTTGACGATCTCCTGCTCACTGGTCAGGACGCGGGCGCGCTCCTCTGCCTGCTGAATGATGCTTTCAGACTCAATGCGGGCGTTCTGCATAATTTGCTCGCGGTCATTCACGATTTTTTTGCTCTCGCGGATCTCGTCGGGCAGGTTGTTGCGCACCTCATCGATAATATCGCGCATACGGTCCACATCGACCATGCGCTTGGAAGCGGAGAACGGAACTATCGTCCCGGCCTCCAGCGTTTCCTCCATCATCTCCAACAGTTCTTCAACGTTCATACCTCTTCCCCTCTCTCATAGCGGCTGACCTTGATCTTGCCGTAGTTGTACTGCTTCACCAGCGTCAGAGCGCCCGCCTGCTCGGGCAGGTCGGCCTCGCGCTCGGTCTCGCAGAGCACGACCCCGCCGGGGGCCATCTTAGCGGCCAGCAGCGGCAGCACGGCAGCCACGGTATCATGGTGGAACGGCGGATCCAGCAGAGCCAGGTCAAACGGCCCGCGGATGTTGGCGAGAAAGCTCTCGGCCTCGCCCTGGCGTATATCACTCTGGCGGTCCACCCCTGCCGTTTTGCAGTTAGCCTTCACAACGGCGAGTGCCTCGGCGGAGCGGTCCACAAAGAGGCAGCTTTTGGCACCGCGGGACAGAGCCTCGATGCCCAGCTGGCCGCTGCCTGCGAACAGGTCCAGCACCCGTGCCCCCGGCACCAGGAACTGCACGCTGGAGAAAATGGCCTCCTTCACACGGTTGATGGTCGGGCGGGTAATGTCCTCGCCCGGCAGGGCCTGCAGATTTTTGCCGCGAGCTGTTCCGGCAATCACGCGCATGGTGCCGCACCTCTTTCCTCTCAAAATTTCGTTTATACAGATTCAGTATTTATTATGGTGCTTTGGCGTAGGATTGTCAAGGGTGCAAAATGTAAAATAAAATGGCAAAAGGGTAACAGAGGCAGGAAAACACGGCCCGGTGGGCTTGACAAACACCCCCGCAGATGGGTATAATAGGTACTGTTGTTACGCGGCTGTCGTACAACGGCTAGTACATCAGCCTTCCAAGCTGAGGACGTGGGTTCGACTCCCATCAGCCGCTCCAATAAAAAATCCCTGTGTCACATTCAGACGCAGGGATTTTTTTATTGCAGAACGCAGCCGGGGCGAACAGCATTCGCCCGCTGGGCCGGTTTCCGATTACAGCTTCACCAATTCCGCCTTCAGGTTCTTCAGTTCCTTCTCCAGGCGGTCCTTGTCCTTGTTGTAGTCCTGGTAGGCCTGCAGGCGGGCTTCGACGTTGGGGTCCTCGGCGGAGAGATAGCCGCTGTTCATCGAGGCTGTGTAGCTGAACTTCTTCAGCGTGCCGTTGAAGTCGATGACCATGAACTGGCCCTCGGCGGGCCGAACCGTGCCTGCGCCGAACATTTTATGGTTGATTTTACAGCCGGTCAGGTCGGGCAGCGCAGCAGGGTTCGCCAGCAGCTCCTGCAGCTCCTGCTCACACTCGCCGATGCGGATGCAGAGCTCGGCACGGTCCGCCTTCTCCTTCACAGCCTTTGCGCGTTCCCTGCTCGTCGAGCCGCGGGTGTAGCCCTTCGGGTAGAACTGTTCGGCGTAGGCCGTGTGCAGGATGTCGTACACAAGCAGGTGCAGCGCGTCGTCGATGCCGCCCAGCTCCTGCTCCGCGTAGGCCTTGTGCAGGGCGATGATCTCCGGGTAGTTCTCCAGCGCGTGCAGCAGGTCGTTGCACATCGTGTAGTAGCGCGGCAGGTCCAGCGCCGTGCCGCCGCCAAAGTCTGCCTCATACCCAAAGTAATCTGCCCACGCCTTTGCCTCGCTGGCCTGATAGAAGTAGTTCGCGTGCGGCTCCCACAGGTTCAGGAAGAACACCGCGTTGGCCGTGTTCATCGTATACTTGCTCATGCGCGGGAACACGCGGCGGAACCGCCCGTTGATCTGGTCAGCGAACAGCTCGGCGCGGCCCCGGCGCTTGGAAATATCACCGCCGTCCTCATTGTACAGCCAGCGGAAGCACTCGCGGACGAGTTCGACCTCGCTGTCGCGCAGCATCAGGTTCTGCAGGCCGCCGATGGGCTGCAGGGCCGGGTTGTCCAGCATCGGCTGGGCCTGCTGCATGGCATCGGCAAACATGGCCGGAAAGTCGCTGTCCTCGATGTCCCAGTTCACGCCAAAGCAGTCCACAGCGCGCCAGACCGTTCCCTCATCGGCTGCCGCGCGGGCTTTGCAGTGCTGAACGTATTGTGCAAGGATCCCATTCAAATTCTCAGTATTCAAACCAATTCCTCCTAAAAAAATCAGCCTTCCTATTATAAAAGACCCTGCGCGGAGCGTCAAGACCGCAAAACGACAAAAAGCCCCCTCTTTCGAGGGGGCAAAATCGTCAGAAAATTTACAGGCTCGAGTAGCCGAAGCTGTTGACAAGCGCATCAATTTTCTTGCCCTGCCTGCACCACGGGCAACTGTGGGAGTCGTAGGTTTCGTAGTCGGGAAGGTCGTGGGTGTCAAAGATGCTGGCCACGGGGTAGCCTGCGCACTCCTTGACCGACGCAAAGATCGACGCGATGCCGACGGGATCGCCGCCGTAGTAGCGGATGGCCTCGACAGCGCCCTGCACGGTGAAGCCGGTGGTAACGGACGCCGCCAGCACCAGTACATGCTTACCGGCGATCATCGGGGCGGTGTTTTCGCGGAAAAGCAGCTGGCTGCCGGTGGTGTGCTCCGGCGTGACGACGTAAATCGTCTGGTGGGCGTTCATATTCGTATAGCCGGCCTTTGTCAGCTCACTGGCCATGCAGGCGCCGATGACCTCGGTACCGTCCAGGCAGAGGATCGTGTCCACAATGGTCGTCGACTTGTACTCTCGCACCAGCTCGGCGGCGGCAGCGCGTGCCTCCGACAGGCGGAACTTTGTCAGCGTGACATCAATGTAGTAGTTGATATGGCTGTGGCTGGTGGCATAGTGCCCCTTGCTGACGCGCAGCTGCAAATTCGATTTGCCGGTGGGCAGTTTTACAAGATTCATCGCCATGGTGGTCTCCCCCTTAATGCTTTAACTGTTTATGGTACTATTGTACAAATTTGTGTATCAAAATACAAGGAACGCATTGCCCAAAATCCGGCGCTGATTTTTGGGCAGTTTTTCTTCGAGATTGACCAAACGGCACTTTTGTGGTATAATAAACCAACAATTTATAGTGGGGAGGTTTGCGGATATGGGCTACAAATTGGCGGCAAGCAACGGCGACACGCTGGCTGTGCCGCAGCTGGTCCTGACCCATCTGACCCAGACCGACGGCGATACGATCCGGGCCGCACTCTACATTTTGCAGACCCACGACACCGACCCGCGCACGATGGCCCGCGCACTGGCACTGCCCAGCATTGAGGCTGCCAAGCGCGCCCTGCAATACTGGGCCGGTGCCGGGCTGCTGGTCAGTGAGCGTGGGGCCGCCCCTGCCCCGGCAGCCGAGCCTGCGCGGGTCGATCTGGCCAGCGTGGCCAACGACCCCTATGTTGCCGTTCTGTGCCAGGAGGCGCAAAGCATCTTCGGTAAGACGCTGAGCCGCAGCGAGATGCAGCGGCTTGTGGGGCTGTACTTAAACGACGGCTGGCAGCCAGATGTCATTCTGCTCTGCTGCGCCGAGGTCACCCGTCTGGGGCGGCGCACCATCGCCGCCGTGACCCACCTGCTGGCCCGCTGGCGGGAGGACGGCGTCGAGACCGGCGAGGACGCCGAGCGCTGGTTGCAGCGCGCCAAGCAGCGCGAGGCCTGGTGCCAGGATGCCGCCGCACAGTTTGGCATTGAGCCGCGTGCACTGACGAACTGGGAGCGCCGCACGATTGCCCGCTGGCACGAGGAGATGGGCATCGGGCGCGAGATGATCGACGAGGCACTGCTGCGTGCCAACGGTAAAAACACCGTGCGGTACGTGGACGGCATTCTGCGGGCCTGGCGTGCCCAGGGCATCACGACGATCGACGCTGCGCGCCGTCAGGGCCAGCTGGAGGGCAGCAACATCGTGATGACCGAACGGCCCAACGCCCAGCCGCCCGCCGCCAGCGCCCAGAAGGACCTGTTCAACCGCAACTGGGCGGCCATGTTTGACGAGGAGGGGTAACCTATGCGCACAAAAGACGAGCTGTTCCGCGCCGCGCAGCGCGAGGTGGCAGCCTACCGCCAGCAGGCCGTAATGCAGGCCGAGACTGCCCGCCGCGCCGCCTACGCCGCTCACCCGGCGCTGGCCGAGGCGGACAGCGCCCACCTGCGTGCGGGGCTGGGCCTTGCGAAGGCCGCAGCCCTTGGCGGAAACATGGATACAGCCCGCGCCGCGCTGGCCCGCGCAGATGAAGCGCTGGCCGCTGCGGTCAGGGAGGCCGGGTTCAGCGCGGACGATTTCAAGCCCGCCTACCGCTGCCCGCTGTGTGAGGATACCGGTATGCGCGGCGGTGTCCCCTGCCGCTGCGTGGCAGACGCCGCCCGCCGTCTGCGCCGGGACGAGATCAATGCCACCAGCCCGCTGGGCCTGTGCCAGTTTGCCAGCTTTGAGGTCGAGCGCTACAGCGACGCCGTGGAGCCGGAGCTGGGCATCTCCCCGCGGGAGTACATGGGCAAGCTGCTGAACTACTGCCGCGGCTACGCCGCCAAATTCAGCCAGAACAGCCCGAACCTGCTGTTCATGGGCCACACCGGCCTGGGCAAGACACATCTGGCGCTGGCGATTGCCGACGCCGTGCTGGAGGGCGGCCACGACGTACTGTACACAAGCGCCGCCGCGCTGGCCGCGCAGCTGGGGCGCGAGCACTTCAACTACACGACCAACGACGAGTGGCTGGCCGCCTGTCAGGAGGCCGACCTGCTGATTTTGGACGACCTGGGCACCGAGTACATCACGCCGCTTACCATCAGCGTGCTGTATGAGCTAATCAACACCCGGATGCTGACCCACCGCCCCACGATCTACACGACGAACATCACCGACCAGAGCGTTTTTGTGGCCCGCTACACCGAGAAGGTCGCCAGCCGTATGCTGGGCGGGTGCAAGATGTTCAAGTTTTTTGGAACGGACCAGAGGTTGAAATAACTTCATAAAAAACCGACCCGGCGTGTGCCTGCCGATGGGCACACGCCGGGTTTGTTGTATCATGTTGCAGGGGCTTTCCGCGGCCTTCCGCAGGCGGCCCTGTATGGGTAACGGGCGGGCCTGGCATGCACGGCCCCTACAGGCGGCAAAATTGTCAGTACCTCGCATACAGGAAGCTGCCGCCGCCGAGGAAGCGGCCCATGAACAGGAAAATAAAAATGCAGACCTCATAGACGGCCCAGCGGGCGGGCGTGGGCAGGGCGGCGATTTTGGTGCGCAGCGAGACACCGCGCTCATGGGCGGCGTCCACGGCCAGCAGAATCGCAATGCCCGCGTAGAGCAGAATTTCCTCCAGCAGGCTCGTCAGGCCAAGCTCCCAATAGTTGGAGAACACGGCGTGCCCGCCATTGCAGAGAATCCCCTTAAAAAGTTCCGCCGCGTTGGCAAGGCTGCTGGCGCGGAAAATCACGAACGCACCCGCCAGAATGCAGAATGTGCCCGCCACGCGCAGCGCATGGCGGAGCTTACCCGGACGGCGGGGCGGCAGGTGGTTTTCCGCCGCCTGGCACAGGCCGTGCAGGCCGCCCCAGACGAGGTAGGTCAGCCCCGCGCCGTGCCACAGGCCGCTGACGAGGAAGGTTATAATCAGGTTTCCGTCCTTGCGTGTCTTGCTGCACCGGCTGCCGCCCAGCGGAATATAGATATAGTCCCGCAGCCACTGCGACAGGCTGATGTGCCACCGCGCCCAGATGTCCTTGACCGAGTCGGCAAAGAACGGCTGGCGGAAGTTTTCCGGCAGGTGCAGGCCCAGCACCTCGCCGACGCCCAGCACAATGTCGGTGTAGCCGGAGAAATCGGCGTAGAGCTGCACGGTGAACAGCACGCCGCCCAGCAGCAGCTGGGTGCGGTCAAAGGCGGCGGGGTTGGCAAAGACTGTATCCACAACGACGGCGGCGCGGTCCGCCACGGCCAGCTTTTTAAAGTAGCCCCACGCGCTGCGCTGTACGCCGCGCCAGACCCGGTCCGTATCCCAGACAGTGGGCCGGTCCAGCTGCTGCATCAGGGCGTCATAGCGGTTGAAGGGGCCCTGCGTGATGGAGAGAAAGAACGACGCATAGCACAAAAGGCGGGCGTATTTTTCCTCAGGCAAAATCCTGCCCCGGCGCACATCACACAGATAGCTGACGAGCTGCAGCGTAAAATAGCCGATGCCCAGAGCGTTCGCCAGCGTGCCCTGCCAGCCCAGCGCAGCGGGCAGATACTTGAGCAGGGCCAGCGGCAGCAGTGCCGCCGCAAGCCCCGCAAGGAACACGGGCTTTTTCGCGGTGCGTCGCCCGCACCACCAGACCAGAAAGCTGCTGCCCGCCAGCACCGGCAGTGCTGCCGGGCAGAGCACCGCGTAAAATAGTAAGTTTGCCCCCAGCAGCAGCTGCCAGCGGCGCGGCGGCGGGCAGGTATACCAAAGCCCCGCCAGCAGCGCCGCGAACAGCACAAAGCCGGGTGAT
>ERZ772886.1023-NODE-1023-length-26225-cov-5.813489_pt1 | contig 26225 bp, 30 predicted proteins | sample MGYA00512128_ERZ772886 | MGnify/ENA primary metagenome ERZ772886 (study PRJEB29015, sample SAMEA2737698) | human gut metagenome | biome: human gut; feature: human-associated habitat; material: faeces | place: China | collected 2012 ... | reverse complement strand
AAGTGTCTAAAATAAACGTAGATACTGATACTTCTGGATGGAGAGATAAAGATAAGGGTAAATTTGTAAAAATAAGACCTTGCAATGAAAAGTATGGTGGGAAAACTTATTTAGGAATATATTTAGGAGAATTACCTATAGGAAATATAATCTCTCATAATTCAAATACAAATGAGTTAAATGTTTCTTATGACCTTAATCCAGCTATATTTGTATTTGAATTTAATGAAATAATATTTGGTTGTCAAAGTTGGTGGGGAATAATAAAAAACGAACAACAATTAAAAGATATAAGCGATATAGATATAGATAATATTTGGTATGTTAAGGCATTGAAATCTTTAAATGAGATAGATAATTCTCATTAAAATAAAGTTTTTAAGAGAAATCAGATAATAAAAGGGAGATTTTAAATGGAGGATTTTATGTTAAATTGTTTACTTTTTATAGGTTTATTCCCTATTTTGGTTTTTTCCTTGTGCATTGGGACGACATTAATAGGAATATTTATAGAGAACATTAAAAATATATTAAAACAGATAAAACAATAATATCTAGGGGGGTATTATGACTAAAGATAAATATAAATATGTTGAAGGGTTATTAAGAAATTATAAAAAAAATAAATCAAGAATTAAAATATTAGAGTTAGGGTTAGTTACTGATGATGATTATACACTTTCTGCAATAGATTACTCAAAAGATAAAATACAAACTTCTAATAAAAGAGATCTATCTGATGCAATAGTTAAAAGAGAAAAAGAATTAGATAAACTTAAGTATGAGGTAAGTCTAACAGATGCACTTTTAGAAAGTTTGAATAATAAAGATAAATATATAATTGAAGCTTTTTACATAGAAAATATTAGAATGAATAAAATAGCAGTAAAATTAAATTACTATGAAACTAAAAGCGTATGGAATAACAAAGATAGAATAATGAATAGTTTAGTAGAATTGGTGTAGGTGTAAAAGCCTACTTTTTTATTGTCTAAAAACCTTAAAAGTATTGAAATTACTACATTCTTACCTTAAAATTGCATTTTATTTACAAATCAGATGTAGTATTATATTAACATAGATATTTTATGATAATTTCATAATTATTCTTAATCTCCTTATTACTTATATTATTTTTAATATTTTTATTTTGATTTTTTATCCTAGCATATCAGTTTAAATTGATGTGCTAGTATTAAAACTCAAAGGTGGTAGAGTTGAAGGAGAGAAAAACTAAGGTTAAAACTAAGGTTTGGAAGGATGTAGATGAAGTTATAAAAACTACTGTAGTTCCTAAAAAACTTAAGCGGTACGAAAGAGAAATGATAATAGTACCAAAGGGGGAAAAGGCATCTAGTTAATAGGTGTCTTTTTATTTTATTAAAAGGAGGTGGTCGCCTTGAGTTTGACCGTAAAACAAGAGATATTTGTGCAACGTCTTATTGAGGGCGATAGCCAAACTGATGCTTATAGATTTGCTTACAATTGCGATAATATGAAAGATGCTACTATAAGTAATAATGCCTATAAACTAATGCAAAACAACGAAATTTCAACGAGGTACCAAGAATTGCTTGATGAACATAAGAAGAAAGCATTGTGGAACAGAAGTAAAGCAGAAGAAAAGCTTATGTGGTTATTAGATAAATCACAAGAAGATATAGAATATAGGGGGTTGAAACAAGCTAACTCGAATTCAATGCTAAATACAATAAAAGAACTAAATACTCTCACTGATTTATACCCTAAGAAAAATAAAGAAGAAGATATTAATTTAGAAGATAGAGAAGCTGAAAAGATAGCTAATGCAATACTTGAATTGAGGAAAAGAAATGGAATTAGATAATTATACACCTAAACAAATTGAAGTATTAGAAAGTTTTGCAATAGATAATCCTAAAATTCTCATTTGTAGCGGGGCAAAAAGAGCAGGAAAAACTTTTATATTAATAAAAATATTTTTAGCTCATGTATCTTTGTTTAGAAATAAAGGAGTTAGCTTTATAATTGGTGGAACTACTCAATCTTCTATAAGAAGAAATATTTTAAATGATATGGAATTGATTTTAGGTAGAGAAATAACTCTAGGCAAGGATAGTTCTTTTAAGTTATATGGGAATAAAATTTATTGTTTTCATGGTGCTAATGCAGATAGTTATAAAGCTATGAGAGGGTTTACGAGTGCTGGTGCATTACTTAATGAAGCTACTACATTGCATGATAGTTTTGTAAAAGAAGCCATTTCAAGATGTTCTCATGAAGGTGCTAGAATTTTTATGGACACAAACCCGGAGAATCCTACTCATACGGTAAAAGTTGATTACATAGATAAAGACGGTCAATTATTATCTAATGGACAATTAAATATAAAAGCTTTTAATTTTACTTTATATGATAATACATTTTTAAATAAAGAGTATATAGAAAGTATTGAAGCCTCTACTCCTAGTGGAATGTTTTACGATAGAGATATATTAGGAACATGGGTTGCATCAGAAGGGGTAGTATATCAAGATTTTAATAAGGATAAACACTATATAAAAAATATAGATAAAGTTGATATTAAAAAATACTTTTGTGGCGTTGACTTTGGTTGGGAGCATTATGGCTCAATAGTAGTAGTTGGAAAAGATATAAATGATAATTATTACTTAATAAAAGAATATGCTTACCAACATAAAGACATAGAAGAATGGATTGATATAGCCAAAGAAATTAAAACTAAGTATGGTAATGTTAATTTCTATTGCGACCATGCTAGACCCGATTATATAGATAAGCTTAAAAGAAGTGGTATAAGAGCAATAAATGCTAACAAAGAAGTGTTAGAAGGTATATCAATGATAGCTAAGTTATTTAAAACAGATAAGCTTTTTATACTTGAAGATAATGTAACTAGATTTAAAGATGAAATATATAACTATGTATGGCAAAAAGGCAAAGATGATCCAGTTAAGCAATTTGATGATACACTTGATAGTTTAAGATATGCTATTTATTCAGAATCAAAGAGAACTGGCAAAATGTTTGATAGAAACAAATATAACGTATAGGAGGTGTATTATGAGAAAAATAAAAATAGATAAAGATTATACTTTAACTAACGATTTAATACTTGATTTAATAGATAAACATTCAACAGAAAAATCAAGATTAGAAAAGCTTCTAAGATATTACAATAATGAAAATGACAAGATAAGCAATAGAGTATATAAAAATAAAAATAAGCCACAAAACAGACTATCTCACCCTTACGCTCAATATATAACAGATACCGCAGTTGGCTATTTATTAGGTAAACCTATTGCTTATACTACAGAAGATAAAAAGCTTTTAGAAGAACTTACAGATATATTTAAGTATAATGATGAAGCTGATAACAATACAACTTTAGCAAAGATGGCAAGTATATACGGTTATGCTTATGAAATAATGTACATAGATAAATTTGCTAAGCCTAGATTTAAAGCAATAGATCCTAGTGAGTTAATAGTTTGCTATGATAACACTTTAGAAGAAAATATAATATTAGCTATTAGATATTATGATGAAATAGTTAGAGTTAATGATAAAGATGAAACAATAACTAGATTAGAAATATATACAAAGCCTATTGAAAATGATAAAGGGCAAATAGTTGCTAATGGTAAAATTATAAGAGGAACTATAGAAGATGGTAATATAATTTTATCAGATGAAGAAGATTGTTATTTTGATGATATACCAGTGAATGTTTATATAAATAATGATGAACTTTATGGGGACTTTGAAAAAGTAATAAGTTTAATAGATGCTTATGACCAAGGCCAATCAGACACTGCTAATGATTTTGAATTATTTACTAACTGTATGCTTGTAGTAAATGGGGAATTAATAGATGATGAACAAGCTAAAGACTTAAATGACATAAATTTAATACAATTTTTAAATTCAGATAGTGATGCAAAATATCTTATAAAAGATATACAAGATACTGCACTAGAGAATTATAAAAATAGATTAAATGAAGATATACACCGTTTTAGCTTCGTACCTAATATGGCAGATAAAGAATTTTCCTCAAACGCTTCAGGAATTGCGATGAAGTTTAAACTTATGGGACTTGAAAACTTAGTAGGAGTTAAGGAAAGTAAATTTAAAAAAGGTTTAATGAGAAGAATAGAGTTATTATGTGCTTATACTAAGATGAAAAATAATAGTGATTATTCTTATTTAGCTATTGAGCCAGTCTTTACTAGAAATACTCCTAACAATGAACTTGAACTTTCTCAAATAATGCAAAATTTAACGGGAATATTATCAGAAGAAACAATAATAGGTATGTCGCCTAGAGTTTCAGATATTCAAGCAGAAATAGAGAAAAAAGAAAAAGAAGCTAATAAGCTTTATGAGGATAATTATTCTGAATTAGGTGTTGCAGATGAAGAATAATTTATCTAGTGAAGAGTATTGGCAAAAAAGGGAAGCCTATAAACTCAAAAAAGGCTTAAAAGATTTAAAGAAAATAGAAAAAAAATTAGTTGATGAATATAAAAAAGCTATGAATGAGATAGGCAAAGAAATTAGTAATTTATTTTATAAATATGCTAAAGATAATAACCTATCCTATTCTGATGCAAAAAAATATTTAAACAGTAGCGAATTTAGAGAATTTAAGCATGATTTAAAAACTTATATGAAGCTTATAGAAAAATATGCAGATGATGAACTTTTACTTGAATTAAATACTTTAGCTATGAAAAGTCGTATATCAAGGTTAGAAGAAATGTTTTATCAATGTGGTAAATACATTAATGAAGTATATGAAAGCACTAATAAAAAGCTTCAAATAGCTTACAGTAGCACTATAAAAGATAATTACTATCAAACTATATACGATATACATAAAGCGATAGGAGTAGGTGCGAGTTTTTCATATATTGACAATGATATGATAAAAGAAATATTAGCTTTTCCTTGGAGTGGTAGGCATTATAGTCAAAGGTTGTGGTCCAACAGAACTAAATTAAAAAATGCTATGGTTGAGGAACTTACTCAAATGCTTATACAAGGCAAAGGTGTAAAAGAAGCTTCTAAAGCATTATCTAAGAGGTTAGATGCAGATTTAAAGAATTGTATTAGGCTTATACATACAGAACATTCATATTTTATGAGTGAGTCGACTGCGAAAGCTTATGAAGAATTAGGAGTAGAAAAATACCAATTCCTTGCTACTTTAGACAATAGGACTTCTGAAATATGCCAAAAGTTAGATGGGAAAGTATTTGATTTAAAAGACAGAGTAGTTGGAGTTAATGCTTCGCCTATGCACGTTCACTGTCGCTCTTGTGAAATCCCTTATATAGAGGATAACTATTCAACTAGATTTGCAAGAGATAGCAAAGGTAAAAGAATAGAAGTCCCATCAAGTATGACTTATAAAGAATGGAAAGAAATTTATAAAATAGATTAATTGTGATATTTAATTGTTTAAATTTCAATATTTATACATACTGCATGTGATAATTATATGTTATAATAATATCGAGGTGATTATATGCTAACATATTATTATTTACCATTAGATGCAGATATAGTGGAAATAGAAGTATTAAGGCAATTATATAAATGTTGTAAAGATAAAAGTTTTATTTGCGAATACTCATTAGCTTCATTATCTAACAGTTGTGATAAAAGATTGAATATAACAAAAAGAAAAATAGAAACTATATTAAAAAACTTTGAAGCTAAAGGATGGATAAAACATATAAATAAAGGTGTTGGAAGAAATAAAAGCACTCTTAAAGTAACTTTTAAAGAGAATATTAACAATTAAAATATAGCATTTTCAATGTATTTAAGGACTTATTGTGATATAAGTTCTTTTTTATTGAAAAATATGTGACATTTCTAACAACAATCTAACAACAATCTAACAACAATCTAACAATAATCTAACAAATAAAATGTAGTATTTGCAACGGTTTGAATGATTAATTGTTGCATTTATGTGATATTTATGTGGTATTTATGTGATATTAGCGTGATATTTCTAACAATACTATCAATAAGAATAATAAATAATATATTATATATAGTCTTTTTAGCTTTTACTAAAGTCTTTGGTAGAAGCTTTTTTATTGTCTTTTTACTTGTTATAGACATAAAAGAATAACTCGGAAAACTTAAAGCCTACTATGGCTATAAAATAGGAGGAAATAAAATGGAAAATTTAGAAAACAACGTTGTTAATAATGAAGTACAAGAAAATATAGAGGTAGAAGCTAAAGAAGTTAAGACTTTTACTCAAGATGAACTTAATAAAATAGTTGCAGAAAGATTAGCTAAAGAAAAAAAGAAATTAGAAGCTGAAAGATTAAAACAACAAGAAATGCAAGAAAAGCTTATAGAAGAAGAATCTGAAAAACTTGCTAAAATGACAGAAGCTGAAAAGGTAAAAGCAAAAGCAGAGAAAGAACGTAAAAAGTTTGAAGAAAAAGTTGCTAGATATGAAGCTGAAATGAAAGCATTTGAGCAAGAGAAAATAAAAAATCAAACTATGAAGCTTTTAGGTGAAAAAGGATTACCAGTTGAATTATGCCAATTTATACAATCAAAAACTGCTGATGAAATAATGGAAAATGTAGAAGTGTTTGAAAAGTGTTGGTCAGAAGCTATAGAAAAATCAGTAAACGCTAGATTAAGAACAAGTGGTGAGTTAAAAACTTCAACTACTGCTAAAGCTACTTATACAGTAGACCAACTAAAAAATATGTCAGCAGAAGAAATAAATAAAAACTGGGATAAAATAAAAAATAATTTTAGATAAGAAAGGATAGCTTATAAAAGCTATTATGGTGAAATAATATGGCAGTAACTAACTTTATACCTTCAATTTGGGAAGCAAGATTATTAGCAAAATTCCATGAAAGAAGTATAACAGACTTAATAACTACAGCACCTACAAAGGTAGAAGGAAACAAAGTAATATTTAATAAAGTATCAGATGTAGCTATAAACAAATACACTGGAACTGTAGATTTTAAAGATTTAACAACTTCAAAAGTTGAATTAGCTTTAGATAATAAAAATTATTGGGCATTTAAAGTTGATGATGTAGATGCAGTTCAATCAGCAGGAGATTTAATAGATCCACACGTTGAAGAAGCAGGATATGGATTACAAGAAGCTACTGATAAATTTGTATTAACAGAAGCTTTAGAAACTTCTAATACAGTAACTAAAGAAGATTCTGACAAAGCATATGATTTAATAGTAAAAGCTAATACTGCTTTAAATAAAAATAAAGTGCCTAAGGCTCAAAGATATGCAGTTATAAATGCAGAAGTTTTACAAGATTTACAACTAGATTCAAGATTTACATTACAATATACAATATTAGAAAACGGAATAATAGAAGGTGCTAACATAAACGGTACTCAATTAGTATTCTCTGAAGAATTAAACGGAGGAAAATTTGCTATAGTAGTATTACATAAATCAGCTATAGGATACGCTAAACAATTAGAAGAAACTGAAGCTATGAGATTACAAAACTCTTTTGCTGATGGTATAAGAGGACTTCAAGTTGATGGTGTTAAAACTTTAAGAGAAGAAGCTATAGTAAAATACGTTCAAGAGTAACTGCGAAGTGCTTCAGTTGTCGAAGAAGTGGAAGCCCCACAAAAGAAAACTAGAAAGAAAAGAACTACTAAGAAGGTAGGAGAATAATCTCCTATCTTTTTTATATAGGTGATAATTATGTTAGAAAACATAAAATTAATATTAAATCTTACTGATTATGAGCATGACAACTTAATATTATTATATTTAGCTAAAGTAGAAACTATGGTTGTAGACTATTGCAATGTAAATGAGTTGACTGGGGGACTAGAAAGTTTCATAGAAGATAAAGTTGTATCTATTATGAAGCCTTTAGTAAGTGGAGGGGCTCAAAATACTGGTGAAATTAAGTCTATAAGTAGAGGGGACACTAAAATAGAATATAATGTTGGTGAAGCAGTTGTATCTACTTCAAATAGTGCAACTTTAACTTCATCAGATAAAGAATTTTTAAAGCAGTATAGAAGGGCTAGGTGCTATTAATGACTGATATTGAAATATTAGAAAGCACTTACTTTGATAGATGTACTATTAAGAGAAAAGTTAAAGCTAAAAATGAAAATACTGGTGTAACTGAAACTGTAGAAGAAATAATAGCTGAAAATGTTAAATGTGCTTTATCTAAAAAAGATGTTCCAGTAATGACGTCTGATGGAGTTGGTAAATTAGCTTTTTCACATTTATTATTTTTAAATCCTAATATAGATTTACAAGAAGGTGATACAGTAGAAGTTGCTACAATGGGTAAAATATCTATTTATTTAGCTTCTAAGCCTTTTTATTATTCTTCTCATAGTGAAACTTTATTAAGCTATAAAGAGAGGGTTTAAAATGGAAATTCAAGGATTAGATGAATTTACTAAAACTTTAGAAAATGCTAGTAATAATTTTGATGAAGAAGCTAATAAGAAATTAGATATTATTGCTAGTAAATTAATAGCTAAAGTTAAGCTAAAAACACCAGTTGATAGTGGATTGTTAAGGAGAAGTTGGCAACCTAAAAAGATAAGTAGTCTTGAAAGGTTAGTATTTAATAATGTTAGCTATGGGCAATTTATAGAGTACGGACACCGAACAAGAGGGGGGAAGTCCTTTGTTGACGGAGTTTATATGCTTGAAAAATCAGTAAAAGAAATTGAAACAGAACTTGATAAAGAATTTTCTATAATGATAGATAATCTTTTTAAGTAGAAAGTAGGTTAATATGATAACTTACAAAGATATTTTATATTCTACTACTAAAATTTTATCTGATAATTTTAACTGTGATGTGATAGTTCAAAATCAAGAGGGGACTTTTGAAAACGAATGTTTTTATGTAACTTTGGTACCAGTTACAGTTAAAGCTTCTACTTTAAAGACTAATCAAAAGCAATTAATGTTATCAGTAAAATATTTTGGTGGTAGTAAATTAGATAATTATGATATAGCAGATAAATTAGAAAGTTTATTTGCTAGAAGTTTAAAAGTTAATGATAGAGTTTTAAATATATCTAACGTTGAACCAAACTTTTTAACTGATGAAGTTGGTGATATGTTAGATTTTTTAATTTATATAACTTATTTTGACTTTATAAAACTTAATAATGAAACTTGCGATAATATGCAAGATGTAAACTTAAATATGAAGGGGTGATTGAATGGGATTACCAATAATAGATATAAGCTTTAAGCAATTAGCTAAATCAGCAGTAGTAAGAAGTCAAAGAGGTATAGTAGCTTTAATATTAAAAGATACTGCTAAAACTTCTTTAACGGTATTTGATGAAGGAGATATACCATCTAGCTTAAAAAAAGAAAATCAAGGATTAATAAAAGATGTATTAAAAGGAGCTCCAAACAAAATAGAACTTTATGTATTAGGTACAGAAGGGCAAATATCAGAAGCATTAACATATTTTGAAGGTGTAGAATTTAACTTAATGTGTATGCCTTCGGCTCAAACTTCTGATGTAACTGCTATAAAAGCATTTATAAAGAAAATGAATGATGTTGTTAAATATAAATGTGATGCAATAGTTGCAAATGATAAAGCAGATAGTGAAGCTATAATAAATTATACTGCTAAAAATATAGTAGTAGGTGGCGAAAGTGTAACTGCAGATAATCATACTGCAAGAATAGCTGGACTTATAGAAGGAACTCCATTACATCAATCTATAACTTTTGCTACTTTATCAGATGTTGATGCTATAGAAAATTTAACTAAAGAACAAGCTGATACTCGTATAAACAATGGCGAGTTAATCTTAGTTAGAGAAATGGGAAAAGTGAGAGTTGCAAGAGGTGTAAACTCATTAACTACTTTAACTGATGTAAAGGGTAATGCTTTCCAAAAAATAAAACTAAGAAAAACTTTAAATTTAATACACAATGATTTAAGAAGATTTATAGTTGAAAAATATATAGGTAAAGTTCCTAACAACTATGATAACAAGTGTATCTTAATAACAGAAATAAAGAATTATTTAGATGAATTAGCAACAGAACAGTTAATAGAAAAGGTTAATACAGTTGGTATAGATTTATCAGCACAGAAAAAATGGCTTAAAGATAATACTAACTTAGATGTAAATGCTATGACTGAACAAGAAATAAAAGAAGCTAATACACAAAGTAATGTATTCTTAGCAATATCACTAAAGACTTTAGATGCTATGGAAGATATTATAATAAACGTTGAAATATAAGGGGGTACTGTTATGGCTTTAGATGAAAGAAGAATAATAAACGGTACTCATGGTACTGTTTTTTTAGATGGAGAAGAAGTTTCAGAAGTAAAATCATTTCAAGCTAAATTAGAATTCCAAAAGGAAGAAGTTAAAATGGCTGGTAAAATGGCAACTGGAACTAAATACATGGGTTACAGCGGTAAAGGTTCATTAGCTTTACATAAAGTTAATTCAAGAATGATAAAAGCTATAGGTCAACAAATAAAAGAAGGTAAAGAACCTAGATTTACTATAATAGGTAAATTAGCAGATCCCGACTCTTATGGAGTTGAAAGAATAGCTATAAACAACGTATCATTTGATGATTTAACATTATTTGATTTTGAAGTTGGGGCAGTAGGTCAGACTGAATGTCCTTTTACATTTACAGATTATGACTTTTTAGATTTAATATAATTTTTAGTAAGGCTAGGGTATTACTCTAGTCTTTATTTTTATATACAAAGGAGAATATGGACTATGAGTAATGTAATAGATTTACTTTTAAACGCAGATTTAGAACAAATACAAAGACCTAGTAAAGAGGTTGAAATAAAAAGATTATCCAATATATTTGGAGAAAAATTTACAGTTTTATGTAAGGCTTTAACTTATGACAAGTATAGCGAGATACAAGAAAATTGTATTGATATAACTACTAAAGAGCCTACATTTGACTTACAAAAACTTCAAATAGAGTTAGTTTTTAATGGTGTATTTAATGCACAAGATGGAACAAGATTTTTCTCTAATAAAGAACTTCATAAAAAATTCAAAGTACCACATGGAAAAGAATTAATTAAAAAGCTTTTATTAAGTGGAGAAATAAGTGCATTAGCAGACGCTATAACTGAATTAACTGGATATAAAGGCGATTTAATAGAAGAAGTAAAAAACTAATAAAGACTGATGATAATACTTTCTTAATGTTTTATTTATTTCATAAGAAAAATATCATTAGTCCAAAAGAAAGCTATAATCTATTAAATTCTATGAATAAAGGTGAAAAAGAAATACTTTTAGCTTTTATTAAACAAGAAATAGAAATAGAACAAAAGAAAAACTCCTTAGAGGAGGTGTAATAAATGAGTAGTACAGAAAAAGTATTAAAAGCCAAAATTCAAGCAATAGATAATTTTACTAAGCCTATGCAAAAGGTAATTAGTCAAACTAAAACATTTCAAACTACTGCAAAAGCAGTTAAACCTTTAGTATTGAAAGCTAAAGATATGGCTAGTAAAGTTATATCTAAGGTAAAGGCTCAAGTAGATAAATTTAAGGCTACTAAATTTGGTCAGTTTATCTTAAAAGCTAAGGATATGGCTAGTAAAGTGTTATCTAAAGTAAATGGAACGCTTCGAGCCTTTGCCGGTAAGGTTTGGAGTGCTACTGTATCAGTAAAAGATAAAGCTTCTAGTGTATTATCAAGTATACAAGGGAAACTAAGTGCATTAGCAGTTGGGGCTACAATAACAGTAGGTGCTAAGACTGGATTTAATGAGTTAGCAAATGAGCAAACACAAAAACTTACTATAAATAGAGTAATCCAAAATAGTGGGAAATCTAAAGAAGAAGCTAAGAAATCAACTGATGAATTTTATTCATACTTAGAAGATTATGCAAATAAAACACCGTTTGAAACTTCGGCAGTAACTCAATTCGGTACTAAGGCAGCTATGATGGCAAAAGGGGATATAGACCAAGCTAAAACATTAACAGATATGATGGGAAATGTAAAGGCTTTTGTTGGAGATTTAAGAACTGAAACAGAGGTTGCAGAAGCTTTCTTTAGTGCTAATAATGGTAATATGGAAATGCTTAACAATATGTTAGGTACTCAATATAAAACTTTTGAAGAAGCTAAAGAAGGTATTGCAAAAAATCAAGGTGGCTTAGTAAATGAAATGTCTACTACTCTTGGAGGTTTATTGTCTACAATAAGTGGTAAGGCTAAAAATAGCTTAAAAGGTGTTACTAAGGTATTTGCTGATATGCTAAGTGGTAGTATGAGTGGGATAATAAGCTTTATAGATAGTATATCACCTAAAATGGTTGCTATGGCTGAAGCAGTAAAAGTAGGATTCGAAGCGTTTGCTAAATCTGAACAAGCTAGCCAATACCTAGAAATATTTAAAACTGTATTTGAAGTTGCTTGGAATTTAGTAAAAAGCACTATAGAAGCAGTAAGACCAGTCATAGAAGCTATATTTAACTTTATAGCACAACATTCTACTGAAATATCAACTATAGTTAAGACATTTGGTACAGTGTGGCAGTCAGTATGGAAAACAGTCGGTGTACTTTTACAAGGTGCTTGGAGTATATGTGAGCCTATATTAAGCACATTAGTAAAAGCTTTAGCTAAGGTAAGTGGTGCAGTAGAGCAAATATGTAGTTGGTGGAATAAAATGGTTGAGCTTCTTAAAACTCCTATAAATGCAGTTGTGAATGTAGCTAAAAAAGGTGCTAGTTGGGTAGGAGATAAATTAGGATTATCAGAAGGAAGAAATGCTTTTGGTAGTGGTAGAATTGCAAGAGATGGAACTGTTAGAACGCTTCACGAAGGAGAAAAAATTCTTACAAAACAAGAAGCAAACAGATACGACAAAGGTCAAAATACTAATAGCATAAATGTAGTTGTAAATGGTTTAACAGTAAGAGAAGAAAGCGACATTAATAAAATAGCTTCTCAATTACTTAAGAAAATAAATGAAAGTAAAATAGTTTATGCAGGAGGTTATTAATGGAAATATATTTAGGAACAGATAATGACAAAATAAGATTTCCAGTAGTACCTTCATCTATTGGAGTAAATAGAAGTAATAATATAGATGCTGAATCAGTTATAAAACTTGGAGAAGTGCCTATTTTTAATGGTACATCACTTAAAACTATTGAATTTACTAGCTTTTTCCCTAATCAAGAATATAACTTCTGTGATTATACTGGATTTATGAAACCTTATGAATTTAGTGAGAAAATACAAAAGTGGATGTATGAGGGTAAACCTTTAAGAGTTATTGTTACTGATAGCCCTACTAATATGCAATGCTTAATTCAACAATTTGATACAGTTGAACAAGACGGAACAAGAGATTTATATTTCACATTAAACTTATTAGAATATAGGCCTATTGAAGTGCCTAGTTTAAGCAGTAGTAATACAAGTAGTAATTCAAATAATACTCAAAATACAAGTAGACCTAATGAAGCAAGTAATAATTCAAGTAGTAGCCAAAAAACTCACAAAGTAGTAAAAGGTGATTGCCTTTATGATATAGCTAAAAAATACTATGGTAAAGGTAGTTTATACCCTAAAATTAAAGAAGCTAATACAAGTAAATATCCATCACTTGCTAAAAACAATATAATTCAAGTTAAATGGGAGTTGATAATTCCATGATTAAATTAATATGCCAAAAGGTTAATGGAGAAAAACTCGATATAACTAATTTATTAATTAATGTTACTTGGAGTGGTGATTATAAAAGTTGTGCTAGAAAGCTTGAATTTTCTTTAATTAGTAGCCCTATGGATAAAAATATTCCCAAAGTTGATATACCTATTATGAGCATAATATCTTTTTATGAAGATGATAATGAATTATTTAGGGGCTTTGTATATGAAAGAGAAAAATCTAGTGATAATGCTATGAGTTTTCTATGTTATGACTATTGTGCAAAGCTTAATGATATAAAAGTATCTAAGAATATAAAAAATCAAACTGCTTCTACTATCTATAATAATTTTCTTACTGAATATGGACTTAATAAAGGTGATATAATTCAAGCCAATACTGGTGTAACTAAAGTTTTTTTAGGTGTTACTGCTTATGATATGATAATGACTGCATATACAGAAGAAGCTAAAAATACTGGTAAAAAATATATGTTATATAGTAGAGGTAATAAATTTTATGCTAGTGAAAAAGGTATTGTAAAACTTAAATTATCTTTTGAAGAAGGTAAAAATATATTATCAAGTAGCTTTAAAGAATCTGTATCAAATATGGTTAATAAAGTATTAATCGTAGATGAAAACGGAAATAAAGTATCAGAAGTAAAAAATGAAGAATGGCATAAAGCTTATGGATTGTTTCAAGATATTTATAAACAACAAGAAGGTAAAGACAGTAATGCAGAAGCTAAAGCAATGCTAAAAGACATTGAACAAACTTGTAGCTTAACTGGCTTTGGTGATACAACTTGTATAACTGGCTATGGAGTTCAAGTTAAAGATTCTCATACTGGTCTAGTAGGTTTATTTTATATAGATAGTGATACTCATATTTGGGAAGGTGGAAATTATACTATAGACTTAGAGTTGAACTTTAAAAACATAATGAATGAAGTATCTGTAGGGGAAGATGAAAAAACTGAAACAAATGTTAATTTAGATGGTAGTGCAACTGTAACTGGTGGAAAAGAAGTTAATGCTGAATTTACTGCTTATTATCCAGCTAACAATTCTATGCAAGGTGGTTTGCTTGATGCTATGGGTAATAAATTAAATCCAAATAAATTAACTTGTGCTGCTCCTAAATCTGTACCTTTTAAAACTAAAATTCAAGTAAAAAATACTGGTACTGATAGAGATAATTTAGTTTATACAGTAACAGACCGTGGAGGAGCGATTATAATAGACTCTAACGGTGTTTACCATATAGATTTACTTATGAAAGATAAGAAAAGTGCTTTAGCGTTCGGAAGAAGAAAAGGAAAAGCTTTAATAGGTGTTGAAGTTTCAGAAACTCCTTCTAGTAGCAATGGTGTAAATGAAAAAGCTAATAAAGCTTTATCGTTTTGCAAAAGTAAGCTTGGTACTCCTTATCTATGGGGAGGAACTGGACCAAGATATGACTGTAGTGGCTTAATGATGAAAGCTTATGCTTCTGTTGGTATATCTATACCTAGAACAAGTAAACAACAATCTACTTTTGGAAAATCAGTAAGTAAAAGTAATTTACAAATAGGTGATTTAGTATTCTTTGGAAGTCCAGTCCATCACGTTGGTATGTATTGTGGAAATAATCAATATATACACGCACCTAAAACTAGTGATGTAGTTAAAATAAGTAGCTTGAGTGGTAGAAAAGATTATACTTGTGCAAGGAGGGTTATATAATGAATAATCCTTTTTTAGGTTTATATGAAGTAATGGGAGAAGCAACGAAGGTCGAGCCTTCTTTTTTTATTGCAAAAATTAAAACTCCTTTGCCTAATTTAGAGGTCCAATTAAATGACATTGTACTTGATAAAGATAGTTTACTTATTGATAAATGGCTAAAAGATAGAAATGAAGATTTATTTACTGAATATCAAGGGCATACACATGGTGGAGATACTACTGGGGACGGTAACCACAGACACCAAATAAAATATAATGTTCAAGATAAATTAGAAGTAAATGATAAAGTTATTTTATTGAAAATAAATGATAAATTTATAATCATAAGCAAGGTGGTGAGTATATGAGTTTATTCCCTTTTGTAAGTTATAAAGAGGATATAGTAAAAGACGAAACTTTGCCACTTTATAGGGAAGTCGGAAAAGGACTTAAAATAGTTGAAGGAAATGAAGCTATAAAAATATGGATATATAAAGCACTTCAAACGCCTAGATACCAGTATGAGATATACACTTGGGACTATGGAAGCGAATTGTTAAGTCTTATAGGTAAAGCATATACAAAAGGATTAACACAATCAGAAGCTTCTAGATATATAAAAGAAGCACTTCTTATTAATCCTTATATACTTGATGTAAATGTAATATCTACAAGCTTTGACGGTGATATTTTAAGTGCTAATGTAAGAGTAAAGACAATTTACGATGGTGAGGTGATAGTAAATGTCTAAAACATATGAAGAAATAAAACAAAGAGTATTAAATAACACTGATATAAATGTAGATAAGAGGGAAGGATCATTTTTAAATAATATGGCTTCTCCTTTATCTTATGAACTAGCTAAATTCTATATAGAACAACAAGATTTAGTAAATATGGCTTTTGTAAAAAATGGATATTTTAATTACTTAGACATTAAGTGCGAAGAGTATGGAATATCTAGGAAACAAGGAACTAAATCAGTAGGGGAAGTTATATTTACTGGTGAAAATGGAACTTTAATATCTAATGGCACTATGTTAGTTGTTGATGATTTATATTTTGTTGTTTTAAATGATGCTACTATAGCTGAAAATCAAGCAGAATTAGTTGTAGAAGCCTTAGAAGTAGGAAAGCAATATAATTTATCAACTAATACAAAATTAACTGCTACAGAGCCTATAAATGGCGTAAATGACATATATGTTAAATCTAATTTTGAAAATGGAACAGATGTAGAAAGTGATGAAGATTTAAGAGATAGATTTTTTACAACTATAAAGAAATCTTATACAAGTGGAAATGTTTCGCACTATGAATTATGGACTTTGGAAGTTGATGGAGTAGGTGCTTGTAAAGTATATCCCTTAAAAAATGGAAATGGCACAGTTGAAGTTGTGATAACTAATGCTGATATGCTAGGAGCATCTAGTGAACTAATAGAAAAAGTAAAAGCTAATATTGAAGAAAAAAGACCAATAGGTGCTAATGTAACTGTTGTAAGTGCTACTGAAAAAACTATAAATGTAAGTGCTACTGTAAGACTTTTAGAGGGATGTTCTCAAGACGAAGTTGAAACATTATTTAAAGATAAATTAACTAAATATCTAAAAGAAATAGCTTTTAAAGATACTTATGTATCTACTGCTAGACTAGGGAATTTACTTCTTGATATTACTGGGGTATTTGATTATTCAGATTTTAAAGTTAATGGTGCTATGAATAATGTTAATCTGCTAGATACAGACATTCCTAAGGTTGGTACAATATCTTTTTCTTATACAGAGGTGGTATAATATGAATTTAATAGATATGTTGCCAACTTTTTATCATAATAGCGATTTTGTAAAATCATATATGTCTAGTCAAAGTGTAGAACATAATTTTATAAAAGAAAGTATAGATGATTTAGTTAATAATTTATACGTTGACACTGCGACTTGGGGACTTGATTATTTTGAAGAAGAGTTAGGGCTTAAAACTGATAAATCTAAGACTTATGAAGAAAGAAGAGAACGTATAAAAGCTAAAAAAATAGGTAATGGAACAACTACTATAAAAATGATAAAAGATACTGCTTTAGCTTTTGACTGTGGAGAAGTTGAAATAACTGAAATGTATAATGATTATGCTTTTAAACTTAAGTTTGTAAGTGAAAAAGGTAGACCTAAGAATTTAGATGATTTTAAAAATGCTATAGATGAAATTAAACCAGCGCACTTAGCTTATATTCTAGAATTTATATTTAATACTCATCAACAACTTAAACCTAAAACGCATCAAGAATTAAGCCAATTTACACATCAAGAAATTAGAGAGGTGGTTGAATAATGCCTAACTATACAAATAATTTACAACTTGAAAAACCTTTACTAAATGAAAATTATGATATAGAAATTCATAACAGAAACATGGATAAAATAGACACTGCTATACAAGAAGTAAAAGGTAAAGTAGATGGATTAGAATTAACTGCTGAAAGAGTAAGCATTGCAGATTCTGCTAATAAGTTTGAAGCTACTAATGTAGAAGGTGCTCTTTTGGAGAACAAAACAAGTATTTTAAATTTACAAAAAGAACTAGGAACAAATAAATCTATTTTAGAAGCTAATATAAATGCAATAAGAGAGGTGTTGTAAATGGCAACTCTTAAACAATTAGTTAATGAAACTACGAAAATAAAAAATGAATTAATTACTTGTCATTCTAATTTGAAAGGTAACCTTATAGAAAAAGGCGTTGAATGTAGTAATACAGATAAGTTATTAAGCTTAGCCAATAAGGTTGGAGAAATAGAACTAGGTAAGAAATGGGCAAGTGGAATTTCGGTGGTAAGTTCTAGCAAAATAAGTGTTAGAGGGTTAAACTTTAAACCTAGATTTATATACGGTTATCAAACTGGCGTTGACTATTATGATAAGCGTTCTATTGTGTATTGTTCTTCTCCGGTAATTGATATTTGTGCCGAGTATTCTAATTATTTCGAAGATTACGGAAGAAGCGTTATTTATAATGATGGTTTTGATTTATGGGTTGCAAACGCTAGGGAAGGTGCTAATATTAATTGGCAAGTTTATGAGTAGAGGTGATAAGCTATGAAGCAAATAGGAACTAAAATATATTATTGTTTGCTAACAGGAAACGTAATAAAAATCATAGGTGATTGTCAAGGATATGTAAGAGAAACAACTTTTGATGAAGATTATGAAATATATTCAGAGTTAAAAGAAAGAGAAAAATCTAGCATAGGATTATTAACTTTTAATTATGGTGAATATCCTAAATTATCTCAAGGTAGTACGGGGGTTATGGTTAATCTTGAAACTAAAGAGTTAATATTTAGCTATGAAGAGTTACCAACTCCACCACAAGAGCCTACTGAAATTGAATTAATTAAAATAGAGCAAGAACAACAAAATGAAGAGATATTAGTAAATATGTTAGCTAATACAGAAATGTTTGAAATGATTTTAAGTATGATGCCTACGTCATTATCAATAGATGAAAAAAATAATAAAAATAGTGGAGGTAGTTCAATGATTGAAGTTTATTGTACACTTATAATAAAAGGAGTTAAAGCTATAGAAGATGTGCCTTTGGTAATAAGAGAACGAGTAATAGAAAGATTAAAACAGTTAGAAGTACCAGTTAAGTAGAACTTTTAGAAGTTCTTTTTTTATGGCTAGATTAAATTCTAGCCTTTTTATTTTCCAAAAGGTGGTGACTTTATGAATAAAGAGTATAAAATAAAGCTAGACTTAAATAAAAAACTTTATAATAAAAAAATGGCATTTAATCAGTTTGATGAAAATGTTAATGATTTTTATATTGAAGTAACTAAAAATAACGAAGTAGTAAAAGATTTAGATAAATCAATAATTACTTTAGTTGCAATTAAACCTAATAATGCAGTTGATGCTCAATTCATAGAAGTTAAAGAAGGGCAAATATATGCCGATTTAAAGCCTTCTATGTGCGACTTAGTAGGAAATTATCAAGCTAAAGCTATGATAGTCTTAGAAGGGGAAATAGTAACCACAGACACTATAAACTATTCAGTAAGTGAAGATAAAATAATATCTAGGCTTAATGATAATGTTGTAAGTGATGAAAGATTTTCTCTTTTTACAGATGCTTTATCAAGATTATCTACTATAGAAATATCAGAAGAGCAAAGAGTGATAAATGAAGCTGAAAGAATATTATCAGAAGAAAATAGAAAAATAGAAGAAACTAAAAGGGTAGAAGCTGAACTTATTAGACAACACGAGGAAGCAGATAGAGCTAAGTATGACGCTACAAGAGAAAGTAACGAGAATATAAGAAAACAAAATGAAAGCACAAGATTAGCTAATGAAACTAACAGAATAGATGAAGAAGCTAAGAGAGTTGAGGAAGAAGCTAAGAGAGTAGAAGCTGAACAACTTAGAAAAGATAATTATAACTTTATGACAGAAGATGAAGAACGTAGAAGATTAGAAGCTAATGCCCATAAAGAAGCAGAAAAATTAAGAGCTCAAGCAGAATATACTAGAGTTAATGAAGAAGCAAAAAGAAGAACTACAGAACAAGCTAGAGTATCAGCAGAATATACTAGAGTTAATAATGAGAATACTAGAGAAACTAATGAAACAACTAGACAAACTAATGAAACTCACAGAATAGAAGCAGAAACTCAAAGGCAAAATAGATATAACTCTTTTATATTAGATGCAGAAGCTAATGCTAGTAACTTTGAAAACTATACCAATACTGCAAAGGTAAAAGAAGAAGAAAGAAAATCTAATGAATTAGATAGAAAATCTCAAGAAGATAGAAGAGTATCTAATGAAGTAGAAAGAATATCTAATGAAAACACTAGAAAAGCTAATGAAAAAGCTAGAGAAAAAAATGAAACTTCTAGGCAATATGTATTTGAAAATAAAGTAAATGAAGTTGATAAAAAGATAATTGAAATAAATGCAACTAAAGATAATTTTGTATCTAGTATAAATACTAAAGTCGATACTAAAATATCTGAATTAAATACTACTAAAGATAATTTTGTATCTAGTGTTAATACTAAAGTTGATAATAAAATATCTGAATTAGATAATGCTAAATCTGATATGACTACTACTGTATCAAATAAAGTAAATGAAGTAGAAACTAGATTTAACGCTTTAACTTCAAGTCAACAACAAGATGCAGAAGTTATAGATGCTCGTGATGGAGAAACTTCTCTTAAAGCTAGACTTGATAGAGATATAGAAAAAGCTAAACAAGTTTACGTAAACGTAGAAGGAAGTTGTATATCTACTGATAGTTCAAGTGGTTATTTAAAAGACGTAGAAATTAAAGGTAATACTATACAAAGTGCTTCAAATCTTGCAGATATACGTTCAGTAGGTGATAAGGTAGAAGGCCAAGAACTGTATGAAATACCTGTTTTATCTGTTGGGAAGAATTTATTTGATGGAAATAAGTTTACTCCAAGAGAAGCTATTAATCAATACAGTTATATTGATGGTATATTAACTATGAGTTGCGACGGTCAGGCATATAGAAGGGTTGATTATATATTACCTAATACATTAGTTCATGGCAAAAGATACATCCTTACTGCGAATGTCAAAGCATTAGAGTACTCAAGTGGTTATACTCCAGGACAAAACTTCGGATATGGGTATTATAATGGTGGTAGTGCAGATTACTATGGTTCTTTCGACGCTTCAAGTAATACAGCAAAGTTAGAGTTCGTATATAATGAACAAGGAGAGAATGTTATAGGTTTTCATAACGAAGTGAAAGAGGGACTAACTAAACTACAATGGTCTAACATCCAATTGGAAGAAGGTACAGTAGCAACTCAATACGAGCCATATCAAGAAGATAAATTAACTATTTTATCACCTGTACAATTAGAAAAAGGCGATATACTAAAAGAAGTTGATGGTGTATGGGGGGTAGATAAGAATATAGTTGATACAATAATCACAGGTAATGAGAGTAATACAAGTTTATTTACTTGCAATGATGGTGTTAAGAAATATTTTGGTTTTGTTAAGCCTGGTAATATTTATAATATCAAAAATGGTATTCAATACTATCATATTACGAATAAATTAAAAAATGGAAACGCTTATAATGGCGAAGATAATGTTTTTTGGTTGTTCTTTGATGGCTCAAATACACAGTTACGAATAAGATTAGATGATTCGTACACTACAAAAGAACAATATATGGAGTGGTTAAAGAGTAACAATATATTAGTTAAGTACATCACTACTCAACCACAATTCATACCTTTACCACACGACCAACAAATAAAACTACGTACATTCGCTAATAAAACTAACATTTCATTCCTTACAGAAATAGAAGGAACGATAAAAGCACAAGTACCAAAGAGTTTAGGTTCAAGTATTAATACACATACTGAACAAATCAATAACTTAAATAAAGAGTTAGATAGAGTTAAGAAACTTGAAGAAAGTACAGTATCTACTGTTACTACTGAAAGTGATTTTACTACTGTTGAAGCAACGTCAAATGGATATTTTGAGGATGTGAAATTAGAAGGTAAGACGTTAGTAGTTAATGCAAATAATGAAGTTGTAGAACCAGGAACAGAAGGAGCTACACTTAAATCTGTAGGTGATGGAGTAGATGAAATAGTAGTTTCAAGTGTTAATTCAGATAATACCAAAGCAGATAAAAAACGTCTTTTATACTACAACGAAGAAACTCAATCTTGGGAAAAACCTATATTACGTCAATGGGATAGCATTGAGAAACACGCTGATGGTAAGTATTATTACCATGTTAGAAGTATAGAAGAAGAATATACAGAAGGAGATGAAACTGTAACTGATTATATAACTGATATGACTAAAACAGTTAAAAAAAATTCCTCTGAAAAAGTATATGAATGTACTAACATAGATTTAATAACATATGCAAATGAAACTAACTATATAATTGAGTGTGGTGCAATAGCACCTAAATCTACTTTTGAAATACATTGTAATATAAGTAATGTTGTTAGTATGTTACAAAGAAAAGCGTCTATATCTGAAAGTAATTTACTTACTTCAAATGGTGGTGGTAATGGCGATCACACTCATTCTAATTTAAGTATATTAAATAATATAACTCAAACTAAAGTAAATGAATGGAATAGTAAAGCAGATTCTACTCACAGTCATAGCGAATATGCTAACTATAGTCATACTCATAATGCAAGTGAAATAGAAGGTTTGGAAAATGTAGATATAGATTTATCTGATTATTACACTAAGTCTGAAACTTACAATAAAACTGAAATAGATAGTAAAATATCTAATATGGGTACTGGTGGAAGTGTAGACTTAAGTAACTATTACACTAAATCTGAAACTGATGAAGCTATGAATGATAAAGCTAATAAAATACATACTCATAACGAGTATTTAACAGAATTGCCTACTCATGAGCATAGTGAATATTTAAAAGAATTGCCTACTCATGAACACGAGCAATACTTAACAGAACATCAAGATATTTCCCATAAAGCAGATAAATCAGATATTTATACTAAATTTGAAACTGATAATAAAATATCAGAAGAAATTGCAAAAGCACAACTAGGTGGAAGTGGAGAAGTTGACTTGTCAGCTTATGCTACTAAAAATTACGTAAATGAAGAAATTGCTAAAATAGAAGTAGGGGATAAACATACACATTCTAATTTAAGTGTATTGAACAATATAACTCAAGCTAAAATAAAAGAATGGGATGGTAAGGCAGATGCTTCTCATACACATACTGAATACGCTTCATCTAGTCATACTCACAATTATGCAGATGCATCACACACTCATAGCGAGTATGCTGCATCTAATCACACACATGATTATGCAAGTACATCGCACACTCACTCTGATTACGCTAATAAAGCACATACTCATAGTACAAGTGATATAAGTAATTTAAGCAGTTATGTTTCTAGTTTGATTACTGATGATGTTTATATAAACTCATTAAAAAGCACTATTGATACACTTTCTTCTGAACTTGCAAAGGTAAAGAAAGATATTGAAGCGTTAAAAAATAACTCTGGTAGTTCTAACATTCCTGTAACAGGCATTAACTGTTCTGAATGGGAAGTTAATTTACAAGTTGGACAAACAAGACAAATAATTGCAAGTGTTATTCCTTCAAGCGCCACAAACAAGTTGATACATTGGTACTCTGATAATACTCTTGCTGTTGATGTTAGTTCAAATGGTTTAATAACGGCAAAAGGTGTTGGTTATTCAAAGGTTACTGCTACAACAGATGATGGTGGACACAAATATGATATTCGTGTTACTGTAACTGCAAGTAGTGGTGGAGGAAGTGGAAGTACAACTACCTCTGGAATAAAAGTAGCACCTGAAAGTGTTTCAATAGAACGTGGTAAAACTGTTGACGTAACAATATCATTTGGAAGTGATGTTATAAACAAAAATATTGAGTGTATGAGTAGTAGTGGAGCTATTGCTAGTGTATCTGATTTAGGAAGTCATAGATACAGAATAACAGGAGTAGGTCAAGGACAAACTTCAATAAGATTTAGAACTTCTGATGGGAGATTTGAGGTTTCTTGTTCTGTAACAGTTACTGTACCCTCAAGTGGTGGTGGAGGTGAAATGACTTCAAATGAGTACGAAGAGTCTTGTAAAAGTGAATATATACTTGACAAAATGTACCCAATGGGTCAAGCACACGAAGCTATTCCTTCTGGACTAATCACAGATACGTGGAAACACAATAGTAGATGGGAAAATCAATATAGACCTACTGCTATGGCTCACAGTTGTGGGCAAAGTGGATGTCCAGGAACAGGTGCATTTCAAGCATTAGGGTGTTGGTCAAACATATATAGAGTTGAAGGAACACCTTTTACTCAAAATACTGCCGTTGAGATGAAGGATATAAAAGTTTATGGTTGGTATAATGGAGCTTGGGAATTAGTTCAACATTTACCTGTTCCTAACGGTAATTTCTATCCCGAAAGTTTTGGTGGAGATGTTAATAAGTATTTTGCAGATAGCGTTAAACAAACTTCTACATCAAAAACTATAATACTTAGAGAAAAGAATAAAATTGACGCTATGAATTGGAATACAGGACAGCTTCAAACAGAAAACTGTATGTATCATCCATTCTCTAATGTTAAGAATTTTGATACAAAGTACGAGTATATTTACACTTGTATAGATTTGAGAAAGGTTAAGTGGGATGAAAATGGAGTAGATGACAGAGATAATACACATTATTGCTCAAATTGTGGTGGTGATTGGTGGTTAGCAGAGGGCTTAATGTTCCATGATAGTTGGCAACATAACAAGGGTGTATGTCAGCCTAAATTTATTGAAATTACAAACGAATGGCGAAGATTCTCGATGACAACAGTTCCACAAGGTTGGTCGCATGGTTTCCCTGTATAGGGTTACATATAATTCTATGGCTAGATTAATTTCTAGCCTTATTTTTTTATAAAAGGGGTGTATTGAATGGAACAAATGATAAGTAATTTAGGTTTTCCTATTGCTTGTGTAGTAGGCTTAGCTTATTACTTTGTACAAAAAGATAAATCCTCTAGGGAAGATATAAATAAAATCATAGACAATTTAAGAGAAGATAATAAACTAGACAGGGAACTATATAGAGATACAATAGATAAATTTGATAGTAAATTAGATAAGTTTGCTATAGCTTTAGAAAGTAATAATAACAGACTTGAGTCTATAGAAGATGATGTGAGAAGTATAAAAGAAAGGGTAGGTGTATAGATATGAAAATATTAATATCAGCAGGCCATACTCTTACTGGTAAGGGTACTGGTGCAGTAGGTTTTATAAATGAAAGTCAAGAAAATAGAGTATTAGCTAAATTTATAACTAAATATCTTGAAAAGTTAGGTCATGAAGTAGATTATCATGAAGTAAATAGTGGAAGTGATTATATAAATCAACAAACTAAAAAAGCTAATTCTAAAAGTTATGATCTAGTAGTACAAATACACTTTAATAGTTCAGATAATGCATCTGCTAATGGTACAGAAGTAATATACAGAAGTTCTAAAGGGAAAGTATTTGCTCAAAGAGTTCAAAATAAACTTAAAACTGAATTTAAAGATAGAAAAATTAAGCATGATATAAATGACTTAAAACGTGATTTAGGTTGGTTAAGATTAACTAAGCCCCCTGCAATATTAATAGAAACTTGCTTTGTATCTAATAAAAGTGATACTGATAAATATACATCTAACAGGGAAAAGATAGCTAAATTAATAGCAGAAGGTATAGCAAATCAAACTATTGCTGAAAATAACACTTCTAACACTTCATCTACTGATAAAAAACTATATGCGGTTTGTGTAACTGCTTGTGAGTACAATTCAGCTAAGAAAATGCAACAAGAACTAATAAATAAAGGCTATAAAGATACATATTTAATTCCTAGATAGTTTATTTTGTTGGTAAAATATGGTATAATATAATAAAAACTAATGATAGTTTTTTAAAAATAATATTACACAAAGTAAGAATATATTATCTTTATTTTAATCTTGTATTTTTTATGTTTTTTATTTTTAAAGTTTTGTAATTGTTTTGTAATTTTAGTTAGAAAAAAGCTATTGTCTTGTTGCGATAGCTTTTTTTACTTGCTACAATATAAGTATATCCAACTTTAATTTATGACGCTCGAGTTGTAGAGTATAAATTTAACAGTTAATCGGCTAAAGATTTCAATATCAACAAACAATCATATAAGTTCAGTAAAAGGGGAAGCTTTAGG
>ERZ772886.1006-NODE-1006-length-26581-cov-5.722084_pt1 | contig 26581 bp, 18 predicted proteins | sample MGYA00512128_ERZ772886 | MGnify/ENA primary metagenome ERZ772886 (study PRJEB29015, sample SAMEA2737698) | human gut metagenome | biome: human gut; feature: human-associated habitat; material: faeces | place: China | collected 2012 ... | reverse complement strand
CCCGAAGGTTTCCAAAGGGCGACCGCAAACTTCGTTTGTTTTCATGCCCTTTGGTGCGCCCACAGGCGCATTCCCCTGCTCCAAACTTACACAATAAACAAAAAAGTCAGCACCAAAAACGCCCCTGCCTAACATAAGCAGGGGCGTTTTCATCATCACACCTTACGCCCAACAGCTTCGGCAATCTTCCGAATATCTGCCATCACGTCCACAAACGCGGCGGGCGTAATCGACTGCGCACCGTCGCACAAAGCGTGCGCCGGGTCGTTGTGCACCTCAATCATCACGCCGTCCGCGCCAACCGCAATCGCCGCGCGCGCAATCGGCTGCACCATCCAGCTCTTGCCGGTCGAGTGGCTCGGATCGACAATCACCGGCAGATGGCTCAGCTTCTTCACCGCGCAGATGGCGGACAGGTCGAGTGTGTTGCGCGTGTACGTCTCGAACGTGCGGATGCCGCGCTCGCACAGAATCACCTGCTCATTGCCGCCCGCCATGATGTACTCCGCGCTCATCAGCCACTCCTCGATGGTGGCGGACAGTCCGCGCTTGAGCAGAATCGGCTTGCGAATTTTCCCCAATTGTTTCAGCAGGTCAAAATTCTGCATGTTGCGCGCGCCGACCTGAATGCAGTCCACCTTGTCCACGAAGGTGTCAATGTCGTAAGGGGACATCAGCTCGGTCACGATGGGCAGCCCGGTCTGCTCGCGCGCGTGGCAGAGCATGTCCAGCCCCTCGTATGCCAGCCCTTGGAAGGAGTACGGGGACGTGCGCGGCTTGAACGCACCACCGCGCAGCACCGTCGCGCCCGCGTCCTTCACCGCCTGCGCCACGGTGGTAATCTGCTCGTTGCTCTCCACGGAGCAGGGGCCAGCCATAATCGCCAGTTTCTTGCCGCCGACAACCGTGTTCCCGATTTTAATTTCGCTCGGCGCGGGATGGAACGCGCGGTTTGCCTTCTTGAACGGCTCGGCGACCTTCATGATGCGCTCGACGCAGTGGAAGGATTCCAGCTGGTCGGGGTCAATGCGGCTCGTGTCGCCAGTCAGACCGAGGATGGTCATCTCCGTGCCGACAATCGGGCTGACGGATACGCCGCGCGCAACCACGGCATTGGTAACGGTGTCGATTTCCTGCTGGGTCGTGCCCTGCTTCAAGACGATAATCATGGTGTTCAACCTCCTGCGTCAATCATTATTCGCTCAAATGGACGAAAAAAAGCACGGAAGCCCGCAAAAGAGCTTCCGCGCCTGATGTTTTCCTCAATCGCTGCGGCTGCTGCTTCACGGTACGTCAATTTGCCCGGCGAAAAACGCCGGGAACGTAAACGGAAACAGCACAGACAGCATCATGGAGAAAATTCCTCCGTCCGGCGGCATTATTGCCGCGTATTCGGATTTATTATAGTCCGCTCATCCTGCGCTTGTCAAGGGCAGGATTGTACATTTGCTGTTTTTCGGGCAAAAAATTTGCCGAAGCTAACCTATATCGAATGGCATTCATCCATACTCGGACACGCACAGCTATCCTTCAGAAAAATTTCGGGAAAATCGTGTAATCCTCTTGACAATCAACCGATTTGGGCATTATAATAGCCATAATGACAATTGTGCCATTTGGTTGAAGGAGGATGAAGGGCATGGAGTCTTACCTGTTCGCAGACGTAGAGGCTGCGGCGGATACTATGGTGGTGGAAGGATACCACAAGCCGGGCAGCTTGACCCGCTCCAGCGGTGCGTGGATTCACGCAGCAGGCACGGCGATGTTTGAGGCAGGGAGACGCCCCATTAAGCCGCATGACCAGTGGATTTGGTTCGCGGTGGAGGCGGGTGAAGCGACGCTGGTTTGGCAGGGGCATGAGCTGACGCTGAAACAGCAGGAAACGTGCTTCCTGCCCGCCGGCAACCGCGATGCCGCCCTGCAGATTGACGAGAGCGTCCGCTGCGTATGGATTGCGCTGGAAGGCCCGCTTGCGCCGATGGTCGTACGCAAGATGGGCGCGCTGCTGCATATGCCGCTGAAACAGGGGGCGCTGCCGAGCCAGATGTACTTGGCGAAGCAGATTGTGCAGGTCATCGTCCGCCACACGGACACCAGCGACGCGACATATCAGCTGCAGCACCTGATGTACGGGATGCTGGCAAGCCACTGGGGTCAGCCGGTCGCCATGGACGCGATGCTTTCGCACGAGATTGCGAAGGTCGTGGACACCCTGCGCGCGAATCAGTACAAGGACAACTTCTCTCTGGCGGAAATGGCGGCAATTTCCCGTATGCCGATGGAAACGTTCCGCAAGCGCTTTGTGAGCGAAGTGGGCATGCCGCCGCTGTCGTATGTGCTGCACTGCAAGATGGAGCGCGCGAAGGAGCTGCTGCGCGAGGAAGGGCATACGGTTCGTCAGGCGGGCATCGAAGTCGGGATGCAAGACCCGTACCACTTCTCCAAGCAGTTCAAGAACATCGTCGGCATCAGCCCGTCGGCGTTCATGAAGCAGGCCGCCAAGCCGGATGCGACCATCCGCGGCAGCAGCAAAGTAGAAAAGAAGTAAGCAATGGCGCGACTGTCAGGGGATAAACCTGGCAGCCGCCTTTTTTTTCTTCCACATAACCGCCACATTTACCGCACGGGATTCGGGCAGCATTGGATCTTGTGTTGTTATGCACACTCGTCCGCCCCTCTACGGTCTACTATGTGATTTCTGTTCGTCGGTTCGGGAGTTTGCACGCTGGCATCCGGCTTCCTTCAGACTCCGCCTCTCGATGGACACCCTTGCCTTCGGCTAAGCCGGGCGCACCATAACGGCCGTTGCAGGATTCATCTTCTGCAACGGCCTTAAAAACGCTATGAAATGGGATTATTCCGCTGTCGGTATCAGGCGAATCAGCGCGGTGGGAATTTCTGCATCGGTGAAATTCAGCGTGAACACTGCGTTTTCGCCTTCCACGATGTAGGGCAGATCAATTTCCGTATCGTCGGCATTCAGCAGCGCCAAGGTAACGCCGTTCAGCAGCTCGGCGGGCATCGTGATTTTTACCTCGCCTTTCGGCCGGGTGAGCTTGCCGGAAACTTCAAAGCAGACGCTCAGCAGCGTATTGCCGTTCGCAGTTTCACCCATGCGCAGCACCAGCTCGCCATAGGGCAGATGCTCGCCCTCCGCCGTCACTTCTTCAACCAGCGCCAGATGTGTGCCATCGCTCACATTGCCGCATACGGGGCAGAGCGTGCGCGTCGCTTCATCCTGCTTGAATTCGACGATGGCGCATTCGGTCTTGCTGACGTGCTTGCAATCCTTGCGCTTGCAGGTCGCGCTGTGCGTGCCGTCGCCGTTACTCGTCCATTCGCCATACCAGTGCAGCAGCGTCTTCGTCTGGTGATCCTTATAGCTGTCATTGCATTTTTTGCAGGTGTGCAGCGTGTAGCCGCCCTTTTCGCAGGTAGGCTTGACGACCTTTTCGGTATAATCGTGCCCGGGGGCGGGGATTTCCACCTTGGTGGTGTAATCGCAGCCCTCACGCTGGCAGGCGTCATATTCATTCCAGCCAGTCTCGGTGCAGGTGGGTGCCTTGGCGTCGTGATGCACCAGGTCGTGTTTCAGCGCAAGCAGCTCCACCTTAGTGGTGTAATCGCAGCGGGAGCAGGTATCGTATTCCTCCCAGCCGGTCTCGGTGCAGGTGGGCGCCTTGGCGTCGTGATGCACCAGCTTGTGTTTCAGCGCAGGGAGCTCCACCTTGGTGGTGTAAGTGCAGCCCTCACGCTGGCAGGCGTCATATTCATCCCAGCCAATTTCGGTGCAGGTGGGCGCCTTTGCGTCGTGGTGCACCAGGTCGTGGTTGTTCGGGTCAGGTCCATTATATGGGTCTACATAAGTATCCGTTCCCTTGTGGTAGCAGTAGTCGCAGTTTGTGTAGTACACGGCCGGAGCAACGCAGGTGGCTGCGGACTTAAGGCACACGCTAACGGCGCCCTGAACGAACCAATGTGCGCCCATCTTAGTTTTCGCTTCGTGGCAGACGGTGCAGCTAAGCCAGTGGTTTTTGTCGTCCGAATGCCAGTTCTGCCCCGCAGGGAATGCATGTGCGCTGTAGTACTGCCCGCCGCAGGTGCTGCATGTTCCCAGCGTAATGCAGGTCGCGCTGCTGTCGCCGGAGCAGCTTGCGGTGTCGACCGCATCGCAGCCGTCACGCTGGCAGTGGCGGATATGCTCACTGTTGTTACCCCTGGATTGCCATGCGCCCCAGTCGTGCGGCCCGTATTCACCGTAGGACATAAGACAAGAAGTACATACCGCAACTTTCGTGCAAGTGGCTTTGTACTGGGGTGTATCTACGCTCCAATGATTCTCTGTAAACTCATCGTAGCAGCGGTAACAGTACAGCGTATGGTAATCTTTTTCTCTTTTGCGTATTTCAAAGGTATTCCCTTCGCAATAGTCGCCGTTCAACCTGATATGCGCAGCCATCGCCGTGGTTGCTACAAAGAGCAGCGCAATCGCCAGGAGACATGTAACCAACCATTTTTTCATGTTTTTCTCCTCCTCAAATTTTTAAAAACGCTATGAAATGGAAATAAGATTATTCCGCTGTCGGTATCAGGCGAATCAGCGCGGTGGGAATCTCTGCATCGGTGAAATCCAGCGTGAACACTGCGTTTTCACCTTCCACGATGTAGGGCAGATCAATTTCCGTATCGTCGGCATTCAGCAGCGCCAAGGTAACGCCGTTCAGCAGCTCGGCGGGCATCGTGATTTTTACCTCGCCTTTCGGCCGGGTGAGCTTGCCGGAAACTTCAAAGCAGACGCTCAGCAGCGTATTGCCGTTCGCAGTTTCACCCATGCGCAGCACCAGCTCGCCATAGGGCAGATGCTCGCCCTCCGCCGTCACTTCTTCAACCAGCGCCAGATGTGTGCCATCGCTCACATTGCCGCATACGGGGCAGAGCGTGCGCGTCGCTTCATCCTGCTTGAATTCGACGATGGCGCATTCGGTCTTGCTGACGTGCTTGCAATCCTTGCGCTTGCAGGTCGCGCTGTGCGTGCCGTCGCCGTTACTCGTCCATTCGCCATACCAGTGCAGCAGCGTCTTCGTCTGGTGATCCTTATAGCTGTCATTGCATTTTTTGCAGGTGTGCAGCGTGTAGCCGCCCTTTTCGCAGGTAGGCTTGACGACCTTTTCGGTATAATCGTGCCCGGGGGCGGGGATTTCCACCTTGGTGGTGTAATCGCAGCCCTCACGCTGGCAGGCGTCATATTCATTCCAGCCAGTCTCGGTGCAGGTGGGTGCCTTGGCGTCGTGATGCACCAGGTCGTGTTTCAGCGCAAGCAGCTCCACCTTAGTGGTGTAATCGCAGCGGGAGCAGGTATCGTATTCCTCCCAGCCGGTCTCGGTGCAGGTGGGCGCCTTGGCGTCGTGATGCACCAGCTTGTGTTTCAGCGCAGGGAGCTCCACCTTGGTGGTGTAAGTGCAGCCCTCACGCTGGCAGGCGTCATATTCATCCCAGCCAATTTCGGTGCAGGTGGGCGCCTTTGCGTCGTGGTGCACCAGGTCGTGGTTGTTCGGGTCAGGTCGTTCCCATGTGGATAGATAAGTATCCGTTCCCTTGTGGTAGCAGTAAGCGCAGTTCGTGTAGTACACGGGCGGAGAAACGCAGGTGGCTGCGGACTTAAGGCACGAGCTAACGGTGCCCTGAACGAAATAATGTGCGCCCACCTGAGTTTTCGCTTTGCGGCAGACGGTGCAGCTAAGCCAGTGGTTTTCGGCATCCGAATCCCAGTTCGGAGGCGCAAGGAAGGCATGTGCGCCGTAGTACCGCCCGCCGCAGGTAGTGCAGATTCCCAGCTCAATGCAGGTCGCCCTGCTGTCGCCGGAGCAGCCTACGGTTTCCACCGCATCGCAGCCGTCACGCTGGCAGGTGCGGAAATGCTCACTGTTGTTTCCCCTGGATTGCCATGCGCCCCAGTCGTGACCGAGTTTGCCGTATTGAGTGCCGCACCGGGTGCAGGTTTTGCCCGTGGTGCAGGTCGGCGTTTCGGTGCCGCCAGAGTGAAGGCTGATTGGATTGCCCTTAAATAGGGCATATGAACCGTTACCGCAGTGTGAACATATGTAAATTACATAATGATAATCGTCGTTGAATCGCTCGAATCTTGTAATCTCATGATCTGCCGTCGTGTTGCAGAAACGGCATTTGTCGCGGATGGTTTCCGCCTTCGCTTCCGGCGCCATTCCCGGCAGCAGGTACAGCAGCAGCGCCGCAGCCAGCAATATGGCAAAACTCTTCTTCTTCATCTTCGTCGCCTCCTTAAAGTTAGGGTAACACCGCACAAATGAGGTGGTCGGCTGGCAAATGGATTTTTCGTCAGGTTTACTGGCGGTAAATCGAGAAATTTGCATGCCACCGATGGCGGAAAAGACATCGCCCGACGCGCCGCCGAGTTGTGCGGTGCTGCCTTTATGATGGATTTACTGTGCCAGTTCAACCAGCGTGTCAAACGCGGGCTTCGGCTGGGCATCCTTGTCGAACAGGAGCGGGTACTTGTCCGCGCGCCAGCTCATGTCGTCCACCGTGCCCCATACCTGCACCGCTTCGATGCGGTCGGCGTAACGCAGGAAAATCTTCATCAGGTCGCCGTAATACTTCGCCTGCTTCTGCAGATTTTCCTCGCTTGTATCGTCAATGCCCACGTCAAGTTCGGACACGCGCAGGAGCAAATCACGCTTGGCAATCTGCTGGAACGCCCAATCCACGCGGTCAATCGTCGGACTGCCGACGGAGTAGTGTGCCTGGAAGCCGTAGCCGTCAATCGTGCCATCCGCAATCAGGCTGTCCAGCAGAACGCAGATGCCGTGCAGCTTGGGGTCAAGGGGGGTGTTGTAATCATTGTAGTACAGCTTCACGCCGTCCGCGGCGTACTTGCGGGCGTACTCAAACGCGCGGTTCACGAAATCCTGACCAACCGTCTTTGTCCAGTTGGATTCGCGCAGCTGGTCGCTGCCGTCCGCCACGGCTTCGTTTACAACGTCCCACGAGACAATCAGCCCCGGATAATTCTCGTTCGTCCACGTCAGCACCTGCTGGATGTAGCTTTCCATGCGGGCGAGCATGGTTTCGCGGCTGCACAGCGGCTTGTGGGTCGCGTAGCCCTCATGGAAGAAGGCTTCGGGCGTCTGGGAGTGCCACACCAGCACATGCCCATGCACCTTCACGCCATTGTCGCGGCACCAATCGAGGAACGGAATGCAGTTGTCGAACTTCACAGCGACGGCCGTGTCGTCCGTGCGGCTGAGCTTGCGGCACGCCGCCATGTCCAGCAGCGAATCCGGCTTCATCTCGTTTCCCGCGGTCATGATGGTGAACTGGCTGCCGTAGAACGCCATGCGTTTGCTGTCCGCCACTTCACTGGCAACAACCGCCGTGCCGAAATCGAACTTATCCGCATAGAGCGTCTTGAGGACAGGCAGCGAAGTGGTGTCGAAGGAGTCAATCTTCTCGTCGCAGGTGAAATTGCGGATGGTGAAGGACGTTTCCTTGCCCGCACCCTCGACGTACAGCACATACTTGTCATACCGACCGGGAATGTACGAGCCGGACAGCATTGCCCATTCGCCCTTCTTCGCCGTGCCGGTGACAATGTTCTCATAGGATTCCTCGCCGTCGCGGGTATGGGCGACGGACAGGATGAAGCTGCACGAATCCATCTCGTCCTGCTTCACCTGCACGGACAGGTTGTAGGCGCGCCCCGGCACAAGGTCGAAGTCGCGGCCGGGAGAGTTCCACGTCGCGGTACGCCCGGTGATGTACAGCCCGTCAGCGGTCGTCTCGATGGCGGCACCGCCCGCAGAACGCGCATACCAGCCGTCCGTGCCGCTGGTAAAGTCCGACGTGTAGTGAATCTGCGGCGCGTCGGAATAATCCATCTTTTCGGGCGCGGTGATGGTCAGCGTGACATCATCAATGCAGTAGTTTTTGCCCAGATAGTTATCCGACGCCGTGAGGAAGCGGATGTTGACGCCCGCGTCCGCCTCGAAATCGCAGGAGATTTCCGTCCACTCCTTGCCCTTGACGTTCACCTGCGCGTAGTAGGCGTAATCGCCGCCCGCCTTGCCAATCGCCATAACGCCGTCCTCCGAGCTTTCGACGTAGACGCAGGCGGACAGGTGGACTTTCGCGCCGGCCTCGATGCCAACCGACGCAGCGGAGAGGTCAACGGCATCCCAGTTATTGCTGCCGCGTCCAGAAACTCGCAGGCTCTGCTTACCGCTGTGTGCCTGCGATTCCGTCACGCCGACGGTGCAGGAGCCAGACTGGCTGAATGCGGCGGCGTTGCCATCCTCAAAGTCGATGGTGACGGCGGTCTGCGCGGCTTCTTCCGCTGCGGCGAAGCAGGGCAGAAACAAGCAGACTGCCATCAGCAAAAAAAGCGCTTGTGCGACCCAGTGTTTCATGTTTGATTTCCTCCCTTAGCGTCTTGGGGGTCTATGGAATGGATGATGCAATAATTTAATTATACACAAAAATTGTGTTTTGTCAAGAATGTCTGATTTTTTGCCAGAACGAAAATGGTTTCGTTGGGTGGTTTTTTCTGATTCTATGCTGATAGGCATGGTTGACTTCCTTTTCACACTGGTCTTTTCCATGCTTCCAGAGGGCAATGAAAACGGACGAAGTCCGCGGTTGCCCGCTGGAGACCTTCGGTTTCTCCACTCCTGTCACTGGTTTTTATCGCCGCTTTGTGTCTTTTATTCTTGAATTTCCCGGCTTTTTGTTACTTAACTGATAGGCAAGAAATATTGTCGAAATCTTTCCAAAAGCCCCCTTGAAACAGGGAAAAAACCGTGCTATCATCAAACCGTTTCTAATGAGGCTTTACGATTGAACGACCCGTCTGTACTATTTCCAAAGATGCGAAGCGAATTTTTTCTTCTGGCTAACGCGAATGAACCGCAGCGTAGCAGCGCTACGCTAAGTGGAATGAGCGGACGCCAGAAGGAAAAAGGCGCAAGCAGATGGCGCAGGCGAATGCGGAAAATAGTACCACCACAAGGGAGGCTAACACCCATGAACATCCGCTGCTTCTGCTGCATGGGCGACAGCATCACCAGCGACCAGGTCAGCGGCATCGGCACGATGGTGGCGCATCGGCTGAACACGCAGGAGGTGCTGAATGCCGCCTGCGGGTACGCAACCTGCTCTGACTGGCACGAAGGCGATAGGAACATCACGCCTGTAACGCTCATTGAGCCGCCGAACACGAACACGGCGGACAACGTGCTGTCCAATCAGGTGCGGCGCGTTTTACAGGCGCTCACACCGAAGGGCAGCATCATCCGCTGGACGGTGGATGGCGTCGAGTATGCGATTCCGGCGGAAATCGGTATCGGCACAGGCACGCTGAGCACGCCGGACGTCATCTACATCGCCATCTCCACCAATGACGGCAATCAACCGGAAAATGCCCCGGCGGATGATTTCGCGGTCGTCTGTGAACTCCCCTACGCCGCCCTGACCCGCACGTCGATGGCATCTTCGCTGCTCTGGGCGGTGCGGACATTGCAGGCGGTCTGCCCAAACGCGGCGATTTTTCTCGCCACGCCGCTGCAAACATACACCCCGCAGGAATGGATGGACGAATCTCACGGGCTGCTCAAGCGCCGCGTCATCCAGAAAGTCGCGCAGAAAACGGGCGTGCACTGCATCGACAGCTTCTACGGAAGCGGCTTTGACCGCAGTGTTGCCCGCTCTCACGGCGAAGTCCACCCGGACGAGGAATGGAAAATCCGCATTGCTGACTTTGTGACAAAGGAAATCGAATCGACCCTGTATAAGGAGTAACCGATGGAGAATATCAAATGGCTGTGGGGCGTAATGGACAAGCGCTACCACAAGTGGCACATTCTTGGCCTCATCATCAGTGCCGTCACGTCGCTGATGCTGCTCATCAACCCCTACCTGACGATGCGCCTGATGGATGACGTCATTGTCGCGCAGAACCCCGAACCACTCGTCGGCTTGCTGCTGGCGATGCTGATTGTCAAGGTTACGCGCGAAGGTCTGCGCTACCTGATGGTTGTCCTGCTGGAGCATTCCTCCCAGAACACGCTGATGAACCTGCGCATGCGGCTGTTCACGCGCCTGCAGTATCAGGACATGCGCTTTTTCGACATTCACCGCACCGGCGACCTGATGACGCGCCTGTCCGCCGACACGGACTGGTGCCGCCATTTTCTGGCATACATAGACTATGTGGCGGTAGACAGCATCGTCATGTTCGTGTCGTCGTCGATTTACCTGTTCTCGGTGAACTGGAAGCTCGCGCTGGCAATGGTCTGCGTCACGCCGCTGCTGATGATTATCACGAAAGTATACTCCAAGGGCGCGCGGCGGATGTTCGTGGACATGCGCGACAAGATGAGCGACATGAACGCGAAGGCGCAGGAGAACATTGCGGCAAACCGCGTGGTGAAGGCGTTTGCGCGTGAGGAATACGAGGAGAACCGCTTCGACGAGCGTTCCCGCGCCTTCCGCGATGCGAATCTGGATATCAACAAGCGCTGGCTGTCCTTCTACCCCTTCATCGAGATTCTGGCGAACGCCATGACGCTGCTGACCGTCTTTTTCGGCGGCTACCTGATGATTACCGACGGCATGACGGCGGGCGAACTGACGATTTTCACCCAGCTGGCGTGGACGCTGAGCGTCCCCATGCGGCAGCTGGGCAACCTGCTCAACGACTGGCAGCGCTTCATCACCTGCTCGAACAAGGTCATGGAGATTGAAGTCTCCCGCCCGGAGATTGTGGACAGCTCCTGCGCGGTGAATCACGACCACATCGAGGGTGCGATTTCCTTTGACCATGTGTCCTTCGCTTACGGCTCGCAGCCGGTGCTGTCCGACGTAACGTTCTCCGCCAAGCCGGGGCAGACCGTCGCCATCATGGGGCCGACCGGTTCCGGCAAAACGACGCTGATTCAGCTGCTCGCCCGCTGCTACGACGTGACCAGCGGCAGCATTTCCGTTGATGGCTGCAACGTGCGCAAGTGGAAGCTGCAGCAGCTGCGCGACGGCATCGGCACGGCAACGCAGGATGTTTTCCTCTTCTCCGACACGGTGGAAGGCAACATTGCTTTCGGCGACCAGACGCTGACGGAGGATGAAGTGCATGACTTCGCCCGCCGCGCGGCTGCGGACGACTTCATCAAGGGCTTGTCCGAGGGCTACGACACGATTATCGGCGAACGCGGCGTGGGTCTTTCCGGTGGACAGAAGCAGCGCATTGCCTTGGCGCGCGCGCTGGCGGTCAAGCCCGGCATCCTCGTCATGGACGACACGACTTCCGCCGTCGATATGGAGACGGAGAAGTACATTCAGGCGCAGCTGCGTCAGCTCCCCTACGACTGCACGAAGCTGATTATCGCCCAGCGCATTTCCTCCGTCAAGGATGCTGACCTCATCCTGATTTTGAAGGACGGCGTCGTGACCGAGCGCGGCACGCATCAGGAGCTGCTGCGTCAGCGCGGCTACTACTACGAAACGTACTGCCTGCAAAACGGCATCACGCCCGACACCGCTCCGCAGGAGGTGATGTAACATGGCGCGCAATAAATTTGACGTAGACGAGCGCTTGGAAACCCCGTTTGACTTCCGGCACTTGAAGCGCGTGGGCGTTTACATCGGCAAGCACAAGTGGAAGATGCTGCTGGCGCTGCTTCTGTCCGCCTTGGCATCGGTAACGAGCCTCGCCGTGCCGAAAATCACCCAGACCGTCATGGACGTCGCTGTGCCGCAGAAAAACGTTGACCTGCTGCTGAAGATGGCGCTGGCGTTCATGGGCATCATCATCGTCGGCATCGTCTTCACGGTCATCCGCTCGCGCATCATGGCGTTCGTCAGTCAGCAGATCATCTACGACATCCGCAAAGACCTCTTCGCGCACCTGCAGCAGCTGCCCTTTGCCTACTACGACAGCCGTCCGGCGGGCAAAATCCTCGTGCGCGTCATCAATTACGTCAACAGCGTGTCGGATATTCTTTCCAACGGCATCATCAACTCGATTCTGGAAATCATCAACATCATCTTCATCGTCGTCTACATGTACACGACCGAGCCGACGCTGGCGACGATTGTTGTGGCGGGGCTGCCGATTTTCGTGGCGATTATCATCATCCTGAAGCCTCGTCAGCGCCGCGCGTGGCAGAATCAGTCGAACAAAAACAGCAACTACAATGCGTATCTGGCGGAATCCATTGACGGCGTGCGCGTGAGCGAACTGTTCGCGCGGCAGGATGTCAACTGCTCCATCATGCAGCGGCTGGCGACGGCGTGCCGCGCGGCGTGGCTGAAGGCGATTTACATCTCCAACAGCGTCTGGCTCTCTTCGGAAATCATCACGCAGATTGTTTTCACCCTCATGTACTACGCGGGTGTGTACTGGCTGGGCGGCGCGGTGGTCTCCTTCGGCGTGATTCTTGCCATGGGGCAGTACGTCAGCCGCTTCTGGCAGCCGATTACGAATCTGGCGAACATCTACAACAGCTTCGTGAACAACATGGCGTATCTGGAGCGCATCTTCGAGACGATGGATGAACCGGTCGTGATTGACGACAAGCCGAATGCCGAGACGCTTCCGCCCATTACCGGCGCAGTTGATTACAACAACATCACCTTCGGCTACGAGGAAGGGCAGACCGTCCTCAAGGATGTTGACCTGCACGTCAAGGCGGGCGAAAGCATTGCGCTTGTCGGCCCGACGGGCGCGGGCAAGTCCACCATCGTCAACCTGCTCTGCCGCTTCTACGACCTGCGCAGCGGTTCCATCACGCTGACGGATGAATCCGGCGTGAAGCACGACATTACCGACGTGACGCTGCACTCCCTGCGCTCGCAGATGGGCATCATGCTGCAGGATTCCTTCATCTTCTCCGGCACGATTCTGGATAACATTCGCTACGGCCGTCTGGACGCGACAGACGACGAGGTACGTCAGGCGGCGGCGGTTGTCCGCGCGGACGACTTCATCCGTGAAATGCCGCAGGGCTACAAAACGACCGTGAACGAGCGCGGCGGCAGCCTTTCGCAGGGGCAGAAGCAGCTGATTGCTTTCGCGCGCACGCTGCTGAGCGACCCGCGCATCCTGATACTGGACGAAGCAACCTCCTCCATCGACACCAAGACGGAGAAGCTGCTGCAGGACGGCATTCAGGCGCTGCTGAAGGGACGCACGTCGTTCATCATTGCGCACCGTCTGTCCACCATCAAGAACTGCGACCGCATCCTGTACATTGGCAATCAGGGCATCATGGAAGCAGGCTCTCATGACGAATTGATGGCCAAGCGCGGCGCATACTACGAGCTGTACACCGCGCAGGCGCGCGACCAAGGCATGGGAGAATAAGGCGCGCACGGCGCTTCTGAGAATTGCATAGGGACAAAAAGCGGGGTTGCGTGAAAAATGCGCAATCCCGCTTTTTATACTATTTCCAGATTCACCTGCGCCATCTGCTTGCGCCTTTTCCGTTCTGGCGTCCGGTCGTTCCATTTAGCGTAGCGCTGCTACGCTGCATTCCACTCCCGTTAGCCAGAGCGAAAAATTCGCGGCGCATCTTGGCGCATTCTCATTTGGAAATAGTATTATATTATTTTTCCGCCCCTAAAATCGCCTTAATATCCCCCAAATTCTCCGCAAAATACACCTTTTCCTGTTTTTCTTCCGTCGAAAGCCCCATCTCCACCATATGCTTCAGCAGCACCTTCAATCCCTCATAATACCCATTCAAATTATACAGCACACACGGGGCATCTATCTGCTTCAGCGCCAGCTTCGACATCACTTCCGACACTTCTTCCAGCGTCCCCGTGCCGCCCGGGAACGCAATGAACGCATCCCCCAGTTCTATCATCTTCGTCCGGCGCTCCGGAATGTCCTTCGTCACAATCAGCTCCGTCAGCCCCTCCATCTGAAAGTTCTCGCTGATGAAAAACTCCGGCTCCACGCCCGTCACCTCCGCGCCAGCCGCCAGCGCACTGGCCGCCAGCGCGCCCATCAAGCCGGATTTCGACCCGCCATACACCAGCGCGTGGCCGCTTTCACCAATCCAGCGTCCGAGTTCCTCCACCGCCTGCCGAAAAGACGTGTCGCTGCCCTCGTTTGCCCCCAGATAAACCGTAATATTCATGCGAAAGAATCCCCCTTTGCGTATTTCTGCTATCGAGTATAGCAGAATGAACACGGAAACGCAATCGGGGGATTTCCGCAAAAATGAGAATTTCCTCATGAATTTCTAATCATCCTTCGATGGATTTTCCATTCCGCTTGTGCTATCCTTATTCTTGTCAGAACGACAGGACGCGCCTACTTGGGCGCAGGAGGATAAGCACTATGATGGCTTTCATCGATTCGGTTTTCCATGTGATTGGTTCTTTCATCAGCATGGTGTTTGAGGCGATTGTCGCTGCTGTGCAGCTTGGGTTTAGTGTCTTAGGCGGTCTCTTGGGGCTGGTGGTGAATCTGGGGATGCTGCTGCTGGTTGTCGGGCTGGTGGCGCTGGTGATTACGCGCCGCAAAAACTACAAGCAGGCGAAGGCGGATGAACCGCGCGTCATCCACATGGACAACGGCGAAACCTTCAAGAGCTATTACAGCAAGTAATTTGCAAAAAAGCGCTTGTCCTTCCTCTGAAAATGTGGTATAATCAGCGTTACCCTAAATTTTCGGAGGTTAAGAAGCAATGACGATTCTGTGGGACTGGAACGGCACGCTGCTCAGCGACGTACCGTTGGTGGTCAAAATCAACAATGAAGTTTTCGCGCGCCACGGCTATCGCCTGACAAGCGAAGAGGAATATCGGCGGATTTTCCGCTTTCCAGTCAAGGATTACTACACCGACATTGGCGTGACGGACGAGGATTTCCCACTTGTGGCGAAAGAATGGAACGAAGGCTACGTCGCGAACTTCCATCTGGCACAGCTGCACCAGACAGCGGCGGAGGCGGTTCATCGCTTCCACGACGCAGGCTTCCATCAGGCGATTATCTCCGCCAGTCAGGTGGATCAGCTGCGCGCGCAGGTTGTCAAGTTTCCAGAGCTGGATGGCATGTTCGACGACATTCTGGGGCTGGGCGACGTCTACGCGGTGTCGAAGGTGCAGCTGGCGAAGGATTACCTTTCGCGCAAGGGCTACGACCCAGCGGACACGGTGTTTCTGGGCGACACGAGCCACGACGCCGAGGTTGCCCGCGCCATCGGCTGCCGCTGTCTGCTGATTTCCGGCGGGCACCAGTGCGACGCGGTGCTGCGTCAGGTGCCGGGCGTTGAAGTGCTGCCGTCCCTGCGCGCGGCGGCGGATGTATTAGGAGCATAACAAATTATGGCGGATATCTTGCAGGTCAACACGGAGCTTCCGGCGGATTTCACCCCGACCGCGTCAAGCGGCCTGACGGACGAGGAGGCGGCTTCCCGCAAGCCGAACATCTCCCACCACCGCCCCGACAAATCCACCGCGCAGATTCTGGCGGAAAATCTCTTCACGCCCTTCAACGGGCTGAATGTGGCGCTGGCGGTTTGTCTGGCGCTGGTGGGCAGCTGGCGGAACATGCTGTTTCTGGGTGTCGTGGTGTCGAACACGCTGATTGGCACGGTGCAGGAGCTTCGCGCGCGCAAGACCATTCGCAAGTTGTCCCTGCTGAACGCTCCGACCGCGCACGTCCTGCGCAACGGGCAGGAAAAGACCTGCGCGCCGGATGCGCTCGTCAAGGGCGATCTGGTGATTCTCCGTGCGGGCGACCAAGTGATGGCGGATGCCGTCGTCACCAGCGGGCAGGGTGCAGCGAACGAATCCCTGCTGACGGGGGAAAGCACGCCCATGCGCAAGCAGCCGGGCGATTTTCTTCTGTCCGGCAGCTATATTTTAGAAGGAACCTTCACCGCGCAGCTGGTTTATGTGGGCGACGAAAGCTATGCCGCCCGCCTGACGCATTCCGCGAAGGAGATTCGCCGCCCGAAATCGGTGCTGATGACGGAGGTCAACCGCCTGATTCGCATCGTCAGCGCGGCGCTGATTCCGATTGGGCTGCTGCTGTTCTGCAAGCAGTTCTTCCTCCAGCACCTTCCGCTGACAACGGCTGTCCCTACGTCCGTCGCCGCCATGATCGGCATGATTCCCGAAGGGCTGATTCTGCTGATTTCGGTCGCCTTGGCGGTTGGCGTAATCAAGCTCGGCAAGCGAAACACCCTTGTGCAGGAGCTGTACGGCATTGAGACGCTCTCCCGTGCGGATGTGCTGTGTCTGGACAAAACCGGTACGATTACAACGGGCAAGATGACTTTGGATTCGCTGCTGCCCCTTTCTGGCGACGAGGGCGCCATGCGGACACAATTGGGGCGCTTCCTGTCCAGCATGGACGAGCGTTCCGGCACGCTGGATGCCCTCCGCGCGGAAATTCCCGATGTGCAGGGCGAAAAGCCCGTGGCTGTCCTGCCATTTTCCTCCGAACGGAAAAAGTCCGCCGTATCTTTTGCGGATGGTACAACGCTGATTTTAGGCGCACCGACGTTTGTGCTGGATGACGCGCATCTTGCGCCGATTCGCAAAACGCTTTCGGACTGCGCCGGGCGCGGCTTGCGCGTGCTGGTTTTGGCAGAAGCGGACGGCTGCGTCACCGAAACTGACGCGCCCGCCGTCACCCGCGTGATTGGCCTTTGCCTGCTGACCGACGAGATTCGCCCCGCGGCGCAGGAGACGCTGCATTACTTCCATACGCAGGGCGTTGCGCTGAAAATTATCAGCGGCGACGACGAAAAGACAGTCGCGGCGATTGCCCGCAAGGTCGGCTTGTCGGGCGGCGCGGTGGATGCCTCCACCTTATCGGACGACGAACTCCCCGATGCTTGCGAGCGCTACGCCGTATTCGGGCGCGTGACCCCGACGCGGAAAAAGGCGCTGGTCGAGGCGCTCAAGGCGAAAGGGCATCACGTTGCCATGACGGGCGACGGCGTGAACGATATTCCCGCACTCAAGGCGGCAGACTGCTCCATTGCCATGGCGGGCGGCGCGGACGCCACAAAACAGGCGGCGCAGCTGACGCTCCTGGACGCGAATTTCGCGAACATGCCGCTGATTGTCGCGGAGGGGCGGCGTGTCGTGGGCAACATCACGCGCGCGGCGTCGCTCTTCCTCGTCAAGACGCTGTATTCCTTCGCCTTGGCGCTGCTGACGCTGCTGTTCCCGGTCGAATACCCCTTCCAGCCGATTCAGCTGACGCTCATTTCCTCGCTGACGATTGGCCTTCCGGCGTTCCTGCTGACGCTCGAACCGAATCAGGACCGCATACAGGGCAGTTTTCTGCGCACGGTGCTGACGCGGGCGATTCCCGGCGCGGCGGCGGTGTGCGTCTGCGCCATGGCGGCAATGGCGGGCGTGAATTTCGGCTGGGATATGGCGGACTGCAAGACGCTGGCGGCGCTGTGCGCGGGCGCGGTCGGGCTGATGATGCTCTATTCCGTCTCCGTCCCGCTGACGAAGCTGCGCGCGGCGGTGTGCACCGTCATGACCGCCGGATTCGTGCTGGCGGTGTGCTACTTCAAGCAGATTTTCTATTTTGAGCACCTGACGCTGGCGCAGTATGGCGCGCTGGCAGGGCTGATTGTCCTTGCCGCGCTGGTGATGACGGCGGTTTCGTGGGCGGCAAAAAGACTGCCGGGGAAAAAAGGATAATCGCAAGAAGGACGAGGCGGGAATGCTTCGTCCTTCTTTGTGTTAAGGCACCACCGCACAATTCGGCGGCGCGTCTGGCGATGCCTTTTCCGCCATCTGCGGCATACAAATTTCTCGATTTACCTCCAGTAAACCTTCGAAATTTGCATTTGCATCTGACGAAAAATCCATTCGCCAGCCGACCACCTCATTTGTGCGGTGTTACCTTAAACTATTTCCTGATGAAAATGCACCATGATGCGCGGCGCGTTCAATCATCCTTTCGATTGGGCATCGCCGTTTTTTCTGTATGCGGAGGGTGACATGCCCTCATATTGCTGGAAAACCCGGTTGAAGGTCGCAATGCTGCCGAAGCCCGACTGCCCCGCAATGGATGTAATCGAATCATCCGTCCGTTCCAGAAGCTGCTTGCAGAGCGTCAGCCGCTGGCGGGTCAGGAATTCGTGGAACGATATGCCCAAGCAGTCGTAGAAAAGGCGCTCGAAGTGGTAACGGCTGTACCCGCTCTTGTCCGCCATGTTCTGCGGGGTCAAATCCTCCGCGCAGTGCGCCATCACATAGTCGCGAATATCGACGAAGAGCATCTGCGTCTGCTCCTTGTGGCGGACACGGCGGTTCAGTTCTGTGCCGTGTTCCTGCGCGTGGCGGCGGAGCAGGTCGATGAGCATCCGGCTCAATTCCAGCCGCGCGACCGTTAATCCAAAGCGATCCCGCGCCACCCCAGCCTCGGCCGCAGCGGTCTTTACGCGCTGCTCAATTTCGGGCGCGCTGCCCTTGCGAATCACCACGCACGGCTGGAGGGCTTCTTCTGCCGCCAGCAGACCGTCGATAATGAACAGGCGCTCGCGGTCAAGGAGGAAGTAATAGCGTTGACCGGTCGGGGGTGTGTGGATTTCGTGGACGACGCCGGAGGGGATAACCATGATATCGCCCGGATGAAGAAGATAGCGCTCGTTTTCGACGATAACAGTGAGGTTCTCGGCGATAACCATGATGACCTCATAGGACATATGCCAATGCGGGAGGTAATCGCAGGTTTGGGTGTTATCGTAGAAACGGATGCCCTGACTGCGGTCTTCGCCGAATTCTTCCTTTTGGCGCATGTACCACATGTTGCTCTTCACGGCGTTACGTCCTCCTTTCCGGCTTTTTGCTCGCCCCTTGACTTCTTCGGCGCAGGCGCGCCTTCAAGGTGCTGTTTTCTTCATCATAGCCGTTTCGGGCGGAAATGTCAATCACGGCAGGCGCGAAATTCCGATTTGAGATGCGGAATTCATCACTTTGGTTGAATTGTATAGAAAAGCACAATCTATACTCGTTTCATCGGTACAAAAATCGCTAAAAATGAGAGATATTTCACTAAAAATGATTAGCGTCAAATGTGTAATCGGGCGATAATAAAGCCAGATGAACGATGTTCGTCGTTGCGCAATTCAAAGGGAAGGAAGGGATCCTTTTGCAATCTACCAAGGCGATTGTCCGCCGGGATTTGACCGGGCGTTCCACCATGCGGTGGGGAACGTACTTGAAGCGATACGGCACGCTATATCTGCTGCTGCTCGTGCCGCTGGCGTTCTTCATCATCTTCCGCTACGTTCCCATGTCCTACATTCTGCTGGCGTTCAAGAAGAACAACATTCTGAAAGCGCCGTGGCTGCTGGATTGGGCGAAAAACGGCGGCTGGGAATGGTTCATCAAGGCATTCAACGATAAGAACTTTATCGATGCGCTGAAGAACACCATCATCCTGAACCTGCTTGACCTCGTTATCGGCACGCCGATGCCCATCCTGATGGCGCTGCTGCTCAACGAGCTGGCGTTCCCGAAGTTCAAGCGCGTCGCACAGACCGTGCTGTACCTGCCGCACTTCCTGAGCTGGGTTATCATCTCCAGTCTGTCGCTGCGGCTGCTGGCAACCAACGATGGTCTGGTTAACCAGATATTCGGCACCAATATCGCCTTCTTAGGCACGGAGAACAACTGGCGCGCAACCTACATCGTGCTGGGCATCTGGAAGGAATGCGGCTGGAACACCATCATCTACCTCGCCGCGCTGACCGGCATCAGCCCGGAGCTGTACGAAGCGGCGGAAGTGGACGGTGCGAGCCGCCTGCGCAAAATCTGGCACATCACCCTGCCGGGCATCCGCTCCACCATCATCATCCTGCTGATTATGAACCTCGGCCGCATCCTCGGCAGCGAGTTCGACCGTCCGTTCACCCTGAGCAACCCGCTGGTTGAGGGCGCAAGCAAGACGATTTCCATCTTCGTCTACGAGCGCGGCATCAAGGGCAATCAGTTCGCCCTGTCCACAGCGGTCGGTCTGTTCCAGTCCGTCGTCTGCGTCATCTTCCTGCTTGCCTCGAACACGCTGGCGAAGAAGTTCGACGAGCCGGGCATCATGTAAGGAGGCTGCGATATGGCGACGACAACTACCTTCAACGGCAAAAAAGTCCATCAGGGCATGATCAAATCCCAAAAGACCCGCGTGGGCGACTTCATCATTGCCTTCATCATCTTTCTGACGATGTTGATTTGCCTGCTGCCGATGGTCAACGTGCTGGCAAGCTCCCTCTCCTCCAGCGAACACCTGATTCGCAACGACGTGTTCCTCTGGCCCAAGGGCTGGAACTTTGAGGCGTACAAGACCATTTTGAGCGACAGCAAGTACACATGGTCGCTGGCGTGGACGGGCATTCTGACCGTCGGCTGCACGGTGCTGAGCCTTGTGCTGACCGTCTGCACCGCCTTCCCGCTGATTTACAAGAATCTGCGCGGCGGCAAGGTCATCAACTTCATCATCCTGTTCACGATGTACTTCAGCGCCGGCACGATTCCGGGCTACATCCTGCTGAACAACCTCAAGATGCTCAACACCCCGTGGGCGCTGATTCTGCCGAACTGCATCAGCGTGTTCAACGTCATCGTGCTGCGTTCGTTCTTCTACAGCGTGCCGGACAGCCTTCGCGAGGCGGCGGAAATCGACGGCGCAGGCCCGATCCGTACACTGGTGACGGTGTATCTGCCGCTGTCCCTGCCCTCTCTGGCGACGCTGGCGCTGTTCTACGCCGTCGGCCGCTGGAACGGCTTCTCCGATGCGCTGATGTACCTGAAGTCCAGCAAAGCGGAAAAGTACTGGCCGATTCAGCTGCTGCTGTACAACATCATCAAGAACTCCACGCAAAGCGGCGAAATCGCCACGCAGGAAGGTTTCTTCAGCGCCGGCGTTTCCAAGACGATTCAGATGGCGTCCGTCATGTTTGCAACCGTGCCGATTCTGCTGGTGTACCCGTGGCTGCAGCGCTATTTCGTGACCGGCGTCACGATTGGCGCAGTCAAGGGCTGATGCCCTTGCGTGTGTTTCCAAATTCGCCCGGCAGCATTTTCAGCATCTTTTCTTGCACTTCCGCGTCTTCAAACCTCGATTTACCGCCAGTAAACCTTCGGTTTTCATCCTTGAATTGCAAGAAAATCTGCTCGAAACTGCACCGGTCTCATTTTAGAAACACACGCTAATAACACTGTATTTCAGGGACGTGAGAGCCCTGCAAATAAAAAGGAGGAACCCCCTATGAAACGCATTGTGTCTCTGGTTCTTGCGCTCGCGATGGTGCTGTCTCTGTGCATCTTCACGACCGCATCCGCGGACAACGGCTTTGTGGACGGCAAATTCACCGAAACCCGCCACATCACCGTGGAAGTCTACAACCGTTACAATGACGGCGGCTCTGACCCGACCAGCAGCGTGTACGCGCAGTACATCAAGCAGGGCATGCTTGACAAGTACAACGTGGACGTTGAACTGGTGTCTGTCGGCCGCTGGACGGAAGTTGACGACCTGAACAACCTGCTCGCCACCGGCGACGCGCCCGACGTGTGCGTCACCTACTCCTACCCGACGATCCAGACCTTCGCGGGCATGGACGGCATCATCGACCTGAATCCGCTGCTGACCGAATACAAGGATCTGCTGCCGGATCTGTGGGCGCTGCTGGGCGACTACAACATCTACTACGATCAGGATCCGGAAACCGGCTCCGTGTGGGCGATTGAAGCGGTGCTGGCGGAATCCGCGCGCATCAACACCTTCATCCGCAAGGACTGGCTGGACAAGCTGGGTCTGGCGATCCCGACGACCGAAGCTGAATTCCACGATTGCCTCGTGGCGTTCCGTGACAACGCCGAGCTGCTGCTGGGCGCGGACGCGGCCAAGATGGTTCCCTTCTCCATCAGCACCGACATCGGCTGGCGCGCGGACCTGCTGAACGTCTCCAAGGTGCCGGAAGATGTGTCTGACGAAACGCTGTATGTCTACGGCTACGACGACCGTCACCTGCTCTACCCGAACTACAAGGAAGGCATCCGCGTGCTGAACCAGTGGTACAACGAAGGTCTGATTTGGAAGGACTTCGCGCTGTACACGGACGCAAGCGTTGAGGACGACATGATGAAGTCCGGCTTCGTCGGCGCTTTCATCCACAACTGGGATTACCCCTACCGCAATGGCGAAGACTCCATTCAGGCGAACCTGACCCGCGCTAACGGCGCAGACGCTGGCTTCATCGCTGTGGACTGCTTCCAGAACGACGCTGGCATCACCCGCAAGTATCTGGCTGACCGCATTGACCGCAAGGTGTTCTTCCCTGCGACCAACGACGAACCGCTGGCTTCCCTGCTGTACCTGAACTTCATCTCCTCCGAAGAAACCATCAAGTTCCTGCAGACCGGCAAGGAAGGCGTTACCTACAAGATGACCGACAACGGCGCGTATGAGATGCTCAACGCCACCGGCGAATGGATCATGAACTCCGGCATGAACATCGACCACACCATCACCGTCAACGGTCTGTATCTGGGCGATGCCACCGCGGCGACCAAAGCGCTGAGCTACCCCGGCGTGAATCCTGACTTCATCATCACCGCGAACACCTACGGCAAGCTGAACGGCCGCATTGTGAAGAAGTTCTCCTGCGGCGCAATCTCCGCGGAAGAAGACGTTGGCACTTCCCTGAACTCCAAGCGCGACGCTATGCTGACGCAGGCGGTTGTCGCGCCCGTTGACCAGTTCGACTCCGTGTACGACAAGGGCATGGCGGACTACCTCGCTTCCGGCGGTCAGAACATCATCGACGAACGCCGCGAAAAGCTGGAAGCCATCTACGGTGTCCATGTGGACTAATGCCTGACGTGCGTTTGCGCTGACAGCATAAAAACGCACCCCGCAAGGATTGAACTTGCGGGGTGTTTTCATGTGGATTTTTACGGATTCTGATGGATGCTGTTCTCCGCTGCTTTGCTGCCTTGCCGCAAGGGAATTCGCCTCTGCGGAGGCGACAAAGGGGCATGAAAACAGACGGATGACTGCGGTCGCCCTCTTGATTCCTTCGCACGCACGCCCATGTTTCTTGAATTTTATCGCAGTTCTTCCCGCATCCGCCCCGGCGTGGTATGAAACCGCTCCGCAAACATATGCCGGAACAGCTTGTAGTTCGTGAAGCCGTGCTTCTCCAAAATCTCATGCAGCGCCACGTCCGTCGTCACTAAATCCTCATACACCTTCGACAGCCGATACTCGTTTAGGTAATTCAGGTACGTCACGCCTGTGTTCTCCTTGAAAAAGCGGCAGAACGAATTCGGGTGCATGTGCAGCGTTGCCGCCGCATCACTCAGGGCGATATTCTCCCGATAATGCGCCTCGGTGTACGCAATCACCGCTGACAGCCGCTGACGGTTCTTCTCGCGCCGGAAGATGCTGCCTTCCGTCACCGGGCACGAAAACTCCTCGTAGAGCAGATAAGTGATTTCCAGCAGCAGACTCGCCATGCGGATGTCCCTGAAGGGCGAATCGCTGCTGGCTGTATGCTGCATTTGCAGCAGCTTCTGTTTCACGCGCTCGATGGCCGCCATCATCGTCGGATTCGTCGTCTCCACGTCCCAAATGAACTGGCGCGAACGCGTTTCCGGCGCGAAGTCCCCCAATTCCTCGGTCGGGATTCGCAGCAGGAGGGCGGTATTGCCGGACAGGCTGATGGTGGCGTGGAGAACGTAAGGGCTGATGCAGATGCACTGCCCTGCGTGAAGCTGCCAGTGGTGCTGCTCAGTCTCGACGGTCAGTTCACCGCTGAGGATATAAATCAGTTTCAGCGCGTCATGCCAGTGCATAGGGACGTAGCTGCGCGCGACTTCTGAGTACTCGTAGTGCGCGTGACCGGCAATGTTCAGCTGGAGGTTTTCATAGGGGTGATGGCGCTGGTCATCCATGCGGGGGGCTTCCTTTCTGGCGAAATGCCGCTTTTCATCTGCTTGATTTCGGATTTTGGCGCAAAATCCGCCTTACCGCCATTGTAGCATAAGGCGAAACAGGATGCAAGAGGGGAAAAATCGGCGAATACGCTGGGAAAACAGGGAAAAAACAATTTTCAGGCAAATTCGGGCTTGACAAATGCATAGCAACATGGTATGATTCTTTCATCCGCAGAGGAAAGGAGTTACGCGCTATGAAGTTCGCTGCTGCGATGATGAACATGATGATGCCCATGTGCATGTGCAACATGAGCATGTTTCGTCGTGCCGCGAATTCGATGCGCCATTCCGCCTGACGGATGGCTGGAGGATGAAAGCAATTCCTCCGGCAGAACCTACCGCAATTGTTGGGGAGGCTGCATCGAAGAGATGCCGGCGTCCCCTGTTTTTTTGCCCGGACGATTTCGGGAAAGGAAAGGCAAACGTCATGAGCAACGAAGCACCCCAGCAGACGCCTAAGCAGCCGGTTCAACCACCCATACAGATTGAGCTGCAGAACGTCAAGAAGGTCTACCCCGTAACCGGCGGCGAGGTCGTCGCGCTGGACAACATCAGCCTGAAGATTCGCAAGGGCGATATTTTCGGCATCATCGGTCTCTCTGGCGCAGGCAAGAGCACCCTCATCCGCTGCGTCAACCGCCTCGACACGCCCACAGAGGGCAAAATCCTCATTGACGGGCAGAACGTGCCGGACATGAACAAGCAGCAGCTTCGCCAGATGCGCCGCAAGGTTAGCATGATTTTCCAGCAGTTCAACCTGCTCATGCAGCAGACGGTCGCGAAGAACATCGCGTACCCGATGGAGTGCATCGGCGTGCCGCGCGCGAAAATCAACGCCCGTGTGAAGGAACTGCTGGAAGTTGTCGGGCTGGAAAGCAAGGCGAAAGCATACCCCGCGCAGCTGTCCGGCGGTCAACGCCAGCGCGTCGCCATCGCCCGCGCCCTCGCCAGCGACCCCGAAGTGCTGCTCTGCGACGAAGCAACCAGCGCCCTTGACCCCATGACGACGCAAGCCATCCTCCGCCTGCTGCAAAAAATCAACCGGGAGATGGGCATCACCATCGTCGTTATCACCCACGAAATGGCGGTCATCCGCCAAATCTGCACCCACGTCGCGATTCTCGACGGCGGTGTAATTGCCGAAGAGGGCAGCGTCGACGATGTGTTCACCCACACCCGCAGCGAAGCAGGCAAGCGGCTGTTCGGCATCGTCGCGAGCGAAAATCACGAGCAAGTGCAGGAGAAACCTGCCATCCGCATCGTCTTCAACGGCGAAACAATCGCTGAGCCGATTGTCGCTGACCTCATCCTGCACCTCGGCGTGCCGCTGAGCATCCGCAGCGCGGACGTGCACACACTCAACGGCGCACAGTACGGGCAGCTGCTCATCAGCCGCCCCGACGACCCGATGGTCTGCCACCGGGCGATTGAATACCTGAAAGAACGCGGCTTGACGGTCGAGGAGGTGCGCGCATGAGCATGACGTGGGAACGGCTGGGTTCCATGCTGCTGGAGGAAACAGGCAATACCCTCCTGATGACCCTGCCCGCAACATTCTTTGCCTACCTGATCGGTCTGCCGCTGGGCGTCCTGCTGGTCATCACCCGCAAGGACGGCATTCTCCCGAAGCCGACGCTGAACCGCATTATCGGCGTGATTGTCAACCTGCTCCGCTCCGTGCCCTTCATCATCCTGATGGTGATGCTCTTCCCCGCAACGCGCGCGATTCTCGGCCGCGGCACAGGCACGGTGTCCATCATCATCCCGCTGACGGTCAGCGCGTTCCCGTATGTGGCGCGCATGGTCGAGGGCAGCCTGCTGGAAGTGGACAACGGCGTGGTGGAAGCTGCACAGGCGATGGGTTCGACGACCTTCCAGATTGTGCGGAAGGTGCTGATTCCCGAAGCCATGCCGTCGCTGGTCAACGGCTTTGCGATTTGCATCACCACAATTCTGGGCTACACCGCGATGGCGGGCACGGCGGCCTGTATGATCACCTCGCCGTGGTCCATGATCTCGTCGACAAGATGCACGGTGCAGCCCGTGATTTTCACGCCCCATGCCTGCGCGTCCGCCGCGCCGTGGATACCGGGGAAGGAGGGCAGCAGGGCGGGATGGACATTGACCACGCGATGCGGGAACGCGTTCAGGAAGCCCGCCGTCAACATGCGCATGTACCCGGCAAGGGCCACGGTATCCGCCCCCGACTTCAGGATGGCGTCCGCCACCGCCAGATCATAAGCTTCGCGGCTCGGCCACAGCTTGTGATCCATCACGGCGCAGATGATCCCGGCGGCCTTTGCGCGTTCGATAACCTTCGCGCCGGGCCGGTTGCAGATCACAAGGCGTATGTCGGCATCCAGCGCGCCGCGCCGGACGGCGTCGACCATCGCCTGAAAGTTCGTGCCGCTGCCCGAAGCGAGGACGGCGAGTTTCAAGGACATGGTTAGGCTCCCTGTTTTTCGTAATGGGCCGTCAGCGCTTTGACCAGCGCGGGGATGGTGAAGTCCTCGGGCTGGATGTCGCAGGCATCGGATACTCCGGAACAGCTCTACGCGGTACTTCGTACGACG
>ERZ772886.997-NODE-997-length-26737-cov-40.159021_pt1 | contig 26737 bp, 57 predicted proteins | sample MGYA00512128_ERZ772886 | MGnify/ENA primary metagenome ERZ772886 (study PRJEB29015, sample SAMEA2737698) | human gut metagenome | biome: human gut; feature: human-associated habitat; material: faeces | place: China | collected 2012 ... | reverse complement strand
TTTTTTAATACATGTGGCAACAACAATAGTATATAATTTGGAATATTTGCTAGCATTGTCACCTTCAAACATTTCAGCTTTCATCTTTTCATAATCATACATATCATTCCTCCCATTCTACTTTAACTGTAGTTATGTATGTAGGATATTCGTTTTCTCTAATTATTTTATACATAGCTTCTCCTTTTGTTTCATAAATAGATGAATTCATTACTTTATCCATTCTTTTATATATGTTCATCCATCCTTCTTTCTTCTCTCCCACCATTAATAAATCGTTTGATGAGTCTACTTCCCCATCAGAAAATCGTCCTTTTTTAGTAAAAGAAGCGGGATATTCTTTGCCATCCTCGCCTTCAAGTAGAGCAACAATAGGGAATCTATCGTTATTTGCATCAAAACATACAATTCTAGCTCTAAATCCTTCTCTTGTGCATAGAGGCGCACCTGCTTTTGCTTTTTCTAAATCAAATGGTTTCATAATTTTGTATTTTATATTAGTTCAATTGCTTTCTGTATTCCAGCTTCCAATGCTTCTTCATAGGTGTCCCATTGACCGCCATCATTCGTGCCTTTAAATATCCCATCGGTTATATGAGTGCCATTGTCAGCCTTGCATATATCATAGCCATAACCGCAAGCGTTTCTAATGATGGCTATATGCAGGTTCTTGGTTTCACGTAGCCACTTTTGGACGAGAGATTGGGAAGGTGCAGAAAGGAAACCCTCTCTTTTATTGAAATTCTCTGAATAATCGTAAGTTTCAGATAGTATCATGTCACCTTCTACGCCATCTGCTTCATAAAAAGTAAATACACATTCGCTGAACCCTTTATTTTTCATCAGCTTCGCTGTTTCTAATGTTATAAATTCTTCTTTCATTATTATTCCTCCTTTTTAAATTCTTCACAATGCAACTTATAAGCATAGGCAAACATCTTCAAAGTAACAGGCTCAAAGTGAAAATCTGCCTGTTTGCCTTCTACTACAACAGAAACACATAAATCTCCATCACAAAAATCAATATATGCCACAGCATCGTCATTCCCTCTGATAGCAAATGTTTGTGTCTGTATACTATCCATGATTCTCCTCCTTTTCTTTAAAGTGTTCTATTAGCTCTTCTACGGTAGCCTTGTGGTAATTCCCTGAAATGATTGTTGCGTGCATCCAATTTTCATCCCAAAAGAACATACTGCCTTTGGGTTCTGTGAAATAATGGTCATTACCCACAATATCATCATAAGAAACGCTAAGCGGTGAATCTGCTACAAACCATTGATTTTCGTTTGTATCATCCCTCAATGCGGCTATTGCCAAGAAAAGTTCTTCGTTAGTTCTGCAATCAATAAAACTATCGTCTAGTGGTACATTATAAGGAACATATTCACCGTCAATAGTTGTAATTAATTTGCTATCATCAGTTATTTGAAAAGGGTTGCCATAATTTTTATATCCCAACTCCTCCAACTTCTTCCGAAGCTCCGGTGTATTGCGTCTAATAAACGCTGCTGTTGTAAATCCCATAGTTATTCGTTTTTAAGTCAGTTAAATACTTAACAATCCAATTCTCTTCAATTTCTTTCTAAAATTCTTTTCATTCAAGGCTTGGTCGTAATAGCAATCAGGTTCTATAACCGTTTCAGACTTGGTTACAGGAAGCCCATTCAAAGCAATAGAAACCTTGTGTATAATAGAAGCTCTCTTGATTTCCCCTGTTTTTCGATTAAAAGAGAACAAGGTATGTCCCGGATTCTTCTTAATCTTATTAACCAATTTATATTCTGTTTGCTGCTTTTGCAGATATTCTATCTGTTCCTTAGAAAGATTATCTTTTGTTAGAATAGGTACTATATCCATTTAGTTAGTCCTCCTTCTTTACCAATTCAACTTCTGTCGGCTCTTCATCTTCCCATTTTACTTCGGGAAATAGAGATGAGTCTATTTCATAGTAATCATTGGGACGGGAATTAACTGAACACCATCTATCAAATATACCAATCTTTGAAGGTTTGGTAAAATATAAAAATAGCCTCCCATCTTTGTCTCTTGCTACGTACATATTAGTCTCCTTTCTTCTTTAAGTCATTAATTGCAATATCCCTAATACTTCTAGTGTCAAATCCGTTATAAGTCAACGTTCCTCCATAAAACTCAATAGTGTCTCCTTTAACAGTAATAATCGTTCCACCTTTTAAAGGACCAGCTATATTATCTTTACAAGATAATAACATGGTTATCATAAGTATAATTAATATAAATCTCATTAGTCAATCTCCTTTCTCCTTAATCCGTTCTAGTACATCTCTGTTGGCTTCCAATATTTCATCGAAAGACGGGATATTTTCTTTGTTAACATAATAAAATGTTAACCCCCTACTAACCATAGGTGAACACCTTTTTAACGAATTGAAAATGGACGTTGTAGGAATATGCATTTTAGTTGAAGCTTCTTTTATTGAATTGAAAATGTATGCTGTATCTCCACATATACAACAAATCATTTTTCTATAGCTGTCAGTTGCGTGCCCGTAAGAGTTATTATAAGACCGTGTGCACCATTCTAAGTTATCAATATTATTGTTTAAGGGGTTTTCGTCTTTATGATTGACCATTTCCAAGTTTAAGGGATTTGGTATAAATGTTTTTGCTACAAGTCTATGGACTAACATTAGTTTGCTTTTCCCATTTATCCTAATCGTTACTTGTACATATCCATGAGAGTCTATAGAACCTTTCATTATTTTGGGATATTTTCGTTTTCCCCATCTACTAAAAAAACTTCTAACACGCCCAAGATTGCTAACTTGATACCCAAACAAGCCGTCTATATCTTTCCAAATCTCTTTCATAGTATCATTTGTTTAAAAGTTCTTCAAACTCCGCAATGATGCAATCAGCATCACCGCCATGTACCCAGTTTTCTAAAACAGAGGAAAGGACCTCTATTGATTGCTTTGCATGCCACTCAACACCAGATGCAAAAACTTTACGCATATATATTTCAATCACATGCGGCTGATTGATGCGATTTGCTAATTGAGCTACCAATGATTTAAAATTCATATCTGTTCTTGTTTTGAGCCTAATTAGGATACATCGTTAATACTAATTTCTCCTTTCAAAACTCGCTCTACCTGTCTGTCTATTATCTCTTGAAATTCAATTTGGCAGATAAAAGAACAATCCGGTATAATCTCTTTCACTGGGTCACCTCGCCATATTGGTAGTTCATCAAGGAAAATACGACCGTTTTTATCCTTTAGGCATGTTGCATCTACATCACGTTCAATCTGCGCCACCTCGTTAAATACATCCGGGAAGTCCTTTCGTATCTTATTCCAGTAGCCCATTCCGCCTTTCACGCAACCGATACAATTGTTGTTATTATAGCCCATCTTGTACATAGCGGGGATTTCAATACCGGCTTTCCAAAGCATTCCCATTGCATCCTGCTTCGTAATCTGCTTTTCAATAAGCGGGAATAGTGGCTTTGTGTCCGGGTACTGCTGTTTTAATCGGATAGCCCGGTTAATCTCTTTCGGGTCATAATCGAAACCCCAAACTTGACCGTCCCAGTGCTGCAATTCTTTTTCCAACTTGTAGCGGACTTTCTTTTTCAGTTCAAGAGTACAGGCGGCACCATGCGCGCCGTTGATATACCCCTTTCGCAACACATCAGACACACAGGTGTACTTGTCGCTTCGGATAATGTGGATAGATTGATTGTACCACTTTTCACAATCTGCCAAGAATCTAGTGTTATCGGGATGACCGGAACCAGTTTCAATATAGTAGATATGCACATCATCGTATAGGCTTAATGCTATCTTACAAGCAACTGCGGATGTAGCACCGCAACTGAACCATGCTATTATCATTTGATTCCTTTCTTATTTATATTGAACATTATCTTTGTCATACTTGCATTTAAATTCATGCAGTTCACAAATATTTGTATTTTGCGCTCTTCCACGCTTATCCACGGTGATTGCTTTGCGTGCCATTCAGCACCTTTTCGGAACATATTGAGCATAGCCTGTTTCTGATAGGCTAATTCACCTTCAACTACTATTGCATAGCTTGATATAAGCTCTTCTCTTGCTGCTTCTTCTAATATCTGTTTCATACTTTATGTTGTTTTATGTCAATTTATTATTGCTTTTTCTACCAATTCCTTAGAATATTTCTCAATCTTGTCTTGAGATAGCTTTCTGAATTCAGGAAAATTCGCACGCATCCAATTTCTTATTTGCATACCTTCCCTCAATCCTACAGGATGAAACGGAATGTGTTTTCTATTGAAATTCAACCTTAGGACGGGGAAAACGCATCCTTTCAAACCTTTCAAGTGTCGGAAGTACCTTAGGTTTTCTTCCCCAAGGTACTTTTTAAGTGCATCAATGTGTTGTTGAGTAATCATAGCTTCAATCCATCAGCGGTAGGTTCTATAACTGTTCCCGTTGAAGGGTCTTTACTTGATGGATAAGGATTATCAGTACCCAGTCGTTTCAAATCCATACCGAGCCACATAACAGCTTCTTGTAATTTTGTGATAGTAAGGCTACGTTCACGACTTACTGGAAGGTCTTTCACTTCTTGAATCTTAGCATCAATTTCTTGACGCAATCTTTTGTTTTCTACAACTTCTTGTTCAAATGTCATAATGTTTAAGGATTTTACAAAGCCCGTCCAAGGCTATTTAATTCGTTATTTTATCGTTTTACGTTTTTCTATTAGTTCTTCTTCACTGACGGTCGTATTAGAAAGGTCGCAAAGATTAGAAATATTTGTTGTATTATTTGGTTTACAATACAAACACATTTGAGTAAACGGTGAATATACCCTTCCACACTTCGGACAAATCCATCCTTGCTGTCCGAACATTCCGTTATACGGATTTACTGCGCTTGATTCTGTTTTCATACTTATATTGCTATGCGTTATTGATTTTATCTAAAAGGTTGTGGAGTAGCACTTCATTTGCCTTATATAGTTCAGATTGTTCTTCCGATAGATCTCCATAACCAACAGAAACCTCTACCTCCGAAAGTGCAAACTGGATAGCTTTATATTCATCAGGAGTAACCACAATTTTTTTAGCTTTTAGTGGTTTGATAAAATCAATTTGTGATTTATCCACTCTATTTATTTGTCGATAATCATCGGTACGTATGCCATAGCCACGATAGCTTTGAACAATAGTGCAGACTTCACCTTTTTCAATGATTATCCCACCTTTATTTTTTAGTTGGCAAAGAGTCCTAACCTTTGCACCTATTATCTTTCTCATAATGATAGTTTTTTAATGTCATCTACTGATAGTTTGTCCTTACCTTTGGCATATTCAAAGAATCCTACTATAGGACATACACATTCAGGAATAGTATAATCACCTGTTTCAGGTAATGTCACCAAGATACTAAGTCCTACGCCATTGATATATTCGCAAGAAACATAGTCATCAAAGTCAATATATCTTTGTGCCTCCACAGCTAGATGGTTGCAGTAGCGTAGATATGCATCATAGCTTTCAATAGCATCATCTATTAATTTGTCTATATTCATTTTATTCTTGTTTAACATATTTATAAATTAGAATAGTATCAGTAACATTCTTATGTTCTGTATTAGCATCAATCTTCTGTTTAATTTCTGTGCTATTCCTTTCTTTGCAATACTTGCAATTACCCTTATGTGCTATACTTATTACTTTTCTTCCAGCCACACGTTTCGGATTTGAAGCCATAATATACTCACATGAATCAATCTCAATTACATCATATTCAAGAGTTGAATCTTTTTCTGTTCTTGGAGTTTCTCCGCATGACATTAATAATAAAGCCATGAGTGCTAAAAATAAATAGTAAATGTTAGTTTTCATATTTATCTGTTTTAGTTATTAATAATTCAAGAAAGACAGCAGCTGCTGTACGAAACAAACAAGATTCTTTAACTTCTTCTACAGATAATTCGTTTGATATTTTAAAAATAGAGCCACCATACTCGAACTTAACAAAATCTTTGTTTATATCAATCCATTTAATTGGACATAATTCAAGTGCTCTACTTACTAAGTTTACTATTTCTACTGTTGTTTTCATAATTGTATATTTAATTCTTTCCCATTAATTGCATAATATAAGTTTTGAAGTTGATGAACGTTTTTAATAGAAACATATCTCCAAGTATTTAATACCATTCTAAAATCACCATCTAAAAAATGTACGATACGATACCTGTCCCCATTCCCATTTTCAGGAGAAATAAGACCACATACTTTATTATTGGTATTTATATATTCAAATCCACAATTCAGGAGTATTTCTTCTGTCAGAGGAATTCCTTCAACTTTATCTTCTTCCTCTTCTCTAAAAATACCATCTCCCATTTCTACTGTTATATTGTAATCATCATTAGCATATTCATTACAAAAGTTTTTGTCCATTATAAATGCCACTTTCCCAATTCCTTCGTCTATTTTAACGTAATTACCAATTTTTAATTCTTCTGCTTTCATATTTGTTTTTTAAAAATTTTGAAATAAAATCAATAACATCAAAGCCTATACAAAAAGGCATACATATATATAAAAGATCTACATTCTCGTTTACACATTGGTGGTTAATGCTTTCAGCTATTAATGTGGCTGATAACAATATTACTGTTCGCATAATGGTTTCATTCTTTGTATTAAGTGAAGAGAGAGAGTCATTAATTGTTTAACTTGCTCTTCATTTGGATAATCTTCTTCGTAAAAGTCTATTATATTCAATAAGGTATCACAACCGGGACAAGAACCATAATAGGTATGTGTCATAAGATAATCTTCTATTCCAGGCTGATATACATCTTTTTCAGGGATGATGAATATCTCTGTACCTGACCAATCTCCATCATTAATTACGTGTATATTTTTCACATCATATTTAGATATAACATACGTGAATATAGCTCTTACTATTTTTAAGTATGAATCATATTCTTTCAATTCGTTTTCTCTAAACCATTTTTCCAACTTATGCTTATTAGCTTCCCATTGATCTATAATTTCTTTTATCATAGCTTTTTATTATTAAATTCGTTTACACATTGGTACTATTACTTCTTCGATTTCTCTCCATAAGATAGGCTCTACATTATAAGCCCATTCTCTTCCAGTCCAAAAAGAATTGGTATATCTGCCATCTTTGAGACAGACGTTCACGGTGTTATATTTGCTAGGCTTTATCTCCCTTGCATTATTCCATCCGTCCTTTATCATTCTATTCCATGTTTTCATGGCTTATCTCTTTAAATATAACATTGGTTTCATCTTCTCTTTCAAGAGAATCACAACCTCCAAAAGATTCAGATACAAATTCCCCATTTTCTTCACAAACTTCTATAAAAAAACAATTCTCACAGGAATGACCTCTAACTGTTTCTACTTTTAAAGTTGTAAATGGAAGCTTTATTTCAGTTCCTATTGGTAATTCTTTCATGACGTTTTTGATTTATTGAATATACTTTGCGCTTTAGAAAGTGCTATCTTCTCTTCTGTACAGTCAAAGCCTGCTTTTTCAAAATTTATTATGACAGCAGAAGCATCTTCTATTGTTTTACCAGTATTTTCAGTTATACCTTCTTTTTCTAGCAATTCAGGAAATTTCAATATTGCTACTTTGCCTAGTTTATACAAAGCATTGGCAAATTCTGATTTTTCTTCATTCATAATAGGTCATTTTTGATACTCTAATACATTAAAGCCGCCTGTTTACTTCCAATGACAGAGTACGTGTTACACATGATATATACTAAGTTGTTGTCAATAACTTTAAGCCTACCTTGAAAGTTATGTTTCAAACATAACAAAGCATCCATTTTAGAATCAAAAGGGCAAACAACCTTAAAGTTATGATTCCTTCTTAAAATTCCAATTTTTTCACCAAAAGAAATCGCTTTAGCAACTTTACTTTTGCTTGTTTTCATTCTTTTAGCCAATGTATCAAACGAAATCCCATTGTCTTTAAATTCAGTCAATCCATGCATGGTGCAGAACTTTTTAGCCTTCTTCCATTCTCTGTACTTTGATTTAGATAAATGTCCTTTCGGCTTAGTCCCTTTAATAACTTGATGATTGACGTAATTTTTCCGTCTTTGTTCTTCCGTTATAAATAATGCTTGCAATCCGGTTTCAATCGCCTTGATATTTGATAAATCCAATCCATCTAATCTTACATTTGACTTAGCAGCACGAACCGATTTAAAAAGAAGATGTTTATTGTTCTTTCCAACAAAATCTAATAGTTCCATGCTTCCAAGAACTTCTAACCGCTTCTTCACTGTATTTTTATGCAGACCTGTAATTTTGGATAGTTTGTAATAAGAAAAATTAAGAACGACTGATGATCTAAACTTTTGTTTTATAAAAATAAGTAGGGCTATCGCTTTCCGTTCATCGGTAGCGGATATTATTTCATTATATCTTTTCCTACTTAGTCTTTTCATAATTATATATATAAAACAATAAAACCGTAGCTGAAACTCTATCAGTACGGTTCTATTGTTACCGCATGGCAGACGTTAATTTCTTAACGGTGGCTGTTGCCAATAAACGGTTTATATATTTTATATGTAAAAATTACAAATCATTCATCATCCACAGCCACGTTTCAGATACATTGCAAATATCCTCTTTATTTTTGAGATGTGCAAGAGAAAAGTAGTATTTAACATTTATATAACTTTTAAACAACCTTATGGATAACCATACTAAAACCACATGGTTATAATAGGATAACATCTTTGGTTGCTTCGGTTTCCACAATTTCAACTAGATAATCATTCCATCCGTCATTGAATTTCACATCTCTAGTTTTATCTTCTACTTCTTCAAGTAGTTCAATTAAAGCTTCTACTGTCATATTCAATAATCATAAAGTTCAACACAATCTTCACGCTCTATGACATCTTTCACTTCATCGTCAAAAATGTCTATTCTCACAGGTTTGCTTTTATCTTTAATTTCAGATAAAATATCAATTAGTTCTTGTACTGTCATAATTTATCCTCCTATTTTACATTAAGTGTTCACTGCCTTAATTAAACCTCTTGTACTTTTAAGATTTCATCTAGCCGAAACAAAGCTCTATCATATTCTACTTCATTGTCAAAGTAGAAATACCTTATTCCGTTCCCGTACTTCATTTCAATGCAGTATTTACCGCTTGATACACTATTACCACGTCCTTTGTATTCTTTAATACTTGCGTCTTTCAATCGTTGATTCTGTATTCTTATCCACATGTTATCCAATCATTATTAGAGTTAATATTCCGTTATCTTTTGCAGAGATCATAATATCTTTATAATCTAGTTTCCTTTTGATATATTCCAGTTCATTAGATCTTATGAAGCCTTTATTTATTGTTACATGAGTGTTTTTCCCTTTTTCTTCAATGGAGAAAACATTTCTAATAACAAATTTGATAAGCTTTTCTTTCTCTTTGTCCATTTTTGTATTTATTAAATGCATTCAACAAAATAAACTTCTTTGCCATCAGGAATAAATTGATTTTCTTTTAGCTTTTCCATATCTCAAATATTTAATAGTTCATTTTCTTTAATTCTTAACTCCAATGTTTTATGGTATCTCATCTTCACATCTATAAATTCAACGACATAAAGATTATTTCCCTTGACTCCAAACATATCCTTTATAGTATGATATGCTTTGAACTGATACCTTTCATCAGGATATTTATTCCTGAAATAATTCATTACTAAATCTATTTTAATCATAACTTTATATATTTTGTTTATTATTTCATTATCTTTTTAAGTTTCCGATACATTGCAGCCGCACGAACTGAATTATACTCCATTCCTGTGGCTGTCTTTTGATTCAGATTATTTAATTTTTGTGCAATATCTCCCCAAATTTCGTAGTTTCTAGGCTCTCCCTTATCTTTTATCCAATCAGTAATGAAAGCCCAAAAAAACACATTACTTTCATTAACACGTGCATTTTCTCGCCTTTTGTTTGCGGACTCATCGTGCATCTTATTTATTGAAACTATTCTATCTGTAGAACTATTCTTTCCCCACAATTCATTTGTTCCGCCTGTTTGCTCATTACGTTTTTTCTTTGCTGCTAAAGCCGCTTTTGTACGTATGCTAACCAACAGTGCTTCTCTTTCAGCCAAACTGAAGAACAATGTCAAAGTAAATTTGTCACTATTAGGTAAATCACAAAAAACAATATTGTTTTCACCAATTTCTGCTAATACCTGTAGTGCTTCTAATGTATTACGGAAACGATCACACTTAGCAATAATCAATTTAGCATTTTCTTTCTTTGCGTGTTCAATCGCTTTCCGTAATTCCGTACATTTAGACAATTCCGTTCCGGTATAAATTTCTTCATAGTCCGCCAACAACAAACCGTTATCTTTTTCTATGAAGTAATTTATAATGTCTTTTTGTGCCTCAAGTCCTAAACCAGACCGCCCTTGTTTTTGCGTTGACACCCTACGCCAAGAAATATACTTATTCATATTACTATTTTTTAGTTATCCCTTCAAATACAGTACAACCACCCCAAATAATCAAACATATTATAAACAACATTTTTACTCCTTTCTTTATAGTATTTCTTTTAATTCATTTAAAATATCCTCTTTTGTGGCGTAATCACGCAAATTTAATAACTTTATCATATATTTACGATCTATTTTGTCGGGGAGTAAATATTCCTCATTGTCTTTAACTATATATTTTAATATATTTTCGGGGTGATCGTAGCGTTCTATTAATTTACCTATTAAATCACCCTTTTCTCCTCTTGCATCCCACTCGTTTACTATTTCATTAGTTGTAAGATTTTCAAAGGTAAAATATCCCTCATCTATTTTATGAATATCTGTTGAAATTTTTCTACATAGTTCGCAATCTCCATCTATTTGAGATATTATACCGTTATTAATCATTTCTTTAAATGACTCTATTTGCTTTTCTGTATACTTTTTCATGATCTATTCCTCCATTAATTTAACTTTGATTATTCCTAAACCGTTTTTAATATTCTAAATTGTTCTATCAATTTTAGCAATATATACAATATCATATTTTTCACGCATTAACTTTGCATACTGTTTTATATATCTTTTTGTTACCGATACTTTAAAATCATAGTTTGCTGGCTCGTTTAAGTTATGATAACGGACTATATAACTATATATCTTTTCCATACTTTCTTTATTTCATATTGTTTAATACAAACATTCTTCTTGATATTCTCTTTTGTTCTTTCTCTGAATAATATACTTTGTTGTTCATAACAGAGCAAACGAACTCAAATCTTTTCTTTATAATTGTTCTTGTTTTCATTACTATTTTATTTACAAAAGATCAAACATAAAATATAACAAACTAAAAGTATTCCACATAAAGCGGAAAAACCTTTTATAATCTCTTTAAATTCTTTCGTTTCCATAAAATTAAAATTTCATTCTTGATAATATTTCTATATTTTCATAGCCTCTATTTTTTAAATAGGCAAGTAGTTCACTTGTATTATATCCTTTTGCGGGTTTACATTCTCTTATAAAATCGCCATAAGCCTCAAAGTGCATGTTATCATACAAAGAATAGACTAAAAACTTCCCGTTCATTAGCTTTTTTATAAACACGGCAATAATTTCACCGTCTTTCGTTATTCTGAAATTTACTTTTGTTTTCATTTTTCCTTATTTATTGAAACGTCTTATACAGTAATCAAAAGCTTCACTAGATAAACTATTGCTAAAACCATTTTTATCAATGTAAAAACATTGAAACAAACTAGTATCTCCGTAATTATTTACAAGGTTGTGAAACATTTGTTTTTGCGCTTTCTTTGTTGAAAAGCAATATTTTGAAAAGTTTTCTAATACTTTTTTCTTTTCTCCCTCATCTAATTTAAAATTTATCCACCCTTTTGTATTGTGATAAAAACGACTATTAAGAAATTGTTCTACAGTTATTTGTCTAGTTTGATTTAACAGCCCCTTTAATGTTTTATATTTAATTGTTTTCATAACTATTTATTTTGAATTTATATAACAATTCATATACAAGCCATTTTACAGGAATATTTTTCGATTTACAATAATCGGTTATACCATTAACAGCTATTTACACATGTGATTTTATTCTACATTATAATCATTTAAGTTATATTATTTAATGTATTTAACAAATAAATTCATAGTATTTAATTCTAAAAAAGAAGTACTACCACCGTAATAACCTTTTTTATATCCACCAAAATCTTTTTTAAAATGGAGTTGAATACAAAAACATTCATCATTTTTCCATAGACTAAAATCGTAAATATCTTTTTCTTCTTTCTCCTTGAGCCATTTTAAAGTATTAATAGCTTTTCTATATTCGCTTTCTTGCCTTTCATACTCAAACATGTCATTTAAATCAAAATAAATTGATTTGTTAAGCAATTTTTTTACACACGATAAGCCTACATTATAAGTTTTATTATCGCTTTTGCCCTTTATCGTAGCTATGTTAAAAATAGTTCTCCCGCAATCATCGCACGTATAAGGTACACCGGTTTCGATTGTTTGCATACATACATTAATTAACTTATATTCTTGTTTTGGTAAATTTCCCTTTTTCATGGCTTTAAATTATTATTAGTTTAATTTTTCTTTTAATTGAATCAGCCTAAAGGCTATCGTATCAAACCAATTATTTACAAATTTTGATGTTTGTGGCTCTGTTTTACAATATCCCCAACTCTTTCCAACTTGTTCTATATCGTAATTAGTGAAGGCAATACTAAAACAGTTTGGTAAACCTTGTATATATTCGCTTATCCGTTTTTGCAAATTAGGGTATAACCGTTTATTGTAGTTGTAGTTGTATTCCTCGTTAAAACAGTCGAAGAAGTAATTAATAGCTTCTTTATCACTCATATTTTCGTTATTTTCATTATAGATACAGTCTAAAATGTATCCAAATTGTACACCTACATTTTTATATTCTCTTACATTCTTTTTCATAACTTAATTATTATTTAAAGGTAAATTTAAAAATTCTTTTTTATTCAGTCCACAAAAAGCCTTGATGTGCTTTCCGGTTGTAGTAGTCCAGCCGTCCCACAGTCGTATAACATTTCCGTTTGCATCTATTTTTGCAACGTCGGTGTTATAAGATTGAAGTATTTTTGTATTATCGCTATATATTTTTACTTTCGCTTTCCCGTAAAAAGATTTTTGATTGCCATTAGGCAATAAATCGCAAATATTTACTAATTTTTTCATGTTTTAGTCCTCCTTTATTTAAAATGATTTATTTTCTTATTTAATATAGTGCGAATAATAACGTTTGCAAAATTGTTGATAACTTTCATTTTTACGACTGTATTTTTTAAAATCTCTCTTTTGGCTATTTCTTTGAAAATAGTTAATTAATAACGGTATAACAACCATCAAAAAAATAAATAGTACCATAACTTATTGTTTAAAAAATTATATTTTGCTACTCTGTATTTATCGGGCTTGTAACCGTCTATATATTACGAAAACATATAGGCTACATTAACAAAATAACAAGCCAAATATAACAGAACTATATAGGAACTAATATTTGTTAGCTCTTATCAGATTTACCCGTTATATTGGATACTTGTTATTATATTGTATTATTAATTAGATTATTATATTGTATTGGTTTATTCACTATATTGTAACTACTAGGGTCGGTCTCCTCTCGTCTCACCCGTATAACTCAACTATTACGGTTTCATAACTAATTACTAGTTTGTAGGTACTGATATAACCAACGTTTGAGTAATACCTACTTGATAGTCTTATGCTTGTTAGGTTGCTACGATGCAACAAATAAGCCGCTATTTTCAATACGTGAATGAACGAAAACCAATTAACCAATAGCAGAACGGAACGCAAAAAAAAGAAAAGGGATATTATAATATAGCTCTATTTTCCAGTAAATCGAAAACCTGCTGTATACAGGTGTATAATATAATATCTTTGCGGTCTGCATAAGATAGGAGTTAATCAGAACTTTCAAAGAACGATTAGGAATCTATTTCCCTTTCTTTGTATTGCAAATATACGCACATTATCGGAATGCGCAAAATATGCATTAATATATTAACCTTTGTTAGGTTATGCGCACTATATGCACTATCGGATTAACACAAATAAGTACTAAAAAATCGTAGTTAAGTTAATTTCGTGTTAAATGTAAACAATAACGAAAAACGCACTGGAACGCACACAACGAAACGCAAAACACAATCGGGGAAAGGGATAAAGGGAAAGGGGAAAAACAAGCAAGCACTATTAACGAATATACTATAATATCTAAGATGTTATAGTATATGAGTAAATAATATATATATACTACTATATTATATATATATACTATATAAAGAAATATACACGTGTAAAAAAAACAGAATAGATAAAATATATCGAAAAGATAAACATCATAGAAAAAATCTATAAGAAGAAAGCAAAAAGCAAAAAGGTTATATATGAAAATGTGCGGCTTTCTCACACGCCAAACATTTTTTGTGTATGCTTGTTTAGCATCGCCTTTTTTGCACATTAAAGGGTAAAAAACGATGTGCCCAAAACACGAAACGAGTGTTTAAGACGTGTTTTAAGGCTGAATGCAATGCTTTAATACAAAATGTTATGTTTATAATCGTCTTATTATTGATCTTTTAAAATTAAGCCTAAAAATACGTTCATTCCTGTATTTTGCCCTCTGTTTTGCCGTGGCTTTCCCTGTGCCTACCACCCCCCCCCTGTTTTGAAGCCACGGTTAAGTGCTGCTTTTGCTCATAAATTTTTCATTTTTCAATTTTTTTTTTACTTTTTTTTCTTACCCTTAACTTTTAAATCTTTTTTTCTTTTGTATATTTGCAAAAAAGAATATTATATGAAATTTGAAGAAGCTAAGGACTTGAAATGTGCTTGTATTTATAAGCTGACCTACCCTGATGGTAAGTGTTACATTGGACAGACTAAACGCCTTCGTGATCGTATGAAGTTGTATGAGTCTCAAATATCTCGTAATTTTGGCGATGAGTCAAAGAACATGTTGGCATTACGTAAATTTGGTATTGATAATGTAGATGTTTCTGTTGTTTGCGAGATTTCTTCTTTGTGTAAATCTGACATGCTACTTTGTCTGTCTATATTGGAGATAAAATATATTCGTGAATTTGATACTTTGCATCCAAATGGTTATAATTCCGGCATAGGTGGTGAAATATTGGGTATTCCTGTGGAAGATATTCAGACTAATGGTACTTCTTGTCAAGTTTTGGTTTATGATAAAGATGGATATTTTCAAAAAAGCTATCATTCAAAAGGTCGTTGTTGTTATGATATTGGTTTATTAGAGCACGAATTATCTCGTTATCTTGACAAGTCTAAGATATACAAGGGTAAGTATATTTTCAAGACAGGTAGGTATGGTTATATTCCCGATCGCATAGAGTCTGTTGGTTATAAAGTGATTAATCGCACACGCACTATAGTTCGTAATGAGGTAGTAAGGCGTGTTGTTGAGAAGGAGTATGTATCTCATGTTGTCCCTCATGCATTAAAGTATGATTTACAGGGTAATTTTTGTGGGGAATATGAGAGTAAGCGTCGTGCAGCTTTGTCTTTCAGCCGTAATCATAATATTCCTTATGGGAAATATGTAAATGGCTTTGTTTTATACAAGAAAGTATCCGATGATTATCCCATAAAAATAGAACCTTATGAAGAGACTGTTGGAAAAGTATTGGGCGATGTTTATAAGCCCATGTGTGAATGTGAGGATAAGCCTATCCAAGAATCTCTCAATTCTAAAAAAGAGGTGAGGTCTTATTTCCCTAATGATTTTAAGATAGGGCAATACGATCTTAATGGGAATTTTATAGCACAGTATGACGGGATAAGAAGTGCTAGTGCTTCAACAGGCGTCCGTTATTCGTGTATATGGCAAAATGTAAAGGGAATTACGAAAAGAGGCGGTGGCTATATTTGGAAGAATTTGGATAATTAAAATAGAAGTTATATTTTTGCATACCTTCTTTCTTTCTTAATCCCCTTCCTGTTTTGGTGTTTTTCAGGTTGGGGATTTTATATATTTTTGGTGTCATAAAGTAGCATTTAATAGCCATAATTGATTTTTGTCTATTTAATGCTATTTTTTTTGTTGTGTTTATTGGCTTAATTTGTTATTTTTGTGCTTAGCCATAAAACTAAGATTTTATATTTTGTACTTTCCCCCTGTCTGTGAAGATGGGGGTTTTCTTTTTTAGTTTAACTATTAATATATTTTTCCTATTTTAGCCTTTAAGACGATAAGTTCTTCATTTTTGGTATGAAAATCGCTATTTATATCACTTATTAAACCTTATTTGGTGTTTATTTAGTTAAAGTCAGTGTTATATTTTGTATATTTCTTGTTTTTTGCTTGAAATGGGTGTATATTTGTGCCATGTTTAATTAAAAAGATAGAAATTATGTCTAGTAAGAAGAAAGAAGAGAAGGATTTGTCTTGGTATCAGGACAAGTTGGCGCAATTGGATGAGGAGCTTTATGTTGTTAGGAAGGAATATGAAAGTTACCTTGCTAAATGGCATTATCCTGAATTTAAGAATAAGATAGGTCGGTATTATAAATCTAAACATAAAGGTTGCAGTTCCAGTTCTCCTTTTTACGAATATCATGTATTGTTAGATGTTCGCCCGGAAGATTTATATGTTAGTTCAGATGGTGAAGTATTGGCAAAATGTATGGTATCTTCTGTTAGTCGTGATGGTAATGGCTGTATTAGGATTAACTTTTCAGAGGAGGCTCATGTTCATTATTTGGGTAAGGAGATAAGTGAGAATGAATACGAGGGTGCTGTTACTAGTATTTTGTTTAATGCTTTCAATATTTTACCTAGTTTGAAGATATAAGATGAAAGAATTGGATAATGTAATAAAGGGTCGTGGTGAGACTAAGGGTTTTACTTTTACTTTGGTGAACAAGTCTCCTTATGCTTATATGTACAGAAGCGTTGACGACTGTGGCGGTAATGTTGTTTATGAGGTTTTCCGTCGTGTTGAGAACAAGATGTTTGATTGTGTGAGTTATCCCAGTAGCAACGGATTTGGCGATTCGCTATACATGGGTAAAACGTATAGATCTGCCGACCTTGCTGTTCGTTGGTTTAACCATTTGACAGAGATGGGGCAAAAAAAACAAGGAATTTCTTTGTAGTATTGAAAATGTTCTCTATATTTGCAGTACTGGTACAGTAGAATTTACTTATAAGTGTTTGACAAAAAAATGTAGGGGTGATAGTGATATTACCCCTACATATTATCTCTAATTTTTTATTCATAAAAAGGTGTTTGATTACTTTTTTTCTTTCAGTTGAACATGGGGACAGGGATGGCTTAGTGAAGCTGTCCCTTGTTTTTGTATATGCTAAACGTTAATGTATTGTTAAAGCCTCGATTACATTTGGCGATTGCCAATCGCCAACTTATATTTGCAGAACATTAATTTAAAAACAAAAAATATGGAACGTATTAAAGTAAGTTGTTATGTTGATGCTTCTAATTTGAGAAGCATTTTGAATCTACCGGAAATGAAAGGTAATGGTGTGTCCGGTTCTGATTTGGATGGTGTTTCGGAGATTATACTTGACCCTCCAACTCTTCCTCTTGAAGATGATAATCAGAGAACCCAGTTCGTAAACAGTATTTTCGGTGCTGCTATCATGACTATAATTCAATGGAAAAGTCAGCAAAAGGGAAATACTATGAACGTTGAACCTAAAAAAAGAGGGAGGACAGGACGATGAAAGTAGATAATAGTACTCGTGTACCGTTTAATGTTAATGTTTTGAAAAAGGTTATAAGTAAGGAATTGAATGGTTATATTTTCACAAGAGGAGGGCATATTGTGACCCAAATTATAAGTGAAGGGGTGAAATTGTCAGGCATTGGGGAAGTACTTGTATTAGCTGTTGACATATTAGGAGTTGAGAATGTAATCACAGTTAGTAGACAAGGCGAAATTATAAGCAATAGAATTTCTGTAGGAGAATATTTGGAAATTTATTTAGAAAAAGAGCCGGATATTTACTCTTTATCTCCCTTTCAAAAGGTATTAGTTCGTAATTCAGAAGCACTTAATTGGAAGATTAGCTTTTTCAGTCATTACGATCCACTTTATGAATATCCATATATCTGTCTTGAAGGGTCATTTAAAAAATGTATTCCCTTTAATGAAAAAAACAAACATCTTGTAGGTACTAATAAATTTGTATGAAAAAAATCATGTTTAATGATAAATACGGCTTAACCCAAGCCGTATTGGATGGTCGAAAGACTATGACGAGAAGGATAATTAAACCACAACCCCAAGATTGTAGTTCTAAACATAAAGACTATATCGGAGCATCTTGGAAGGATGAGCCAATGCGTTTGATTATAGATGAGGACAATTATGCTTTTTGTAAATATTGTGGGTATGGCGTTGATTATTTTAAAGATAAGGGGCTTTTTAATGCGCCATATAAACTTGGCGAAGTCGTTGCCATTGCGCAAAGTTATATGGATATTGACCGATTTCATAGAAAAGGGAAAAATGCGGCTTACTTAGAATACTTGGATTCTATATTGCCTGAACTGAAATTATATCCCGGTTGGGGAAATAAGATGTTTGTGAAAGCCGACCTAATGCCCCACCATATCGAAATTACCGACATCAAGGTTGAACGCCTACAGGAAATATCAGATGAAGATTGCTTGAAAGAGGGGATTATTCATGCGTACACTAATAATGATGGAATAAAGATATATCATACCCCTCATACAAAAAGAGGATACTTGTCAACAGATGTAGCCCAAGAAGCTTTTGCGTTCTTGATAGACAAAGTTTCCGGCAAAGGAGTTTTTCAATCCAATCCTTATGTATTTGTATATGAATTTAATTTAATAAAATAAATATGTGGAAAGATATAGACGGATTTGACGGAATGTATCAAATAAACGAAAAAGGAGAAGTATATTCCCATAAAAGACGCAAAATTCTAAAAAACATCATCGGTACTCATGGTTATTATATAATTTATTTGAGTGCACCTGGCGGCAAAACAGTAGTAAAGCAAATACATAGATTGCTTGCTTTTGCTTTTATTCCTAATCCGGAAAACAAGCCTTGTATAGACCATATTGACGGAAATAGGACTAATAACAGTCTAAACAATCTTAGATGGTGCACTTACAAGGAAAACAACAATAATCCTATTTTCAAAAATAGGTGTTCTAAAAGTAAGCTTGGTAAAAAACTTAGCAATGAATCTATAAGAAAAAGATATGAAACTTGGATTCGCAATGGTAGGCACATTAACCGACCGCTAAATAATGGGAAGTCTAAAAGAGTTGTTCAATATGACCTGAATATGAACCAAGTCAATATCTTTCCGTCACTGATGGAGGTATTTAGACAATTTGGCTACAATCCTTCTAATATTGGTAATTGCTGTAATGGCAAAAAGAAAACAGCTTATGGATATGTATGGAAATACGCAGAGTAACCCGTTTGTATTTGTATATGAATTTAAACTAATAGATTAATGAGTAAATTTAAAGATTTAGTAGTCAAAGATTCAATCATACTTTCTGTTAGCGACCCTATTACAATGAACAAAGCTGATAATATTAGTTCTCATGTAAATGTAGGGGTAAATATGAAAGTCTTTTATTATCCTGACTCCTATCCATGTATTGATAAAAAACTAAAGGAGATACTTGATTGTATTGAAGACAATCAAGTGTATGATAACTTAGTAACCATCCGTCATTATGCAGAGATGAACAATCTTGCTAAGGAAACGGTTAGACAGCGAATAAAGAAAGGTCTTATACCTTATGTGTTGATTGATGGTGTTTATTTTGTAAAAATGGAATGATATGAAACCGGAAAATTTAAAGAAGTTGGAAGAAACCATTAATAAAATGGACGAAATGTATGAGAACCAGCTAAAGACTTATATCTCAATATCACAGCAGGTAGGAGAGGCAGCAAGCTTCTTGGTAGACAGGATGAATGAATTAATAGCATTTTACAATGATGAGGGAGGACCAGTGTAGTATTATGTGCGATGGTATGAATTGTAAAATCAGAGATACTTGTAAAAAATATCAAGAATATCTTGATTACTATATCTTTGACCCATTAAATGGGGAGGATTATCTTTATTACGGTTTTTTAGAACCTGCATATAATGGAACTTTTTGTGATAATTATGTAAAAGCGAACAAATGAAAGCAGAATTATATGATAAAATTAGAACGGCTGAAAAAATAGTGGATCAGACAGATCAAGCTGTTCGTGCATTGAAGGATTTGAAGAGCTTTTTACAGCTTCGTCGTGAAGAGTGCCCCGAAGTCATAAAATGCCTGAATACTATGGTGGATTTTAGAATAAAAAAAAGAGATGAATATTATAACAATTTATTATTGCTAAACGATGAGGATTAAGTTTAATAAGAAAGATTTTTTAAACGCAATAAAGACAGGTGGTAGTTTCTCTTCCAAAAGAACTCCATTGCCAATTTTGCAATCTGTTAAAGTTCAAATAGTCGATAATACATGTTGGTTGTTATCTTACAATGACAAGAATGCGATAAAGACCCATTTCAAGTTGGAAGAGTCTTATAAGAATATCGAGTTTTGCATAGACAAGGACGATATTGAGAACTATGTTTCTCTTCTGATGGAGGATTACTTTGATATAGATGTAGATAATGAGAAACTGAATGCTATTGTCTCCACACCAAACAGTACGATGAATTTTCCTTTGCATGATGTAAGAGTATACCCTACATTGGCACAGGAGGTTAATTGCGATACATTTACATTGGATGCTAATTTGCTTGGCTATTGGATTCAAAAAGGTATGCCATTATTGGAATATGATGAATTTCAGCCTAATAACCAGCATATTCATTTGTTTATAAAAGACAATAAGGTTGATGTATTTGCTTTCAATTTTGATAAGATGTACCATGATAGCGCATATATTGACTACGAGGGAGAACTGAAAGTATCTATAGACCTGTCGGCTTTTGCGGCTCTGCGTAAGGCGTTATCAAACGAACAAAAGGTCACTATAAAAAATGGAGAAAAGAATATCATTGTAATAGGAGACAATTCAATGTTGCTTATCCGCAAATATGACTTCAAACCATTGGACTTTTATATGTTGCTCAAATATCAGCCATTGTTTGAAGTGGAAATAGACAAAAAAATATTTCATTCTATTGTATCAAGAGCAATATATGTACAAGATGATACCAAGACAGGAACAATGACTCTTAATTTTGATGAAACTGGAATCACATTTGTCTCGGAGAATATGGAGTTAAATAAAAAATTAGAGGAAAGAGTTGAAGTTGTAGGAGGAAAAGAATTTAAGCAGACGTTTATCCTGCAAAAGTTATTGCTAGTCCTAAACTCTATATCTTCTGACAAAGTAGTCATTCGCCCATGCGGACAGAATGCGCTATTTGAGATAGGTAATACTGAATATACAACTGAAAGTGGATATATATCCCCTTGTAGAGATTAAAGATATTGATTCAGAAAGTGAAATGGAAACTAAAATGTTAATTGCAGCTCTTGTCGCAATGAAAATACACAAAAGGTTGGAGGATTAAAAATAAAACTTTATATTTGTAATCCTATCCCTCACTTGGGATTATTACAATCATGAGTAATTGAGTAAGCCGGAAGCCGCCTATTATTCCGGCTTATTTTTCACCTCGTGTTGTTGCAGGTAAAACATATAACATTATAAATAAATTGGATATGAAAAAGAAATTAGTAAAAGTATCAAATTACGCTCATGCAACAGGATTGTCTGCTGTTCATGTATATCGTCTCATTAAACAAGGTAAGATCAAATCAGAAAATATTGATGGAGTTATATTTGTTGTAAAGGAGGATTAGTTATGGCATTGAGGAATAATCCGTATTTACCTCTATATATACAGGATTTTATGACAGATGAAAAACTAGCAGAATGTAGTCCTCATGCAACAGGGGTATATATTCGTATAATGTGTCTACTTCATAAATGCGAAATATATGGAAAGTTTTTGCTTAACCAAAACTACAAGCAAAGTTCTAACCAAATTTTTAATTTTGCTTGTAACTTTGCTAGACATTTGCCGTATACAACAGAAGAAATTGAAAGAGGCTTAATAGAACTTATTAATAATCATGTGTTGTATATTGAAGGTGATTATCTATGTCAAAAAAGAATGGTAAAAGACGGAGAAATAAGCCTAAAAAGGGTTTTGGCAGGTTCTAAGGGTGGAAATCCCAATCTTAAAAAGAGTAAAGTTTGCTTAACCAAATCTCCAAGCAAACGCTCAAGCAAAATTGAAGCAAAGCTTCAAGCAAACTCTGATAATGAAATTGATAATGATATTAATATTAATGATAATATAGAGAATAAGAAAGAGGGTTTAAGGGAGGAAGAAAAGGAGAAGAAGAAGAAACTAACTTTTTCAGAAGATGTCGAATATCTGTATTCTCTCTATCCATCAAAATGTCCGAAGAGGAATATGGGGACTGGCAAAAGTTCTAATGACAAGAAGAAGCTGGAATCTTTGCTAAAAACGATGCCCAAAGAGGAATTGGAGTTTACTATAAAATCCTATGTAGAAGAAAGTTTAAGAAATGATAGTTTTTTGAAGAATTTTTCTACATTGCTCAATAACTTGCCGGACATGGGATATTTGAAAGAACAGCCAATCATTAAAGCTCAAACGAGCAAATATAGATGATTGTTGATTATTAATTCAAAACGAATAAATATATGAATGAACCAATGATACGTAAATGGTACGATATATTCAAACATAACCATGAGCTTGTTGAGATTCGTATTGTTGACAATAATAAAAAAGGCACATATTCAGGATATTTTACGGATATTGATACTCTTCTTAATGCTATCAGGCGTTATGATGATTGTAATATTTATTTCACTCTTAATTCTATATTAGATTCATGTTATTCACGTGAACAGAGAGATAGAATAGTGACTAGACCAAAATCTACAACATCAGATGCTGAAATTATTGGTAGAGATTGGTGTTTGATAGATATAGACTGCGAGAAGCCATCTGATACCAATTCTACTGATGAAGAGAAAGAAGCTGCCAAAGCTGTAGTAAATGATGTATTCAAATTTTTAAGAGATGAAGGATTTACTAAACCAATTGTTTGTGACAGTGCCAATGGCTTTCATCTGTTGATAAATATGAATATGGCTAATACTCCTGAAAATACTCAAACTATGAAGGATTTTCTACAAGTATTAGATATGCTTTTTTCTACAGAAAAAGTAAAAGTAGATACAAGTACTTTTAATGCTAGTCGAATATGTAAATTATATGGTTGTTATAGTAGGAAGGGGAGTGATACACCTGAACGACCTCAACGTGAAAGCAAAATATTAAAAATACCTGACGAAATAAAACCTACCCCAAATGAGTTTTTTGAAAAGGTAGCCGCCATGCTTCCTAAGCCGGAACAACCGAACAGGGCTAACAACTATCAACCGACTCAATTTGATTTACAGGAATTTTTAACCAAGTATGGAATAAAAGTCAGAAATATAGTAAAAACAACATCTTTTACTAAGTATGTATTAGAAGAGTGCCCATTTAATAGTTCACATCGTGCGCCTGATTCAGCTATTTTTGAAATGGCAGGTGGAGGATTTGGATTCAAATGCTTGCATTCGAGTTGCAGCGGATATACTTGGAAAGATTTTCGTTTACATTTTGACCCTAATGCCTATACTAAATCAGACTATGTTGAATATCAAAGTAAAGCGCATAGACCTTATTTCCATAATCGTGAAAAAGAGGAATTTGTTCCTATAGGTGAAACGGAAGATAAGGGGAAGAAATGGCTTGCGATGAAGGATATTCAATATGTGGATATGAATAATATACCACGTATGCCTACTGGATATAGGGTTTTAGATAAAAATATCGGAGGTCTATTGTTTGGAGAAGTGACATTGGTATCAGGAAGTAATAGCTCTGGTAAATCTTCTTGGTTGAACAATTTATCTTTGAATATAATCAACTACGGATATAAAGTAGCAATATGGTCTGGGGAATTAGTGGCTTCTCGATTGAAAGGGTGGATTAACCAACTTGCAGCTGGAAAAAACTATGTCCAGAAAGTACAAGGGTATGATGAATTTTATTATGCTCCAAAACATATTTCTGACCGTATAGATAGTTGGACGGATGGAAAGTTATTCCTCTATAATAACAAATATGGAACACGTTGGAAGCAATTAATGAGCGATATTACAAATCTGATTGAATCTGAAGGTGTAAATTTAGTCGTAATTGATAATCTGATGACTCTTAACTTAGAGGATTACGAAGGAGACAACAATAAGAAACAAAGCCAGTTTATATTGGCTATTTGTGATTTCGCTAAAAAATATAATGTTCATATTATACTTGTAGCTCACCCTCGTAAACAGACTGACTTCCTTAGAAAAGAATCTATTTCAGGTTCAGCCGATTTAACTAATGCAGTGGATAACTGTTTTATTATTCATCGTGTAAACAAGGATTTTGAGACACGTGGAAAAGATTTCTTCGGAACAGTTAGGATAGCTGAAATGCTTCAATATGGCAATGTATTGGAAGTATGTAAAAATCGCAGTTTCGGGAAGGTGGATTTGTTATGTGGAATGTATTATGAGATTGAGACAAGACGCTTTAAAAATGATATTGCAGAAAATATAAACTATAATTGGCAAGAAGAACCCAAACCTGTTCCTCTTATACAGAATAGAGAACCAGAACGGGATTATATGAGTGATTATCAACAATATTATTATGACGATGATAATGTGTTCAAGGAAAGAGATTATTGTCCATTTTAAAAAGAATTAATATGAATGAAAAAGCAAAAAAGTATATCGAGGATAATACTTTAGATTTGAATAAAAATGAGAGGATGGATACAACAGGATATGTATCTTTAGCGGTGTCTATTAGCAAAGCGTATGGAGCATTAGCTATAGTGGAAGATGATTTTATAGCAAAGGTTGCAGATGCATGGAATTACATGTCAGAAATGACTAGATTTGATATACCGACTGATGTTATGATTAAGGCAAAAGATATATTTATTTCTAAATTGTTAGAAGATGAAAAGATTTAAATACCTAGTAAAAGAATATTATCTAAATAGTTTCCCTTCTTCTTATGAATTAACCAGTTATGGGAAAGATGGTTGGGAATTAATAGAGACAGTAAAGGGAGAAAGAAAAGTAGCTTTTATTTTTAAAAAAGAATACAATGAATAAGATCGTCTTTCTTGATTTTGACGGTGTAATAACCACACTGAAAAGTAATTGGACTATTGATAATGAAAAGGTTGAGCTAGTCAAACAGATTTGCGATGCGACCGGAGCTAAAATTGTTATATCCTCCTCTTGGAGAAGATATACATTGGAACAGACTATTGAAGCTATTACAACGCAAGAAACAGTTTATGGTCATAATCCTTTTCCATATCCTGAATATATCGTAGGTATTACTTCAAGAATGTACGGCTTCAAACATGGGAATAGAGAAAAACATTATGGTCTATGTCGTGGTATAGAAATAGACCGTTGGTTATGGGAACATGAAGATGTAATTAATTATGTAATCCTTGATGATGATTCAGATATGTTACTTTCTCAAAAGAAACATTTCATAAAAACTCATGCTCTTCGTGGTATATCTAAACGTGATGTTGAAAAAGCTATAAAAATTTTGAATAGTTGATATTTATATTTATATTTGTCCCAAATATGAGGCAGTAATGATAGATTTAAAGCAATTTAAAAATAATGCAATCGCAAAAGGTTTGTGTGACAATTACACAAATCTATGGGATGATAATAAAAGCAAAAAGCAATTATTTGAGCTTGCTTGCGATGTAAACTCTATAAAGTACATGGCTAAGTCTCTTTCCGAAGGATGGGGGCTTAGTCCTGTTTTTATTAGTGACAAATTCAAAGCTTACATAAATGGTAAATATATATGTGAGTATGAGAATAAAAAAAGAGGTTGCTATACAAGTACAATGCTTTGTAATTATGACAAAGATGAGTTTTATGTAGATACAACATTGCTTTGTATCTTAGAATCTAAAACAACCTTAGATATTAAACCTAATCATATATGCGAGATATACGTTGCTGGAAATACCTATTTGGACATTAAAGTAGGCGAAAACAGCAAGGTATATCTTTTTGTTTATGGAGGAGAACCATTCATAACAGGTGATATAGATAAAGATAAAGTGATAATTAAAAGATATATAGACGAAAAGGAGGTAGCCAATGTCTGATTATAAATGCTATATGCGTAGAGTCGATATTCTCGGTGAGCCGGAAAAAGATTTGGAAGTAGATTTCCCCGGTTTGATTTACAAAGAATTTTCTGGTCTTGATTCTTATGGAAAAATAAAATCTGTATATACCGAAGAATTTGCAGAGACAGATGAACTTCAAGTATATCAGAACTCTACTCCTATTAGAGAAAATACTGATTTGACTTTTACATGCATATTTATAGGAAACGATAGAAGAAAAACATATCACTCATTCGTTGATTTTCTAAGCAAAGG
>ERZ772886.968-NODE-968-length-27136-cov-5.654739_pt1 | contig 27136 bp, 20 predicted proteins | sample MGYA00512128_ERZ772886 | MGnify/ENA primary metagenome ERZ772886 (study PRJEB29015, sample SAMEA2737698) | human gut metagenome | biome: human gut; feature: human-associated habitat; material: faeces | place: China | collected 2012 ... | reverse complement strand
ATCGTAATTTATACTGCTTAATATTACGCTTAAATCGTCGGTATTGTCCGACAGCTTGCAGTCATACGCATGAAGAAGAAGCTTATCGTTATCGTTTACTGCGGAGCTTTCGTAAATTTTTTGATTAAGCTCCTCGATTGCCTTGCCGTCCTCCTCAATCTGCTTTTTAAGGTCTGCGACCTGCTGCATGAGCTTTGTATTTTCCTCGCTTAACACCGCCGCCTTTTCGGTTATGCCCGATACCGCCGTCGGTGACGGCTCATCTATCGGCGGCTGGCTTTTCTGCACATTTGTCTGCCCGAAAAACGCTATTATTATAAGTATAATCGCAACGAAGAAGATAAGTGCCGTATACAGAAAAAGCGATTTATTGCTGTTTTTGTTATCCATATGTTTAACCGTTTACTCCTTTCAAAAAAACTGCCCTATTCCGCCCTGTCCGACTTTTTTGCCGTTTCAAGCGACTGTCTTTCCTCGTCAAGCAGCTTTATTCCCGACTGCCCCTCACGTATTTCTCGCACATACGTATTGCATGAATTATGACCGTAGAGCGATGTGAGAATAATTCCGTCATTGTTTGAGTTAAGGAGAGTCAGCGCAAAGCTGAGCTTTCCCGTAACATCATCGTATGCATCAAAGTTGACCACGGCTGTCTTGCTTAACGAAAGCTTTATGCCGTTCTCGCACCCTGCAATTCTCGATGACAATATTGCGTCCGACGAACCGTTTATCGTTTTTGACAAATCCGTCACCTTATCGTAGTAATCCTTTAATGCGGAGATTAAATCCCCGTCATCGGAATAATCGAGAAGCGTGTTTATTTTCGACGCATTTATCATATTAAGTATAAAGCAGATAATAATAAGTATAATCATTATCGTCAGTGCAATCATAAAAAGCATATTGTTACTTATCATGTACATACCTCCGTCAACTTAATTTCATCAGATTTAAAATTCTGTCCAAATCGCTGTTTCCGTAATATTCTATCTCTATTTTTCCTTTTTTAGCGGAGTGAGAAATTTTAACCCTTGTTCCGAGTGCGGACGCTATGCGGTTTTCAAGGTTTTCAAGCTCAATATCCGCGGCGGTCGTCTGCTTTTCCTTTTTTTGCGGACGCTTTTTGTTAAGCTGCTTTGCAAGCATTTCCGCCTGGCGCACATTAAGATTATCGTCTATGATTTTCTTTATCAGCGCCAGCCTAAGCTCCTTATCCTCCAAAGACAGTGCCGCACGTGCATGTCCGCTCGATATTTCGCCGGATATGAGCATCTTTTTTATTTCATCGTCAAGGGTGAGAAGTCTCAATGAATTTGCTATCGCGCTCCTGCTCTTGCCGATACGCTGCGAAATCAGCTCCTGCGTCAGATTGTAATCCTCCAAAAGATAGTGGTAGCCGAGTGCTTCTTCAATCGGATTCAGATCCTCGCGCTGTAAATTTTCTATCAGCGCAACCTCCGCAACCTCCTCATCGGAATATTCCTTTATAACAGCCGAAATTTCCTTTAAACCTGCCTTTTTTGCCGCGCGCCAGCGTCTTTCCCCGGCAACTATCGTATACATTCCGTTTTTGCCCTCGGTTATAATGATAGGCTGAATAAGTCCGTGGTCACGGATTGATTTTGCAAGTACGTCTATCTTATCGCTGTCAAAGCTTTTTCGCGGCTGATTTTTATTCGGCTCAACGCTGTTGATTTTTATGCTTACAATCCCGTTTTTCGGCTTTCTCTGAACCTCCTCTGCCTCCGTTTCGCTCTCGAAAAGAGTACCCAGTCCCTTGCCTAAGCCACGTTTTGCCATAAGCATACCTCCTTATTTTTTACATATTTTCAATTATTTCGTATAATTTCCTTTGCAAGCGCCATATAAGCGTCCGCGCCTTTGGAAGTACGGTCGTATTTTATTATCGGTTCACCAAAGCTCGGTGCTTCCGAAAGACGTATGTTACGCGGTATAACGGTTTTGTACTCCTTATCGGGAAAATACTTTTTAACCTCGTCAAGCACCTGTATCGAAAGATTTGTACGTCCGTCATACATAGTACCCAATACACCTTCTATTTCTATATCTGGGTTGAGCTTTTTCTTAATCATTCTGACTGTCCCTATAAGCTGGCTTAAACCCTCAAGTGCGTAATATTCGCACTGAATGGGGATAAGCACCGAATCCGACGCCGTAAGAATGTTTATTGTTATCATTCCGAGAGCGGGGGGAGAGTCAATTATTATAAAATCATAATTATTTTTCAGCCTGTCCAATACGTCCCTGAGGAAAAATTCGCGCTTATTCTCAAACGCAAGCTCAATTTCGACCGCCGACATATCGGGTGACGACGGAATAACCGATAAATTTCTGTATTTTGTCTCAATAACCGTTTTTTCCGCCTTTTCCGGGATGTTCAGCCGGATTTCCAGCAGGTAAACGCTGTCCTTGGCGGAGATTTTCATCGTGCCGCCGTATTGGCTGACAATGTACTGCATACTGGATGTGCCAAAGCCGTGGCGCCGTCCGTCGGTCTTTCTCGTCTGCGGCAAGTCATTCTTGAACCTGATTTCGCCCTCGTAGTAGTTCATCACGGCAATTTCCACCGCGCCGCTCAGCCGCCGGACATGCAGGCTGATCACCCGCTTTTCGGGGTCGCTGACGCGCATCACCGCTTCCACCGCGTTATCCAGCGCATTGCTGAACAGCGCGTAAATGTGGCGCGTCCGCATGAATGACAGGCACTCGCCATCCGCCATGCTGGTGAAGGAGATACCGTTGTCCATGCACTTGAGCATCGTGCTGTACAGCACAACATCCAGCACCTCGCTGCCCGTTTTCACATTGCTGTCATAGAGGTCGATTGCTTCCCGCAGGGCGGAAATTTCGGATTCGGTCAGGCGGCTTTGCAGCTTGTCCAGCTGATGGCGCAGGTCATGGCAGCGCAGATTCACAAGGTCGATGTTGGCCTTCATCGTCTCGTACTGCCGCCGATTCTCCGCCAGCACCTGATCCATCACCTCGATTTCCGCCCGATGCTGCGAAAACAGCACAATGTCGTGGTGCAGCGCCAAAACAGAAAAGCACATGAACACCAGGCAGCAGCGCAGCATCTCATAGAGCGGCCGTGAATCGGCGCGGTATTCGCTCATCACGGCGTTAATCAGCACACTGGCTAACAAGAACAGGATGCACAGCCACGTCGTCTGAATCTGCGATTTCCGATCTTCATGGTACTGCACAGACGGATGGATGAACAGCAGCCGAAGCAGATAGCAGACGGCCAGATGGAACACAAACCAGATGAGAAGTGTCACATCCGCATTGGTGATTTGCGGAAACAGGGTCATTGTCTGCGTATCGTCCGCGCCCGTAAAGGACAGCACGAGTGCGTACAGGCTGCCGGCAATCTGGACGGCGGCACATCCGGCGCACCACGTTTTCAGCCGCTCACACCATGTGCCTTCATGCGCAAGGAATAGCAGGGGCAGCACGGACAAGTATTCCATCAGAGCACCCAGAAAGCGTGACCAGAGCATTGCCTGAAAATGCGTGCGGAGGATGGCTCGGATGATCATAATCGCCGCCATCAGGGCAAGCCCCGCTGCCGCGCGAACGACATACTGCGGCTTGTGCTTCAGCGGGAAAATGAAAACAGCAACACCGGACAGCATTTCCAGAAAGGCTACAACGGAAAGGTACATTTGGTAATAATAACTTTCTCCCAGGCACTGCGCGAGGAATACAATCACAGCTCATTTTCCCTCCTTCATTTCGGTGCCATTATAGCATACGCATCCAGCCCGCCGCAACCCTGCCTTTTGCCCCGCGGTACAGGACAAAAGGCAGGGGAGAAGGCATCAGTCCAGCGAAATCAGGCAGTAGGGGTGAACAAACGCCTGCGCAGGGCCATATGCCTGCAAGCCGTAGCGGTAGCCGTACCATTCGCCGCCGCCCGCGCCGCCGTATGCATTCGCCAAGCTCGATGAATACAGCAGCGCAATGGTGTTTTCGCCGTTTTTCAGCCACGGCGTGATGTCCATGACCGCTTTCGTCATGCTCAGATCGCCCGTTTTTTCGCCGTTGATGAAAACTTGCATACTTTCGCTCATCGGGCCCAAGTCGATATACGCGCCGTCCGCCGTGCCATCCCACTGGAAAACCGCCTTGTACGTCGCCTGACCGACCGTGCGCTCGCCCAGTTCCGGAATTTCATTCCATGTTTTCAGGGCATCCAGATGGAGCGTGACGGGGGTAATGTCCGTCGCTACCTGCGTTTCGGTGATGGTCTGCCCGAACAGCGTTTCCGTGCGCTCGTTCACCTGCTCAGACGCCGTGTGCTTCATGACGGTAACATCCCAGTCGGTGATTTCAAACGCATCCGGCACCTGCGCCGCGAATTGCCGCGTTTCGCCGCTGCTGAGCTGTGCCTGATATTCGCCGGACGCTGTGACCTTGGCGGACAGGCTGCTGCCATCGCTGCAAACATCCGCCGCGTTCGTTTCGACCGCATGGAGCTCGCTGTCCGCCTCGCACGCACGGAATACAAACAGCGCCACGTTGCCGTAATCCAGCGTCAGCGGGAAAATTGTGCTGCCGTTTTCATGGCGATAAACGCCCAGTCGCTTCGTTTCGCCCGTCCACGCGTCCAGCTGATACGGAATCCAAGTGCCGTCCACCACCATCTCCGTCGTGATGGTATCGCCGTGCGTATCCTGCTTTTCCCCCTGCGACCACACGGAAACATAGCTGCCGTCGCAGTAGTTGTACACATACAGGTACTCGGTGTCGCCGTCGCGGCGCGTCTGCGTCAGCAGCTGGCGGTTCGGCTCGGCAAAGCCCGCGTAAGGCTTCACCCCGGCGCTTTGCAGCACGCGGGCAACGTCGTCCGCGTCCTTTGCGGAATAGACGTTGGGCAGCGCCTTCATTTCCGCCATCACATCCGCCAGCGCAGCCTCGCCGTCATCATTGTACGGCGTCTGGACGGCGGCGCCATCCACCACAACCACCTTCATGCCCTGTTTTGCCATTTCAAGCAGGGCTTTCGCGCCGTCCAGCGCCAGCTGCTTCTGCCACAGCACAATCGCCTGATAACCTGCCTGCTCCAGCGTGCCGGTTTCGGCATTATAGTACACGCCGTCCGCCGTCAGGAAATCCGGGCTGAAGTAGTCGTAGGTATAGCCGTTATCCTGCAAGGTCGTGGACGGGAAAAAGCCGGTTGTATGGTTAAGCAGCCAGTTCTCGCCGCCGTGGTTGCCGCTGGTCGGCATGGGCTGCTGATAGTTCATGTAAATCATGCCGACATCCGTGCGGGAAACGCCCTCGCGGAGCAGCTGACAGATGCGCCCCAGATGGTCGTTGAACGACGGATAATCCACGCTGGACGGCTCATGCGGCCCGAAGGCGTAGAAGCTGGCATACACCGCGCCGCTGGCGGTATAATGCGGCCAGCGATTATCCGTTCCCGGCCCGTACTGCGCAGACCAGATGTGCCACACAATGCGATTGAAGCCCGCCGCAAAGAGGTTGTACGCCTCCATCAGGTGATCCTGCTCGGTATAGGCATAGCCGCCGTAAGCGCCCGTTTCGGAGGAAAGCACCTTGTTTTGCAGCTTCGCGCCGCCCGTCCACAGGCGGTACATATCCACCTGATTGTTCTGGTTGAGGATTTCCGCCTCCGGGTAATCCACGCTCATAATCGGCTCGGAGATTTCCAGCCGCTGCCCATAGCTGATTTGCGCGCGGGTCTTGATGCCGTATTCGTGCAGCCACGCGCGCAGCGGCTCCAGCATCCGTTCGCGGTAGAGCTGCGTCTGCACGTCAAAGAGGTCGTTGAGCACCTTTTCGCGCATGGTTTTGTCCGCCAAATCATAGCTGCCGTAGTCCACGGCATCCCAGTAGAACAGATCCGGCAGACCGATGGTCAGGTACAGGTACGGACGAATGTCATAGCCCTTGCGCGCCAGAAATTCTTCCGCCATGTCGTCGCACCAGAACGCGCAGCCGTATTCGGTGCTGATTTCCAGCGAATCCATGAACAGCTGTACGTCGCCCGCCTGAATCTTGGCATTCAGCGCTTCGTCGTCCAGAATGTGCGCCAGCCAGTATTCCTTCAGCGCTTCAATGCCTGCTTCATCAAAGTAGTTGATGCAGTACGCGGTTTCAGCGGCGGGGTGGGATTCCTGCATTGCGCCCTGCTGCCAGTAGTAGAACAGGCGGTACTTCGATTCGGCGTTTTCCGGCGTCCAGTCCAGCGTAATCGTGCCGTCCGCTTCCCAGACCAGCTTGTCGGTCAGCTCGATGATGCCCGTTCCGTCCGTCACGATGGGTTTCGCCTTGTTGCCGCTCGTCTGCGGCACGGCAAAAACGCCAATCAGCTTCGCCGTCGGCTCAATGGGGTAGACCTTGCTGCCGACTTTCTTCTGCATGGGGATTGCCCCGCTTCGGCTCGCCCCTGCTTTGATGTATTCCACAATGTCCACGACAATCTGGCTTGCGCCCTGACTGTGCGGGTCAAGACCGGGGACGTTGGCGGTCGCCCAGTTTGTGCCGGAGGTGAGGGAGACGGTCATTCCCAAGTCCAGCGCCGTGTTCATTGCCAGCTTCAAGTCGTGATCCCACTGCGCAGAGCCGTAGCCGTAGTCCGTTTCGCTGATTTCGTCTTCGCCCTGCGCGCACAGCTCCACGCCGCGGAAGCCGCCGTCGTACATCGCCTGAATTTCCGCGCGGATGGTTTCGTCGGTATGCCCTGCTTCCGCCATCCACCAGCGCACCTCGCTGCGGTTGTCGATGCTGGGCGCGGTATAGCGGCGTTCGATTTCCGCCGCAAACGCATCGTCCTCCGCCAGCGCCGAAGCGGCGGGCAGCAGCAGGGCGGCAGAGAGCAGCGCCGACAAGATTTTCTTCCCAGACAGCATAATGTCCTCCTTGCAACTCTTTCTTGTACAAAATGGGGCTCCGGAACACTCCGAAGCCCCGGAAAATCGTATTAAATCTTGAATGCCTTGACAAGCAGCGGCCAAGCCCAGAGGTAGAAGACAACTGCAATCGCGATGACGGCGACGGCAATCACAATCCACATGATGCGCTTGCCCTTCCTGCTCATCCGCTTGCGGTTCTGGAACTGCTCCTCGGTCATCGGCACTTTGCTGTATACGCGAATTGCCATGAACACCAGCACAAGCGCCATCAGAATGTCAAAGCCGTACAGCACAACCTTGTACCACGCCATGCCGTGCAGGAAACCCTTCTGCTCCTCAACCGCCGGGGCAGCCGTTTCTTCCGCGCTGTCCTTGTCCTGATTCAGCATGGCCGCATAGGCGGGGTCAACCGCCAGCGAGTTTGCCGTGTTGTAGAGAATCTGATGCACGGCTTCGCGGAGCAGCTTGCGGCACCAGCCGGATTTGACGTCGCTGAGCGACTGTTCCGCGGTTGCGTGCACGAGCGTGCCGCCCGCCGCCAGATACTGGTCAGAGCCAGCGCCCTTCATGGTGGTGGTGTAGTCGGTGATGTAGCAGCCATGCCAGCCCCATTCGTTGCGGCAGATGGCGCTCATCAGCGGATAGGAGCCGAAGGTGAACTGCCAGCCGACGCGGCACATGGTCAGCATGATGCCCTGTGCGCTGCCCTTCTGGATGGAATACTGGAAGGGCTTGAGGTAGATTTCACGGGCAGCCTGTTCCGTGCCCCACACAGCCACACAGCCGTTGGCGGCGCGGTTGGTGTCGGCGTCGTTCATGACAAAGTGCTTGATGTAGGCGTGCATACCGTGCGCTTCAACGCCCGCGCAGACCGCCGCGGAGCAAAGACCGGTCAGCACAGCATCCTCGGAGTAGTATTCGTAGTTGCGTGCGCCGAAGGGGGTGCGGTGAATGTTGATGCCGGGCGCGTACCAGCCCTCGGTGTTGGACGCAATCGCGTCTTCGCCGATGGCGTTGCCGTAGATGCGCTGAACCTCCTGGCTCCACGTCGCCGCCGTCATCGTCGCGCAGGGATAGGTGTAGATGACCGCGTCCGTCAGGAAGTTCGCAATGCCGTGCGGCGCGTCATACTCATACGTCTTGGGCTTGCCAACGGATTCCACCGCCAGAGAGCCCCAGCCGGACTTGTTGAACAGCTGGTGCATCTCGGAGAGCTTGAGCTCATCCAGCAGCAGATCCCACTTCGGGTCGTTGTAATCCAGCCCCACCATGTCGATCAGCTTCAAATTGTTTTTCGCGCCGTAGGTGTAGGCTTCCTTGCCGGGATACAGGGCAGCATCCGTCGGGTCTGTCGGGTTCAGAGAAGCCTCAAAGCCCTTCAGCTCGAATTTTGCCCGCAGGTCGTCGGAAATCACATAGGTCGGCGCGTCGCCGGAGATGTTGCCGACGTTGGATACGCCCTTCGCAACACCGGTGGCGTATTCCAGCCCGTTATTGTCCATCACAGACCAGTCGGAGCGGGAGAGATAGACCGTGCCGTCCGCATAGACGATATCATCAAGCTGGTTGGTCACTTCCGCGCCGGAAACAGCGTCCTTGTTCAGCAGTTCCCGCTCGGAAACGGTGTACTTGGCTGCCATCGCCGTGTTGCCGTTTGCGGTCATGCCGTCCGCCGTGGTCTTGCCCTTTGCGGCAAGCACGTTGTTCACGGCTTCGTGCGCATCGTGGGCAGCGGTCACATACCAGTCGCCCGCGTCAATCACATAGGTCTTGGCGTCCTTTGCGTCGTAGCTGGCAATATCCTGCTTGGAGAAGGTGACGGACACGCGCTGCGACTCGCCGGGGGCAAGCTCAGCTGTCTTGACGTACTGCGCCAGCGACACAGCCGCCTTTTCCACGCCGCCGGGGATGTAGGGCGACTGGACGTAGAATTCCACAACATCCTTGCCGGAGGTGAAGCCGGTGTTCTTCACCGTGACCGACGCGGTGCAGAGGTCGCCGTCCCAGTCCACCTTCAGGTCAGACCATTCAAAATCAGTGTAGCTCAGACCATAGCCGAAGGGATAGGCGACGGTGGCGGCGTAATCGTAGTCGCCCGCGTTGCCCTGCTTGAGTACAGCATCCTCATAGCGGGTTTCATAGTACTTGTAGCCGACATAGATGCCTTCCGCGTAGTTCACATAGGAATAGCCGGAGAGGGAGCCATCCTCGTTCACATAGCGGTAGTCGCCGAAGTTCTGCATGGCGGCGGAGGACATGTTGTCGTACACATAGGTATCCACCAGACGGCCGGAGGGGTTGATGGCGCCGGACAAAATCTTAGCAATCGAGCCGATGCCGCCCGCCGGACGGGCATACCACAGCACCGCGTCAATGCCGTATTCCGCCTTGTCCACAAAGTCCATCTGCATGGCGTTGGCGGAGCTGATGAGCACAACCACCTTGTCGAAGGATTTATGCACCTCGGCAAGCAGTTCCTTTTCGTCCTTGTTCAGCTCCAGGTAGTTTTCATCCGCCGAGCCGCCGTAGCGGGACATGTCATACGGCAGGTCGTTGCCTTCCGCGCCCGTGCGCATCAGCACGACGACGGCAGCATCGTTGTAATCCTTGTAGGATGCCTTGACATCCGCCGTATATTCGCTCTGCGGCACTTCGTCAATCACCCAGCCGCCGGTTTCGGAGCCGTTGCCTGCCGACAGGCTGCCCGCGCCGGAAGAATGGCTGGACGCGGCATAGAAGGCAGCCAGCGTGGGGTTGACCGTGAAGCCCTCATCCTCCAGCACCTTCTGCAAAACGCCGCTCTTGTTGTCGATGCCGAAGAGGCTGATTTTGCCGCCCTTCATGGGCAGCGCGTTATCCTCGTTCTTCAGCAGCACCGCGCCTTCGGCGACAATCAGGTTTGCCACCTGCGCATGGTCGTCCGTGTCAAACGTCACGGTGGAAACGTTCTTCACGCCGACTTCACCGAAGTACAGCGTCAGGGCGGAGTCCCAATACAGCGCTTCATAGTTGGCAACGCCGACGGCACTGCACAGCAGCGCAATCACCAGCGTCCAGATAATTAAATAGGTACTTTTTTTCATACCCTTCTTCGCAGCACTCATGATTTTCTCCTTTTCATGCGGTTGATCATGCGAAAGAAAATGGGGAAGGCGTATCGCCCTCCCCGCGAGGATTTTCCGGACTTACTAACACTTTGGGGATAAGCATTAGTCGTCGTCGGAATTGGTGATCACATAGTCAAAGGTGTCGCCGCTGATGGTGATGGTCACGGTGCATTCCTCCGCGTCAAACGCCGCGTCGGAGGTGGTCAGGTTGTCCAGCAGATACGGGCCTTCAAACAGGTCGGCGATCAGATGGCTTTCCGCTTCCTTGCACTGCACAACGCCCGCCGCGTAGTCGCTGTCCGCGAAGGAAGCGTTTTCCGTGTTCTGGAAGTAGGAGCCCGCCAGGGAGCCCCAGTTTTCAGACGCGGTGCCCGCCGTCGGGAACATCAGAACGACCGTATCGCCATCCTTCGTGTAAGTGCCGGTGAAGGTGTAAACGATGTCCGCCGTCACGGTGCCGTCTTCGGCGGTCTGCATCAGGCGCTTGGTGTACTCGTAGGTGCCGTCATCCTTGAGGACGACAGTGTTCTCGCCGGTCATGCCGATAGCGGTCACAAAGCCGTTGTGGAAGGTGTTGGACACGAGGTCTTCAGTCTTGTAGACCTTGGTCAGGGTGACGTCCGCCAGCGCGACGGACAGGAGCAGGCACAGGGCCAGAGCGATGGAAAACAGCTTCTTCATGGGAATTCCTCCATTCTTATTTGGCGATTTTTCAACCACATCGCCTTCGTTTCGCATCATATCACAACGGCAACGGTTTGCTGCACTTTTTGCGGAATCTACAAAGAAAACAGCATAAATTAAGGTAACACCGCACAAAGGACAGGAACGGCAAAGGATTTTGATGAGAATTTTCCGGAAAGCCCTTTATCTATCGCTGTGTTCATGGTATGATAATAAAGGAAAAATGACGCGCCGTGCGGATTGCACAGACATTGTTGGAGGAAGCGCAATGAAGGAGTTTCTGCCGAAATCCGCCGCGAAAATGGCGGATTGCCTGATGAAGCGTTATGGCCTGCTGACCAGCCGCTGGAGCTATGACTACGGCGTGGCGTGGCGCGGCATGGAGGCGCTGTACGCCATGACGGGCGAAAAGAAGTATTTCGATTACATCAAGGACGCAATGGACACGTTCGTGACCGACGAAAGCGGCGCGATTCGCGACTACACGCTGGATGAGTTCAATCTGGACTACATCTGCAATGGGCGGCAGCTGCTGTATCTCTACAAGGCGACGGGGGAGAAAAAGTACCTGCGGGCGGCAGACGTGCTGCGCGACCAGCTGCGCCGTCAGCCGCGCACATCCGACGGGGGATTCTGGCACAAAAAGTGTTACCCCTACCAAATGTGGCTGGATGGGCTGCATATGTCCGCGCCGTTCTATGTGGAATACTGCCTGATGGCGGAGGACGATGCGGGCATCCGCGACGCGGGTATCCGCGATGCGGCGAAACAGCTGCAATTGGCGTATGAGCACACCTATGAGCCGAAAACGCGGCTGAATCACCACGGGTGGGACGAATCCCGCGCGCAGCAGTGGTCAGATCCGGAGACGGGGCGCTCGGCGCACGCGTGGGGGCGCGCTGTCGGCTGGTATATGCTGGGGCTGGCGGATGTGCTGGCGCTGCTGCCGGAAAATCACGAATGCTTCGAGCCGCTGCGGGCGCTGATGGAGAAAATCAGCGCGCGGATGCTGGAAATCCGCGTGGATGGCGCGTGGCTGCAAGTGCTGGACTGCCCCGGCCGCGAGGGGAACTACCTCGAATCCTCCGGCTCGTGCCTGATGACGGCGGCGATTTTGAAGGCGGCGGCGAATCATCAGCTGCCTGACTGGATGCTGGCGGCGGCGCAGGAGAGTTTCCGGGCGATTCAGCGGCATTTCGTCGGGCAGATGCGGGATGGCACGCTGTTTCTGGCGAAAACGTGCTACGGCGCGGGGCTGGGCGGAAAAACGGACGCGTACCGCGACGGGTCGTATGACTATTATATTTCGGAAACCGTAGGCAGCTACGACATCAAGGGGACGGGCGCATACATTCAGGCAGCCTGTGCCTACGAAGGGAGTGAACCCCATGCTTGACCAGCGCTTGGCAACCCGTGTGGAGAATTTTGTGAGCCGCCTGAAGCGCGAAAGTGTGTGTATGCACGGCTTCATCCTTGACGTGCGGGGCGAAGTGAAGGCGACGGCGTACTATCCGCCGTTTGAGGAGGGGAAGGCGCACCGGATGTACTCGGTGTCCAAATCCATGACGGCGCTTGCCATCGGCCTCCTGCTGGACGAAGGAAAAATTTCGCTGGATGACTGCATTGCCGACTACTTCCGCGACTTCCTGCCCGAAAAGCCGGATGCGCGCCTGATGCGCCTGAAAATCCGCGATATGCTGCGGATGGCGACGTGCTACCGCGCCACCGTCTACCGCGAAACCGACGACGACTGGACGAAGCCGTTCTTCACCGCCGCATCCACCCACGAACCGGGTACGGTGTTCCACTACGATACGGGTTGTTCGCAGGTGCTGGCGGCGCTGGTGGCGCGGCTGACCGGGCAGCAGGTGATGGACTACCTGAACGAGCGGGTGTTCACGCCCCTTGGCGCAAACGACGAGAAGCATTGGCTGCGCGACCCCGCGGGCACCTGTCAGGGCGGCACAGGGCTGTGCATGTCCCTGCGCGATTTGCACAAGGTGACGCGGCTGTTGATGGACGGCGGGCGCGGAATTCTGCCGGAATGGTTCTGCCGGGAGATGACGAAAAAGCACATCGACAACTGCCTGTGCGCGAACGAGGAAGAGCGCTATGGCTACGGCTGGCAGGTGTGGATGACGCGCGCGGGCTGGGCGATGTACGGCTTGGGCGGGCAGCTTGCCGTGGTGTGCCCGGAGAAGGACGTCTGCCTGTGCACGATTGCCGACACGCGCCTTGACCCCATCGGCGTGCAGCGCATCTACAACGCCTTTTTCGACGAAATCTACCCTTACTGCGGCATGGAGGATATGTCGCCTGTTCGCCTGTCGCCCGAAATGCAGCCGCTGGGGAACAATCCCGCGTGCGCGCTGGACGCGTCGCCTGTGTACCATTTCGCCGCGCCGAACCCGCTGGGGCTGGGGCGCGTGGAACTGCAGGGAAACACGCTGATTTGGGAGAACGCGCGCGGGCGGCATTCGCTGCAATTCGGACTGGGGGAGAACCGCGTAAGTGAATTTCCCGGATGGCCGGGGCGCACGATGTTATCCTCCGGCGGCTGGGTGTCGGCGGATGAAAACGGGAATCTGCTGCGCGTCCGCTGCCAAATCATCGACGATGCCCCCTGCGGCGTGGACATGCTGCTGCGATTCACGGGCACTTGCCTGACGGTGCAGGCGCGCAAATCCTTCGACCCGGCAACGAATGCGTATGAGGGCGTGGCGACAGGGTACGCGGAGTGAAGGGACACGAACCAGAGGCTCACCTGAAAGGGGAGCTGTCAGCGCAATCTGACTGAGGGGTTAGAGCGGCGGGGGACAACCCCTCTGGCGCTGATGCGCCACCTCCCCTTGCAGGGGAGACTTGGGTTCTTTTCCGCACAGGAAAAATCCATATAAATAGGAAACTTTTCGTTTAGAACGACTTCAGGAGGAAAGGCGCAATGACGGACGAACTGTACCTCCCCGACCAAGGCGACGGCAGCTACCGCAATCCCGTGCTGTGCTGCGACTACTCCGACCCCGACGTGATTCGCGTCGGCGACACCTACTACATGACGGCATCCTCGTTCAACTATGTGCCGGGGCTGCCGATTCTGACCTCGGCGGATTTGGTCAACTGGCGGCTGGTGAACTACGCGCTGCCCAACATCCCCGAACCGGGCTACGAAATCCCCCGCCACGCGTGCGGCGTGTGGGCGCCCGCCATCCGCTGGCACGATGGATTTTTCTACATCTATTACGGGATGCCGGACGAGGGCATCTACATGGTGCGTGCGGCGGATGCCTGCGGGCAGTGGGACGCGCCGAAGCTCGTGCGGGCGGGTAAAGGGCTGATTGACCCCTGCCCTTTCTGGGACGACGACGGTAGGGCGTACGTCATCCACGCCTACGCGAACAGCCGCATCGGGTTCAAGAGCCGAATCGGTATCTTCCCGATGAGTGCGGACGGCACGCACGCCATCGGCGAGGACAAATTCCTGTTCGACGGCACGGCAAATCACCCGACGATTGAAGGCCCGAAGGTCTACAAGCGGGATGGCTGGTACTACATCTTTGCTCCCGCGGGCGGCGTGGCGACGGGCTGGCAGACGGTGCTGCGCAGTCGGCGGATTGACGGCGAGTACGAGGACAGAATCGTCCTGCGGCAGGGGAACAGCCGCGTCAACGGGCCGCATCAGGGCGCGTGGGTGACGGCGGCGGATGGCAGCGACTGGTTCATCCACTTCCAGAGCCGCGGGCTGTACGGGCGCGTCACCCACCTGCAGCCGATGGCGTGGCAGGCGGACGGTTGGCCGATTATCGGCGAACCCGTGGCGGGCGAAACGTACGGCACGCCGGTGGAAACGTGGCGCAAGCCGTCACAAACGCATCAGCCGCCGCTTTCGCTGCAATGCAGTGATGATTTTGCGGATTCGCTGGGGCTGCAATGGCAGTTTATGGGCAATTGGCGCGCGGATTTTTATGCTGTGGACGGCGGATTGAGGCTTGCCGCCCTGCCCGCGCCGAACGGGATTTTGTGGAACTGCCCGCATGTGCTGACGCAGAAAATCGCCGCGCCCGCCTTCACGGCGGAGGTGACACTGGATGCCCGCGCGCTGCAAATCGGCGAGCAGGCGGGCTTCGGGCTCATCGGCGGGCAGTACGCGTACATCGCCCTGCGGCGGACGGCGGCGGGGATGCGACTGGTTTTCGTGCAGTCGGACGGCGAGGCGCATCAGGAGCGGGTGTGCGAGGAAATCGACGCGCCAGCGGAGCAGCTTGCCCTGCGGATGGTGCTTCAGCCGACGGGGGACGACACGGCGCGCGCGGCGTTTGCGTATCAGCATCAGGGGGATTGGCGGCGCTTCGGCGAGCCGTTCAGCCCTGCGCGGCACACATGGGTCGGCGCGCGGATGGCGCTGTTTGCGATGTCGCTGGACGGCGAGAACCACGGCGGCGCGGGAAAATTCGGGCCGTTCCGGGTGACGAAAGCGTGACGATGTAACCTCTTGCCGCAACTTGGCGCGGCGGATGCAACGGGGAAAATCCGGCGCACGGGCGAAAAGGGAGCCTCAGGGGCGGGGAGGGGCGAATCCGGCAGCCCCTGATGCTTCTGCAAGTGCGTTTTTCCGGCGAAAATCCGGCGCATCCGCCCCATTTTCATCATAACAACAGAAAATTTCAACCCACGCTCCCCGCACGGGGAGCGACGGCATGTTCGCCGCTGGTGACGATTTCAAAATCATTTCAACCCACGCTCCCCGCACGGCACGGAAATCAATTTTCAAATTGTGGAAAATGTGCTATACTGTACGCATGGACAGAACAACACTGATCGACTTCTTTGAGAAAGTCGAGACGAACGAGGAGTACAACGGGTACTTTTGCAGCATCGCGGAAGCATCGGAATTGTGGTGCTGGGCAGCCTGTGCGGGTTCAGGAACGTGAGCCAGATCCATCATTGGGCGAAAAATGCGCGCGTGAAGGAATTTTTGAAGGAGAAATTCCAAATAGAGCATATTCCGTGCTACTTTGGGCTGTTGACACTCTTGAAAATGGTAAAGCCTGACACGCTGAACCAATGCATGATGAAAAGGACTTCACAATTCTTGCCAGAAAATGAAATTGAAACAACTATTTCGCCGGATGGCAAGACGATTCGTTCTACCGTTGGCAAGAAAAACATGGATAGCCCACTGCACATTATTAGTGCGCAAATCTGTGAAATTGGCGTTACGCTGGCTTCCGAAGCCGTCGAAGACAAGAGTAACGAAATCCCGGCGGTGCAGGAGCTGCTGAAAAAATGGACATTGAGGGCTGCCTGATTGTCGCGGATGCACTGAATTGTCATCAGAAAGCGGCAGAAGCTGTCGTAGCGGGAAAAGCAGATTATCTGCTGGATGTCAGGGCAAATCAGCGCAATTTGGAAGAAGAAATTGCCGAATACGTCAAGAATGATGACCTCCGCGGTCGCATGGACAAGAAGCGGACGGTGGAAAAGAACCGCGAGCGGATTGAAATTCGGACGGCGTACACGACCGATGATGCTGAATGGCTATGCGGGAAGAAAAAATGGAAGGGGCTGTGCTGCATCGGCCCAATCCGAAAGGAAGTCGAAGTTGACGGCAAGCGCACCGAAGAGTAGCACTACTACATTTCCAGCCGCAAACTGTCGGCAGAAGAACTGCTTCATCATGCACGGATGGAGTGGGCGGTCGAGTCGATGCACTGGCTGTTAGATGTTCATTACGGTGAAGATTACTGCCGGATTGCAAACAAGACAGCACAGCAGAATCTAAGGCAATCCCGCACAAAGAAAGAACAGCAAAAAGGTTGGGAAAGATGTATAATAAAGAGGTGAAGAAGCAATTGACGATGAGCCTGATCAGCGACGAGCTGGGGCAGGCCTCAACGAAGAAGAAAGAGTTTCTGGGAATCATGGAGAAACTGATTCCGTGGTCGCAATGGGTCGGGATCGTGCAGCCGCACTATTACAAAGGAGAGCGCGGCAATAAGCCCTACGACTTGGAACTGATGCTCCGGATATATGCGCTGCAGCATCTCTATAACCTCGCGGATGACGCGGCGCGCAATGAAATCATCGACAGCCGTGCGTTCTCGCAGTTCTGCGGTGTGGACTCCAGCAATCAGGTGCCGGATGGCGATACCATCGGGCGTTTTCGGCATATTCTCGAACGGAATCAGCTTGGCGAAGCGTTTTTCACGAATGTGGTCGAAAGTTTGCAGAAGTGCAATCTGATGCTGAAAAAGGGAACGATTGTGGATTCGACGCTGATAGCCGCGCCTTCATCGACGAAAAACAAGGAAAAGCAGCGTGATCCGGAAGCTCATTCCGTCAAAAAGGGCAACCAATGGTACTTCGGCTACAAGGAGCACATCGGCGTGGATGCGGACAGCGGACTGGTTCACACGGTGGAAACGACAGCCGCTATCCTATATTGAAATCGGTTCGAAAGCGCATACAAGGTTCCATCAAAAGTATGGTTACAAGAATTTCATCAATATCAGGACGGTAATGGACGAATTTTAATAATGGAGGAATAACTGATGCTAAATATTATCAAGGCCTACCTTTCTCTTGAAATGTCCGCTCAAGATTTTGCATCTGCAGTACAGACTAATGATGAGCTTGTTCAGTTTATCAATGGGAGAATTCCACAAACACACGATAAGAGTGCTGAATCATGGAAGCAATGCCCTCTGAATGTTAATGCTTTTGAGCATGATAACTTTGATCTCCGTCGCACATTAACCGTTGGTTATTATGCGATCAATAGAATTAGTCGTTGCTCTACTGCATATAACATGATGTGGTCACTCTTCCATGACGACCTCCCTGATGTTGAAAAGAGTAACTTTTATCGTGAATTGCATCAGTTTGCGATCGATACAGTTCCTGACTACCTTGATAGCGTTGATGTTGGTAGTGTGATTCAAGAGATTATCTTGTCAACAAACTCCATTCCTAAAGGAAAACGGCAAAAGGCTGTTCGGGTTGCATTAAACTCGGCCTTTCATTTAGATGCGCTGCATAAAAAGCCTTCATGGATCCAAGATTCAGAATGGCCATTGGGTACTAGCAACACGCCAATGCTCTTTTTGGGGCAACGAAAAATTAAGGGTCAGTATGTAGAATATTATTTTGAAGATGTCATCAATGGAGAGAAACGTACTATAACTCAGTACTATTGATGTGGTCAAATCTTCTGACACATGTGTTTTGCGTGATAAAGAGAATCTTTCATTTCTGCAAGACACGATACCGAGGACGGGAAAAACGGCATCAGCATTGCTGCACACTGTTTGCACTTGCGAATTTATACCTTGCTCGCACTCGAATGAAGGTTGCGTAACGAGGTTTATTTCGCGTACAAACAGTGCGCTTGAATAGCACTTTTCTCGAAATTTTGGTCAGCGGGGATGATGTGGATGGTTTGGGCGCAATTATGAGGGGTATCCCTAAGTATGTTGAAAGGTGATTTCAATGAATAAAAATGATTTTCTCTTAGCTGTGCACGAGTATCTCAAGGCATTTGGGTATAGAAAAAATAAGAGTTATTGGTTTCTTTCTAATGGCGAGCTCGTCTATTGTGTCTATGTTCAAAGTTCTCAATGGGATGCTAATGATTACTATGTTGAGGTTGGTATCGCAATAGAGGAAATTGTTGGGCCCAAACCTTCAGTAACAAGGTGGTATGTACGAAAGCGGTGTGAGGATGAATCGCAAAATGACAGGAACATATCTCTTTCGGTTCTAAAACAGGCGATTGATTTCTTTTCTGACATACATACAGTTAATGACTTAACATTGTATCTTGAACGTACTCCCCATACCCTTGTAGGTCTCCAATACGAGTTGTTCTCCAACACTTAACATCGTATACTCTCTCATCAGCGGAGCTTCTTTCGAAGCTCCTCCTTTTCTATACCAAAAAAACAAGAAAGGACGTGACAAAATGCTCAGTCGCATTTTCGGCGCCGTCACTGGCGGTCGCCTCAATCTTCGCGCGGGGGCAATGTGATTGGACACCGACTACATTTCTCACGACTTCACAACCGCAGCGCCCGTGCTGCATTCATAGGGTTTGGGAAATGTGTTTCCAACAAGCTAATCGTCATTTTTAGCAAAATGACCCTGCTTGCTGCTTTACTTATCAATACAAAAATGGAGACCGTCCTGATGAGAGGCGGCCTCCTTGCATTTTCAGGGGATGATTCTTTTTCAATTAGTCGGCATAGGCGTAGGGAATATGATTTCGCTGCGCGTACCGTTCGGCGTAGGAATTGCGGAAAACGGTCAGCGTGAGGTTAGGGCATTTGTCGAAAGCGCCAACGCCAATTTCCGTTACGGAAGCGGGGAGAAGGACGGAACGCAGGACGCTGCACTGGGAAAAAGCAATGTCCTCGATTTCTGTGACGGAGTCGGGAATGACAATGGAGACAAGCGACGTGCAGCTCTGAAATGCGCCTGTTTCAATTTCCGTCACAGAATCAGGAATGAGAATGCTGGAAAGGGAAGCGCAGTAGGAAAACAGATAGTCGCTGATTTCTGTAAGGGAGTTTGGAAGCACAACCGTAGTCAGAGCGCGGCACTCGGCGAAGGCTCCCTCCTCGATTTCTGTGACGGAATCGGGAATGACGATGGAAGACAGCGCGGTGCAGTAGTTGAAAGCACATGAACCAATCTCGTCAACAGAGGAGGGAATGGCAACCTCGACGAGGGCAGAGCAATCGCTGAAAGCGTAATCGTCAATCTCTGTAACGGAAGCGGGCAGAGAAACACTTGTCAAAAAGGAGCAGCAGTCAAAGGCACGCTCGCCAACAGCCGATGTTCCTTGCGGAACGGTATAGCTGGAAGCTGCCTTTCCCCGCGGATAGGCAACAAGCGTATCGTCCTTTTTACGGAACAAAACGCCGTCCAATGTATAAAAAGACGGATGCTCCGGGGCGACGGAAATGGTTTGCAGCAGTGGACAGCAGCCGAAGGGGTTGTGGTCGAGGTCGGCAACAGAATTGGGAAGGGTTACGGCTGTCAGGGAGAGGGAGAAAGAGATGGTGTCAATGATTGTGACGCGATGACCGTCCAGCGTGTCCGGAAGCACGATTTCCGCGTCGTCGCTTAGGCAGTAGAGAAGCTCTGCGGAACCGTCCTTGTGCAGGACGTACTGATAATCCCCGGAGGTGAGGATGGTCTGCTTTTTCTTGCCGCCATCTGCAAAAGCGGCGCTTGTCAGAAAGACGAGGAGAAGCGCGGATGCCAGTAAAAACGCAGAGAAACGTTTGCGTGTCATAAAATCGACCTCCTTTTCTTTATTCACTATACACGAAATGGCGCTTCGTGTCAATGAAAAATCCCCCTCACCAGTTGCGCAAAGGCAGAAAAAATGGTATAATCAGTTTGAATATCTGGCAAAAAGATGGACGGAAATGGCGAAAGGGTGGACATGATGAAGGTATTGGTGACGGGCGCGGACGGAATGCTGGGGCGCGACGTGATGCGTGCACTGCGCGAGAAGCATGTGAATGCGCGCGGCGTGGATGTGGCGGATTTCGATGTGACGGACGGCGCGGCAGTGCGCGAATGGGTGACGGCGGAGCAGCCGGATGCCATTATCCACTTGGCGGCGTATACCGACCTGCTCAAGGCGGAAACGGAACCCGCAAAGTGCATCGACGTGAACGCGATGGGCACGCTGAACATGGTTCGCGCGGCACTGGCGATCGGGGCGAAGCTGATGCTGATGTCCTCGTCGGAGGTGTTTGGCGCTGCGCCGGACGTTATCCACGGAACGAGAGACAAGACGTGCGCCGCGAACGTTTACGGATTGTCGAAGGTGCAGGCGGAAGAAGCTGTGCGCGCGCTGATGACGCGGTCCTTCATCGTCCGCACGGGCTGCTTGTTCTCCGCCGCGCCGAAGGGGGAAATCTGCGGCATTCTGGCGTCAGCGCAGGATCATCAGAAGCTGACGATTTCCGACGACCTGATGGCTTGCCCGACGTACACGCTTGACCTTGCCCGCGCGATGGTCAGCCTGATTCAGACGGAGAAATTCGGCATTTACCACCTCATCAACGAGGGCGAATGCAACCTTGCGACGCTGGCGATGGCGACGCTGGGGATGGTGGGCAGCCGCTGCCGGGTGCAACCGGTGAGCGGCTACCGCGGCTCGGTGGGCATTCACCATCCGTCGAGCGTACGGCTGCTGAGCGACGCCGAACCGCACCTGCCGAGGTGGGAGGACGCGCTGAATCGGTGTCTGGATGAGATTCGGAGCGAGATTCGGTAAAGGAAGGGTATAAAAATAGGGAGGTCAGCCCGTGTGGGGGCGACCTCCTTTTTGCGTGGGGTGGATTAGTTGTTCAGCCAGTCGTTGGCGTCGGGGTAGGTGTAGGGGATGTTGTTGGCCTTGGCGTACTCGGCGGCGTAGGAGTTGCGGGGGACGGTTAGGGTGAGGTTGGGGCAGTAGGCAAAGGCGTTTTCACCGATTTCTGTGACGGAATCAGGGATGATGATGGAAATCAAAGAAGAAGAACCGGAAAACGCCGAAGCATCAATTGTAGTAACAGAATCAGGGACAGAAACAAAAGATAGCGACTTACATATTGAAAAAGACCAATCGCTGATAACTGTTATAGAATTAGGGAGTGATATAGTGGATAAAGAATCGCAGAATTGAAAGGCGTGACTGCCAATGGAGACAACAGAATCGGGGAGGGAAATGGAACTTAGAGATGAACAAGATATAAAAGCACATTCGCCAATGGTGGTAACAGAATTAGGAATAAAGATGGAACTTAGCGATGAGCAGGAAGCAAAGGCATAATCGCCAATGGAGGAGAGAGAATCAGGAAGAATAACGGAAGTTAGAAAATTACAGTCAAAAAAAGCATAATCATCAATGGAAAGGACACCTTGTGGAACGTTGTAAGTTGATGATTCTTTGGAAGAAGGATGGGAAATTAAGGACTTGTTAGACTTGCAGAATAGCACACCGTCGATAGCGGCAAAATATGGATTGTCTGGAGAAACGGCAAAACTTTTTAAGAAACGACAACCAAAGAATGCGAGTTTATCAAGTTGACTAACAGAATCCGAAATAAAAATGGAAGTAAGTGAACGGCAAGCAGAGAAAACACGATTGCCAATGGAAGTGACCTTCTTTCCGTCAAGCGTATCCGGAATAGCAAGCTCTTGTGCAGAACCGTTGTATTTTGTGATTTTTACAGTTCCGTCATCCAGTATAATATATTCGTAGTCGCCAGACGTGAAGGCATCACTCATCTCCTCTGCGACCGAGTACGTCCAGCAGGTAGATAGCATCGTGAGGATCAACAGAATTGAGCAAAGACATTTGTGCTTCATATGAAAACCTCCTTTTCTTCCATTGTACCATACCATTTCCCTTTGTCAACACGCTTTTTCAAATTTTCACCAAAACAAAACCCGTTCGGGCGTCATTCTTCGACACCCAAACGGGGAAAAAATCACCCTTGCTGTTATCACACCGCCGCCGGCATTCCATGCTTCACGCGGTCATGTTCCTCGGCGCGCTTGGCGTTGTTGAAGCGGTCGAGCGTGCCCACCAGATAGCCCGTGATGCGGCGAATCCGCTGGAACGGCACGTTGCCGAAATCGTAGGACAGTTCCACTTCGTCGCCATCCACCGCAATGTCCATCGAAAGCGGCTCGCGGTTGTACTTCTGGCGCGCATGATCCACATAGGCGTCAATTTCCGCCTGAGACAGGGTTCCCTTCGTCACGTTCACTTGGCAGCACATAGGTATTTCTCCTCTCTATGGTACTCACTGGAAAATCAGCAAGCCCTAAATCTTGTGGTTGCACGGCGCTATCACGCCATATGGAGCACAAGATATTGTTTCGACGTCTGCTATTATAGCACGAAATGCGGGATTTGCAAGGGGAACACGCAACAAAATTTCAGATGCGGATTCTGCCCGAAGACAGGCATTTTCTCCGCCCCCCGCACGAAAGGCAATGCGAACACCATTGCCACGCGCGGCGTTTTCTGCTATACTGGGGGATGCAGAAAGACGGAAGGGAGATGGCGGACATGCGTCCGGTATACGACATGCTGACGGCGGTCTCGGCGCGCAGGAGCGGGCATATGCCGGGGCATAAGGGGCGGCCGCCGTTCGGCGCGGCGGATTTATATGCGCTGGACACGACGGAACTGCCGAACACGGATGACCTGTACGCGGCAGAGGGCGGACTGCGTGAAGCCATGCGGCTGTATGCGCAGGCGGCGGGCGCGGCAAAGACGATTTTCCTCCATAATGGATCGACGGCGGGCAATCATGTGATGCTGCAGCTGTACGCGCGGGAGGGCGAAACGGTGCTGCTGCCGCGCAATGCGCACTTATCGGCGGTGAACGCCTGTGTGCTGGGCGGAATGCGGGTGAAGTGGATGCCGGTTCGCTGCACGCCGGACGGGTACTGCTATCTGGCGGAGGAGGATGTGCTGGCGGCGCTGCGGGCGAATCCGGACGCGCGGGCGATGCTGCTCGTCCGCCCGGATTATTACGGCGGCGCGATGCGGGAAGATGTTTTCCGGCGGATTGCGGCGGCGGCGCATCGTCAAGGGACGAAAGTCGTTGTGGACGAGGCACACGGGGCGCATTTCCCGTGGTGCGACGGGATGACATCCGCCGGAGCGCTTGGCGCGGATGCGTGGGTGCAGTCGGTGCATAAGACGCTGATGGGGCTGACGGGCAGCGCGGTGCTGCACTTGGCGGATTCAGCGGATGAAAAGCGCGTGTGGACGCTGCTGCGGCGGGAACAGACGTCATCGCCATCGTTCCTGCTGATGCTGTCCATCGATGACAGCCGCGCGTGGATGGAAGAGAATGGTCGGGCACGCTTGCGGGCGTTATCCGAAGCGGTCAACGATGTGCGTAGGCGGCTTATCGGTACGCCGTATCACGATGCGTACGCGGATTGGGCGAATCTGCCCGTGTGCTTTGACCCGACGCGGCTGGTCATTTCCGCGCCGCAGGGAGGAAAATGTTTGGCGGAACAGCTGCGCGAAGCCGGACTGGACGTGGAAATGGCGGACGAGCGGCGCGTGGTGCTGATTCTATCGGTGATGGACGACATCACTGAAATCCGCCGACTGCCAGAGCTGCTGGCGAGCATTCCGGCGGCAGAAGGAAAGCAGTTTGCGCCGCTGACCTTGATGCCGGAGATGCCGGAAGTTATCCTGACCCCGCGTCAGGCGGCGATGGCGGAGGAAATCCTCGTGCCGCTGGACAGAGCGGAGGGGAAAATCGCGGCGGCGGCGGTCGGGCTGTATCCGCCGGGAATCCCGCTGCTTGCGCCCGGCGAACGGGTGACGCGGGAAATCATCAGGCAATTGCAGGAAGCCGGGACGCGGGAGCGCTTCGGCGTAGAAGGAGACGATTTGCGGTGCGCAAATGTGTAATTTTTGATTTGGACGGTACGCTGACCCGCTCGGAGGAAGGCATTTGGAACTGCGTACGCTATGCGGCGGAGAAGCTCGGCTTTCCCGTGCCGGATGCGGCGACGCTGCGCAAATTTATCGGCCCGCCGCTGGGCTGGTCGTTCATGGAATACATGGGCATGAGCGAGGAAATGGCGAACAAGGCGGTGAACACCTATCGTGAGCGTTACGAAGCCGTCGGGCTGTTTGAAAACCGGGTGTATCCGGGCATCCGCCGTCTGCTGCGGACGCTGCACCGCGATGGCTGGTACATCGGTATCGCGACGGGCAAGCCGCAGCGCTCCTCGGAGCGGATTATCGAGCATTTCGGGCTGAACCGCTACATCACGAAAATCGTAGGCCCAAAGGATGGGCGCGGTGCGGACAAGGAACTGCTGATTCGGCAGGCGCTGCCGGAGGATGCGGGCGAAGCGTGGATGGTGGGCGACCGCCGATTTGACATGGAGGGCGCGAAGAAGGTTGGCATCGGCGCAATCGGCGCGGGATACGGTTACGGCAGCCGTGAAGAGCTGATGAACAGCGGGTGCGATGTGTACTGCGAGACAGTGGAGGACATCATCCGCCATCTCTGCCCCGGCGAAGAAGCGGTTCCGGGCGCGTTCCTGTCAATAGAGGGCATGGACGGCAGCGGCAAAACGACGCAGATGGCGGCAATGGAGGATGCGCTCGACCGCTGGGGCTTCGAGGTCATCCGCAGCCGTGAACCCGGCGGATGCCCCATCAGCGAGAAGATTCGCGCGCTGCTGCTTGATCCGGAAAACAAGGCAATGGACGAGACGACCGAGGCGATTCTCTACGCCGCGGCGCGTGCGCAGCATGTGCGGCAGGTCATCCGCCCAGCCTTGAAAGCGGGTAAAACGGTGCTGTGCGACCGCTTTGTAGATTCGTCCGTGGCATATCAGGGCGGCGGGCGTCAGCTTGGCGTGGACACAGTGCTGAATATCAACCGCCCGGCGGTGGATGGCACGATGCCGATGCTGACGGTCTATCTGGACATTGACCGGGAAGCCGCTCTGCGCCGCCGCGCCGCCAGCAGTCAGCTTGACCGCATCGAGCAGGCAGACGACGCCTTCCGTACACGGACGGAAGCGGCATATCACGAGCTCATCCGCCGCGAGCCGGAGCGGTTCATCGTGGTGGATGCGGCAAAACCGGCAGAGGAAGTCAGCCGGGACATGACGGAGAAGGTCATCCGGCGGCTTATGGAGGCAGAAGCGTGAGCGAGCGAATTGTGGTGGGTATGTCCGGCGGCGTGGATTCGTCTGTCGCGGCGCTGCTGCTTAAACAGCAGGGGTACGACGTGGTCGGCGTGTTCATGAAGAACTGGGAAGAGACGGACGAATCCGGCGTATGTACGGCGGAAAACGATTGGAACGACGTGCGCGAGGTGTGCGAAATCATCGGCATTCCCTACTATGCGGTCAATTTTTCCCGCGAATACTGGGATCGCGTGTTCAGCTACTTCCTCAAAGAATACCGCGCGGGGCGCACGCCGAACCCGGATGTACTGTGCAATCGCGAAATCAAGTTCAAGGCGTTTCTGGATTTTGCCATGCAGCTTGGCGCATCGAAAATGGCGACGGGGCATTTTGTGCGGACGAACGAAAATGGCGACCTTCTGCGCGGCATTGACCCGAACAAAGATCAGAGTTATTTCCTCTATATGCTCCATCAGGAACAGCTGCGGAAGGCAATTTTTCCCGTCGGCGGCATGACAAAGACCGAAGTGCGCCGCATTGCGGAGGAAAATGGGCTGCCCGTGTGCAAGAAGAAGGATTCGACCGGCGTGTGCTTCATCGGCGAGCGCAACTTCCGGCAGTTTTTGTCGACCTATTTGCCCGCGCAGCCCGGCGACATGGTGGCGCCGGACGGGAGCGTCGTCGGGCGTCACGATGGGCTGATGTACTACACGCTTGGCCAGCGGCGCGGGCTGGGCATCGGCGGATGCGGCGATGGACGGAGCTGGTTCGTCATTGGCAAGGACTTGGAGAGCAATCGCCTGCTGGTGGCGCAGGGCGAGGATCACCCGATGCTGTATTCGACGATGAGCATCGGCGCGGAGGCGACGTGGATTGGCGCTGACCCGCTGGCGGATGGCGAACCGCTGCGCTGCACCTGCAAGTTCCGCTATCGGCAGGGCGACCAGCCGGTGGAGGTGCGCCGCGACGGGCAAAAACTGCTGATTCATGCCCTCACACCCCAGCGTGCGGTCACGCCTGGACAGAGCGCCGTGTTCTATCAGGGGGAAAAGTGCCTCGGCGGGGCGATTGTGGAGCAGATTCTCGACGCGGGACAGGGGAAAATGGACGTATGATTTTCGTTCCGACATTTTCAAATTCGGGGAAATGCCGGAACGATTCCATTAAGACTTGCGATAACGTTCGTAATTTCAAAAAGAACGCAAAAAACCGCAAAAACTTTGAAAAAACCGCTTGACGAATCCGTGAATTCATGATATTATGAACAGGCTTCCTCGTTGCGCCGCTTGAGCGGCTGAGAGAAAGCACCGAACCTTGAAAACGATACAGAACAATAACAACGCAAACAAGACAGTAATTCCGAATGAGTGAAACTTGGTCGGGGAAACCTGATTGAGGAATAAAGGATTAAACGAAAGAGTTTGATCCTGGCTCAGGACGAACGCTGGCGGCGTGCCTAACACATGCAAGTCGAACGGAAGTTAGAGCTTCGGTTTTAACTTTAGTGGCGAACGGGTGAGTAACGCGTGAGGAACCTGCCTTTCAGTGGGGGACAACAGTTGGAAACGACTGCTAATACCGCATAATGCTTTTTGATGGCATCATTGAAAAGCCAAAGATTTATTGCTGAAAGATGGCCTCGCGTCTGATTAGCTAGTTGGTGGGGTAACGGCCCACCAAGGCGACGATCAGTAGCCGGTCTGAGAGGATGAACGGCCACATTGGGACTGAGATACGGCCCAGACTCCTACGGGAGGCAGCAGT
>ERZ772886.950-NODE-950-length-27536-cov-8.715585_pt1 | contig 27536 bp, 20 predicted proteins | sample MGYA00512128_ERZ772886 | MGnify/ENA primary metagenome ERZ772886 (study PRJEB29015, sample SAMEA2737698) | human gut metagenome | biome: human gut; feature: human-associated habitat; material: faeces | place: China | collected 2012 ... | reverse complement strand
ATCTCCGCGCCCACTACGAGGACAGCATGACCCCGGAGCAGTGGCAGCATTTTGCAGGGCCGATGTTCACCGGCTTTGACATGGACCGTACCATGCTCCGTATTTCGGCCATGAACCTGATGCTTCACTCCATCACCAACCCGGATATCGACTATAAGGACAGTGTTTCCAAGCAGAACAACATTTGCAGCAAGTACACGGTCTGCCTTGCGAACCCGCCGTTCAAGGGCACCGTGGATACCGAGAGCATCAACGACGACCTGAAAGCCGTCACCAACACCAAAAAGACAGAACTGCTTTTCCTCGCGCTTTTCCTGCGGATGCTGAAAACCGGCGGTCGCTGTGCCTGTATCGTGCCGGACGGTGTGTTGTTCGGTTCCAGCAAGGCGCACCAGAGCATCCGCAAAGAGCTGATCGAGAATCACCAGCTGCGGGCGGTCATCTCCATGCCTTCCGGCGTGTTCAAGCCCTATGCAGGCGTGTCCACGGCGGTGCTGGTGTTTACCAAGACCGGCGCAGGCGGCACCGACAAGGTGTGGTTCTACGATATGAAAGCCGACGGCTTCTCGCTGGATGATAAGCGCACCGAGGTGAAGGAAAACGACATCCCGGACATCATCGCCCGGTTCCATAACCTTGATGCCGAAACCGACCGCAAGCGCACCGAGCAGAGCTTCTTTGTGCCCAAAGCGGAGATTGCCGCCAACGGGTACGATTTATCCATCAATAAGTACAAAGAGACGGAGTATGTGCCGGTGGAGTATCCCTCGACCACGGAAATTCTGTCCGACCTGCACGAGCTGGAAATGGAGATCACCAAGGGTCTGGCAGAGTTGGAGGAGATGGTGTGATGGCAAAGGTTCGGTTAGGAGATATAGCAACAGTAGTAACCAAAGGCACAACGCCGACAACAATTGGTTTTCAGTTTGAAGATAGCGGTATTAACTTTGTGAAAATTGAAAGCATTTCAGAAGATGGAACCTTTCTCAAAGAGAAATTTTCGCACATTTCAGACGAATGCAATGTGCAAATGCGCCGCTCGCAACTACAAGAAAATGATATATTATTCTCTATTGCAGGAGCCATTGGGCGGAGTGCGATTGTGACAAAGGAGATTCTTCCAGCGAATACAAATCAAGCTCTTGCAATCATTCGTGTTCCAAAGGGGAAAATCGACTACAACTATTTACTATATGCACTTTCATCTTCTGCAATAAATCAACAAGCAACACAACATCAACAAGGTGTCGCGCAATTGAATATCTCATTAAAAAATGTTTCAGATTTTTTGCTTCCAATTTATACAGAAGCAATGCAAAAACGAATTGTTCACAATTTAAAAAAGATTGACAAGTTGATTTCTCTCCGTAAGCAGCAGCTTGACAAACTGGACGAACTGGTAAAGGCACGGTTTGTGGAGATGTTTGGGGAGCCTATTGGGAACCCGATGGGGTGGCCAGTGAACCATCTCGTGGAAATTTCACAGCTGATTACAAATGGTAATACCCCAAAAGGTGGAAGCGAAAACTATGTTGAAACAGGAATCGCTTTTCTTAGAAGCCAAAATGTTTGGCGAAACAGGATTGACTTAAGTGATGTTGTATATATTGATGAAGACACACACCGAGCAATGAAAAAAAGCAGTGTATGCCATAACGATATTTTGATAACGAAAACAGGAAGAATAAATACAGAAAATAGCAGTCTGGGACGAGCAGCACTATTTCAGGGCAAAGATAACAGTGCAAATATAAACGGACACGTTTATCTTGTACGGTTGAAAGAAGGTGTAAATCCTCGATTCGTTGTCACAATATTAACAGGTGAAGCGTACAGGAAATACATCCGAAAGGTCTGTGTTGGTGGAATCGATAAGCGACAAATCAATCTGGAGCAAGTTGAAGAATTTCCAATTATAAAGCCGCCGCTTCTCATGCAAAATGACTTCGCCACTTTTGTAGAGCGCGTAGACCAGCAGAAGCAGACCGTACAGCAGAGCCTTGAAAAGCTGGAATTGATGAAAAAGGCACTGATGCAGGAATATTTTGGGTAAAACTCCCTCAGCCGCCTGACGGCGCCAGCTCCCTCAAGGAGGGAGCCTTTGACGTGGCGGTGCTGAAAAGCTCCCTCCTTGAGGGAGGTGGCACGGCGCAGCCGTGACGGAAGGAGTGGGTTCTAAATGTCATTACCTTATCAGAACAAGCTGATCCCGCGTGCAAAAGAGCTGCGCAAGGGCGCAACCAAACAGGAAAATCATCTCTGGTACGATTTTCTGCGCAGCTATCCCGTGCGGTTTCAGCGGCAAAAAACCATCGACCACTTTATTGCAGATTTCTATTGCCATGCTGCAAAGCTGGTCATAGAATTGGACGGTTCCCAGCACTATGAAGAGCAGGGCATCGAACGGGATAAGGAGCGGACTGCAATTCTGGAACAATATGGGCTGAAAGTGATTCGCTTCTCCAATCTTGATATGGAGCGAAATTTTGAGGGGGTCTGCACGGCGATTGATCTGGCAGTGAAAGAGCGGATGAACTCCCTCAGTCACCTTCGGTGACAGCTTCCTCTGAGAGGGAGCCTTTAACGTGGCGGTGCCAGAAAGCCTCCCTCCTTGAGGGAGGTGGATGCGAACGAAGTGAGCAGACGGAGGGAGTTATTTGAGCAATCAGAAATTGGAGAAACCAAAGACAACTGTACAAGTAAAACAAGATTCAACATCAGAAAAGGAAAAGAAGGTGAAAATAATGGAATTTCCGGGTGAGAATATAGCCGCAACGGTTGCCGAGAAAGTTTCGGATATCGTTATCGCCAAAATGAATATTAATGAAGAGAAAAGAAATCGTGAGTTTACCTATCAGCTAAAGGAACTCGAATTTTACAAAAGCGGATATGATAAGGAATTACGGGCACTTTTTGACTATTGGACGGATTTGGTTTGGCTTGCACAATTTAAAGATAATGAACTATTGAGCGAACAGGAAAGAAAACGCTACAACAAACAATTCGATGACATGATTAAAATAGATAAAATTGCAAAGAACAAGATTAATACAATCAAATATGGAGGAAAGGAAACCGGACGAGTCTTAGCACTTCAGTCAAAGCTGCAACAAGCAAAATATAAAGACCAACCTATGCTGGTAATGGTTTATATGTGGTGCTCAATCATTGCAGTACTAAAAAGAGAAATTTTGGGTCAGACCATTAGCACAACAGATATTATGCAAATACTTATAACAAATTTGGATGAAAGCATGGATGAAATAAAAAAGTCTCAAAATTATATTTCTAAGGTGTATCAAGAAACTTACGGAGAACTGCCATATTGGACAGAATAAATGTTGAAAAAGGAGATTTTCATGAATTATTTTTACAATCAAATGTTTAATCCACAATATGTAAACCCTGATTATTACGCTATGCTTCAAGCACAAGCCGCTAAACAGTACCAACAAAACCAGAGCAATGAGGTGCAGAAAGCTGTGAAAGCAACATATGACTTATGCGAGGCAGTCAACAAATTGGATGCAGAGCATCAGCAACAAGCATTCTATGCCTGTTTGACAGTTTTAGCTGCTGAACTGGGTTGGAAATGATTCATACTCATTATTGAACGTGACTGTTGATGTCTTAAAAGAAAGGAGCCCCCTCATGTCCAACTTCTCCTATCTCTCCACCCGCCCCGAATACTCCATGTTTGCATCTGCCGCCATCGAGGCCGAGAAAGTGTTCTCCACCTCCCCGGCGATGTGCGCGGTGGGGTGCCGGAAGGCGTTGGAGCTGGCGGTGAAGTGGGTGTATGCGGCGGACAAGACCATCACGATGCCCTACAAGGACAATCTGCAATCCCTGCTGCATGAGGAAAGCTTCCATTTTGCGGTGGACAAGGACGTGTGGAGCGTGCTGCCCAGTATCGTGAAGGCAGGCAATCTGGCGGTACATACGGGGCATAGTGTGTCGGCGGCGGATGCAGTGTTCAGCCTGCGGGGGCTGTTCGATTTCATCCAGTGGGTGGATTACTGCTACGGCACGGACTATGTGGAGCGCTCCTTTGATGAAACAGCCATCCCCGGCGAAAAGGTAGCACTGGACACCCGGAAGATCCGGGAGCAGGAAAGCCTACTGGAAGAAAAAGATGCCGAGCTGGAAGCCCTGCGCAAGCAGGTGGAGAGCCTTTCGGCAGCATACACGGCCAGCAAACAGCAGAACCAGCAGAGCCGCACGTTTACCGCCGCAGACCTGACCGAGGCCGAAACGCGGCGGAAGATCATCGACATCGACCTCAAGGCCATGGGCTGGAAGTTTACCGGGGCGGATGCCGATGTGCGCGTGGAGTACGAAGTGGACAACATGAACGGCGTGCTGGGCCAGAAGGGCTATGCAGATTATGTTCTCATGGGCAAGGATGGCAAGCCGCTGGCGGTCATCGAGGCCAAGCGCAGCACCAAGGACCCCAACATTGGGCGTAAACAGGCGCAGTTGTATGCGAACTGTCTGGAACAGAAATTCGGCCGCCGCCCGATGCTGTTCACCACCAACGGCTACGCCACTTATTTCTGGGACGAAGCAAGCGGCCCGCAGCGGCCGGTGAGCGGCGTGTTCTGCAAGGATGATTTGCAAAAGCTGATGAACCGCCGCACCGAGAAAAAGCCGCTGGACACCATTGAAATTGACGATAAGATCACCGACCGCTACTACCAGAAAAACGCCATCCGTGCGGTGTGCGCCCACATCACGCAGGGGTTCCGGCGCAACCTGCTGGTCATGGCCACCGGCACCGGCAAGACCCGCACGGCGTCCAGCCTGACCGATGTGCTGAGCCGGGGCGGCCATGTGACGAACGTGCTCTTTCTGGCCGACCGCACCGCGCTGGTCAAGCAGGCGAAGGACGATTTCAAGAAGTATCTGCCCGACCAGTCCCTGTGCAACTTGTGCTCCTCCAAGGACGACAAGGCGGCGCGTATCGTGTTCTCCACCTACCCCACCATGCTCAACGCCATCGACAACGCCAAGACGAAGGACGGCGTGCCTCTGTTTTCCCCGGCCCACTTTGACCTCATCATCGTGGACGAGAGCCACCGCAGCATTTTCAAGAAATACCGCGCCATTTTTGATTATTTCGATGCGATTCTGGTGGGTCTGACCGCCACCCCGAAAACCGACGTGGACCGCAACACCTACGACTTTTTCGAGATGGAACACGGCATCCCCACCTACGCCTACGATTACGATACGGCGGTCTACACCGACCATGTGCTGGTGCCTTACTACAACTACGAGGTCAAGACGAAATTCACAGAAGAGGGCATCCACTACGACCAGCTTTCACCGGAGGATAAGGCGCGCTACGAGGACGATTTCGCCGAGGACGACACCCTGCCCACCTTTATCCCATCCGAAAAGCTGAATAAGTTTATCTTCAACGCCAACACCGTGGACACGGTGCTGCAAGACCTGATGGAACGGGGCATCCAGACGGCGGGCGGCGACCGCATCGGCAAGACCATCATCTTTGCCCAGAACAAGCGCCATGCGGAATTTATCCGGGAACGGTTTTGCAAGCTGTATCCGCAGCTGGAACAGCAGTATCCCGGCTTCATCCAGCGGGTCGTCTGTGACGATGCTTATGCGCAGTCCATCATTGACGATTTCAAACAGCCGGACAAGCCGCCATTCATTGCGGTCTCGGTGGATATGATGGACACGGGCATCGATGTGCCGGAGTGCGTCAACCTTGTCTTTTTCAAAAAGGTGCGCAGCAAAACGAAATTCTGGCAGATGATCGGCCGGGGCACCCGGCTCTGCCCGTCCCTTGCCTGCGTGGATGCCATCGACGGCGAATATACGGGCAAGCGGCGCTTTTTGATCTTCGACTACTGCGGCAACTTTGAGTTCTTCCGCCAAAAGCCCAACGGCTACGAGAGCACCGACACCAAGAGCCTGTCCGAAAGCATTTTCTGCAAGCAGGTGCGGATCGCCGCCGCGCTGCAGGATGGAGCCTATACAGACGAAAAATACCAGTGCTGGCGCAATATCCTTACCGAAACCTGTCGGGCTGAGGTGGGCGCACTGAACCCGGAACTGGTCTCTGTGCGCCTGCACCGGAAGGCCGTGGAACACTACCAGAAACCGGAAGCCTTCACCGCTCTGAGCGAAACAGACAAGGGCACCCTGATGCGGGAAGTCGCACCGCTTATCTCGCTGGACGACAAGGATGAAGCGGCCAAGCGGTTCGATAATTTTGTGTACGGTCTGGTGCTCTGTGAGCTGGAAGGTCTGCCCGGACTGACGCGGGCACAGCGGCAGCTGAAAAACACCGCCGCCCTGTTGGAGCAGAAAGCAACCATCCCACAGGTGCAGGCCAAGCTCCCGCTCATCCGGGAAGTGCAGACGGACGAGTTCCTGACTTCCCACGATTTGCTCCGCTTTGAGGAAATGCGGCAGGAGCTGCGGGAACTCATCAAGTTTCTGGTGGAGGGCGGCGAGGGGCAAAAACCCATCTATACTGCCCTTGCTGACCCGGTGCTGGAACAGACCGAGGGCAAGGCGCTGGACTCCGGTTATGACTTTGGGGAATACCGGGAGCGGGTCAACCGCTACATCATGGAGCACCGCAGTGATACGCTGGCCATCCACAAGCTGACCCAGAACATTCCACTTTCTCAGGGCGACTACACCGAGCTGGAACACATCTTCACCAGCGAACTGGGCAGTAAAGAAGATTATGCCCGGGAGTTCAAAGACACTCCGTTTGGTCTGCTGGTGCGCAAGGTGGCAAAGCTCGACCACGAAGCCGCCATGCAGGCATTCTCCAAGTTCATCAACGATGAATCGCTGAATGCAAAGCAGATCGCTTTCGTGCAGAAGGTCATCCATTACATTGAGCAGAACGGCTATGTAGAAAGCAAAGCCGTCCTGATGAAACCGCCCTTCGACCAGCCCATCCTGTTTACCCGCCTGTTTGATGGCAAAATGGGCGGAGAACTGATGGAAACGATCAATTCGGTGAAAGAGAATGCCACCCATGTGACCGCATAAAGTGGTAGAATATACTAATAAAATACGGTATAATACGCTTGAACGATATTGAACTGAATTGCAGGTGATACCATGCCTTTTCCCCTCGACCATTACATTGAAGCCTCTCATGTTGATTACAAGGAACGCCTTGAAGAGAAAAAGCCGCGCAGCTGGCTGAAATCCGTGTCGGCATTTGCCAATACTGAGGGCGGACACCTGATTTTTGGCGTAAAGAATGAGCCGCGTGAGGTCGTAGGATTGGAAAATCCGCAGGCTGTGGTGAGCAGATTGACGGAACTTATCAAAGTCCGCATTGACCCTACGCCGCGCTATCGGGTGCGGGAGGTCGAAATAGAGGGCAAGTCCTGCGTTGATTTGGAAGTACAGGACGGCCCGGCGTATCCATATTATTATGCCTTTGACGGTTCCCATACGGCCTATGTGCGGCATGGCGACCAGTCCGAAGAAGCCACTTCACGGGAACTGAACGAGCTGATCCTACAAGGTATGAACCAGACCTTTGATGCCCTGCCCAGTTCTTATCGAGTGGGTGATGTCAGTTTTACACTGCTGGCCGCGACGTTTAAGAATCTGAAAAAAGAGGATTTCGACCTTGAAAAAGACTTGCCCTCCGCAGGATTGGTAACAGATGATGGACAAATCACGAATGGCGGCCTGCTGCTTTGCGATCAGGGCGTTCTGAAACAATCCCGTATTTTCTGCACTCGCTGGAAAGGCAACTACAAGGGCAGCATTGAAGAAGATGCTCTGGATGACAAGGAATTTCAGGGTGCAAGTCTGATCACGCTGCTGCAAAATGCGGAAGATTTTGTTCGCAACAACAGCAAAAACCCGTGGAGTATCCGTGGTATGACCCGTGAAGAACGCAGTGACTATCCGTATAAGGCCGTTCGTGAGGTGCTGGTCAATGCGCTGATCCATCGGAATTATCAGATTCTTGGTTCGGAGATTCATGTAGAAGTGTTCGATGACCGACTGGAGATCACTTCACCGGGCGGTATGATGAATGGCTGCAGGGTGCAGGACATGGATATCCGGCACATTCCGTCTATGCGGCGCAATCAGGTGATCTCAGATGTGTTCTCACGGCTTGGCTTTATGGAGCGCCGTGGCAGCGGCATTGACCGCATCCTGAACTCTTATGTGGAAGTAGCCCAGAAGCCGACCTTCTACTCGGATTCGGATTTCTTTATCGTCACACTGCCGAATAGAAGTGTAGCGACTCCGGCACAGGTCAGTATGGAAAGTGTGGCAAGTGGTGAGGAAAGTGCGGAAACCTCTGCGGAAAGTGCGGAAACTTCTACAGTGCTCCACGGAATGAGTACGGATGCCGAAGTGAGTGAACTTTGCAAAAGGCTGGATAATACCAGGCTGACTGCAAGTACAAAAGAACGGACGCTTGAACTTTTCAAGAGATATCGGTATCAATATCAGTTCCACAGCATAAACGTTGCACAGCTATATGGCGTTCAGAAATCGCGTGCATCCTCTATCATCAAGAATCTTATCAAGCATGGATTGGTGACGTCACCAGAATATGGCGTATACCAATTTGTGAAGAAGTAACACCGCTATCAACAGGTGGTTTTTGAAAACCAAGCGGTGAAGCTGTTACAGCCCATGGAACGTCTTAATATAATTTGAATTATCATAATCGAAATTATATTAACCACTTGTGTGAAAATGCCCACTCCCCTGAGAACTTCTCAGACGAGTGGGCATTTTTCTTCCCGTGTATCAAATTTGACTTTGCGGTCACTCAAACCGCCATCAAGTCATGGATCAAAAATCATTATTTTTCATTTGTCCCAGAGTAAGTGCATGGTTTCTGCACTGTTTTTGCACGGTTTCAAGGGATGCAAGGGGCACTCTGACTTGCAAAATACGACAAAGGGTGCAGAAATTGCCGGGCAGAAAATTACGATGCTTTGCACAAAAATGGCGTAAACTCGAAAGTTTCAAAATCAGAGTGTTCTGCCCGGTGGGCTCTTTTAATCAGAGGGCCAGGGATTCGAGTTCCCTCGAGCGCACCAAAAGGACGATAAATCGTTGAGATAAACGGTTTGTCGTCTTTTTTGTTTTATACGGGCTTTTTGAGCTTGTACCTATGATTTTTTCAAAAATTTTAGAGGTCAGAGGTACAAAAATGAAGAAGATTCATGAAGAATTATGAGCTGAACGCAGGCGAGAGCTTCCGCCTCGACAAGAACGGTCTCCACGGCGTCACGGCGCAGGGCCGCATCAAGATGAGCCTGCTGCTGGTGCTCGAGTAAAAACATCTGTAGAACGCAGAAGACCGACGGCTTTCCGGGATGGAGGGCTGACGGTCTTTTTGTTCAAAACAGGAAAATGCTGGAACGGAAAAGGGCGCAATATACCTTATAAATGGCGTTTCAAAAGCAGAAATTTGGCTCAACGTCCAAAATTAAGGTTTGGATGCTTGACAAAGCGGAGATAGGATAGTACACTCAAAAAGAAAATTGATGCATAGCATCCTCAAGGTGAAAAAGATTCACAGAAGAACGGGCGTCTCCGAACTGAAAAACGGAAGGAGGCTAGGGACATGACGCTGTTTTCTTACGAAATTTTCGATGCAGTCGCGCGTCAGGGCAGCTTTAACAAAGCGGCCCAGCAGCTGCATCTGACCCCCTCTGCCATCAGCCATGCCATCGCGGTGATGGAGGCTGAGCTTGGTTTTACCTTATTCAACCGCGGCAAAAACGGCGTGACCATGACCAGCTATGGCGCTTCGCTCTACCCGTCCATCCGGGCGGTGCTCAACAGCGACGAGGCCCTGCAGCAGAGCATCGCTCGCCTCAACGGCCTGGAAAAGGGCAAGGTGAAGCTGGGTGCATTCAACTCGGTCTGCGCCGGCCTGCTGCCCCAGATCCTCAAGAGCTTCATGGCAAGCTACCCCCAGATCGAAGTCGAGGTCTATCAGGGTACTTACGACGATGTGAAGGAGTGGCTGCGCACCGGTCAGGTGGACCTGGCCTTCCTGTCCGCCACCTGCCGCGAAGAGTTCAACCTGACCGAGCTGTTCCGTGAGCCGCTGCTCTGCATCGTACCGCAGGACTGGCCCGAACCGCCAAACGGCATTATGACGCCGGAGCTGATGAACGGCCAGAGTTTTGTCGTCCAGTGCGACGCCACCGACGCCGAGATGCGCCAGTTCCTCAAGAAATACTCCATCTCCACCGAGCGCCGCTGCCACGTCATCGACGACCAGTCCAACATCGCCATGGTGGAGGCGGGCCTCGGCATCTCCATCATGCCCCGGATGCTGCTGCGCAGCTGCACGGCGGCGGTCAAGATCTACCCCATCGAGCCGGAAGAGTACCGGGTGGTGGGTCTGGCTGTCCAGCGCCCCACGGCGATGGCTCCGGCGGTCGAGCAGATGTTCCACCACATCGTGGACTTCTGCCGCCAGATGGACCCGCAGCTTCTCTGAGAATACGAAAATGACCGGGCCGCAGTGATGCTGTCCGGTTTTTACATACCCAATCGGCAGAGTTGATGATTGAATCCGCTGGAAAAATACGGTATACTATAGCAAACCACCTATACAATAGAAATGTCAGAGGTTTATGAAAGCAGCAAGGGGGAAAGACCATGAAACGACGTGATTTCTGTAAAGCGCTGGTTTGCAGTGCAGCTCTTGCGCCCGGGCTGGCACTGCCCCGGGCTGAGGCAGCGGCAAAAAGCCAGACGGTGGGCCGGGCAGTCCCGGCGGGCAATTATACAATGTCCTTCCGCAGCGAGCTGAGCCAGATGGACATCGAGCACGAGTATTACTACAGCGACAGTTTTTTTGCGCACGCCTCCATCCAGTACGACCACCAGCTGGCGCTGGCGACACTGGGCATGGTGACGGCTGCTTTCAATACATGGGCCAGCGATGCGAAATACTGGGCCAACGGGGACGTGGGCCGCGAGAACAGTCTCGACGCAGCCTATACCAAGCTGGGCTTCGGCGACGTGAAATACCGCTATTATGATGTCGATGTGGGCAAGGCGGGCGACTTCGTGGGCTGGTCCACGGCCCGCAAGACCATCACCCTGAACGGCAAGCGCACCACCATCGTGGCGCTCGTCCTGCGCGGCGGCGGCTACGGCGGCGAGTGGGTGAGCAATCTGCACACCGGCGCGGGCCACGCCCACAGCGGCTTCATCATCCCGGTGCATGAGGTGTTTGCCGATTTGAAGAACTATCTGGTGGCAGCTCAGCAAAAGGGGGGACTGGGCGTCGTCAAGCTCTGGATGGGCGGCTACAGCCGCGGTGCGGCAGTGGCGAACCTTCTGGCTGCCCGTGTCAACAAGGAGCTGCCCGGACTGGAACGGGAGAATGTCTTCGTCTACACCTTTGCGACACCGGTGGCCCTCGGCCCGCAGGACTACCCCGACTTGCAGCAGGACTACGACAACAACCACAATGCCGACGGCAGCCTGAAAGAGAGCTGGGGCGAGAGCAACATCTTCAACATCATCTCCAGCGGCGACATCGTGCCGCATCTTCTGCCCGAAGAGTGGAGCTTCCACCGGAACGGCAACGACCGCTTCCTTCCCTCCACCCGGAACGAGGAAGAGCTGGAAGACCTGAACGAGATGGGCAAGAATGATTTTGGCCCGACGCCGCTGGACTTCAGCTGGCTGGCGACCGACAAAGAAACCGACGAAGTCATGCTCCGTATGGAGGAGTACTTCATCTCCCGCGAGAACTACCACGAGAAGTACGAAGCCGCCCTGATGGACATGATACAGTGTGCCTTCATCCGCTCGGAGGAGGAGGTCACGCAGAACAAAGTTCTGGACGACGGCGAGGTCATCCAGCGGCTGCGCACCCTCACCCATCTGAAGAACATGGATTACTGGAAGATCTCCCGCGCCGTCTGGGCGGCATCTACCATGAGCCGTGCCGTGCTCAAGCGGGTCGATGCGGAGAATATCCCCATCCGTGCGCAGCAGATCGTCGTGCCGATCCTGGCCGTGGGCCTTTGCTATGGCCTCGAGAGCGAGGCTGTGAGCCTCATTGCAAAGTACATCCTGATGTTCGTGGCAATGAAGAGCGCGCCCGACGACGCCATCCGGGCGGCGTTCTGCCACCACTGCGAGAATTACATTGCTCTGATGGAATATTACGCCCCCTCTGAGCACTGCATGGAAGCCACCACCCGCACCTGAAAACCGAAAATTCGGAGACAGCAGACCGCTGCCGGAGTCGAAAGACCCCGGCGGCGGTTTTTTCATGCGTAAAATTTTTTGCACTGGCACGCAATGACATCCTTCGTGTCCGGTAAACGGTATCCTGATAACGCAAAGGGCGGCATCCCCGCCGGGAGCGAGAATGAAGGAGGGCTGTTGTATGCGGAATCGACTGGAACGGAGGCGGCTGACACTGCGCGCCGCAGCACTGTGCATCGTGCTGGTGCTGCTGTGCGGCTGTCTGCTGCCCGCATTTGCCGAGGGGCCGGAGCGGACGGACAGCGTGCCGGACCAGACATGGGACGAGGAAATAGAGGACGAGCCTGCCGGGGACGAAGAAGATGACATCCGGACAGACGAGCCGGTGCTTCTGCCCGCGGAAGGCGGCATCCCCGTCGTGGTGGACGGGCTCGACGACATCGGGCTGCCCGACGAGACGCCGACTCCGGACAGCGGGGCCGTCAAAGCGGACGAGCATTTTGAGAGGACCTATCTCTTCTGGCTCAGCGAGTCGGACGAGGCCGACGGCGGCCTGCCCTACGCGGAACAGATCGTGGGCAGCGGCGAAGAGCTTCTGATGCCCGAAGAGCCGGAGGTGGAGGGAAAGAGCTTCCGCTTCTGGTACAGCCGGGGCGACGAAGGGACGGCGATCCGCTTCATGCCGGATGAAGGACCGCTCTGGCCGGAAGCGGACAGCGAGTGCAGCCTCTACGCCTGTTTCACCGACGATGAGGCCCAGCAGGAGGAGCCCGTTTTAGACGAGGAGGAAGACATCGCCGTTCTGCCGGAGCTGTCGGAAGAACGGCCCGCCGTCGAGGAGGAAACGCCTCTGGATGAGGCAGAACAGCCCGAAAAAGACAGATTCTCTGAGGAAGATGCCGACTTGGCTGACGACAGCGTAGCCGAGGATAAAAATGCCCTGCCTGCGGACGAACTTGATGAGGATGCACCGGGCTGGGGCGATTGGACTCAGGAGGAATTGGCGGCAGTCTTCCTGCTCAAGACCCCCACCAGTCTGCCCGGCAGCAATGACCCCAGCCAGTGGGCGCCGGACAACAGCGAGTGCAAGTGGGTCGGCAAGGTGAAGACCTACGGCGCGGCATGGGAAGATAACGGCAAGAACATCCTGACAAATGTGTCAGACTATGTTGTATCGTGGCCGGGCGGCGCGACTGGCGACGCATGGTCGCTGAAACCGGGCGATGACTACTGGGACGAGGTCGTCGATGAGATATGGGACGAGTATAAGGACACCATCGAGAAGCAGACCGGCATCACGGGGCTGACGCAGGAAGATTTGGAGAGCATCGTGGTGACGCCGTACAAGATCTCGCGCAACAACGGGACAGAACCGGATAAGCACATCGACTGCATCATCAGCGTCAAGAGCAGGAAAAACTTCACGGCCCGGTTCAACGTCCGCGCCCCGGGCGAGGACGACTACAGCATCCGGGAAAGCCGCGAGTACCAGAGCGGCGAGCGGGTGGAAGAGACGACGGCGGACATCGAAAAAGAGCTCGACATCGGCGGTGCGCGCTACGTTTTCGACGGCTGGTACAAAGAGCTCCCCGGTTCGGTGACGGATGAGCCGGACCCGAAGGAAAAGGTATCGCAGGACGAGTGGGAAAAGGGCTATGAGCCCACCGACGAAGAGCTGGAAAACGGCGTCGTCAATTTCTATGCCCACTACGTTCTGGCCGATATAGACCCGGACACCGGCGTGGAGACAGACTTCTTCGGGCTGCCGCTGATGCTGTGTGCCGGTGCGGCCGTTCTGGGCTGCAAAAACAGAAAAAAGGAGGAAGATGAGTGAAGGAACCAAACGAGGCGCTTGCCCCGGAGGCCCCGCCCGGGACGCCGGAAGCGAACCTGTCTGGACCGGCGAAGCCGGAAAAAAGCCCCCTGCTGCGGGAAGTGCGCAGTCTGGCGGTGCGGCTGGCGGTGTTCGCCGCCGTGCTCTGGGTGCTTCTGACGCAGGTGTATCTGGTGACGCAGGCGTCCGGCAGCGAGATGTTTCCCGCCGTGAAGGACGGCGACCTCGTGCTGGGCTGCCGGCTGGAAAAAGACTATGCCAAGAATGATGTCGTGGTATATGAGCGCTCGGGAACGCTGCGGGTGGGCCGCGTGCTGGCCCGGGGCGGGGACATCGTGACCCTGAGCGAGAGCGGCGTTGTGGAGGTCAACGGCTCGGCACAGGGCGGCGGCATCCTCTACCCCACCTACCCCAAATCTCTGCTCAGCTACCCCTACGCTGTGCCGGAGGACAGCGTCTTCATTCTGGGCGACTGCCGCACACAGGCCGAGGACAGCCGTGACTTCGGCCCGGTGCAGTGCAGTGCGGTCAAGGCAAAAGTCATCACCCTCATCCGGCGGCGGGGGCTCTGAGCCGCCAAAAACCATACAAGACAAGATAGGAGGAACTCTAGGATGAAACAGAACAAGGTAGAAAAGCTTCTCGCAGGTGTGCTTTCCATCTCTCTGGCCATGGGCGTCAACGTCATGCCCGCCTTTGCGGCACAGGTGCAAGGCCCTCCGTATGAGGATATGTCCCGGGTGTATCTCACCAAAAACTATGAGCTGGCCAACACGGGTACGCTCTCCCCGAAAGAGACCTTTACGTTTACGATCGACCCGGATACCGTGACCGACGCATCGGAGGGCATTGAAGCCGCAGATTATATGCCGTCTGTCGGCGACGTGACCTACGCACAGGGCGAAGCAGGCAGCGCGAACAAGACCAGGCAGATCGAAATTCAGCTGCCCAAGTACGACAGCGTGGGCGTCTACACCTACATCATCCATGAGGCGGCGGGCGACAGCGCAGGCGTGACCTACTACGACGACGCCATCCTGCTGCGGGTGACGGTCATCGAGCAGGACGGCAAGCTCCGAATTGCCGCTGTCCACACCGAGGACCCGGAGTCCACCGGCGAGGGCAAGAAGGACGACTTCGACGACCTCTACTCTGCCGGTAAGCTGGAAGTCCACAAGGACGTCGAGGGCATCATGGGCAATAAGGACAAATACTTCGAGTTCACGGTGCAGCTGACCGGCGAGGAGGGCAAGACCTATCAGGACAGCTACGCCATCACCGGCGGCAGCTATGACGCGAACCCCGCCTCGATCGAGATCAGGCCCGGCGAGACGACGGAAGCGACTTTCTATCTGAAAGACGGCGACACCATCCACATCGAGAACCTGCCCTACGGTGTCGAGTACAAGGTGTCTGAGACGCCGGTCGCAGACTATATGACGACGGAGACAGGCACCGAGGGCGAAGTAGATGAGGCGGTCGAGCAGGCGAACTTCACCAACACCAAGGGCGGCACCGTGGATGCCGGTGTGGTGCTGGACAGCGCACCCTATCTCTTCACCCTGACGGGTGCTGCGGGCATCGGGCTGCTGCTGACCCTGCGCCGCCGCCATCAGAAGTAAGCGCGGAGGAAATAAGGTAAGGGAGGTGAGGAACATCCGGTGGCAGAAGATGGCCCTGCGGGCGGCGAACGGCCTGCTGGACGGGGTGACGGCCCTGCTGGTGCTGCTGGCGGTGGTCTGGTCGGGCTATGCGCTGTGGGACAACAGTCGGGTGTACGCCGCTGCCGACAATGTACAGGCCGGGCTGTTGGCCTTCAAGCCCCAGCCGCAGGAGGACAACAGCCTCTCTTTCGGCCAGCTGCGGGACATCAACCCCGATGTCTGCGGGTGGCTGACGCTGGACGGCACGGCCATCGACTACCCGGTGGTGCAGGGCGAGAGCAATTTCACCTATCTGAACACCGACGTCTACGGCGGCTTTGCGCTGGCGGGCAGCATCTTTCTGGATGTTGACTGCGACGCGGACTTCAGCGGGCGGTATTCCCTGCTCTACGGCCACCATATGGAGAACGGGCGGATGTTCGGCGACCTCGACAAATACAAGGACGGCGCATTCTTCCGCCAGAACACCACCGGCACCCTGACGCTGCCCGGCGGGAGCTATCGGCTGGAAGTGCTGGCCTGCCTTGTGGTGCCTGCGTCGGAACAGGCCATCTTTGCCCCGGGCAAGTGGCGCTCGGACGCAGGCGGGCTGCTCCCCTTTGTGGAGGAGAATGCCCTTCAGATGGATGCACAGGCCCTCCGTGCGCTGGAAGAGGAGCCGGAAGGAGCGCAGTTCCTGGCGATGGCTACCTGCTCGGGGGAGTACACCGACGCGCGGACGGTGGTGCTGGCCCGGATGGAACCAATGTCAGACCTGCAAAACGGAAAGGAGGAGAGCTTATCATGAGAAGGCTCCCGAAAATGGCAGCGGCCCTGCTGGCAGCAGCGCTTGCGGTAAGCGCTGCCCTGCCTGCTCTGGCCGCAGACCAGCGGGCGGAGCTGGAACTGGAGGCGTCCGTCCGCTGCACCGGAGAGGCAGCTGACGAGACGCTGACGGTGCGGCTGACCGCGTTGGACGGCGCGCCGATGCCGGAAGGCTGTGACGATGAGGCTGAGCTGGATTTTCCGGCCCGGGACTGCCGCGACGCCGACGACAAGACCCTGACGAAGACTTTTGATACCATCGTCTACACCGCACCCGGCATATACGAGTATACGGCCACTCAGGACGCGGGCGGACGGAAACGGGCCGACTACGACGACACTGTCTTTTACCTGAAAGTCATGGTGGCGTGGGACACCGACGGTGAGCTGAAAGGACACGTGTCTGTCCGGCGGGATGGGGATGACGGGGCAAAGGCGGAACTGCTCTTCAAGAACAGCTACCGCAGCACCGACCCCCTTCCCCCACCGGTGACGCCGCCTTATGTGCCGGATAAGCCGACGCCGACCCCGAAGCCGGTGGACCAGCCGGGTGAGATAACAGTCATCCGTCCGCCGACACCCTCGGCAGAGATGCCGGATGAAGTCATCCCGGCTGCGGAGCCGGAACCGGTGGGGACCCTCATCCAGACCGGCCAGCTGCTCTGGCCCGTGCCGGTGCTGGCAGGCGGGGGCATCGCTCTCGTGGCGGCTGGCCTCTGGCTGAGCCGGAAGCGCAGACACGATGCGTAGGCTGGTGCCGGAGCGGCTCTGCCTGATGCTGGGCAGTGCCTTGGTGCTGGCAGCGGTCTGCCTCTACGTCTACGACCGGCTCGAGGATGCAAGGGCAGGCGCTCAGGCCGCTTTGGCGGTGAGCCAGCTGCGCCAGAGCCAGAGCATCGCGGCAGTGTCGGAGACAGAACAGCCCGCAGACAGTGCGGAAAGCCTGCCCACGGAAGATGCAGAGTCCGAATCGGAGTCGGCTTCGGAAACCCCGGCGTCAAGCATCGAGCGGGAGTATCTGGGGGTGCTGACCATCCCCGCTCTGGGCTTGGAACTGCCGGTGCAGACCGAGTGGAGCAAAGCGAACCTCAAGGTCTCGCCCTGCCGTCAATGCGGCAGTACGGCGGGCGGAGACCTTGTCATCGCGGCCCACAACTACAAGTCCCATTTCGGGCGGCTGAGCAGCCTTTCGGAAGGCGACGAGGTGCGTTTCACTTCACAGGACGGCGCTGAGGCAGTGTACACTGTGGAGCGGACTGCGCAGGTCTCGCCCGAAGAACCCGAAGCCCTGCGGGAGGGCGGCTGTCCTCTCGTGCTCTACACCTGTACTCCCGGTGGAAAAGCGAGGGTAGTGGTGTACTGCCAGAGAGAAAATGCGGCATGAAAAACAGGAGCGGAAAGCCTGCGGCTTTTCGCTCCTGTTTTTGGTCGTTGTTTAATCTACACAGAAATAGAAATTCTCCGGAACAGGGAAAGACTCTTCGGCGGAGCTGACGCTTACACGGTAGAGGTAACCTTTACGGAGGTGATAGATCGCAGAAGTGTCGGTATATTCAAGATCGGGCCCGAAGGGGTCGTAATCGTCCTCAATGTCAATGAGGGTATTGGGGTCCTGACCGGCTTCCACTACGGCTTTTACATCTGCAATGGTCTTGCCCTTATAAAGGTCCATGTTATAACTCCAGGAAGGAGTAGTGACGACGGTGCCTTCGGGAACATGGAATACAAAATAACTCTCGTTCGTGCGGGCTGTGTCGCCGTAAGGAACGCTTACAGGGATCTGTTCCACACTGTTCAGCGGCTGAGAGAGGGTATAGGTGCCATCGGTGATCCAATCAGAAGTAAAGGCACCATAAAGAGACCACATGTCCTTTGATACACCGATGACCTCATCCTTTTCTACAGTATAAGCCCGGATAGAGGTGGAGCCGATCTGATATTCGACGGTCACAGCCAGATCTTTCTTTTTCTGTGCGCCATCGACAGTGGTAACCGTGGAACGCTTTTCTTCATACTTTACGGGAGCTGCTGCGGCACTGGCACTTAAAGTGACCGCGCTCAGAATCAGTGAGGCAGCTGCCAGAACTGCGAATCTTTTCAGAAAATGCGGACAGGGCTTCATATTCTTTCCTCCTGTATTACACGATACAATAAATTGAATCCAACTCGATTATAGGCGTCGAAGAAAAAACATCAAGAGAGAAATACGATTTTGGAAGAAAAGACAAAATGTCGGCAGCTTTATTGTGCAGTTGCATCTTCGGTATCGGTCATGATGAACCAGAACACAGTGCCTTTGCCCACAGTGCTGTGGACGCCGAAGCGGAAGCCGTGCTGCTGGAAGATGGCTTTGGTGATGGAGAGGCCGAGGCCGGTCCCCTGCTTGCCCGCGTCGGAGCGGGAGCGGTAGTAGCGGTCGAAGATATAGGGCAGGTCCTCGGCAGAGATGCCGGGGCCGTGGTCTTCCACCTCCACCCGGACGCCCTCGGGGCAGCGCAGCGCCCGCAGCACGAAGATGCCATCTTCGCCGATGTGGTGCATGGCGTTGCCCAAAAGGTTATGCAGAGCGCGCTGCATCATGTCGGGGTCGGCACAGACCGGCAGTTCTTCGTCAGGGATTTCCAGCTTGAGCTGCCAGCCGTTCTGGGCGCAGACGGCGTCGTAACGCTCGCTCACCTCGTCGCAGAGCTGGCCCATGTCGAAGTGGACCTTCTCGCACTTGAGTGCGCCGCTCGTGACCTTGCTCAGCTCCATGACGCTGGAAACAAGGGCCGTCAGGCGGTCGGTCTCGTCCACGATGATGTTCATCTGCTCGTCGCGGTGCTTCTTGTCGTCGCCGGTCAAATCGCGCACCGTCTCGGCATAGCCCTTGATGAGGGTGAGCGGGGTGCGCAGGTCGTGGGAGACGTTGGCCAGCAGGTCGCGCTGCATCTGGGAGGCGTGCTGGACCTCTTTTGCCATGTGGTTGAACTCCTGGGCCAGGTCGCCCAGCTCGTCGTTCCGCACCGAGTCCACATGGACGGCGTAGTTGCCCTGTGCCACCTGCCGCGCAGCCCCGGAGAGAGCCCGCAGAGGCTTTGTGAACCACTCGCTGAACAACCATGCCGCCGACATCGAGAACGCGAAAATGAGGGCCGCAGCCAGCGGCAGGACGGTGCTGAGCACCTTGCCGGCCTCGGCCACATGCATCAGGCTGGTAGTCACCAGCACAGTGTAATTTCCGTCGGAGGTCATCCGGCCCACCATCAGCTGGACGGAGCCGGAGGGCGTGGGCGGGTTTATCTTCCGCACCACTGTGCCGCCGCTCTCCCGGCAGAGCTGCCGCATGGCGCGGGCCGTGGTGTAGGCGGTCTGCTCGTCGGCAGTGTCGGTGGGGCGGGTGCGGTGAAGGTTGCAGTAGGACAGGTTATCCACCTTGAAGATCTGCCGCAGGGTGGTGTCGGAGATGTCGATGCAGAAGCTGCTCATCCCGCCCAGCTCGAAGATGTCGTCCTGCAGCGCGTTGAAGAAGGTGTTGTTGACGTACAGCCGGCTGCCGAAGGCCCAGTAGGAGATGGTCTCGCCCTTCCCGATGGCCTCGTCCATCCGGGCCACGATGGCCTCAGCCTGCTCGGTGAGCTGCTTCTGGATATGGGTGGTGTAGAGGGGCTCCAGCAGCTGGGTGCTCAGAAACCAGAACAGCCCCACCAGCAAAAGGCAGATGAAGCACAGAAAGCCCATGAGCTGGCCCCGGATGCCGATGGTGCGCCGTGTTTTGCTCGTTTGCCGCATGAAGAGCAGAGCCTCCGCTTAACGCGCCGCGTCGGGGTCGAACTTGTAGCCGATGCCCCAGACAGTGGCGATGTAGCCGCGGCACTTGCCCAGATGGCCGCGCAGCATCTTGACGTGGGTGTCCACGGTGCGGTCCTCGCCGAAGTAGTCATAGTTCCACACCTTCTGCAGAATCTTCTCGCGGCTGAGGGCGATTCCCTTGTTGGAGGCCAGAAAGACCAGCAGGTCGAACTCCTTGGGTGTGAGGCTCACTTCCTCGCCCGACACCTTGACGGTGTGGCTGGCCGTGTCGATGGACAGCTCCCCAAAGGTCATGGTGCTGTCAGAAGCCTCGGTGCGGGGCATGGTGCGGTTGAGCACGGCCTTGACACGGGCCACCAGCTCCCGGGGGGAAAAGGGTTTGACCACATAGTCGTCAGCGCCGCCCTCGAGGCCGGCAAGCTTGTCGTACTCCTCGCCGCGGGCCGTCAGGATGATGACGGGGGTGTTGATGCGGCGGGTGCGCATCTCCCGCAGGCAGGTCATGCCGTCCATGAAGGGCATCATCAAATCGAGGATGACCAAATCGTAGCCGCCGCCGGTGAGCAGCGACAGGGCGGCGGAGCCGTCCCCTGCCTCCTCGCAGGTGTAGCCCGAATACTGTAAATTCTCCCGGATGAGCTCCCGGATGCGGGGCTCGTCGTCAACGATAAGAATTTTTGCCATAAGGCATTCCTCCTAAAAGCTTCTATCTCCCAAGCGCCGGAGGCTGCTCAGAGCCAGCCCGGCGGAACTGTATACTGCGTTTAAGTCTATCATACCCTATCAATTAGGAATTTTTGTGAAGTTTGAGTAGATTTTTTGGGAAAACATCCCAGTGGGTGCGTTTCGTGTCTGCTCCGATTATAAAGGGCCGCTTCGGGGGCTGTCAAGCTTGGCCTCATCTTGCGCAGAAAAGCCGAAGTGTGCTATACTACAATGATAAAAGACTTCCCCGAAATCTGACAAATACAAAGGAAAAACTGTTCATGCGCATTGGATTCGTAGAGCTGGTACTGCTCCTCTTCATTGCATCCATCACGGTGGGGCCGAACGTGGCCCTCTTTGCGGACCGGTGGCTCCGCCGCGCCCAGCGCACATCTGCCGCCGCTGCCCGCCGGAAGGCCCAGCTGGAAGCACAGGCCGCCATCGAGCGGGAAGCTCTGATGACCCGCTTCCGGGTGGCCAGCAACATCTTTGCCCTGCTGATGCTGGCGGCGCTGGCGTACGGCCTGCTGCTGCGGCCCATTGACACGCCGCCGAAAGCCTACACCGCCCCGGATGTGCGGCAGGACACCGGTGCCGCGCAGACGGCCCTCTCCGCCGACAGCAAGGACAGCTGGAAGCTGGGCGGCTATCTGGGCGTGGACTGCGTCCGTACCCAGGACGGCCTTGTCTACGCTGCTGCCTACAACGGTGCGGCCATGAAAAAGCGTCAGAGCGACCTTGTCCGCACCGACGGAGGACACTACGCGGCCATCCTGTCGGTGGAGGGCGAGTTGACCAGCTTTGCCTTCGACGCTGACGGCGACTTGTGGCTGACGGTGGTGACGTCCTCCGGCGGGGCGCTCTGCCGCGCCCGGCATGACAGCTGGGGGACCTCAGTGGAACAGGTGGTGACTCAGATCGACGGCGCACCGCTGGGTGTGCTGTCGGCGGTGGAGACCGGCCCGGACGGGAAGGTCTATTTCGCCGTGTCCAGCGAAGCCGCTGCGAAAAACGGGCTGGAAAGCGCTCTCCGCACCGAGCTCATCGCCCACACCGGCACGGGCTGCGTCTATGTGTATGACCCGTCGGCCCGGACAGTGGAACAGGTGCTGGGCGGCGTGGCCGGTGCGGCTGGTCTGGCCCTCTCGGAGGATGACCGAACGCTGTACGTTTCTGACCTCGGGAATCGCTGCATCTGGAGTGTGGACGCCGACGCCCGGGAGCTGACCGCCGGCGGCAAAAACTGCGGGAGCTTTGTGTCCGGCCTGCCGGGATACCCCGGCGCATTGGCGCTGGACGAGGACGGCACTCTCTATATCAGCTACCGCTGGACCCGCAGCGGCTGGCTGGAAAAGCACGCGGACAGCACCCTTCTGCGGGGCATCGCCCTGCGGGCCGGTGAGAACATCCAGAAGAAGCTGTTCAAGCTGCCTGCGGACGCCCCCTGCGCCGAGGCTGTGGACACCGCCGACGGAAGCTGGAAGCAGACATTCTCAGGCAGAGAGCTGGACGGCTGCACGGCGGTGTGCCCGGCGGGAAGCAAAGTGTATTTCGGCGCGGCAGGCTCTGCCAGCCTGCTGTCTGCAAGAGTATAAAACGAGGTGTTTTTTATGACGGAAGAGTTCAAAAAGCAAATCGAGACCGAAGCGCGACAGGCTGTGACGGAGCTGCTGGCCCAGGCAAAGCTGAAAAAGGGCGATGTCTTTGTGGTGGGCTGCTCGTCCAGCGAGATCGTCGGCGGCCACATCGGCAAGGACTCGAGCCTTGAGGCTGCACAGGCTGTCTACGCCGGCGTCGCACCGGTGCTGGCCGAAAACGGCATCTGGCTGGCCGCACAGTGCTGTGAGCACCTCAACCGGGCCATCATTATTGAGCGGGAAGCCGCTGAGAAATACGGCTGGGAGGAAGTCTGCGTCGTGCCGCGTCCCCATGCGGGCGGCAGCTGGGCCACCACCTGCTGGAAGCAGTTCAAAGACCCCATCGCGGTGGAGGAGATCCGCGCCCACGCAGGCATCGACATCGGAGGCACCCTCATCGGAATGCATCTGCGCCGGGTGGCTGTGCCGGTGCGGCTGAGCCTTTCAAAGATCGGCGAGGCCAACATTCTCTGCGCCCGCACCCGCCCGAAGCTCATCGGCGGCGAGCGCGCAAAATATACCGAGGAGGACTGAGCCTTATGGCGGAAAAGAATCTGGAAGAGATGCGGGAGGCAGTGGAGGCTATCCGCGAAAAGATGGCCGCAGCGGCCCGGGAAGCAGGCCGCGACCCCGCCGAAGTGCAGCTCTGCGCGGCCTGCAAGACCCGCACCGCGGACACCGTCGCCGCCAGCGCGGCCCTTGCCATCGATGTGTTCGGCGAGAACCATGTGCAGGAGCTTTGCGCCAACTACGACGCCGGTGCTTACTGCGGCAAGCCCAGTCACTTTATCGGCCATTTGCAGACCAACAAAATCAAGAAGGTGCTGGGCCGCGCAAGCCTCATCCAGAGCGTGGACAGCGAGCATCTGCTGGCCGCGATCGAAAAGGAAGCCGCCAAGGCCGGCATCGTGCAGGACGTCCTGCTGGAAGTGAACATCGGCGGCGAGGAGTCGAAGTCGGGCGTCTCGCCGGAACAGCTTTGGCCCCTGCTGGACGCTGCCGCCGCAGAAGAGCACATCCGGGTCAAGGGTCTGATGGCCATCCCGCCCGTCAACGACGACGACGCCCAGAACCGCCGGTATCTGGCCCAGGTGTACAAGCTGTTCGTGCAGGCCGGGGAGCGGGGGTACCAGAACGTGAAGATGGAGACCCTCTCCATGGGCATGAGCGGCGACTTTGAGAACGCCATCCGCGAAGGTGCGACCCTCGTGCGCATTGGTACGGCCATCTACGGCGAGAGAGATTATAGTAAGAAATAAGCGGCCTGAGAGGGCAAGCCAGCTTGAAAAATGGAGGAACTATGCAAAAAGTTAACGACCCCGCAGTGCGGCACACCAGCAGCGGCGCCCTCATCCGGCGCTTTCTGCCCTATCTGGCAAAATACAAAAAGACTCTGTTCATCGACCTGTTCTGTGCGGCGATGACCACCCTGTGCGACATCATCCTGCCCAAGATCATGAGCACCATCACCAACTCCGCCATGGGCGTGGGCATCACCCTCACGGCGGGCATCGTGCTCAAGCTGGCGGCAGTGTACTTCGTGCTCCGCATCATCGACGGTGCTGCGCAGTATTTCATGTCGGGCATCGGCCACATCATGGGCGTCCACATCGAGACGGACATGCGCCGGGACGCCTTCGACCACCTGCTCAAGCTCGACCACACCTACTACAACAACACCAAGGTCGGCACCATCATGGGCCGCATCACCAATGACCTGTTCGACGTGACCGAGTTCGCCCACCACTGCCCCGAGGAATTTTTCATCGCGGGCATCAAGATCCTGGCGTCCTTCCTCATCCTGTGTCAGGCCAGTGTGCCGCTGACGCTGGCCGTGTTCGCCTGCGTGCCGCTGATGGGCGTCGTGTCCGTCAAGCTGAACCAGCGCCTGCGCGCCCGGTTCCGCCAGCAGCGCGTCCAGATCGGTGAGCTGAATGCCACCATCGAGGACAGCCTGCTGGGTCAGGGCGTGGTGAAGGCCTTCGCCGCCGAGGACGAAGAACGCGAGAAATTCGCCAGGGGCAACAAGGATTTCGAGCACATCAAGACGCTGGGCTACTACGCCATGGCTGCGTTCAACACCTCCACCCGCCTCTTCGACGGCCTGATGTATCTGGTGGTCATCCTTGCGGGCGGTCTGTCGCTGGTGTACGGCAAGATAACCGCCGGTGACCTGGTGGCTTATATGCTCTACGTCACCACTCTCATCGCCACCATCCGCCGCATCGTCGAGTTCGCCGAGCAGTTCCAGCGCGGCATGACCGGCATCGAGCGCTTTGCGGAGATCATGGATACCCCCGTGACCATCAAGGATGCCGAGGACGCAAAGCCTCTGCAGCCCGGCCCGGGCGCCATCCGTTTCGAGGACGTCAGCTTCGAGTACCCCGACGACCACAACAAGGTGCTCCACCATGTCAGCCTTGACATCAAGGCCGGTGAGCGTCTGGCGCTGGTCGGCCCGTCCGGCGGCGGAAAGACGACGCTCTGCAACCTCATCCCCCGCTTCTACGAGGTGACGGGAGGGCGTATCCTCATCGACGGGCAGGACATCCAGCACGTCACCCTCAAGAGCCTGCGGGAGGACATCGGCATCGTCCAGCAGGACGTCTATCTGTTCAGCGGTTCGGTGGCGGATAACATCGCCTACGGCAAGCCCGGCGCGACCCGGGAGGAGATCATTGAAGCGGCCCGTCTGGCGGGCGCAGAGCGCTTTATCAGCGCCTTGAAGGACGGTTTTGATACCTATGTGGGTGAGCGCGGCGTCAAGCTCTCGGGCGGTCAGAAGCAGCGCATTGCGATCGCGCGGGTCTTCCTGAAGAACCCGCCCATCCTCATTCTGGACGAGGCCACCAGCGCCCTCGACAACGAGAGCGAGATCCTTGTGGGCCAGAGCCTCGAAAAGCTGGCCCATGGCCGCACGACCCTGACCATCGCCCACCGACTGACCACCATCAAGGACTACGACCGTATCCTTGTGCTGGGCGCAGAGGGTATCGAGGAGTCTGGCACCCACGATGAGCTGCTGGCGAAAAAGGGCGTCTACTACCGCCTGTGGAATCAGCTGCCCGGGGAAGATACGTTATAAGCTTGATCACAAAAATAAAAGAGGCTGCTGCAAGTAACCTCTCCGTCACGGCTTCGCCGTGCCACCTCCCCTACCGAGGGGAGGCTTTGGCATGGCGGAAAGCCTCATCTCTTCGCCAGAGGCTCCCCTACTAGGGGAGCTGTCGAGCGACAGCGAGACTGAGAGGTTGTACTTTGCAGGCAGCCTCTTATTTTTATATCAAAAAGAAACGATCACTCTCCGACAATGAGCCGCACGGCACCGTAAATACCGGCGTCGTTGCCGAGGCTTGCGGCCTTGATGGGCGTCTCGCGGCAGGACTTGAAGGCGTAGGTCTTGAAGTGCTCCACCAGCGGGTCGAAGAGGACGTCGCCTGCGCGGGCCACGCCGCCGCCGATGAGGAACATCTCGGGGTCGGTGGTGCTGGCAATGGAGGCCAGAGCCATACCGAGGGTGTCGGTCATCTCGTCCACCTCGCGGGCAGCGAGGGCGTCGCCGTTGCGGGCGGCATCAAAGACGTCCTTGGCCTCAAAATCCTTGCCGCGCAGGACGCAGTCTGCGTCGGGGTTTTCGTCCAGCAGCTTCTTCATGCAGCGGACGACGCCGGTGGCGCTGGAATACTGCTCGAGGCAGCCGTGCTTGCCGCAGCCGCAGGTGGCCGTCTCGTGACGGTTGACGGTGATGTGGCCGATCTCGCCGCCGGCACCGTGTGCGCCGTCGATGACCTTGCCGTTGACGATGACGCCGCCGCCGACGCCGGTACCCAGCGTGACCATGACTGCGCTGCGGCAGCCCTTGGCCGTACCCATCCAGATCTCACCCAGAGCAGCCACGTTGGCGTCGTTGCCCACCAGCACTTTCATGCCGTCCAGCAGGCCGGACAGCTGGGCCGAGACGTTCCGTTCGCCCCAGCCACCAAGGTTGGCGCAGATGATGGGGACGACGCGGCTGTCCAGCACGGGGCCGGGGACGCCGATGCCGACGCCCTCCACCTGCTCGGAGGTGATCTCCTTCTCGGCCATCTTGGCGTGGATGGCGTCGGCCAGATTCTCGAGGATGTGCTCACCGGCGTTGGAGGTATCGGTGGGGACTTCCCACTTTTCCAGCAGAGCGCCCGAGGTGGTGAACAGGCCGACCTTGGCCGTGGTGCCGCCGAGGTCGATGCCGAATGCGTATTCTTTCATAACTCATTTACCCCTTTTTTCTGCGGCGGTCGCCCGCCGGTTATCATTTGACATCAGTATAACATACTCCGGGCCAAAAGAGCAGGGGGCGGGCCGGTTTTTATGCAATCAGACGGAAATAACACCGCCTTTTTGGCAGAATGGCATAAAACAGGCCGGAAAAAAGCGCACCCTGCAAGCAGCAGAGTGCGCTTTCGTGACGGATGAAAAAGCCTTAGTCCTCGTCTTCCTCTTCCGCGTCCTCTTCGTCATCGCCGTCTTCAGAGCGGGGCTTGTAGAAGATGCCGCTCAGGAAGATGCTGATGAAGTACAGCAGCACCATGGGGCCTGCCACCATGCACTGGGACACGATGTCCGGCGGGGTGACAACAGCCGCGATGAAGAAGATGATCACGATGGCCACACCGCGCACCTGCTTGAGGAGCGTGGGGTTGATGATGCCCATCTTGGACAGGATGATCGTGATCAGGGGCATCTCAAACACACAGCCAAAGATGATGAACATGGTCAGGCACAGGTTCACATAGCTCTCGATACTGGTGGTGGTCTGGATGTACTCTGCACCCTCGATGCCAGTGCTGAGGAACCGCAGCATGAACGGCATCATGAGCTTATAGGCGAACAGCACGC
>ERZ772886.932-NODE-932-length-27855-cov-7.167158_pt1 | contig 27855 bp, 19 predicted proteins | sample MGYA00512128_ERZ772886 | MGnify/ENA primary metagenome ERZ772886 (study PRJEB29015, sample SAMEA2737698) | human gut metagenome | biome: human gut; feature: human-associated habitat; material: faeces | place: China | collected 2012 ... | reverse complement strand
CTTCGCCTTCAAGATGCGCCGGGAGCCGACCGAGATCGACCAGCTTGCCCGCCTCTTCGCGGGGGAGCATCTCCGTCCGCACCGGCATATGCTGTGCCAATACCTCGTTGATCCTCCGCTCCAGTTCGGAGGCCTCGGCGTCTTCCAGCGGACGCGGAAAATGATAGTCACATTTGGACTTGTCCGCATTCAAATGCGAACTGAACGAACGCCCGCACCCGAACATGCGCACCATCGTCTGGTTCAACACATGTTCCGCCGTATGCATGAACGGATCATATTCCTTGCTCACAGGAACTCCTTCTCTTCTAAAGTGCTTGAAACCGCCCCACCCTACCCGATCCCTTCCCCGGAAACAATCCGCACGCATATCCCCCGTCGCTTGAAATCCGGCGGTGTTCCCCGTATGCTGGACAGCCCAACATCAGGACGATCATGAGAAAAACCGACCTTTTTCCCGAAAACGACTCGCCCGGCTGCGAACTGCGCGAGCCCGAACGCCCCATTGACGCACCCTACGCCGTGGATATCCCCGCCGTGCCCACCGCGCTCGGCGCTCTGGACGCCGCCTCACGCGCCGAATTCTGGGCGGCGCTGGCCCTTTCGCATACCGACGGGCTCGGAGCCAGAAGCCGCAAACGCCTTCTGGATGCGTTCGGCTCGGCATTCGAGGCCGTGCGGCGCGCCAACGACTGGCGCGAAGCGGGCTTGCGGGAAGACCTGATCCGCGAATTCCGCTCGGAAAAATGGCGCGAGCCCGCCCGGAAAGAATGGGACGCAACACGGAAACTCACTGGAACCGTCCTGCTCTGGACCGACAGCCGCTACCCCGCGCTGCTCAAGGAATTGCCGGATGCGCCGATACGCCTCTACTGCCAAGGAGACATGAGCCTGCTCGGAAATCCCTGCGTGAGCATCGTCGGCACCCGGACATGCAGCAGGGAAGGCATCCGCGCGGTGCAAGCCATAGCCAGCGGCCTCGCGGCCTCGGGCATCACCGTGGTTTCCGGCCTCGCCATCGGCATCGACAAGCAGGCACATCTCGCCGCCCTCGATCTGCCGGGCGGGACCATCGCCGTGCTCGGCGCGGGCTCCGATGTCTGCTACCCCAAAGAAAATGACGGACTGCGCCGGTCGATCATCCAACGGGGCCTGCTCATTTCGGAATACGCGCCCGGAACGCTTCCGGACCCCCGGCATTTCCCCATCCGCAACCGGATCATCAGCGGCCTTTCGCTCGGCGTCGTAGTCGTGGAAGCCGCCCTCCGCAGTGAGAAATTAAAGATCGGGCAGATCAGACCATCATCGGATGCCTTCTGTGATACATCGTATGTGAAGGTATCGTTTTTCATGGTGTACTTCTGTCCGTTGATCTCAAAGGACTTCACTTTAATGGTTGCTTTATCAAATACAGATGCCTCATCATCTGCCGCGTTAATGTCCTTAATGTAAAGTGAACCGATGTTCTGCAGCTGGCTCTTTGTTGCATCGAGAGACAGAGAGAAATCTCCGCCGTCCGAATAAATGTCAACATACTCATCGCTGATCACTGACTGCCAGCTTGCTGTCTCCAACAGGTACATTTTAGCGCGTACATAATTAGCCTGAGGAACTGTCACCTCACAGGTTGCCTTGTAGCCGAGTGGTACGGATGCAGTGATCGTACATGTTCCGGCACCAACAGCGGTTACCTGTCCCTTGGAATTAACGGTTGCAACGGCTTCATCGCTGGAGCTCCATAAAACCTTATCCTTGCTGTCTGCCGGTGTTAATGTTGCGGTAAGCTGCTGCTTCTCGTCTCCGATGTGGATGGTCATGGAGGACTGACTCAATGTGATTCCGGTTGCAGTTGCAGACTCGTTTCCGCCATAAACCTCCATCATTGCATCCATCAGCTCCTGATGAACGACCTTGTTGGAATAACGGTCAATGATTGCAAAGCCGTAATCGCCATTATAACCATTGTCCCATGCTACCGGAATCATTCCGTACTGCTTTGCATAATAGCAGACCTTCTGGTAATATTCCGCACGGCAGGTCTTATTCTGACTGTCATAATTTTCTTTATTGATGGCACCAAACTCGCCGATCACCACAGGATATCCCTGGGAAACAAATTTGGTGTACATTTTCTTGAATTGGGAAACCATGTAAGATTCATCGCCCCAGCTTGCTTTCTTGGACGCATCGGTTACGCTGTCGCCCCACTGGGTCGTTGCTCCGGACTCCGTTCCACAGAAATCCCATGGATCGTAGTAATGAACAGAGATCATGATTCTCTTCTGTCCGGAAGCGATGTTTGAAGATAAATAATTGTCGGTCGGCATTTCAAAGCCGTAATCCCCTGCGGTATAATCGATGTTCGTATTCCAGCCCGGGATCAGCAGCCATCTCTGGTTATTATTGCCGCCGGATTTACGCACGGTATCAACGAAGATCTGATTGTACGCATTTATATTTGCATAAGCCGTTCTGCTAGGTGTTCCATAGGTTCCGTCGAACTCCTCGTTCATGGACTCAAAGATCAGATGCTCATCGTAATTTTTGAAACGATCTGCGATCTGTTCCCAGCATGCTTTGTATTTTGCTTTAATCTGGGTCTGGTTACCGCTGCCGCATAACAGCCATCCGCCATTTACTGTAGTGTATCCGTCTCCGTGCATATTCACGATCGCATACATATCATTATCCACGCAGTAATCAACAACCTGCTGTACACGATCAAGCCATGAAGAGTCGATCTTGTATCCATTGTTATCGTCGATCATGCTGAGATAAGAAACCGGAATACGGATAGATTTGAAACCGGCATCCTTTGCTGCTAACACAAGATCTTCCGTAAGCTTTGGATTACCATAAGCGGTTTCATTTGGCGTTCCTGAACTTGCAGCCTCCAACGAGTTACCGAGATTGTACCCGACACCCATCGCCTCCGTGATCTGCGACTGGTTCAGGTTCTGAAAACTACTGCCGGCAGCCTGTGCCGTTTTCGCCGTCATATTGGGTAACGACAGCGACGTTGCAACCATTGCCATACTCAGGACAATGGCCATTGCTTTCTTACATAAAGCCATAAGATTCTCCTTCCCGGCTGATCAGAATATAATTTCTGCAGAAAGCACAAACAAATGTACTGTCCCATAAACAGTACACACGTTTCAAACAAAGCAATCCTATATCTGAAAAATAACCGTCCTGAATTCCGGATATAAGAAACGACAAAAAGCAGTTATAAAACCTATGTTATATAACCTGTTTTTCATGATCACTCTGTTATTTTTGTGCAGAAAAAAGACATCCTTTGTCCCCACAAAAAATGTCTTTACACATCCTAATCACGCCCAATACATTACTGAAACAACTCCCCCACAGAGTCGTTTCGTTTGCTACAAAAACATATTATCATCACTGCTAAAAATATGCAATACAAATTTTTTATTTTGGTATACGATTATTACATTTTGCATGCAAAAAACAGCACAATATTTTTCTAAAACTTATTCCTTATTTTTCATTTATAATTCTTTCATTTTATCTTAGCGATTGTGTCTGTCCGTTAAATGGGACAGATCAATTTTCTTCATGATTGCCGTCACCACCCTTTATCCTCCCGCCCCATGCTGACCGGAATTTCTTTTTTCACACTCTCCGTAAAAAGCTCATGATTGACATTCTGCATCATATGGCAATCGATCAGACGATCTTTGATCAGGTAAGTAAAATTTTTGCAATTATATCATATCTTTAAAAAATAAAAATACTCATTGAATCTGCCTCAATAATTCGGTATGATAGAAGAAGCAATACAAATGAGAGCGGGTTAATCTTATGAGACAGTTTATTAAAAATATGTTTTACAGGCAGCGCGAGGATTTTAACAGGGAGTATGCAAACCGGAACGATCGGTTTACTTTTCCGGATAACGTTACGATGACGCTTGATATCCCCTATGCTCCTGATCACGACAAGGCACACCGGCTGGACATTTTCCAGCCGAATTCTGCACCGTCTTCTCCCGAGGCACTTCCTGTGATCGTAAATGTTCACGGCGGGGGGCTTTTGCTTGGCAACAAGGAATTTAACCAATACTTCTGTGCCAAATTGTGTACACTGGGATTTCTGGTGTTTAATGTGGAATACCGGCTTATTCCGGATTGTCAGATTTATGATCAGATTGCGGATATTTTCCTTGCACTCGATTTTATACAGGGTCAACTTGCAAAGTATCAGGGTGATCAGGACAAGGTCTATGCGGTCGGAGACAGCGGCGGAGCCTGTCTTCTTGTATATACTGCGGCAGCACAGCGCAATCCGAAGGTCGCACAGGCAGCCGGGGTCACACCATCTGCTTTGCCATTAAATGCGCTTGGACTGATCAGCGGTATGTTTTACACGAATAAGCCGGATCAGATCGGACTGTTTATGCCCAGATATCTTTACGGGAAACATTATAAGAAATCAGCATTTGCACCATATGTCAACCCGGAGCATCCGGATATTATCCGGTCTCTGCCACCATGCTTTCTTGTGACAAGTGGCAAAGATCATCTGCGTCACTACACAATGCAGTTTAAAATGGCACTGGATGCCGCCCGGATGGAGTCCGCAATCATGGACTTTCCGGATGATAAACGGCTGACACACGCCTTCAGCGCTTTTGAACCGGAGCTGCCGGAGAGCACACAGACACTTGAGGCGATTGCCGAATATATACGACAATTTTAGGGGTTATTTCTGAAAGGCACAGGTATTTATATGAATTATGACGAAAAACTTTTCAAGGAAAAAGCAAACCGCAAGGCGCGCAAAATATGGCTTATTTTTGCGATCCTGTTGTCCGCCAACTACGGATCTGATTTTTCAAACGGTCTGTACAGCACCAGATATTATCTGATCTTTCTGGCTCTTTGCTGGATTCCGTTTATTACCGGAGAGATCCTGCTTCGAACCCGGGGCTGGAATACGGAACGCTACAAACTCGATCTGGTGATCGGTTATGGTATTTTCTATACATATGTGATCTGTACGACCTCGTCGCCGATCGCATTTACTTATGTTCTTCCCGTTACCAGTCTTCTGGTGATCTATAAGGATCAGCTTTTCATGCGGTACTGCGGCATTGTGAATGCCCTGATCATTATTGGCAGCTCCATTTACCGCTACGCTGTTCTTGGTATGAACTCCGCCACGAACATGAAGGATTATCAACTTGAGCTGTCCTGCATCATTCTTTGTTATATCTGCTACGGTATGTCCATCCGCCATCTGAACGAATCGGACGGTGCTATGACAGACAGCATCAAAAACGATCTGCACCGTGTGATCACGACGGTCGAGAAGGTCAAAAATGCCAGCAATTCCATTATGGACGGCGTCCTGGTTGTCCGTGAGCTTGCCGGTGAAAACAAGCACGGCGCTGATATTGTTGCTGCCGAGATGGACACGCTGAACAATAACAATATCAATCTTCAGACCACAACAACATCCTCTGTGGATATGACCAGCGACATCAGTTCCCAGGTACAGCACATTGCCGTGATGATCGAGGAAATGGTCAAGCTGATCGACGAATCCGGCACTCACGCCCAGAACAGCTCCGAGGATCTGAACAGTCTGCTTCAGACTACAAGGACTATGTCAGAGCTTTCCTCCGATACAGAGCAAACGCTTCAGGCATTTAAGGATGAGTTTGAAATGGTGAAGCAGGAAACCGGCACGATTGAAAGCATTAACAATCAGACGAATCTTCTGGCACTCAACGCATCCATCGAAGCCGCCAGAGCCGGAGAAGCGGGCAAGGGCTTTGCTGTTGTCGCGGATCAGATCCGCACCTTAAGCGCAGAGACAAAGGAATCCTCCAGCCAGATCAAGGAAGCACTGATCCGTCTCGAGGAAACCTCTGACCAGATGACGCACGCCATCGAAAATACATTAAAGCTGATCCGGATCACTCTGGAGAAGGTTGCCAAGACAAATCAAAATATTACCACGATCACATCAGATTCCAACCAGATCGAGCATCACATTCATACCATTGATGCCGCAATGAAGCGTGTGGAACAGTCGAACCGCCAGCTTGTGACAAATATGGAACAGGTCTCCTCCACCGTGGAGGATATGACCTCCGGCATTTCCGGATCAAATGAGATCTGTCACCGCATGCTCAGTAAATATGATGAAACTGCCGTAAATATCAACACGATTGAGAATGTTGTCGAAGCTCTGATGTGCGAGCTTGGAATTGGCGGCTTTATGGGGCTGGAGGATCTGCAGCCGGGCATGAAGGTGATCATTATACCGACCGGTGATGCCAGTCGTAAATATCACGGAGAACTGATCCAGCCTCTGGCGCAGGGAATCGCTATCACCCTCCCGGATGCTGCTATCACCCATCCAACGACCTGCAACGTACAGGTAACCGTCGATAATGTTCTTTACTGTTGGGAAAACGCAGCGATCACCCCGGACAAAACGGATGCTGACCACTATCAGGTACAGATCAGCTCCCGTCCAAAGATCAATAACCGCCGCAAATATCCGCGTATAGATCTGACCAACTCCTGCGTCATCACTGTCCCGGAAACCGGACAGGAGTTTACGGGACAGATGGACAATATCAGCGGAAACGGATTTGCCTTCATCACAGACGCTCCATTCTTTGCCACCGCCAAGGGCGAAAGGATCACGATAACACTGGAGCAGTTCGAGCTTACCGATCACAGCACTTTAGAGGGTCGTATCATCCGCTGCTCTGATAATGAAGGTCATTATATCGTCGGCTGTCAGATGCCGGAGGACGATGCTATCCTGACGGAATATGTAAAACAGCATCAATAAAAACAGTTCATAACATTTTGCAGAATTATATGAATTTATAACATCGTAATTACGCTTATCAAAGAATTGCTGAATATCAAAAGAGATTGTGCCCAATAAAGACACAATCTCTTTTGATTATACAGGAAATCACTCTACCTCCAAAAATCCTGCGTACAGTAGATACCATAATCTGCAGAACTGCTATACGCCGCTCCGACTCCGATATACTTGAAATCCGTCAGCATACCTTTTCGGTGTCCGGAGGAACCGATCCAGCCGATCACCATATTGATCGCATCGCCGGCTCCGGCACATATATTCTCTCCGGCTCCCGACCAACTGATACCCTCTGCCGTCAACCGCGCGGAGAATTTCGAGCCATCCAGACTGTTATGCTGGAAATAGTTGTTATTTGCCATATCCTCACGGTGCTTTCTGGCTGCCGTAGTCGTTCTGTCCTCCAGCTTAAATAACGCTTTCCCCATATAGTTGCGGTATGCGTTGGTCATCTCATAGACCTCCTGCTCCGCCGCACGGAGAATCTCATCGGTAAATGTCATATATGTGCGGTACATCATGGAATACTTGGTGCATTCTCCGGAAAATGCGTACATTCCATAGATGGATTTGTCTCCTCCATCAAAGTAATCACTGAATGCATAAATATATGCGTTATCTGTCAGCTTGTAATATGCCTCCGTTCCGACTCTTGCCTCACTCTTGCTGCTGTCCAGAGCATCAAACTCGTAGCTTCCCGGCTCGGTCCAGCCCGCATCGATCATCGACTGTGCCGATGCGCCCTGCTGTATCAGCTTCGTCTGCTGAATTGTCTCATTATCATCGGCGCTTATCACTGCATCATAGGCTGTGAAGTTTTTCGCGATCGTAAAGTAAGAAACGACCTTTTCGCCCTTAACGCCGACAATCAGATACGGTTCTGTCTGGCTGTTGCCGTTATAAATGTATCCGTACAGGCTCTTCTGTGGCAGCGGATCTATACGTTCCGGCTCACCCCACTCCGCTTTCAAAGCAGTAATACTCTCTCCAATATATACCGACTTCTTCGCAAAGGAAAGCTGCGTTGTCTTCATTGTCGCAACCGGCGTTGCTGTTGGAACAGTAGTTGGTTTTATTGTCGGTTTGGTCGTCGGCGTTTCAGCCGGTACCGTTGTGACGCTTGGCGGCGGTGTTGTCGTCGGCACTGACGTCACCGGCGGCTGCGGAGCCATCGTCGGCACAGTGGTCTGATCCGGCAGCGATGATTCGATCGGTTTCGTACTGTCCTGCGGTTCATTCGTCTCTGACGGCACTGCACTTGTACCGGTCGGAACCGGCGTGTTACTCGGCTTAATACTGCTCTGCGGACTCCTTACCGGCGTAGCAGACGGATGCAGTGTAATGCGGACTGCCGGACTTACGACAGGACTCGCACTCACCTTTACCATCGGTGTGGAACTTCCCATCGGCATGATAATGGTCGGATCATTCTGTCCCATATTTCTGACAGTAACACGGATCACACATTTCTTCATGTGCGCCGCTTTCAATATGAGCTTAGTCTTGCCGCTCTTCTTTCCGGTAATGCGGATTTTCTTTTTCATCACCTTTACGGCAATGATCTTTTTGCCGGACACTTTTGCTTTCACTTTCCGGCTGCCGGTATTCTTCACTTTGACAGTAACCTGCCCTCCTCCGGCAACGGTTACTTTTGTCTTTGAAACCTTGATCTTTGTTGCTGCAGCGGCTCCCTCCGGTTGAAGCGGTGAGAGCACCGAAGCCGCAAAAAGACCTGCTGCCAGCAAGCCGGCAATGATTCGTTTTCCATTTTTCTTTTTCATTCGCAAGCTCCTCCTTTGGAGTTGTTATGTTGTAAATTCATACGCTTCGGCAAAAGGTTCGAAAAAGCTCCGCTTTTTCTCACTCGCGGGCGCGACAGATGCGAAGCATCTGGATTTTGGAGTTATTATACCACAAATTAACCCTCTTGCGAAGAAAAATACTATTTCAGCCACATAGAATGTGAGGAGCCAACCTCCATTTTTACCTGTCCCAAAACACGGACACTGTCTCCATTATTCAACTGATGCAATGCCTTGCCATTCTGCCGCAGTACAATACGCTCTGCTGCGTGACTGTCTATCGTGTAGCTTCCATCCTCCGGATGATAACTGATCTGACAATTATGATCAGCAATGTGACCGGCTGCTTTCAGGCTGCCCGTCTCAATCCCACGCATCGCCTCAGGTGTCGTCCCAATCGTCACGCGCGAAGATGCCTCGCTCCTCAAATTCCATTGAAATCCCTGATAAATTCCTGTGCCATCACAAACATTTCCAACTGCAGCAGCTGCCTTTGGCTGAGCTTCTTTTTTCTTTTCGTCTTTGGATTGATCCTTCTTTTCTTTATTTTTCTTATCGTTTGAATCCTTTTTGCTCCTTTTCCGGCCGGACTTCTTTCGCTTGCCTCGCTTATGGCGGTGTTTCCTTCTGCCACTTCGACCGTCATCTCCAGAATCATTTCTTCGGCTGCGGTCACGCTTTTTCCGGTCAGGCTCCCGATAACCTCCGGTCAGCCACCCAAATAAGATAAACACAAGTGCCACCACATGAAGCACCGCAAACAGATACACTCCCGTCAGAAGATACGGGTGCAGCGCAGGAAATCCAAGCAGCGCCACTGCAAGTTCCAACACTGTAAGCAGCGTTAAAAATGTTGGCACGACCATAGTCTTTGATCCCTCTGCCAGAAACAGCATGCACATGGCAAGAAGACAGAACAGTACCGGCAGGCCTGCTGCCACACCTCCGGCGATAAGCAGATCGGAGGCTCCTGCATCATCAGCATAATGAAGCCCGTCCTTCACATCCCCCCAGGAAAACGGTGCTTTCATAATATGATCATCCGGCACACTTCCCTGCTGTATATATGTGTAAGCGGCACTGCCTCCCGCTTTCAGCACGTCCAGACCCGACAGGGTCATGTCCTGCCCGGCTGCCTGAAAACTGCAGAACGGCAGGAGCAGGGACAGCAGTGCAAAAAGAAGTGCAAGTGCCGCTATATTTTTCATAAAACGTCCATACGCTCTCATTATAAATCTCCCCTTTCCTGTATGTTTCATTGAATTATATGCCTCATACACGGGGATATCAATGTCAAAATTATGATATTTTTATGACATCGCATTTGGCCCTCCACGCATTGATCTCTGCATCCAGATATACGCTCCCACACAGATCACAATCGACAAAATAGAGCCTGCCGGTGCCGCAAATCCCATCGGAAACAGATTATGCGGATACATTTTCGAGGCAAGGTAAGAACCCGGAATACGCAGCAACAAAATTGACAAAATATTGTGGATAAATCCAATATATGATTTTCCGTATGCACAGAAATATCCGGTAAAACAGAAATGAATTCCCGCAAAAATACAGTCAATAATATACGAGCTGATATACTGGCTTCCCAACAGGATCACTGCCGCATCCGTTGTGAAAATACCAACTGTCTGCTTTGAGAAAAGTTCGATCAGAATGGTCATGACGATCCCATAACTGCCGGTGATCAGAATCGCATAGTAAAGAAGCTTTCTCGCCCGGTCATGCCTTCCTGCACCGATATTCTGTGCAGATAATGCAGGCACCGTTGCCAGCATGGAGGATGGCACGATAAAGATCATACCGATCAGTTTTTCCACAACACCGACTGCCGCTGCATCATTCAGCCCACGATGGTTGGCGATCACACTGATCACAATAAATGCGACCTGAATACAGCCGTCCTGCACGGCAACCGGAATACCGATCTTTAAGATCTGACCCAGAACATCTCTCTTCACCCGAAGCTCCTTCTTCGTCAGATGGATTCCCGTTTCCTTGCGGCGGATCGCAATCAGAGATATGATCACGCTAATCGTCTGTGCCAGAGTTGTTCCCAGTGCAGCACCGATCGGTCCCATTCCAAGACCTCCGATAAACACATAATCTAACACAATATTGGCAACGCAGGCAATCGCAATGAAATACATCGGACTTTGGGAATCGCCAAGTCCGCGGAAGATCGCACTGATCACATTGTATGCAGTGATAAACGGTATCCCCAGGAAACAGACGAAAAGATACTGTCTCGTTCCGGCAACTGCCTCTGCCGGGATCCCGATCAGGGTAACGATCGGATTTACCAGAAATACAAGAACCGCCATGACCACAACCGACATTCCCATGAAAAATGTCACCGTGTTGCCGATCGAAGCCGAAGCCGCATCAAGCTTCCCTGCTCCGACACTTTTGCCGATCGTCACCGTTGTTCCCATCGCCAGTCCGACAATGATCACCGTCAGCATATGCATAACCTGTCCACCGTTGGAAACAGCAGTAATCCCGTCCACACCGTCGAACTGACCGATAATAAACAGATCTGCCATTCCATACAGCGTCTGCAAAAAATAAGACAGCAGATAAGGCAGCGCAAAATATGCGATCGTTTTCCCGATATTGCCGGTCGTCAAATTTCTTTCCATCTTTGGTACCGTACCTTTCTATCAAAATCCACATCATCAAGATTAAACTTTATAACAGATGTAAAGTCAAGGTGTCCAAATCTGTAAAGATAACATCCTCTATAGTGCCCTGAAAAGCCAAAGGGCGTAAAATGACATTTTTAGCAGTTATTCGAGCACTTTTAAAAGACATTTTTGTTGCGTTCCATCCCCAGCATACTCTTCGCCAGCCAGAAGAAGAACACCAGCACCAGTATCGGGATGACGCAGGAGGTGACTAACATCACCGCCAGAACTTCAATAAACTGATTGATCACGTTTTCGACCTTGTCCGTAATATCGGACACACCGTTTTTAATGCCGGAAATGATGCCTGACAGTACTCCGCTGTTATCGCTGCTGTCACTGTCCTGCTGTCCGTCACTGCTGTTCTGGATATCCTTCGTTGCTTCCTTGGCAGCATCCACCGTATCCCGAATAGAAGACTGATACGTATGCTCGATCAGATCAGACACCTTGACGCTGGCAGGAATAACCAGAACGATCGCAATAGCAAATAACGCAAACTTTCTTGCCAGCTTTTTCCATGCATCCTTTGCAATTGCCGTTCCCGCCGAATAAAGGACACAGGCAATCGGGATCAGCATGACAAACGAAGCATAGCCGGTCACTGTGACCAGATATTTCTCAACATAGATCGCACAGAGAACGATCAGGAAATAGGTGCTCATATCCGCCAGCTTTTCTGCGATCGGGGTTGCCGTGTCTCCCGGAAGCAGCGTGATTGCCGCAGACGCCGCCGTTGATGCTGCTGTCAACTCCAGAACCGTTGCCTTTTTGTCATCAAGTGCTGTGATCGTTTTCTCATGAAAGTCTGCCGATGCTGCAAACCTTGACACGACCAGTGCTGAGATCAGTGCCAGCACAAGCGGCAGAATGATCCCGACCCACCGTTTTGTATTTTCATTCCATATAGTATTCACCCGGTTTTCTCCTCTCTGATGTTTTCCTTTACCTTACCATATAAGCATCCGATACTCAAGATAAAACTGCCGGAGACACCACAATGGCATGGATCCCCGACAGTTCTATCATTAAGATTATTATTTTCTCAAGCTTCGCACATTGATTATGGGTGCAGTTATATATTTATGTGAAGCTTATTAAGCAAAGCCCTGTTTCCAATCAAAGCTATATTTTAATTTCTGTTCTATGCTTTGATTTTTGCTGTTGAACAACCTCCCTTTTTCTTAAGCCATTTTGTATATGACTTTTTCTGTGTTTTCGGAACACGGATCGCTGCATTCTTACGGATGCCCTTAAATGCATTCTTTCCGATGGATTTTGCTGTGAGCTTCTCTGTTTTGATCGTGATCTGCTTCAGCTTTTTACAGCTTCGGAAGGCATCCTTTCCAATGGTTTCCACATTCTTACCAATGGTTATTTTTGTCAGCTTTTTGCAGTTTCGGAACGCTCCTGCACTAAGAGCTGTGACCTTATAGGTTACTTTGGAATACGTGATCGTATCCGGAATCACAACGCTTCCCTTGATATTCTTTTTCGCCTTAACACAAGAAACCTGATCGGTTGCAGTTACACGGTAAGTCACGCCCTTCACCATAAAGAACATGCCGATTGCTGCCTTTCCATCATCCTTTCCTGCTTGTGTCCCGTCTGCTGATGCTCCATCTTTTCCGGTGGCGGACGCATTATTCGGTTTTGACGATGCCTGTGTGCCATCCGGGCTGCCGGGGCTTTGTGGTATGTCCGGTTTTCCAGACACCTGCGGTACATTCGGACTGCCGGAGTTATGTGGCGTGTCCGGTTTATCGGATACCTGCGGCACATCCGGACTGCCGGAAATCTGTGGTGTATCTGGCTTATTCGTCGGAATCACAGGACTTTGCGTTGGATCCTGCGGCTTTCCGGAGACAACCGGTGAACTGCTTTCTCCCGGACTCTGTGTTGGGGCTGCTGATTCTGCCGGCTTCTCACTTGCCGACGGATCTTCAAATACAGCAGTTACCTGAATGTCGTCCGTCAAGGCTGTTTTCAGCATTCCATTTACAAATGTGATTCCCTGAACATACTCCGCATCTTTGCCATTGACCTTCCATCCTTTCAGATTCCAGCCCTGAGCCGGAACTGCTTTAAAATAAAGTTTTGAATCCTCCGCATAAGACCCGCCGTTTGCGATTGCTGTACCTTTTTCGGTGGATGCGTTGACAATGCCGCTGCCATCTGCGCCGTACTGTACCAGATAGCTTCCGGTCTTATTGCCGGTGTAACTAAGTGTACTGTTTATCGTACACACCTCGTATTTTGCAAGCAGCTCATTCACTTCCGCTGTCTCTGCATCCTCCTTAATTCCGGTATAAATACTGTAATCTGCCGCATATGGCTTTCCTTTGCTGTCCTTGCCAATTTCCTGCTCATTGGCACCGGCAGTAAACAGAGCTCTGGCGGCGTCTTCATCTCCGGCAGACAAGCCCCGGAATTTTAACTGCGCAGCTGCAAACTGATATTGGTAATCTGTCGTTTTGCTGACATCCACCGTAACCGGATCAACCGTTACATATAGCTGTGCCTTCTCGATCTGTACCTCCCGGGAACATTCATAAGTCACGCCATCCTTTGTTATCGACGCTTCCAAAATATACTCGCCCGGCAGCTCGTTAACCGCCCATTTGCCGTTTTCCACGGTGATCGCAGTGCGCTTCCGATCCTTTTTGCCTACCAATGTAAAGGAGGCCGCTTCCGTAACATCCTCTACCTGATCCGTCTTGGCAAGACTCATCTGAAGCGAAATTTCCTCTCCGTAAACCGGCGTATTCTCCAGCTCTACTCCCGGCAATGTCTTTTTCTTGGAATTATATGCTGTAAAATACTGCGGATTCTCCGCCGCTGCACCATAATACTCCTCATCTCCCTGATATTTTACCGTTAATTTATAGTAGCCGGTTCCAAACGGCGTCCACTTTCCTGAAGCACACCCATTTGTAACAGTAAGCGCTGTATTTTCTGTTTCTCCTGTCGTCAGATTCATGATTTCGCAGACCGCTTCCCCGTTTAACGGCTCCTCCTCTTCAGAGACAATCTGTGCAGACAGCGTCTGCTCCTCGCCTCCCACCGGCTGTGTATGGGTGATTGTCTTCCGACCGGAAGCAAGCCCATAAACATATTCGTCATCATATGGAACCGTGCTCTCATAATCATCTGCGGTAAGTTCCCTATACTTTAAATGGTTAAAATTCTCTTCCGTTATCTCCACCGTCAGATCCATATTCGGAGACAGCGTATCGGTCTCAGGATCATTTTCACGGCTGCGGACAGAACCTTTGTCAGACAGATAATTTTTCAACTTTGTACGGGTTGCATCGTCCTTAAAAATTCTCAGGAAAAGATAGTGAAACGATCCGGACTGTGCTGCATTTACAATTTGATCCACCGTCGCTTTGTAATTGCTGTCGGAGGCACTTCCTTCCAATTCTTCCAGAATAACCGCATCCTCTGTAATTTTTTTACCTACAGTCACAGAATAATTGCCTGTGTACTCCCCAAAATATTTCACATTGCCCTTCAGCTCTGCCACCTGCAAATTACCATTTGTCACCTTGACCGTCAACTTCAACGGCTCGTAGCTTCGCGTCTCTTCTTCCTTCTGCACCTTTTCCACATCAGCTGCACGACCGCTTGTTTTCTCCAACGGATCCATTCTGACAACCGATGCAAGACGCTGTTTTAAAGTAAGAGCCGCCGGTTCGCTGTCGATCTCGATCGTTTTGCCGTAAAACTGAGAAACAACGCATCGATACTGCCATCCGTCCATATCCGCAGTCACATCCGGCACCGCAAGATCCATACTGTCTGCACCGTCAATGTCCTCCCACACTGCACCTGCTCCCTGTCTGCACTGCCACTGATACCGCACAGAACCATTGCTTCCCTTTACCGGTGTCGCGTAAATCGAAAATTCTGCTTTCCCGCCTTCCACAACCGCCGTATCCTCCGGCTGCAGTTCAATTGTCGGTGTATCTGTTCCGGCAGCGTATTTGGTTCTTCCATACACCGGAAGGCTGGATGCACTTGTCTCCATATAACCGACACTCTGCATCGTAAAACGGTATGTCTTTCCCGGCTGAAGCAGACCGTTACCGATCGTATAACCGGATCGGGCGGAAGAAACTTCTGCAATCGGCGTTTCTTCCTCATTATCCTCCAACAGGCAGATGCGATAGCGCACTCCCTTACGGTTGCTGTGTGTCCAGCTCAAGGTCAGGGAATCCGCTGTGGCATCCGTCACTGTAATGTCAGATGGCAGTGCCGGTGGTGCCTCCTGTCCCTTCACAAGATAGCCAAGCACCTTTGTCCGTTGTCCGTTTAACATCGTATCCCATGTTCCGAATCGCCACATGAAGGAATAGGACTGCTCTACATTCGCAGGAATACCGGCAACCGTTCCGGAATATTCCGCTCCGTTATAATTCGTCCATGTCACGCTGCCGTTTGCCTCGGCACCCGCACTGACACCGGTCTTAACACCGCCTTCCTCTGTCACAAGATGTGTCTCCACACTGGTTCCCCAGGTCACGGTATCCGAATTTTCACTTTCCACTTCAATTCCCTGTGTGATAGAATTGCCTCCCCTGCTGACTCTAACGAAATTATCCTTTGCACCGGATACATCATCAACGACCTTTCCTCCATCGAAAGAGGCTCCGATCGCAGCCCGGTAGGAAAACGGATCGCCCGGCGTGTTCGTCAGAACATTTCCGCGGATCTTGTCAAATTCACCGTTTTCCTTCGCAACACGGTCATATTCTGTCACTGTAAGCATGGTCATACGCGGTGTCTGAGGCACGGAAACATAATAATCCTTCCAGCTTCCCGCAATCTGCTGTCCGCACTCATATCCCTGCTCCAGTGCCTTGTCGATTGCCTGAAGCCGGCTGTATGCATTGTTATATCTGTTTGCAGCAACGGAAACCCGGTTGGCAAGCGCTGCTTTCTTAAATCGATAGGATATTCCTTTCTTCTGCTTGATCTCTGCATATTCCTGTTCTGCCGTCTCGTAACTGCTCTTATATTGTTCAAGCTGCTTTTTCAGCCCATTGTAGCGGCTCTGTGTCGGCAGCTTAAATCCCGGCACATAACTTTTATACACATACCTTGTGTATGGCGTCATCGACAGCACCACACTGTCATCCGTACTGTCTGCCTCGTAAGAAGTAGAATAGCTCTTCCCGTTCGTAAATTCCTTTGCATAGCCGGCACTGACGCTCGCCTCCACTTCAAAATCAATTCCTACGACATCGTAAAATCCGAGAATACTGACATCCTCCTCATATCCTGTGATCACCCCGGCTGATACCGAAAACTCGGCTGAATTTGTGGTGGAGGAGCCTGTCGTTTTGCCGTATGCCGTAGAGCCATTGGTGCTGTAATTGCCGTCCGTAGATTCCAGATCCGAGAAATACGGTGCCGCCTGAAGCACGGCAACAACATTCGGATCACTGAAATAACTCTCCTTATGATCAAACTTAACGATCATGCCGTCCTCATCATAATCAACTGCCGCCAAACTCAGATAGATATCTCCCCAGCCCGAAGCCTGTGTAAAACGCGCGTATCCGGCGGTATCCTCCGCTCCGACTGCCTTCCGGCTGAGTGCAGAAAGCCCCCATGACACCATACTGTCGCTCTTGACACCACAGCTCATGATTACCTGCTCCATGCCATATGGGTTTCCATTAAAATTGCCCTTGACAACCTTGCTGAGCCAGCACTTCGTTGTATCACTGTCCTTATCGATCGGCAGCTTCATATTTCCGTTATCGTCCGTCCACTGATACTGATACGCCTCTGCGAGTCCGCCGGAAGCATTTGCTTCATCCGGCACAACATAATCAGACGAGCCGCCATTATACTGACATCGAAACATCTCCTTTTCAGATGCACCCGCACTGAAGTTCCAACAACTGCCCTCCACGAACAAAGTATCTCCATACCCTGTCCCCCGGGAAGCAAAGCATGCGACCGCTGCCGGTTCCTGTCTGACATCCGACCCCCTCATTCCTTCATAAAGCTCCTGATTGGCTGCCGGCTGGCATAAAAGATACGGAATACCGCCATGCAACAGCTTATAACATCCCTTTTCCTGATCAAAGCCAAGCTGCACAACTGCCTGCTTACTCTTGACTACCGACTGACCCACACCGTCATCTCCATCCGGAACGTAACCGGCAACAACAAGCTCCTGCATCGAATCATTATCCATATCGCCTACATCCAGACCAACAAACTGCATGGTCTGCAGAACGGTATCCTTTTTCTCCTGAATTCCATATTCCTCTCCGGTAAATGCCAGACGGCGTCCATACTGTTCCTCCATACTGTCCGTTTTCATGGACAGTACTGACAGATACGATCCCATTTTCTTCCACTCTTTCGCCTTTTTCGTATTTGCGGGAATAAATCTGGCATTCGGAAAATAAGCATGACTAAAAGACGTTGCAAGCTCTTCCTTTCCATCCCCGTCAAAATCATAGACTGCCAGACTTGTAATAAAAGGAGTTTTTGAATCGTCAAGCGTCTTGCCGGGTTGCGTCCCCTCCAGATCTGCCAGGTATACCGTTGATCTCTTTTCAAAGGTTTTGGTCGAGGATTCCGTATTGATATCATAGATATCCACATGAGAAGCATTCACTCCATTTCGTGCATCCGTAACCGGAACATAAACTGCTGCCTCATCCTTTCCATCTCCGTCAAAATCACCGCCGCAGACCGTGAGATAAGACCTCGTCTCATGTTCCTTCATAGTGGATACACAGGTGTTGCTTTTTGTCAGATTGACCGCCGTTCCCACCGGCTCATTTGTCTTTGCACTAAGCAGATACAGGTTTAATTCATCCGAGTCTGCTGCCTTCTGCGCAACACACACCTTGTAGTCCTGATAACCGCTCCCGGAGGCATCCAGAGCCGTATATTCCTTGGCTCCGGTCGCTACGGAATCAAACGTTGTCTTTACTGCCTTTCTCTGCTTGCTCTTCAAAAGAGCTCCTGTCTGATCTTCGGAATTTTGATACGTTCCCTGATACCAGCCAAGATTGAGTCCCGTTCCATCTGTCAGATCTGCTGAGTCTGTCTGGCTCCTGTTATAGTTTCCATTGACCAAAGACTTTTTTAGAATCGCCTGACTCAATGACGATACCTTTCCCTCGACAAACAGCTCCATCTGCGGATTCAGGTTCTGATAATCGTCCTTTCCCGCCGTATATGGATTCTGCTCGGAATCCTCTGTCTCCTGTGTTGTATCAAAGGCAAGCTTGTCATAAATACTTTTCTCTGCCTGTCCGTTTTCCTTCAGGCTGCTTGCGCCCGCCCTCTTTACAATACTTTGTGCCGGGAGCCCCGATACCAGCATAGAGCCTGCCAGCATCACGGACACCCATTTTTTCCATTTTCTCATAAGCTCCTCCTTGTTTCTCCTTTCATGATTGCACTCAATTATAACAAAGCACTTCCGAAAAGTACACTAGCCAAACGGCTAAAATAGCGACAAAAAAGAAGCTCTTTGATGCTTCCTCCCTCATCCGCAAAAGATACTTCGGATCCATTCAAAAAGGCAGACGCACAAACGCCTGCCTTATATATGCTGCCGGACTGCAAAAGCTGCTTAACAACAAAGCAATCGACAACATCGTTTCTATTAAAATTAAATGATTATTTCGTACCAAAGATACGATCACCGGCATCACCAAGACCCGGACAGATATATGCATCCTCGTTAAGCTGTCTGTCAAGATGACCAACATAGATCTGCACATCCGGATGTGCCTTATGAAGCTTCTCAAGCCCCTCCGGCGCAGCAATGATACACATAAACTTGATATTCCTGCCGCCGTGCTTCTTGATCTGATCGATCGCATCAATAGCAGAACCGCCGGTTGCCAACATCGGATCACAGACAACGATCAGTCTCTCCTCGATCGGATTTGGCAGCTTACAATAATATTCCTGTGGCTGATGTGTCTCCTCATCACGGTACATTCCAATGTGACCAACCTTTGCATTCGGAACCAGAGCAAGGATACCGGAAACCATACCAAGTCCGGCACGAAGGATCGGTACGACTGCCAGCTTACGTCCGGAGATCATCGGTGTCATGCACTTCTCGATCGGAGTCTCAATCTCTACATCCTCCACCGGAAGATCAGAAAGTGCCTCAAATCCCTCCAGCATCGCGATCTCATCGACAAGCTTACGGAACTCGTTTGTCCCGGTCGCCTTATCACGGAGCAGGGAAATTTTATGCTGAATTAACGGATGTTCAAAAATTACAATATTATCGGATTTAATCATGTTACGCGTCCTTTCTTTCGGATATCTGCTATTATCTCCAATGCAGTTCTCTTATAGTCTTTTATTATTTATTTTCTTCAGTTTCTTCTGTCTCTCTATCACTGTTCATCACATAAACACCACGGCTTCTGTCTCCCTCCGGATGCTTTCCGAAGCTGTAATCATTGCCCGGAAGGATCGCATTGAGAAGGATACCTGCGATCGCTGCAACAGCCAGTGCTGTCAGTGTAATGGAAGTACCTGCCACACGGAAGGTAAGACCATCGGAAAAACCAAGACCGCAGACAAAGATCACGCCTGCGATAATGAGGTTCCTTGACTTTGTCAGATCAACTCTGTTCTCAACCACATTTCTTACACCGATTGCAGAGATCATACCATAAAGCATGAAGGACACGCCTCCGATGATCGCTGACGGCATTGTTGAAATGATTGCGGAAAACTTCGGAATAAAGGAAAGAATAACAGCAAATACTGCTGCGATCCGGATCACTCTCGGATCATAGACCTTGGAAAGTTCAAGTACACCGGTATTCTCTCCGTATGTTGTATTGGCAGGACCTCCAATGAGACCGGCAAATGCAGTTGCAATACCGTCACCCATCAGTGTACGGTGAAGACCCGGATCCTCAATGTAATTCTTACCTACGGTTGCGGAAATGGCAGACATATCACCGACATGCTCCATCATGGTTGCGATCGCGATCGGTGCCATAACAAGGATAGCGGTCACATCAAACTTGCAGATCTGGAACGGTGGAAGTCCAACCCAGCTTGCAGCAGAAACGGAAGCGAAATTCAGGATTGCAGAACCGTCCGGATTCGTCACTCCGCAGGCATTTAAGATCAATGCAAATGCATAGGAGATCAGAACACCCATCAGGATCGGGATGATTTTAAACATACCCTTGCCCCAGATATTGAAAATAATGATCACTGCCAGTGCCACAAAGGCGATCAGCCAGTTGCCGGACGCATTGCTTACGGCACTTGGTGCCAGGGAAAGTCCGATACAGATAATGATCGGTCCGGTTACAACCGGCGGAAGGAATTTCATAACGCGATTGACACCAACCAGCTTAAAGATCAGTGCAACGACCAGATACAAAAGACCTGCAACCACAATACCGCCACAGGCATATGCAACCTTATCGTTGGCAGCCATATCGGCATACATGCCGCTCTTCAGATTCGCTACCGTGTAGAAACCACCAAGGAATGCAAAAGAAGATCCTAAGAATGCGGGCACCTTAAATTTAGAACAAAGATGGAATATCAGTGTACCAAATCCGGCACAGAATAAAGTAACAGAAACCGTAAGTCCTCTTGACAGCGGCTCTCCACAGGCTTCCTGGAAATAACCTGCCACAAGGATCGGTACAAGAATTGTTGCGCCAAACATGGCGAACATGTGCTGGATTCCCAAAATAAGCATTTTAGGAACCCCTAGTTTACGAGCATCGTAGATTGGTTCGTTTGAGTTTTTCATAGTAATTGCCGTACCCCTTATCTTAAATTTTTTCTAAAGAATATAGTACCATTTCAATATAAAGATAGCAAGTAAAATACAGGAGCAATTCCGTTAAAATTACGAAGATCTTGTTCCGGCTTATCCTGATCGACGGCAGGTAAATAATGACATTATACCGCTGCGGCTTGACGCAAGTACGAAATCGGACTATAATACATTATTAAGTACGAAATCAGACTTACATTATAGCAAGATACCTTTTAACCCCAACACCATTTTATATACACATAAAAACAACGAAAGGATGATGATAATGAAAACACCCGCAAAACCTCATATGAGTGACGTTCAGATAGAATATAACCATCTCTACAAGGAGTTCGATGACATCTATCATGATGCCGCACTCAATGCGTCACTCTCAGACAGTGCGTTTGATATCTTATACGGCATTTTCGAGCTTGGTGACGGCTGCCTGCAGCGTGACATCTGCAGGACCTCCTGCATTCCCAAACAGACGATCAACTCCGCCATCCGCAAAATGGAAGCAAATGGCTGGATTGAATTAAAACCGGGCAAGGGAAGAAGCATGCAGATTTTTCTAACCGACACCGGAAGGCAGATCCAGCAAGAGAAGATCTATCCGGTCATTCAGGCAGAAAACAACGCTTTGTCCGTACTGTCACCGGAGGAATGGGATCAGCTGATCCTGTTCCATCAGAAATATGCAGCTGCACTGCGCAGTGAATTTATGAAGCTTCACAGAAAGGAATTACAATGAAAATACAATTATCCGAACATTTTACATTTAAAAAGCTGTTACGTTTTGTGTACCCATCCGTCATCATGATGATCTTCACTTCGATCTATGTCGTTGTCGATGGGTTATTTGTCTCCAATTATGTCGGCAAGACAGCGTTTGCGGCGATCAATCTGATCTCACCGTTTATTATGGCAATGTCCGCACTCGGCTTTATGATGGGTACCGGAGGAAGTGCCATTGTCGCCAAGACACTCGGCGAGGGTAAGAAGGAGAAAGCCGGCGAATATTTTTCCATGCTGGTGTACGTCACCCTGATCGGCGGAATCGCTTTAAGCCTTGTCGGAATCGCCCTGACACCGTCCGTCGCAAGACTGCTCGGTGCCAGCGGAGATCTCCTGAAAAACTGTACGATCTACGGTCGTCTCGGCTTTATCACACTGGCCCCGTTCATGCTGCAGAACGCCTTCCAGAGCTTCTTTGTGGCGGCAGAAAAGCCAAAGCTTGGTCTTGCGGTGATCGTCATTGCCGGCGTGACTAATATGATCTTGGACTACCTGTTCATTGCCGTGTTCGGCTGGGGAATTGCCGGTGCTGCGATCGCCACCTCCTGCGGAGAGCTGTTTGGCGGATTCTTCCCGTTGATCTATTTTGCCGGCGGAAGATCCGATATTCTACGTCTTGGAAAGACAAAATTCTACGGCAGAATATTGTTGAAAGCCTGTGCAAACGGTTCCTCCGAGCTGATGACAAATCTTTCCAGCTCTATCGTCGGTTCCCTGTATAATCTGCAATTAATGAAGCTTGCCGGCGAAAACGGTGTCGCCGCCTACGGAACGATCATGTACGCAAACTTTATCTTTGTCGCTGTCTTTTTCGGCTATTCCATCGGTAGTGCGCCGATCATCAGCTACCATTACGGAGCTGCCAACCATGACGAGCTGAAAAATCTGTTCAAAAAAAGCCTGACACTGGTAAGCATCTGCGGCGTTGTCCTGACCGCAGCGGCACAGTTTATTGCGTCACCGATCGCACGGATCTTCGTTGGATACGATCCGGAGCTTTTTGAGATGACACGCTACGGTTTCCGTCTGTTCTGTGTAACCTTCCTGATCAACGGCTTCAATATATTTGGTTCTTCCTTCTTCACGGCGCTGAACAACGGACTGATCTCTGCCGTGATCTCCTTCCTGCGAACCCTGGTGTTCCAGCTTGCCGTGGTATTTATCCTTCCGATTTTCCTCGGCATCACCGGCATCTGGCTGTCCGTTGCCGTTGCAGAGCTTCTGACACTTTTCGTCACTGCGACATTTCTTATTAAAAAGCGCAGTGAATACCATTACGCTTAGGAAATACGGCAAATGCCATTACGTCTGAAATCACACCTGAAACCAGGTGTACGATAAATGGGACAGGTAAGAGTTTTTTAATATTTTTCAAAATAAGGTGAGTGATTTAAGTATTTTCATGCCAATAGATAAGTGAAAGATCTTTCAAGAGATTATAAAGGGGGCAGACAAATGGAAGAACAGGAATTGCTGGACTGTCTGAGCGAAGACGTCTCACTTGGGATCGAGCTTGCGATCAGGCAGTATGGAAAGGCGGTCAAAACAATCTGCCGGTCCATCCTGTCCGGTTACAGCGGGGAAGATATCGAAGAAGCGATATCCGACACCTTCGTGGGACTCTGGCGGTCCAGAGAAAAAATCAAGCTGACAGACGGTCAGGGCCTCAGGGAATATTTATATGGAATTGCAAGGCGCACCGCACTAAATAAACGGCGCACTCTGGCAAAGGAACATCCGACACAGAATATAGATACCGCCGAAGAGCTGGTATCGGGGGAAAATGTGGAGGAGCAGATCGTAAGCCGATCTGAGTACGAAATCTTATACCAGCTGGTCAATTCCATGAAAAGTCCCGACCGCGAAATATTTATTTACCGGTATTTCTATCAACATTCGATCAAGGAGATCGCAGATAAACTGGCGCTGAAAGCAAAGACGGTAGAGAACAAACTGAGCAGGGGGAAACACCGTTTGAGACAACAGCTGCTACAATGTGGCGTTGAAGTTGCCTGAAATATCTGATATGGCTTGACTGTCGAATGGTCAGGGGGAAGACCGGACAGTCAGAAAGGAGTGCCTTATGAAAAATATAGAAGATTTATTACAGGAGCTTTCCAGACAGGACATCAGCTCCGAAAGGAAGGAAACAACATTGACAGAGTCCGAAATCAAGAGATTACATGAAAAAACTCTGCAGAAAATAAATGGGGAAATCCATACAAAGACAAACGTAGAAAACAGGAAATCAAAAAAACAAAACAACATCACAACACATCCTTCATTCTGGAGAAGATATTCCAGACCGTTCGCTGCTGCCGCTGCCGCATGCCTTGTCTGCATGGTCGGCGTCACCGCATTTGCCGCTTTCAGCTTTGATGACAGCATCCGAAACTTTTTCAATATCTATGATAATCAGTCACAACAGACTGCCGAGAAGCTGACTACCAATGTCAATGCATCGGATGAATCAAACGGGATCCGGCTGGATCTGACCCAGACCATCGGAGACCATTCCGGTTTCTACGCCGTGATCAACGCTTCCGATCTGAAGGATGTTCCGTACACACTGGAATTTGGCAGCTATGAGCTTGCCATTACCGGAAAGGACGGCACAAGCTATGACTATACTGCCGACACGATAAGCAGCACCTCCGTAAACGAGGGCATTACAAAGTTTCCGATGTTGGTCAGTGGCATCAACAATAACGGCAACGATGTTGACATCAACAACAGCCATATCGCTTTGTCGCTCAAAAATATCGGTTACCACAATAATCACGGTAGGTTCGTCACGCTGCAGAAGGGAAGCTGGAAATTAAACTGGACCTTCCAGACCAATGCTGAACCGGAGCAGATCAATGTGAACAAAGACATCCGTCTCATGGATTCCGAGGGGCATTGGACGAACATTGTCGTATCTCCGCTTTCACTGACTGCACACTACACGATCACGAAGCAGGGAAAGACACATTTCACACAAAAGGAATGGAACAAATACGAAAAGTCAGACCGGCTTACGATTGATTTCACCGATGGCAGCCGTATCGACAGCCGTTTTGAGGATGATGTGACCGAAAGCTGGGGCGATGCTTCAAACGAGGGATACAAACGGATCGGCTTTAACCAGATCATCGATGCAAAAACCATCGCAAGCGTCACCTTCGGCGGTGAGACGATCACGCTCCACCAGACCACGGCAACCGACAAACGGATCCGTATCAGCAGCACGGCAGCCAGATGCTTTGTGGAGCTGCCCGAAAGCGTTGCCGAGCTGGTAACCCTGAAAGAGAAGAATGCTGTGACCAATCCGGACTTCGGGTGCAGCGAAGCCACTGCTACCTTCATGGCAAAGCGTGGCGGTGCCAAAATGCCGCTTTTTACCATTCACCGTCTCAAGGGTTCCTTTACCGGCGAGAAAATGGAGGAGCTCAATCCGATGATGATTTATGTCGGCTTCCACAACGGATACACCTATACCATTGAATACGGTGAGTGTCAGACAGATGCACAGCTCCGGGAATTTGCGGATATCATGAACAAATATATCGTCAATATCCTGCCGTTTTTCGAGTACGCCGATTAAGAGTTTCCCGCAAACTGCCGATGTTTAACTTGTATGTATTTTATTACGCAAACGAGAAAGGCAGGGATAGACATGAAGGAATTTATCAAGGAATTCAAAGAATTTATCAGCCGTGGAAACGTTATGGACATGGCAGTCGGTATCATTATCGGTGGGGCATTTACCAACATCGTATCCTCTCTTGTAAAGGATATCATCAATCCGATCCTTGGATTGTTTGGTGGCATGAACTTCGACCAGTATCATATAAAGCTGCTCGGACAGGTCACCTTAAATTACGGCAACTTTCTGACCGCTGTATTTAATTTTCTGATCATGGCACTTGTGATCTTCATGATCATCAAGGCAATGAACACCGCATCCGAGAAGCTGATCAAGAAAGAAGAGGCAGAGGAAAAAGTTACCACAAAGGTTTGTCCGTTCTGTAAAAGCGAAGTCGATATCGAGGCAACACGCTGCCCGCACTGCACATCCATGCTGGACGAATAGATCGAAGCTGTATGCGGAGAGCACCTATAAACAGGGGAGTCACACAATTCGTGTGGCTCCCCTGTTGTTACAATGCGACTGACTTTCCCGCCGGAGTGACCGCAAGCCCGCCCTGACTCGTCTCCTTGTACTGACACGGCATATTGCGCCCAATCTCATCCATCGCATCAATGACCTGATCTACCGGAATAAACGATGTGATCCCTGCCATCGCCATATCACTGCACGAAACCGCATTAACAGCACCGATCACATTTCTCTTCACACACGGAACCTCCACCAGTCCCGCCACCGGATCGCACACCAGACCGAGAAGTCCCTTTAATGCAAGCGCCGTTGCTTCATAAATCTGCTGAAGACTGCCGCCCCGCAGAAAGACAAGAGCTCCTGCCGTCATAGCACTCGCAGAGCCAATCTCTGCCTGACAACCGCCCTGCGCTCCAGCAATCGATGCCCGGCTCGCAATGATCTGACCGATTCCCGCTGCCACAAACAGCGCCTTGACGATCTCATCCTCGGGACACTTCTCCAGCTTCTGATAGGTGATCATCACCGCCGGCAGTACACCGCAGGAGCCTGCGGTCGGTGCCGCCACAATGCGCTTCATGCAGGCATTGGACTCTGCCATTTTAAGTGCCCTTTCCATCACCTGTCCCAGAAATGGACCAGACAGTGTCTTTTCGTCACGGTTCCATTTCGCCATAAGCTCCCCCGCACCACCTGTCATCTGACTGGCAGATCTGCGATCCTCATAATTCTCGTCCGCCTGTACCATTGCGCGGTACATGCTCCGCATCGTCTCAAACACTTCCTCATGGCTGTTTTGCTTCTCATTGGCCTCCTCTTCCATCACAAGCTCCCAGAACGCCTTATTCTCCGTCTCGCATATTTCCTGCATCTGCTGCAACGATTCATACATAACACCAATCCTCCATCCTTATAGATTCAAATATGTGACCTTGATCACGCCCTCGAGATGCTCCAGCCATTTGATCGCTTCCAGTGGAATCTCCTGATCGCACTCCAGAACCATCACGGCATTGCCGCCACGCGAATTACGGTAGAGCTGCAATGTTGCAATATTGACCGACTTGTGGCTGAGCATGGATGTCACCTCCGCCACATGCCCCGGCTGATCCAGATTATGAACGATGAGTGTCGGATATTCACCGCACACATTTACTGTCAGACCGTCCACCTCGCAGATGCGGATCCTGCCTCCTCCGATGGACGCAGCGATCACCTCAAGTTCACGTCCTCCGGCACCGGTCATATGAATTACCGCCGTGTTGGGATGTGCGTCCTTTAGGTCCGCCTGATAAAAAGAAAGCTCCACGCCTGCCTGCTCCGCAATCTCAAGACTCCTCGGAATCCTCTCATCCTCCGGCTCCCAGCCCATCAATCCGGCAGCCAGCGCACGATCTGTTCCATGCCCCTTTCCGGTAGACCAAAAAGAGCCGTAAAGACCGATCTGCGCCTTCACTACCGGCTCTGCCAATAGCTTCTGACCCACATATCCGATCCTTACAGCCCCTGCTGTGTGCGAACTGCTTGGTCCTACCATTACCGGACCAATAATATCGAAAATATCCATTGTATCCACCAATCCTTCTGTCAATCTATACCTGCTAGTCTGTCCCTTATTGGGATGTACTATAGCATTATTTGATTGGAAATACAAGACGGTTTTCTATGTTAAGCGGAAATATCTTCTTATAATATCTTTATGGTTTGTTCGCTTAATTTTATTAACTCAAACTTCGCACATAAAATATATCACTGCGCCCATACTATTTCTTATGTCCG